>WNGF01000644.1_pt1 | contig 51429 bp, 43 predicted proteins | sample 5400641 | NCBI WGS metagenome assembly WNGF01 (sample SAMN13153371, study PRJNA577476) | soil metagenome | isolation source: 80 cm soil or saprolite under grassland replicate 2 | place: USA:California | collected 2016-06-15 | reverse complement strand
TCTGCCATTCGTTGTTAATGAGATCGGGATGGGTAAAGTCAATTCCGCTGTCGATGACTGAAATAACAATCGATGGCGAGCCGGTGATAGTCTGCCAGGCACCCGTTACCTCGATGTCGGAGCCAAATTGGCCACCATTCTGGCCGATGTTCCTCAGCGCCCACTGCTCGCCAAAACGCGGATCACTAGGGTCCACCCCGGAACTCTGGGGCGTTACAGCCAACGCCGTCGTATTCAAGCGGTTTTTGGCAGGATTAAGATTTAAACTGTCCTTGAGATCTCCTGGAATGCTACGGAAGTTATTGGCATTAGGGCCTAGCTGAGACTGTCGAGATGATCCGAGAGCATCCGCTGCGGTTGATAGGCGAGGACTAAACTGATCGTGCCTGATCAGGAAGTTTGGTTCGGCCAACTCAATCCCTGGATTTAAGCGCCACTGCTGCGCGGCGGCTTCCGGCTCCTGGCCCTCACCCAACTCGATTTTTTCAATGCCGGATTCACCACGTAGTGGTCTTCTGCTGCGCGCTCCCTGTCCCGCAATAGTCGTAGCTTTCTCCTGCTCAGAGACTCCTGAACGAAAACGAATCAACAGTTCGCCACTGCGTTCATTACCCTGAATGGGGGCATTAGGCGCTTGGACGAAGTTGCCTTGTGCAGGACGTGTTGAGGAGTTTGAAGCTGGAGGAGGGACGCGCTGTGCTTGCCCCCTTCCCAACTGCTCGCTTCTGGGTGCACTGACCTTCGGTTTCAAGGAGTCTTTTCCCGCCGACACCGAGCGCTGTGTTAAGGGCACGCACAGCAGCATAATTAGGGCGTAGCACAGAGTCGCACAAATGAAATAGCGATAAGCAGGTCGGCGTGAGTTGCAACGCATGGTCGGGCTCCTTTGGGGTTGAGCCTCGGCCGCGTCTGCGATAGGATGGTTCTTGTCCAGAACGCATTCTTTAACGCCACACGCGGCAGAGAATGTTGACTGTGTTGGCTCTGCGGTTAGGGCTAACTAACCGCAGAGCTTTCTATTTGCGTGGCTCTTGTATTTACGTAGCTCTCCTCGTTTCCGCAGACTTCTTTATGTAGCTCTTCTGCTCCAGAGCTACTACTTACCTCAGTACTACTTTACGTGGGTACTAAAAATATCGTTCTGCCAGGCAGAAGCAAAAAGTGCGTATAGAAATGAAGCCGATGTGGGCCCTTTAGACCGTGAGTCACACGCCACGAGTGTTAGCGATGAGCGACAGAGAATTCCAGGTCCGAACTTGAAGCTTGGACGGGAAATCCAATTGACGCTGGATACTTGGGGTTGGTTGTGAAACCTGGCGGACTTTTACATCCGGACCAGTTGGTCTGTCAAATCACAAATCTATGTTTTAATTGTTCTCAATTCATTGTCACATAAAGGGTAGGAAATCTTACCAGGATTTCTTGCATATATTAACTAATGTTGTTTTCCAGTCAACGCAGTCTCAAATCGAAGCCTAACTCGTTCAATACTCGCTCCAGCTTAGTGAAGCTAATCTCGCCCTCGCGAACCAATCGGGGTTCGCCACTGCTCAAATCCAGCACCGTGGAAGGATGGTTAACGCTTACTTCACCACTGTCGACAATTAAATCGATGCCAGCGGGGAAATAATCTTCAACATCTTTTGCCGTGCGCGCGGGTGGACCACCGGAAGCGTTGGCGCTGGTTGCTGTCAAAGCGCCACCGCAATGACGCACAAATTCTCGAACGCGGTCATTATCGGGAAGTCGTACGCCGATGCAGGCTGTATCCGCAGTCAACTCAGTTGGTACATCCCTACGTGCTTTACCGATGAGTGTGATTGGCCCAGGCCACAGGAGGTCGGCTACTGATCGAAATGTAGATGATTCATCTGAAACGAACCGGCTGACCTGCATCCGATCAGAGACCAGGAGCAAAATTGGTTTGCCTGCATCCCTTCCCTTCAGTGTTTTGATCTTATTGATCCCGATTTTGTTGAGCGGGTCTGCGCCCAGGCCATAGAAGGTGTCCGTACGGAAGGCAACGATGCCGCCAGAAGCAACGATTCTGGCGGCTTGTTCTCGAGTTGAGCTATTGTCCGGTGAGATCATCAGATGGTAAATGGTAAATGGTGGTCTTTGGCCTTTGGTCTTTGAACAAAGGTCAAAGACCAAAGACCACCATTTACCATTTACCATTTACCGTTTGCTATTTACTATTTACCTTTCAATTGTCCGAATTATCTGGCAGGTCAGGTGAAACACTAACATAACGACGGCCCAGGCCCAGTTGGCGCAGTTTATGTTGCAGCGACTGCCGGTGCATGTCCAGTATCTGCGCAGCGCGAGTGACATTACCTTGCGTATGCTCCAAACATCGAGTGATGTATCGCCGCTCAAATTCCCGCCGATCTTCCCGGAAATCAGCCGTGAAGGGGACGCTAATGCCACCGTCCTCGCTATTGTCGCCGTTTGCCATACCGGACCTCGGCGGGCCAATCGTGATCTCTGGAGGCAGATCATGCGCCGTCAACTCGTCGCCTTCTGCCATGATCACAGCCCTCTCCATAGTATTCTTTAATTCTCGGACATTTCCCGGCCAGTCATACTCTACCAGGCGTCGCAGGGCCGTCTGGCCGATCTGTCGTATGGGTAACTGATAACGCTCAGCCGCGGCGCGAACGAAGGTCTCCGCAAGCATAGGAATGTCCTCCCGGCGCTGACGAAGCGGAGGTATCTCGATAGTCACGACACGCAAGCGATAGAAGAGATCCGCACGAAAATTACCTGCCGTGATCTCCTGCTCCAGTGGGCGATGCGTGGCGCTCACAATTCTGACGTCGACGGGAATTGATTCGTTTCCACCCAGTCGCTCGATTCTTCGTTCCTCTAGTGCACGCAACAGTTTGGCCTGAACATTGGCACTCATGTCGCCTATTTCATCCAGGAAGAGTGTGCCGCCGTTGGCTTGTTCAAATTTTCCCTGTCGTTTTGCGGCCGCGCCGGTGAACGCGCCTTTTTCGTGGCCAAACAACTCTGATTCAATGAGTTCCGAGGGAAGAGCCGCGCAATTAACGGCAACAAAAGCGCCGTTGTGGCGAGCGCTGTTGCGTTCATGGATTTCCCGTGCCACCAGTTCCTTTCCAGTGCCCGAGTCCCCTCGCACCAGTACTGTGGCGTCAGTTTCCGCAACTTTCTCAATCATCGCGCGAACACGTTGCATACCGTCAGAATTTCCAATGAGCGCCCCCCGCTGGGATTTTTCAACCTCTATCCGTAACCTTAGGGACAAGTTTTCGCGCCGCAACTGGATAGTCTCGGCAGCGTTCTTGACTACAAGTCTCAAGTCATCGAGTTCGAAGGGTTTCGATAAGTAGTCGTAAGCACCCGATTTTACCGCCTCAACAGCCATGCGCTCTGAACCGTGGGCGGTAATAATAATAACCAGGGGCCGATTTCCATTCGCCTCGCCCAGCTCCCGCAAGAAGTCGAGACCACTAATGCCGGGAAGATTTACGTCCAATAGCATTAGATCCGGGGCCTGTTGTCTGATTAAGGCGCGCGCGGCTTCGGCTGAATCTGCCTCAGTGATGTTGTAGCCAAGCGTGCTCAGTGCGCGCCGCATGCCATATCGGGCAGCTTCCTCGTCATCGACTATTAGTACTCGCAAAGCCTCTCTTCTCACCTTCGCTTAGTCTAAAACCTTCACGCCACATTTTGCTAGCGTGTTGCGTGCCACAGGTTAATTCTAAAAAGGCCGCCCGAGAGAGACTGACAATCCCACGAAGACACTGAGTATCTCGGCGGACTCGTCTGTCTATCACAGGCGACCTGCCCAATGGTTGATCCGGAGGTACCGATTACTTAAGGGCACGTTTCGCGGACATTACCAGGATTATGGCATCGCCCGACGGTCCGAGATTGAGTGTGCCAACCACCACCGGTTCTCCTTCCCGCATACTAATGTCCGTGCTCAGTCCGGTACTCTCGTAATTGATACTGGCAGCGGAGGGACTGTTCGAGGCGATAGCGGTGCCGCTTTGAATCGGAATTCTCGCACCAAAACTAAATCCGTCCATGCGGACCACCTCCTGTCCCTGAGCATCGCGTGTCAGATGGACCAGATTGATCTTGAATTCATTAAAACTCGGCGTATTGGTTGTCGCGGCCGCGGAAGCCAAGAGTGTTCCTCCCACCCATTTGAGGTTGAGCCGCCCATCATTCTTTACGCGATTAATGAGAGTCGCGGCGAGACGATAGTTTTTGAATGGTAGTGACGCACGTAATTGGCGACTAACCGGTTCTAACGTCAAGGGCAACTTTCCCTCGACGACATCCTGATTGGTAGCAATCAGTAAATAGAGTTGTGTGTCGAGATTCGTTTCATCGTTTTTGTTTTCAACTTTGGAAGGCTGATCGTTGGACTGGGCCAGCACTTGTTGTGGGCCACAAAAAGAAAGAGCGAGCAAACCAAAAGTCAGAGCCGCAAATTTGAGTTGGGTCATTGTGGTTCCTCCGGAGAAAGGTTTTGCTGAATTCCGCACGTCTAAGAAGCGCCGGCGCGTCTGCCAAATTCGCGCCAGAGAGAGCGGCCCTACTCAAAGTGGGATTCGTTGGAAGGAATGTTCCTTCAGTCCAGAATGTAACACGCAGCGCAGTAATAAAAGTTCCCAAGAGCAGTGCCAAAGCGGAATGGAAAGCCAGGACGCGATCGCCGTGTTAAGTGACGTTTGCACATGCTTTCAACGGAACACGCAATTCAAACCTAGCACCGGCGCCGTTACTTGTCGGCGCCAGAGAGGCCGAGCCACTGGCTTCTTGCATACGCTTGCTGACGATAGCTAAACCCAATCCCGTACCGCGCTGTTTGGTTGTAAAGAAGGGCTCCCAAATACGCTGGCGCAATTCATTGGCGATACCTGGACCACTATCCTGCACACTTACCAACAAAAAGTCGCTATCAGTTTGTGCCGAGATACTTATGCCGCCGCCGGCGGAAGTTGCCTGGATAGCGTTGAGCAATAGATTGGAGAGTGAATCTCGAAGTGCCGAAACGGTTGTGCCCGACAATTCAATTTCGGATTTCACCTCGTAACCCAACGTGACTTGCTGTTCCTCGGCGTTCGCCTGAAAAAGACTCACAATCGACCGCACAAGCTCGTCGATCCTCATGGGCAGCTCCGGAGGAATCTCTTTCCGCGCAAAACTCAGTAGCTGAGTTACGCTTTGGCTTAAGCGATCCGTTTCGCCAACAATCAGACTCAAATCCCGGGAGTATTGACTATTAAGGTGCTCGTCCTCGCCCATAACCTGGGCTATCGATTTAATTGCAGAGAGAGGGTTCTTAATTTCGTGCGCAACCGTTGCGGCCATCTGACCTAGGACGGCCAGCCGCTCGCGTTCGGCGAGTCGTCTCTCCAACATCACGTTCTGTTCTACCAACCGGCAGTCTTCGATTGCCACCGCGATCTGGCCTGCCAGGATCTCCAGCACAGAGCACACATCAGGAGTCAAACTGCCGGAGGACGCATCGAGCAACAACACTCCCGCTACGCGATCTTCACGCCTTAGCGGATACGCCATTTTGAACCCCTTTGACGTGAGCACTGAGATGTCTTCTACACGCGCCCACTCATCGGATCTGGATATATCCAGGAGCTGTTCGATCCAAACATCGGTGAAAGCGGCAGAGTTCATCGACGGCTGTTTATTTGAATCATCAGCTCGGTAGCCGTTGAGCACCAGAATCTTTACCCTTCGCAGACCCAGGGCCTCGCTGGTGCGCTCTTCCACGAAGCGTAATAACTCTGGCAGATCTTTGTATTGGCCGGAATGGGAGCCAATGCGCGAAACAATCTGTCGATAAAGGGCAGCCTCTCGTTCAAACAGTTTATGGAATCGTCTCTGTAGCCAGCCACGCAGCGGAGCAGCGGCGAGAGCCAGTGCCAGAATCAGTAACGCTTCCACTACACCGGGACGAACCCCATAGCGGGAAGTCATCCAATCGCCAATGGTGCGAATGCCATAGATGTAGATCGTCAGGACCACAGCGGCGAAGGTGGCGACGATCAGACTCTCCTCAATTATCAATTCCAAATAGCGATACCGATAGATGTAGTACGCTAACAGGACCGACGGCAGGAGAGATCCCAGGTTCGCAACTGTTTTTAAGTAGAGACCAAGAACAGTGCCCTCCCCCAGACCCAGTGCCAACGCGGCCAAAATTACGATACCGATCACCGCGAAGGAGGCGGCCAGCGTGAGCATGATTCTTTGTTCACTCTGATCCTTGCTCTTTCGGGCAATCAGTAATTCAGTGACGGCGATGAGACCCAGCACGTAGGCAATCCAGAAGGCGAACGGCAATACAAAGAAGTTGAGCTTGGCAAGCATCGGCGCATAATCCCCGATCCATAAGCGGGGTACGGCGATTACCAGGAACAGTGTTGGAAGGTACGAAAGGTAGACGCGAATTTTCTCGCCTCTTGTCAGTGGACGCGCTGATGCATTTGCCCATAAATGAAGATGAACGTGCAACAGAAAAGAATAGGCGAAAGTGATACTGACTACGGCAACCGTGTCCGCCAGGCGCAGTAGAGTGGTCCAGGAGTTGAGCTCGAGGGCAAACAGACTATGCAGTGTAATGATGAGATTGCTGGTGTGCCAACCGCCCATACTCAAGGCAAGGGCGAAGAGAACCCTCTCGAGGGAGGTCAGCGTGTTTCTGCGTGAAACAAGTTGCGCCCCCATCCAAAGGGGCAACACCGCACCAATGCTGTAACCGACAAGTTGTAGGACTTCGAGCGGGGACAAGGAAGTGAGAACCACCTGCTACTGACTACTGGCAGTGCTGCGCGAGGGAACCGGCGTCAGTGTAATTTCAGTACGTCGATTCCTTGATCTGCCATTAAGTGTGGTGTTTGACACGAGCGGATTTGACGCACCCATACCGTTGGCTTGAATCCGCGCCGCATCTACACCAGCAGCCTGGAAACGCTCGGACAAAGCTCGCGCCCGCTCCTGAGTCAGTTGCTGCAGCGAAACTTCATCGCCTTTATTATCTGTATAGCTCTCAATAAGAATTTGATAATCAGGGTTCGACGCCAGCAACGCGGCCAACGGCTCAAGTTTAGCCGCGGACGACGCAGCCAGATTAGTGGCCCGCGCGCTGGTCCAGATGGTTTCCGACAGTACTAACTGAAACCCTCTCGGCGTTTCCTTTACCGTACCATACTTTGCCAGGGTCTGTTTTAACATGCTCTCCGCAGCGCGTCTTTCCTGTTCGCGTCGTTCCGCATCTCGGCGCGTTTCCTCGGCTTGCTTTTCACCTTCCAAGCGCGCCAATTTTATTTTTGCCGTGTCACCTTCCGACCTCACAGTTTGTAGTTCATCACGCAAGCGGGCAGCCTCGACACGTTGCTCGCGCAACTGCTCGTTGGTAGTGGCGGCATCTCTCTCGGCCAACTCGCGTGCGCGCTGCTCGCGATCAAGCGCTGTCCGCAATTGATCGATTTCTCGTTGTGCGGCTTCCGCCGTTTTTTCAGCTGAGCGCAAGGCCTCATCACGACGTTGGATGTCCTCGCGTCGTACGCGAGCGGCATGTCTCGCGATAGCCATCTCTTCCGCGCGAGCTCCGGAGGATGTAGCTTTTCGCGCCAATACGTCAATCTCAGCTACAGGTTGATTCAGCCTCCAGGCTTTCTCTGCAGTCTGAAGATCATCTTCCGCCCGTTGCAACTCTTCTGCGGCGTCTTCGGTGGCCCCGGCATACTTGGCGAGGTTTAACGATTGACGTGCCCCAAGCAACGAGATTGGGGTATCGCGGTAATCCTTATCCGCTACTTCTGGAACTCGTGTCTGCTTGAAGAAATCACTGGAATTTCCGATGTACTGGACATTGACAGTCTCAATCTGGCTGTTGCCAGCGCGTAGTGGTGGAAGATTTTCCAATATCACCATGCGACTGGGGATCTTCATGAGAAAGTGAGGCTCCGCAGTGACGATCAACGCAAACGTTTGCAGGGGCGTGGTAACGTCAATTTTTGAGTCTACGAATGAGCTGCCACTTCGCTTTATTTCTCCCATGTTATCAACACGACCATCAGGTGCAATGGCCCACAAGACATAGGTCGTATAAATGCCACCCAATTCCGAGGCGCGAGGTAGATCGTCTATGTTTAACTCTACGCGCGTCCCGCGACGCCCAGCGCGCTTAACCTTAGCTTCACCTTTTAACCTTGGTAACAGTGTTGTTCCACGAAACTTGACACTTATGGTTTCATCAAGCGGGTAAGTTATGGCGACGGTCTGGCGTGGCACATCACGCTGTGCCAGCACGGTAAATCCAAGAAGAAAAATTGAAGCGCAGGCTATTATGAGTTTGGAAGGAAGAAGGCGAAAATACATGGCAGGCATTGCTCCTGGTAGCGATCAGTCACGGTTAAACTTGCTTTATCCGCAAGGGGCTCTCTTCTCTTGATGCATGAAAGCGCCGCATTGTTGCCGAAGGGTGGCTACAGGTCAAGCTATCTTCGGGATGCCGATCTTTGATATCTGGTTTTGCGTTCAGTCGCAAGCTGCACCACGAACAAAGCAATAGCAGCAAGCAAAAGCATATGAACATAACCTCCCTTGTGTATTGCGAACTTTAGTATGAACCAGATGATTAGAAGAACGGCACTTGTTATAAACATCCATCGCTCTCCTACCAAGCGTTTGCCCTTGCTGTCACGCCGGTTATTTCCTGGGCCTGAAGTCCCACTGAATCCGGGTCCGTGCCCACCACCAACAAGCGGCCGTCTTTCGTTCGACCTATGACCAAAGATCGGGGAGGGGCGCTGCCTCTTGTCCCGGCATCACTTAGATCGGTTTCAGGGCTCTGCCAAATCACCGCACCATTAACTCCCGAAAGCCCCAGAGCAAAGTAATCCTTGCCAGGTATTACAACATCCGGTCGTCCGTCACTGTTCAGATCAGCAAGAGCAACCGCAGTGGCTTCTCCGGTGCCTTCACTACTCCACTTGATCTCGCCGCTAACAGTGTCGACTGCCATTACTCGTCCGCGGCTAGTAATCATTACTATAGAACTCTGATTACTGCACTCAAAATCAGCTGCTGAGAGTGAACCGACCGGATACTGATCGCCAATTGGTATGAGTCTTATCGACTGAAAGTTTGCGCCCTCGATGACGATCAGTCCTTTTTTGGTGCCCATATACAGTTGGGATCCCAGTCGCGTCTCGACCACGATTGGACCAGTCGTAATCTCTGCACCGAGTCCAATGGAGTGAATATAATCTCCCTTGGAATTTCGTAGTTCGACCAGACCCCCTCTTAGTGGAATCACGAGAAAGTCGAGATCTGTGGTTGTCACATAAGCTGGTGTTGCAACGGCCTGATCTTTTAGTTTGTACTGAGCTTCGATTTTTCCATGGTTGCAATTGAGAACTGTAAGGTGATCCAGCTTTTCGTCGATCAAGAATATCCGCGAGTCTACAGTTCGTGGAGGTCTGGACGTGACTCCCATTACGATTTTGCCAGACAGCTCGGTTCTCCATAGTTCTCGGCCAGTTTTCCCGTCGAGTGCGCGTACTCCCTTCTCAAAGGCAACAATTATTTGTGGTGTCTCGCCGCGCGGACTTAACACCAGCGGAATGAACGCGCGCCCGGCAGGATGAGTCTCCGGCGCCGATTGAAACTGTGAAGTCCAGAGAGCGACTCCATCTGAACCACTGAGAGCATAGACGGTTCCCTTTGCGTTCACACCTATAAAGTCGATGCCTAATCCTGTCCGCAACGTCACCGCAAGTGGCTTCGCAATCTCACCGGTTGCCGCGAGCCAACCAGGGATAGCAGTCCCGCTTGCTGCCGCGGCCCCTGCCGGTTGGGCTTTAGCAGTCCACCTTTTTATTTCCAAAACCGCGGGAAGTTGAAATTGCCCGGTAACCAACTCCGCAGGAGCGACTCGCCAGTAGTAATGTCCCGGCGGCAGATCCCTCACTTCATATTCATTTCCGGTGATTCTCCCGTCGAAAAGAACATCTTTGAATTCCGGATCATTGGCAATTTGGATCCGATATCTATTTACTCCAACGTCCTTAGTCCAGCTAAGATGAGGACTTGAACTTTCCTTCAGCGGCATAGTTTGCGCTATTGTGTTGATGCAACAAGGAAATGAGATGAGTAGGCTTACGAGTAGGTAATTCAGCAACCCGGACCTGGTGCTGCCAAATCTCGCAAAGGTTTTTATTGGGGTGAGTGAGAATAGGCGAAAAGGTATTGTCAGAGTGGGGCGATGCATCAACTCACGGGTTCTCGTTAAGCTTATACCCCACCCCTCGCACGGTTAACACATAACGTGGATTTTTCGGATCTGCTTCCAACTTTTTGCGTAACCGGTTGATGTGCGGGTCAATATTACGTTGATAACCTTCGTAGTCAGTGCTCCAAACCTTGTCTAACAGCGCGTTGCGCGACCAGGCGCGGCCGGGCTCGGAGGCAAGCAATTCGAGGATCTGAAACTCGAGCGGAGTAAGGTCGATGTGAAGACCTTGTCGGGTAACTTCATGCCGGCGTTTGTCGATGAGCAAGTCTCCTACCTGAAGTCGCTCCCCGTCGGAAATGGGGATTGGAGCTGTCGAGCGTCGTAATAGGGCCTCAACGCGATATTCAAGTTCGCGGGGGCTGAAAGGTTTTGACAGATAATCGTCGGCACCGGCCTCAAAACCGGCTACCTTGTCGTCCAGCGCATCATGAGCAGTGAGAAAGAGTGCAGGCGTTTGATTACCCCTGTCTCTTACTCGCTTGAGTAATTCGAAGCCGGACATTCCGGGCATCGACACATCGAGTATAAAACAGTCAAACTTGCCCACCAGCGCTGGTTCCAATGCAGCGGCCCCACTGTCACGCTCTTCAACATCAAAACCAAGTCGACGAAAATATTCCGCCAGAAGCAAACGCATCTCGGCCTCGTCATCCACGATTAGTAGTCGCTTACCGGCGTACTTGATAGTTAGCTGCTCTTGCTGTCTCAAATTCTTTTTAACCCTGACAGAGAATTAATTACCAGAACTGTAACGAAATTATAACAGTTCGTGGAGAGGATCGAAAAACCTTTGCGATTTGACGGTAAAAGCTGGGGACATTTCGGGCCAAATCCGTTGCCTTGACGCCGTTAAGCAAGGGTAAGTATAGTTGCCTTTTAGGTTTTACACCGTCTTTATCCTTCCTTATAGCAATGGATTAGAGACTTTCGCAACCAGCGATGCACGATCTTAGACGACTGTTAAAGTATTTGCGACCTCACCAGAAAACCTTCACTCTGGCCACATTCGCAATGCTTCTCGTTGGTTTGCTGGAAAGTGCCACTGGCGGTCTTATTGTCCCCATCTTCGATCAGGCTTTCGCTCATGGTTCCGGGAGCCGTACTCCTACCCTTTTCGGCCTGCAACGAATAATACCCGATTCAGGTTTGGCAGCCTGGAAAACCATCTCCATTTTGTTGCTAGTTTTCACTCTCGCCAAAGGAATAGCCGAATACTTCTCGACATACTTGATGGCACGAATCGGTCAAGCTGCAGTTCTCAAGCTGCGGCAAGATCTCTACAGTCATCTGCTGTCACAGTCAGCAAATTTTTTTGATCGGCACCGCACAAATTATCTTGTTTCGCGTCTGGTTTCCAGTGCAGCAGCGATCGAGACTGCAGTTACGAGTACCCTGCGTGACATGCTGCGCGAGAGCTTCACTTTAATCGCATTTTTGGCAGCCTCCTTCTATTACAGTTGGCGTCTTACAATTGGTTCGCTGCTAATTGCGCCCATCATTGCGGTATTGACCGCTCGATTTGGAACCGCGCTGCGCAAGCTCTCCAGGGAGAGTTTTGAAGGTAATAAGGAACTGACCGATACTGCCCAGGAAGCGTTATCCAACCAAAGTATTGTCAAAGCTTACCAGGCTGAAGCGCGAGAATCTGCTCGGTTTACCACGGTCGCAAAAAGAATCGTGCGAGCCAATCTAAGAAGTGCAAGTATCTCGGGCTTTGCTCCGCCGACAATCGAAATGATTGGAGTGATCTTCGTTGTATTTCTGCTACACCTTGGCCAGTCTGAAATTTTGTCGGGAAATATGAACGTGGCGCAATTCCTGACGTTTCTGTTTTTTCTTTTTCGCAGCTACGATCCAATGCGAAAATTATCACGACTCCACAACAGTATGGAACAGGCTTTGGCCGCCGCCCACCATGTTTGGGAGGTGATGGATGAACACGCAGAAATTCTGGAGAAGGAAAACGGCATCGAACTGGCGGCGCTGAAGCGTGAAATAGAATTGCGGAATGTCTCTTTTGGATACGGTGATGAGAGCCGCTCAGTCCTGCGAGACGTGAGCCTGAAGATTCCAGCAGGCACAATGGTGGCCCTGGTCGGTGAGTCTGGCGGTGGCAAGTCAACGCTAACCAAACTTCTGCCTCGTTTCCATGATCCCGCCTCTGGAAAGGTTCTCTGGGATGGCATTGATCTGCGCGATGCGAAAATTTCCAGTCTGCGAAGCCAAATCGCCCTTGTGACACAGGAGACCGTGCTCTTCAACGATACTGTGTCTAATAACATTGCTTATGGGCGTCCTGAAGCCACTGCGTCGCAAATCGAGGAGGCCGCATTAGTGGCCTTCGCGCACGATTTCATCATGGAACTTCCCCTGGGATACGAAACTATAGTTGGTGAGCGCGGGGCCTTTCTGTCAGGCGGACAACGCCAACGATTGGCAATCGCTCGTTCCCTACTGGTTGATGCTCCGGTCCTGATATTGGATGAGGCCACCTCGGCACTGGACGCGGAGTCAGAGAGGCTTGTGCAACAGGCGATTGGGAATCTCGTGCGCAATCGAACTACGATTGTGATCGCACATCGTCTCTCTACTATCCGGCGCGCAGATACAATAGTGGTGATGGAGGGCGGTCGTATCATCGAGAAAGGCAGCCACTCAGAACTGCTGGCTCGTGGCGGGCAATACAGAAAACTTTATGAGTTGCAATTTGCCGACGAAGAGGATGAACTCTCCGTTGTCAGTGGCTCGTAGTTGACCCCGCGGTAGGCGCGGTTAACAACACATTTCAAAGTTCATTTAACCACACAAATGAAATCCATGACGGGATACGGCCGTAGCTCTCTAGTTGGCGAAGAATTCTCTGTATCCGTGGACCTGAAAACCGTAAATAACCGTTTTCTTGATGTGCACCTGCGGCTTAGCGCCGAACTTTCCTCACTGGAGCCGGCAATAAAAAAGCGAGTCGGCGCTCGCCTCTCGCGCGGTCGCGTGGATGCGACGATAAACTTTGAACGTACTTCGCAGGTTGCTTATGAACTGAACCGCTCCCTGATTGCCGGCTATGTGCAGGCGTTGCGCGAGATGCAGCAGGAGTTCGGTATTAAAGGGGAACTTGATATTAACGTACTCGCGCGAGTACCAGGGGCTCTGCAGCCCTCACGTGATGCAATTGATCAGTCAATGATCGCGGGTATCGAACGGGCCCTTGATGAGGCACTCAATGAACTTGAACAAATGCGCGAGCAGGAGGGTGAGGCTCTGCGGCACGAGATGCATGAGAGACTCGAAAAGATAGAAGCCCTGGTACCACGGATAGAAGGAGCTGCAGCAGGCCTGGTCGATGCCTATCGTGCGCGCCTGCAGAAGCGCATCGGCGAGCTGCTAAACCGTGACGGTCAAATTATGGAAATTGACCCGGCCAGACTCGCTCAGGAGGTAGCATACCTGTCAGATCGAAGCGATGTTAGTGAAGAGATGGTTCGCCTCAGGAGTCATTTGACACAATTCCGGGAAGCTCTGGATTCAATGGACGAGACGGGTAAAATGCTCGACTTCCTGCTGCAAGAGCTAAACCGTGAGGCGAATACAACGCTGGCAAAATCAACTGATCTCTCCATCAAGGAGGCGGCACTCGCGATTAAGGCAGAAGTAGAGAAGCTTCGTGAGCAGGTCCAGAATGTTGAGTGAAGAGGCCGATGGAGAGCGGACTGGGAAGGTTATCCGCACTGAGCCAAAAGCTCAGGGTATTCTGTTCGTGGTCAGTTCACCATCCGGTGGCGGCAAAGGAACACTGGTGCAATGTGCGTTGAAAGCGCTCGGCCCCGGACTTAGTTACTCGGTTTCCTACACAACCAGAGCGCCACGACCGGGAGAGGTCGATGGTCGGGAATATTGCTTTGTCTCAGCGGACAAATTCAAACAAATGGTGGCCGCTGGAGAATTTCTCGAATGGGCCAATGTCCACGGAAATCTTTACGGCACCGGCAACGCCCAGGTCCGCCGGGAAATCTCCAGCGGCCGAGATATTATTCTGGAGGTCGACGTTCAAGGTGCAGCAAGTGTGAGACAACGGATCAAAGACAGCGTAAGCATTTTCATCTTGCCCCCTTCATTTGACACATTGCGGCAGCGACTGATGGCACGGGGCACGGATACCACAGATGAACTTGAGCTGAGATTAAACAATGCCCCCATCGAGCTAAAGGACTACGCATCCTTCGATTACATAATAATCAACGATGAGATCGAGCGGGCTGCATCGCAGCTAACCTCGATTATTTACGCCGAAAGGGCACGACGATCGAGACAAGAACCATTTGTGAGAAAAATTATCGAAACTTTTGCCTTAGATGGTACTAATAAATGATTCTTCTGAAAATAGGAGGACTCCGGTAATGGTCTCAACAACTCGTGGTGATGTAGAGGGCATATTAGAAGAGACGCAAGCGCCAGAAATTGATTCAAAGTATCGGCTGATTATTCTAGCCGCTAAAAGAAGCAAACAATTGCAGCGAGGCGCACGACCGCGCATAGAAATCGATCCAGTGAAGCACAAGCCAACTCGAATCGCGCTGGAAGAAGTCATGCGAGGCAAAGTAAATTTCACCGTTAAGGATGGAGACAAGAATTCGTAGGAAGCCGCGTTCACGTGCAGTCAGATATGAACTATTTACATACCTTTGTAATCAGGTCCACCGCCACCTTCCGGCGTTACCCAATTTATAATCTGATAAGGATCCATGATGTCGCACGTCTTGCAATGCACACAATTTGAAAAATTGATCTGCAGTTTATGGCCGCCGTCGCCGCTTTCGACCATTTCATAAACAGCCGCCGGACAGAAGCGCTGGCATGGGTTTCCGTACTCCTCACGACACCGCGTCGCACAGATGTGTGGGTCCAAAACATGAAGATGAGGGGGTTGATCTTCGTCGTGCCCCACCGCAGCATGATAGACATCCGTTAGTTTGTTGAAGGTGGTTTTTCCGTCGAACCGCAGCCCATCGTATCGCTGTTCCAGGTTGTCGCCGTGGTATCCGTACGAGGAAAGAGGTTTCATCATCTCATGTCCAGCTTCGGATTTGACTCGATCGAAAACTCCCCAGGCTCTGCCGCCAGTAACGAACTGAAGTCCAGTATTTACCAATCCCAGCCAGCGGCCGTACTTGAATCCGGCATGAAAGTTTCGCACCTTGCGCAACTCGGGAATAATCCAGCTCTCTTTGACCAACTGCTCATATCGTTCCAATTGCCTAGAGGAGAATTCATTTTTCAACAAAGCTTCAAATATAGTCTCCGCGGCCAGCATGCCACTCTTGATGGCCGCGTGAATTCCTTTGAGTCGCTGCGAGTTGAGAAAACCGGCACCATCGCCAACCAGCAGCACGCCATCAGCATAGATCCTGGGCATTGCGAAAAGACCGCCCGCCGCTATGGTCTTCGCTCCATACCGGATCATCTTGCCCCCCTGGAGCAAGCGAGCAACAAAGGGATGGGTTTTGAAGCGCTGAAATTCTGCGTGCGGGTCAATTAGTGGATCCTGATAATCAAGTCCCGTAACATAGCCGATATTGAGAATGCGATTCTGCAGGCCATAAATCCAGCCGCCACCATATGTATTTGCGTCGGAGGGAAATCCAAGAGTATGTGTTACGCGTCCAGCAGGATAACGATCGTCCGGCAGCTCCCAGAGTTCCTTCACTCCGATGCTGTATACCTGGGGCTCTCGTCCGGCATCCAGGTTGAGCCGCTGGACCAGGCTCTTGGTTAATGAACCACGCGGGCCTTCACCAAGCACTGTTACCTTTGCCTGAAGGTCAACTCCAGGTTCGAAATTCGATTTGTGTCTTCCGTCGCGATCGACACCTTTGTCGCCGGTTCTTACGCCAATAACACGATCATGTTCATCGTAGAGCAAATCGGCTCCCGGAAATTCAGGAAAAATATTCACGCCCGCCGCTTCACATTTCTCGCCTAACCAGGCCGTTAATCGGTTTAATGAAATGATGTAATACCCATGATTCTTAAGCGGAGGTGGAGTTATTGGAGAGCGAATCGCATGTCTCTCAGTCAAGTACAGAAAGAAATCTTCTATGACAGGTGATTCTATCGGCGCGCCCGCTGCAATAAAGTTCGGCACCAGCTCGCCCAGGGCGCGAGGGTCCATCACGGCGCCCGAAAGAATGTGCGCCCCCAGAGACGCGCCTTTCTCGATGATAGCAATCTCAATTTCACCCAGTCGGTTACCCGGTTTATCCCCCCTTTCAATTGCGCCATTGTGTTGCTTGACAAGATTGGCGAGGTGCAAAGCACCACTCAAATTCGCTGGGCCAGCGCCGACAAACAGAACATCCAGCTCCATTGATTCCCGTTCCATCAATACACTCCCCGACATCACAGAGCTAAAAATGAATGATCATTCAGTAAGGCAGTATAGCAAAACAGATTTAAAAGTGAGTACGAAGCACTACAGAACCGAGCGCGGTAGCGCCGGTTCTGTAGTGCTTTATGTACGCATCACAATTTGCCCAAAATCAGCTTCGCCGCTAACCGGCACTGTTGTACACTCTGCCACTCAATGAAGAGACCCAATTTCCAGCTATCGCGGTTGTTGCTATTAACGCTGGCGTTGCTCCTCCTTTCCGCGGCTGTGGTTATTCCCCGCAGAGGAAATAATTATCGATCGGCCTCAACTGTACTGGATACCAGACAGGCTAGAATCAAGCTTCCACCAGTAATGATTTGGGCATGGGAGCGTCCCGAGAATCTTAGCTTTATCGACCCTGCCATGGTGGGCGTGGCTTTTCTGGCAAAGACAATTTACTTGTGCGGGGACCAGGTCATAACGCATCCTCGCCTACAACCACTAGAGATTCCCTCAGGCACTGCTGTAATCGCCGTCACCCGAATAGAGTCTGATCGCCTGCAGCCTCCTTCGCTATCCACCTCTCAGATCAAGCAGGCCGCTGCTGAAATCTCGAAACTGGCGCTGTTGCCTAACGTTTCAGGGATCCAGATCGACTTCGACGCCAGGTACAGCGAGCGCATTTTTTACCGGCAGCTAATCTCTGATTTACGTCAGAACATTCCAAACTCAAGCTTCCTTTCAATAACCGCCCTGGCCTCGTGGTGCAAAGGCGATAATTGGCTCGCCGACCTGCCAGTGGACGAGGCTGTACCAATGCTGTTTCGCATGGGAGTGGATAGAAATCAGATTCTCTCTTATCTAGCGGCGGGAGAGAGACTCGCAATCAAGTGCCAAACAAGTGCCGGCATTTCGCTGGATGAACACTTGGAAGATTTACCGAATGTTTCGCGACTATATGTTTTCAACCCAAAACCATGGTCGGCGACATCTGTGAATCATTTTCTGGAGACTCACGAACATGAGATTCAAGATCGGTAAATCTGCCCTGGCATTCGTACTGGCGCTCAGTTTCTATCAAGCACCAATAACCCTCGCCTGTGGACCCTTTTCACTCGAAGCCATCTTCACTTTTACTGTCCACCCAGAGTTCCCGCTGGAGAAGTTCGCCCGTGGTGAGATCGGCGTGGGCCAGCCAAGTTACGCTCGTTCTTACCTCTACGTTGCTTATCGTTACTTGGCTGGTGAGACGTTCAACTTGGCAGAACAGAAAGCCCTTAAAAGTCTCTGGGAAGACCGCCTGGACCATAGATCGCCCTCGAACGACCAGGAGTTAGTGGAACCCTGGCTTTCCGCTCGCCAAAGAGTAAGCGGAGTTAGTGCTGCCCCGAAAATTGAGGTTTACCGTTATCGAGAGAAGCCTAACGAGTTCGAGAGCTATCTCAATTGCCAGAAAGATGCTTTTGAAAACGCAGCCACAACTCTCGACAGCCGCATCAAGCAGTTTGGCTCAGCTGGTCCGATCATCTCTGAGTGGGTGGCGGCGCAGGACCAGGTGTTCGCAAATTGTTCCGCAGGCAAGCAAATTCCAGCCGTGGCTCCGTCTGAAGCCGACCCAATCATTCGTGCGGATAGAAGTTACCAGCTGGCGGCCGCGCACTTTTATGCCGGCGACTTCGATGAAGCAGCGCGACTGTTTGAATCAATTTCGCAAGACTCTAATTCGCCCTGGCATTCAGTTGCGCCTTATCTGGTCGCCAGGACACTCATCAGGAAGGCAAGTCTCGGTGCTGCCGAGGGAAAGCGTGAAGCGTTGGCCGCGGCCGAAAAGCAACTGAAAACCATTCTGAGAGAGTCACATGAGACGCGCGCAAAAGCGAACGCCGAGAGACTCCTGAATCTGGTGCGCGTCAGATTGTACCCGCAAACAAAAATACATGAACTGGCGATGTCTCTTTCAGAAAAAAATCAAAATGAAGAGCTGAAGCAGAATTTATGGGACTACACAATCCTGCTCGACGACTTCTTAGGCGATGACACAGCCGAGCCGAAGAGCGAAGTGCCGCAGGAACTCCGCAATGATGATCTAACCGACTGGCTTGTTACCTTCCAGTCCCCCAAACCAGAAGCGCTTTTACATTCGCTCGAGCAGTGGCAAGCAAGATCATCGGTGCCGTGGTTAGTTTCCTCTCTCTCAAAAGTAGACGCTGATAACCCAAAAGCAGTCTCGCTTCTCGCTGCCGGGGCAAAGATCGGCCCCGATTCGCCTGCGTTTGCCACGGTCGTCTTCCATTCTGTACGGCTGGAAATGCTCGCCGGCAGGGGGGACAGCGCGCGGTCTCGTTTGGACGAACTACTTCGCAAGGATCGAGAACGATTGAATGTGTCCTCAATCAATCTTTTGTTGGGTGAACGCCTGTCATTGTCACAGAATCTGACAGATCTTTTAACACTGGTGCAGCGGATGCCTGCTGCATTCAGCTGGAACGAAGATGGCCGCGAATTACCGGCCGAGCCCTCGGAAGTGAACGAGGAAACAAAAGCTCTTCTCGGCAAACAGTTCTTTGATGTTGATGGCGCTGAGATTCTAAATGGCAAACTACCGCTTTCGCTGCTTAAGCAGGCAGCTGCGAGTAAAGTATTGCCAAATCACTTACGGCGGGATGTAGCGCAAGCGGCGTGGCTGCGGGCCGTGCTGCTGGGAGACACCGCAACAGCCGATGAGCTGGTTCCGACCATGAGGTCGCTGATTCCCGAGACCAGCGATCTTTTAAACGCTTATCTATCCAGCCACGCGCCCAAAGCCAAACGTTTTTCGGCTATCTACTTGTGGTTGAAATTTCCCGGTCTTGAACCGGTTGTCGACACTGGAGCCGGCCGGCAGACACCGCTAAATGAGCAAGACACCTACCGGGACAATTGGTGGTGCTCGGCTGCTACTGTTTATGCTGACACAGGGGCGCAAGAGCAGAAGCCAGAATCACAGTTTCTCGCTTCCATTCGGCATCCCGCGTACCCGCCTTTCTTAAGCCAATCTGAGAAATTTGCGAGCGCCAGGGAAACGGCTGCGCTCAAGTCGCTAGGTGCAGGGCCAAATGAAATTTGCCGTGAGGTACTAGAGTGGGCCACTACAAATCCGGATGATCCGCGCGTTCCCGAAGCACTGCACCTTGCGGTAAGGACCACTCGGTACGGTTGCACCGATAAACAGAGTGGCCGCTGGTCCAAGGCCGCGTACGATCAGCTGCACAAGCGTTATCCGGATAGCCTCTGGACAAAGCGGACGCCCTATTGGTTTAAAGACTGACTACCGGAGGTGGGTTCTGTGCTCAATTGAAAACTCAAGTTAGGAGACCGCAGCGGGTGTGCGCGTGGCTGGCGCGGCTGTTGCAAGTAAGCTGTTTGCTGAAAGTCGAGGCGCGACAGCAGGCGTAGAGTAATCCGGACGACTCAGAAATGAAGGTTATGGCAGATCACCAATACACAAATCGTCTAATCCACGAAACGAGCCCTTATCTTTTACAACATGCGCACAATCCCGTGGATTGGTATCCCTGGGGTGCTGCGGCCTTTGAACAAGCAAAGAGTGAAAAGAAGCCCATTTTGTTAAGTATAGGCTATTCGGCTTGTCACTGGTGCCATGTTATGGAGCACGAGTCGTTCGAAAACCCTGCGATTGCCAGGCTGATGAATGAGAACTTCATCAATATCAAGGTCGATCGAGAGGAACGACCAGATCTGGATCAAATCTACATGAATGCCGTACAGATGATCACTCATCATGGCGGTTGGCCCATGACGGTTTTTCTAACACCGGATGGTGTGCCCTTTTATGGTGGGACCTACTTCCCTCCTGAGGATCGCTATAACATGCCCGGGTTTCCGCGGGTACTGCAGAGCATTGCGGAGACTTACCGAGAAAAAAGCGAAGATGTTGGGCAAACCGCCAGTTCCATTCTTGAGGAACTACGCCGGTTGACTTTGGTGAATGAAAGCACCGAAATTCTGTCCCGCGAACTTTTAGATCTTGCTTATCGCGGAATGGTCCGTAATTACGATACCGTCAACGGTGGCTTCGGTGGCGCTCCAAAGTTTCCACCCGCTATGAATTTGGAGTTTCTGGTGCGCACGTATGCCCGCGGGGGTGATGAGCAAGCACTGGAGATCGTTAAGAATACTTGTAAAAAGATGGCAGCAGGCGGGATTTACGATCAAATTGGTGGCGGTTTTCACCGTTACTCCACGGACTCTCAGTGGCTTGTACCACATTTTGAAAAGATGCTGTATGACAACGCCCTGCTCTCACGGCTTTATCTCCACTATTATCAATTGACGAAAGATAAATGGGCTCGGGACATAGCCGAAGGCATCCTCGATTACGTAGCGAGAGAGATGCTTGACTCTGACGGCGGCTTTTATTCAACCCAGGATGCCGATTCCGAAGGGCAGGAAGGCAAATTCTTTGTTTGGTCCGCAACGGAGATAAGGGAAATCCTCGGCCACGAGGACGCCACTCTCTTTTGTCTGTACTACAACGTGAGCGATGCGGGTAACTTCGAGGGTAAGAACGTTCTCAACGTTACGCAGTCAATCGAGGAGATGGCGGCAGCGGAGAAGATCTCAGTTCAAGCCCTCAGCCAGAAACTCTCGGGAGCACGGCAAAAGCTCTTCGCGGTCCGCGAAAGGCGTATTAAACCCGCTCGTGACGAGAAGGTTCTCACTGCCTGGAATGGCTTGATGCTCGCGAGCTTCGCTGAAGCAGCGGCCATACTTGAACGGGAAGACTACCGAGTCATAGCAGAGAATAACGCTAAATTCGTACTCGACCATTTACGGAGTGACGGGTTGTTGTTGCGAAGTTACAAGGACGGCAAAGCCAGACTGAACGCGTATCTGGAAGACTACTCTTTCTATATCGAGGGTCTATTATGTCTTTATGAAACCACTGGATTATTAACCTGGTTTAGGGAAGCCCTTGACCTTGCGAAGAAAATGATCGAGGAATTCTGGGACGCAAAGGACGGTGGCTTTTTCTTCACTGGAAGCAGTCATGAACAACTGATCGTGCGTTCCAAAGATTCCTTCGATAACGCGACGCCTGCCGGAAATTCCGTAGCAGCTGACCTGCTACTCCGATTGTCTCTTTTATCGGGAAATGCCGATTATCAAAGGTATGCGGTTACGATTCTGCGTTTGGCCGCAGAACCGATGCGCCGCTTTCCCTCCGGTTTTGGGCGTACTCTTTGTGCGCTCGATTTTTACCTGTCCACACCAAAAGAGATCGTTGTCATCGGTGATCCAAATTTGAAGGAGACAAAATCTCTGCTGAAAACAGTCTGGCAAGAGTATCTCCCGAACAAGGTGGTGGCACAGAGTAGAGCTAATGATTCCGCCGGAGCCAGCCTTATTCCTTTGCTCGAGGACAGACCGACAGTGAATAACACTCCCACCGCTTATGTTTGTGAGAATTATGTCTGCCGCGAGCCTGCAACCGATCCAGAGAGACTTCTGGCTCTCATTTCATCCTAATTCGGAGTTTCGGCTGCTAAATTCCCTCTTTTTACTCAAGCAACGGCAGTTCGCTTCTCACGCTATTGACGCCAAGCCCATGAACCGGCTATATTTGGTCAACAGTGTTGGCAGAACGCCAACGCTCTGATCAGCCTTTCCGCACCAGCCCATTCCGCAGTTTTTGAGTTCAATTTTCCGGTCTTAAGTGATTTCCAAAAGAGTTCCTCCGAGGAGCAGGTCCCGCATGAAAACAAGATACTGGAAGAGTACCACTCTTTTGCTCAGTATTTCTGCAGTCAGTGCAATTCTACTGGTTTCAGCCATAACTTCCACCTTAAAGCTACCTTTCTTGAGCAAAGCGGGACTTCTGCCTTGGCTGATACTCCTGGTACTCACTCTGGCTGCCAGTCGCTTCACTGTTTCGGTGACAAGCACAGACGGCGTTCGTCACAGCCGGAAGTCCATAGCCGAAACTTTTATATTTTTCGCAGTGATCGTTTATGCCGTTCCCCCGGCAGATACCGCTGGTCCGGCGACGTTGCTGGCGGCCCTGGTAGGACTTGTGTCTACTTACGGGCTTTCAAGCAGGCGTGAGTCCATTTTTACTACTGCGATGGCGGTCATCTCTACGTTCATCTCTGCTTCCTGTTATGGCGTACTCGCCGACGTGTTTTCGGGTAACAACTATCTGGGGCTGGGACATGGGCTTCCGCTAAATATTTTTCTGGTACCACTCTGTGCACTTGCCGTGCTGCAATACTCCCTCAGCACCGTTGCGACGGCCTGCTTCCTTAGCATCGATGCAGGCGAGACCCGCATCTTCCCCTCCCAGGAAAGCGTCGTGTGGACCTTAACCACGCAAGTCGCCGGAGCCGCTTCAGCGGTGCTTTTTTATACCGCAATCGGCGGAGCCGGAATTCCGTTTATTCTTCTGGGCCTCTTGATTACCGGTCTGGTGCACCTTCTCTATCAGTTCAACGAAAAACGAGTTAACGACGTCAGACGGGCCGAAGCCGCCCAGCGAAAACATGTTGAGGATATGGCCATTATTCATATGAATACCATTGAGTCCCTGGCCATAGCTATTGACGCCAAGGACCAGACGACCCATGGTCACGTTCGGCGGACGCAAATCTACGCTTCGGAGATGGGTGGGCTTTTCAAAGTTAGCGAGTCAGAGATGCAAGCGTTGTTTGCCGGTGCGTTATTGCACGATATAGGCAAACTCGCGGTACCCGAGTACATCTTGAACAAGCCCGGAAAACTCACCGAAGCGGAATTCGCGAAGATGAAGATACATCCCACAGTAGGTGGTGATATTCTTCGTCGTGTTAACTTTCCTTATCCAGTGGAAGACATTGTTAGATACCATCATGAGAAATGGGACGGCAGTGGATATCCGAAAGGACTCAAAGGTGAAGCTATTCCACTGGTGGCAAGAATCATCTCGGTGGTTGATTTCTATGATGCTACCAGGTGCGATCGCCCTTATCGTAAAGGCATGACGCGGGAGGAGTCGCTGGCACTGCTCCGAAAGATGACGTTGAGTGCTTTTGATCCACGTGTGGTGGAGAAATTTATCGAACACGTGGAAGAGTTTGACAGGCTAATTGATGCTGAGGACATACAGGAACAAGTCGCGCCCGAAACCGGTCTTGACTACCATACCCAAACGAAGCCCGACGCGGGTCTGGCATCAGATATACTCGGCGCGCCGGATGATACCGCGGGATTTCGATCCATAACAGAGGCACAGCGTGAGGTTTTTGCGCTTCATGAAATCGCGCAGACCATCGGTTCTTCATTAAACCTTAATGACACAGTAACTCTGGTTTCAAACAAGCTTCGGGCAATTGTACCCTTTGACACTTGCATCATATTTGTCGTTGACGAAAAATCAGGCAAAGCTGTTGCGGCGCATGCCGCCGGCGAGGATGCCCAACTATTCAGCCGTCGCCGAATGAATGTTGGTGATGGCATTACTGGTTGGGTGATTGCCAACTCAAGGTCCATGTGTAATGCCTCTCCAGAGTTGGATCTTGTCGGTCTTCCGGAAAGTGTCTCGCGCGAGTACCGCGGTGTTCTGGTTTCGCCGCTAATTCGTGAAGACGGCGCCTTCGGTGCCATAACACTCTATTCAAAGAGCCGCACTTCCTACACAACGGAACATGTTCGGTTACTCGAGTCAGTTGCGCAGCACGCCTCCAGCGCTTTGAACAACGCGCTGACGTTCGAAAAGACCAAAGAAAGCGCGCTCACAGATCCATTGACGGATCTACCAAATGCTCGCGGTTTCTACATGATGCTTGAGCAAAGAATTGCCGAAGGTCAGCGGATGAATCGGGAATCGCTTGCGGTCATAAGTATGGACATCGATGATTTCAGGGCCATTAATGACCAGTATGGTCACGCGATCGGTGATCGGGTACTGGCCAGTGTAGCGTGTGTGATTCGTAAAGAGTTAAGACAAATGGATATCCTTACGCGCTACGCTGGGGATGAATTCGTGTCGATCATGCCGATGGCCTCGATACAGATGGCCGCATCAGTGGGGGAAAGAGTGAGAAGCGCTGTCGAATCGCAGAAGTTCTCGGTTAGAACCGGAAAAGTGGTGGAAATCGGCGTAAGCATGGGTATTGCCTGTTTCCCTGACGATGGCGAAACCACGGAGGAACTACTGACGGCGGCAGCTCGCAATATGCAGCGTGACAAACATAGCCGCAAAACCGTGTTAACGCTGACAAATACACCGGTTTCGGCTATAGAGACACTGGGATAACAAAGAGGTGTTCACGGACGCTGCGCACACAGGCTAGGTAAGCGGTGTGCGCTTTTCGCTGCGCAGGGGTAGTGTGCCTAATTTGACCTTTTCTCTGAGCTTCCACTGCGTCTTTTGCCGCTCTGGGGTGGATATAGCCTAACAAAACCAATCACCGCAGACCGCAAGGGACGCAGAGAGTTGAAATCAGGACACCACCTGGGAGGCCTATTTTTGCACGTAATTACAAATGTCGCGTATAATCCCGACGATTATAAGTCAGTATAAACATTTCGCTTTCCGGATAAAGAGTACGGCTTCATCACGCCTTTTTTGGCAACAACCATCACACTATTGGCGGCGTCAAAACCAACACATGAGTACACCAACGGCAGAATCAGCATCCCACGCCGAAGCGGAAGAGAATAGCACTACAGGAGTCATCGACCGAACGTCTTCGGAACAGGTGCACCTCGAACAACTCCGCGCAGAACACCAGCAGGCTAAGAAACAGCAAAAGCACCGCCTGGAGGATTTAGATCGCGATACTCTGCTCGAACTATATCGGCAGATGGTTTTGATTCGACGATTTGAGGAAAAATCGGCCGAAGCTTACAGCATTGGGAAGATTGGAGGATTTTGCCACCTTTACATCGGGCAGGAAGCCGTGGCGGTCGGGGCCATAGCTGCAATTCGTCCTGATGACTACGTGTTGACTAGTTATCGGGAACACGCACACGCCATCGCTAAAGGCATGTCGCCCGACTCGGTTATGGCCGAACTCTTTGGCAAAGCGACCGGCTGCTCGCGGGGAAAAGGCGGCTCGATGCATATGTTCGACAAGAAGGTCAATTTCCTTGGCGGGCACGCGATCGTTGCGGGTCAGATTCCCCTCGCTACCGGTGTTGCCTTTGCCACCAAATACAAAGGGGGCGATCAAGTCACCCTATGTTTTTTCGGTGAGGCGGCAGTTAATCAGGGAGCCTTTCATGAATCGTTAAACATGGCCCAGCTTTGGAAGCTTCCCTGTATCTACATCTGTGAGAACAATCAGTACGGCATGGGCACTTCACAAGAACGGGCGATGTCATTGCAGGATATCTCTCAAAAATCCTGTGGTTATGAAATGGCTTCGGAATTTGTAGACGGCATGGACGTTCTTGCTATCCGAGAGGCCACACTCCGAGCCGTCGAAAGAGCCCGAAAGGACTATTTGCCCACTCTGCTGGAAGTACGCACTTACAGGTTCATGGGGCACTCAATGTCAGACCCGGGCAACTATCGCACGCGGGCAGAAATTGAAAGATATCAACAACGAGATCCAATAAAACTCTTTACCGCCAGTTTAAAAGAAAAGAACCTGTTAAATGATCAGAGCATTCAGGACTTTGAAAAGAATATTCGGGAAGAAGTCGAGCGCGCCTTTCGATTTGCCGAAGAAAGTCCGGAACCGGCGCCGGAAGAGTTGTATACCGACGTTTATGCGAATCCGATAACACCAGGCAAACGTTAATCACTTTTCTAAACAATTGAGGAATTCGTAAATGGCCGTTATCACAATGCGCGAAGCACTCAATCAGGCTCTCAAGGAAGAGATGCTTCGCGATGAGAATGTTTTTCTTATGGGAGAGGAGGTCGGAGCCTATCAGGGAGCCTACAAAGTGACCAAAGGGCTGCTGGATGAACTTGGGTCAAAACGAATAATCGACACGCCAATCACTGAATTGGGTTTTGCGGGTTTGGGTGTGGGAGCGGCTATGGCTGGTCTGCGTCCGATTGTCGAGTTCATGACCTTTAATTTCTCAATACTCGCCACCGATCAAATGATCAATTCCGCAGCCAAGATGCTGTATATGTCGGGGGGGCAGTTTAAGGTCCCGATCGTTTTTCGTGGTCCTGGCGGTTCTGCCTTTCAAGTGTCCTCGCAGCACTCGCAGGCACTCGAGTCATGGTTCGCATACTTTCCCGGTTTAAAAGTTGTAATGCCATCGACTCCTGCGGACGCAAAGGGTCTTCTCAAATCCGCTATACGCGATGACGATCCAGTCATCTTTATTGAGCAGGAACGAATGTACGGCATTAAGGGCGAGGTTCCTGAAGATGCGGAGTTTCTTATACCGCTCGGTGTTTCCGATATCAAGAGAGCGGGAACCGATGCGACCATTATTGCCAGATCCCTGATGGTTCCAGCTGCGCTGAAAGCTGCGGAAGCGCTGGAGAAACAAGGTGTTTCCTGCGAGGTGATTGACCCTCGCACTATTAGGCCTTTAGACATTGACCCGATCATTGAATCTGTAAAGAAGACAAATCGAGTAGTGATAGCCGAGGAGTCGCACCCTTTCTGTGGTGTAGCAGCAGAAATTGGCTTAGAAATCATGGAACGGGCTTTCGACTATCTCGACGCTCCAGTAAAACGCGTCTCGGCCGCAGATGTGCCAATGCCGTACGCAAAAAATCTGGAAAACCTCGCAGTTCCCACCGCGGACCAGATCGTAGCCGCGGTGCGCGAGGTCGCTTATATGGATCAATAATCCGAACGCCTTTTCTTGACTCTAAAAAAACATTCTTCAAGGTAAAGCTGAATGGCCACTCAAGTGATTATGCCGAAGCTCTCTCCAACTATGGAGGAGGGTCAGCTCGCGCGCTGGCTTAAGAAAGAGGGCGACAAAGTTTCGATGGGCGAGCCTCTGGCGGAAATCGATACCGATAAAGCCACCATGGAAATGCAGGCACTCTCAAATGGAGTGTTGCGTAAGATTCTGATCAAAGAAGGAGAATCTGCCCCTCTCGGGCAAATCATCGCTATCATTGGAGAGCCAGAGGAAGACATTTCCTCTCTATTAAAAGAGGTTCCTCAGAATCAGCAAAAAGCGAACGGCGAAAAATCCCGGCCGCAAACTGCAACAACGACGCCCACGGATACACAAGCAAAGCCTGATGGCCAGGGTAAGCAAGGGGCCGCTGTTGCGATGGCTTCGCCGACGGATCGAGTCGTAGTTTCACCGCTGGCAGCTCGAATGGCGGCGGAAGCCGGTGTGGACCTGCGTGGTTTGAACGGTACCGGACCCGGGGGCCGAATAATTAAGCGTGACATTGAAGCGGCAATGAGCGAGGCACAAGCGGAACCCGTATCACAGCAGGCAGGGCGCCATCTGCGGGCAGTTGAGCGTCGGCCGCAAGAGCTGCCCGCCAGTTTCGGCGCCACGGGTTATCGCGACGAGCCCATCAGTGAGATGCGCCGCACAATTGCACGCCGACTGGTAACCTCAATCGGTCCTGTACCACACTTCTTCCTTACTACAGAGATTGAGATGGACCGGGCAGCGGATATGCGCCGCGACATTAACGCGCTGGATCCCGACCTGAAGCTGAGCTTCAATGACATCATCATTAAAGTTGTCGCCGCTGCGCTATTGCAGCACCCTCAGGTTAACGCTTCATTTCAGGAGCGAACGATCAGATATTACGAACATGCCGACATCGGCGTAGCCGTAGCCATCGAAGATGGCCTGATCACACCCGTGGTCCGGTCGGCCGACCAAAAGTCTTTGAGCCAGATTGCTAACGAAGTTCGTGACCTTGCAGAACGCGCTCGCAACCGCCGGCTGCGGCCTGAAGAATACACCGGCGCGACCTTCTCTGTAAGCAATCTCGGAATGTTCGGAATAGACGAATTTACAGCAGTTATTAATCCGCCGGAAGGTGGGATTCTGGCTGTGGGCGCGGTCTCACAAAAACCCGTGGTTCATGATAACGAGATTGTAGTGCGACAAATGATGCGCGTAACGATGTCGTGCGATCATCGCGTCGTTGATGGCGCCACGGGGGCAAAATTTTTGCAAACCCTGAAGAGATTTCTTGAGAATCCCTTATATCTCGTAGTTTGAGAACGCCCGCGCAAGCAAGAGTTTCCACTCCCGAATGCGCACCACCGATGGGAGTGGCCTGCTAAGCCGCTTGCGTGACATCGCGTCTGTCAAAACACTCTAAAATTTCCTCTGCCTCTAACGTATCAAATTCCATTAACTTTTCAACCAATCGCCCGATTGACGAGTGCTCTGCCCTAACAGTTTCGCAGGCCCTTTGCAGCTGGGCATTGATAATGGAATTGGTGGCATCTTCAATCCTATCCAGCAGGGATTGACTGTGTGGCACCCCCTCGGCGCCAAGATGTATTGGTCCCAAGGGACTCATGCCAAACTCACTGACCATGTGCCGGGCGATTTCCACTGCCCGTTCAATGTCGTTTGACGCGCCTGCGGTCATCGTGGAGAGCAATACCTGTTCAGCAGCCCTGCCACCGAGAAGCATGGCGATCTGGTCTTCAAGATATTCTCGCTTCTTCATCAAGCGATCCCGTTCCGGCAACGACTGTGTAACACCCAGAGCACGACCTCGGGGGAGGATCGAGACCTTATGTATCGGATCTCCATGTTCCGCCGCCAGCCCAACAGCTACGTGCCCAGCCTCATGAACGGCTGTGGCGTAGCGTTCCTCCTGATCCATCATAAATCCCTGTCGCTCTGCCCCCATTAAAATGCGGTCTCGGGCGTACTCAATGTGTTTTCGACCTATGGCTGAAGCATTGTCGCGCGTTGCGGCGATCGCTGCTTCGTTAAGGAGATTGGCAAGCTCTGCCCCGGAAAAGCCCGGTGTGCCGCGCGCTACCCATCCGAGCTCCAATCCGGTTTCGAGTTGAATGCCGCGAGCGTGTACTTTGAGGATAGCTTCACGTCCGCGAACATCTGCTAAATTAACGGCAATTTCTCGGTCGAATCGACCTGGACGCATAAGCGCTTGATCCAGAATGTCGGGTCGATTGGTCGAGGCTATGACCACGATACTGGTTGTTTGGTCAAAACCATCCATCTCTATTAGAAGTTGATTAAGCGTTTGATCCTGGTCGGCTGTTGCCGAGTCGCTACTGCGTCCGCGCCGGCGCCCTAAAGCGTCGATTTCATCAATGAAAATCACGCACGGAGAAACCTTTCGCGCCTCCGCAAAAAGACGGCGAACCCGAGCCGCGCCAACACCGGCAAACTTTTCCTGGAAGTTTGAACCCGATACAGAAAAAAACGGCACGGCCGCCTCACTCGCTGCCGCGCGCGCCAACAAAGTTTTGCCGGTTCCCGGAGGTCCGGTAAGAAGAATGCCACGGGGCGCTCTCCCTCCCAATCGGCCGAAGCGTGCAGGATCGCGCAAGAATTCGATTGTCTCTCCAAGCTCATCCCTGGCCTCATTAACACCGGCAACATCCGCAAAAGTGACGTTCGGCTTGTGATCGGAATCACCGCGCAGAAAATCCTCGCTCTTGCCGCTGAGGCTCGAATGAAGGCGCCAACCAACCAATCCCACCAAAGCCAGGGTCAGAATCGGCAGAAACCAATCCATGGCTATGGACAAGGGACCCGGTCGCAGGGGACGAAACTCAATTACGGCATTGTTCTTCCTGAATAAATCTACTATCGATTGCTGGGCTGTCGCACTGGTAACCGTCGCCTCCAATAGTGAGCCATCGTGATTTCGAATCGTGAGGGTCTCGCCGTCGATCGTTAATGACTCCGCCGTTCCAGTTTCACCAATCTGATATAACTGCGAATAATTAATCTTTTGTGCCGTATTCTTGCTGAAGTGACGAACGGCAAAGAAGGTCGTCCCCAGTAGAAGAACTGCGACCGAAGCACAAACAAGGGTTACTTTTTGGGAATGGCGGATCAATTTCACTAAACGGGAAGGCATAAGATCTCCAGAAAACGCCGCTTAACACATAGGTCAGCTGCGCTGGGTTATATTTACAAAAAACCGGGATTGTGACGGCGGCTCTGAAACGAGCTTGCCGTATCTGAACCGGAGAGGCCCTTAGAATAACGCGAACGCGATCGCCTAAACTCCCGTAGCGAACGCGCTTTTACTTTAGCAGTCCTTTGGAAAGGAAGTCTAGCTTAAAAGTTGCCCTATCAGTCCAATTGAGAGGGTATTAAAAATCGTGATCCTTAAAAAGTGTCAAAAATGGTTGATTAGAACTGAATGGAAATATTCCGGTCTAATTTTCACTGGCGCGTTTTAATACGCATTTTCAATGACGCTCACTTGGTTCACACGAGAGAAGGGGGGCAGCTAGGTGAAGGCAAACGCCCAGATGACAAAGTTTAGGGTAGATTCAGCGCTATCTCAGGATTCGGCATGAGCGTTGCCACGGTTGGGCTTGGCTTTGCAGATCGAGAGAGTAGTGAACAAAGGAGGAAGCTCATGTTGTGGACCATCTTTGTAATTCTTTTAATTCTCTGGTTGCTGGGGATGGTTAGCAGTTACACACTCGGCGGGTTTATCCACATATTATTAGTAATCGCGCTGGTAGTGTTGCTGATCAACATCATCGGCGGACGTAGAACCGTGGTCTAGTTTTCTGGAACCGACCACACTGTTTTGAGACTCACCTGGCGATCCAGTGCAGGCTACCGAATATCAGACCAAGAATTATTGGGTAGGACTATGCGCTGCGGTCGCCGGTTGAGTTTTTATCCGCACCACCGGGTCCCAATAGGCAATTGGGATGGCTCTCAGGTAAAGGAAGGGGACACCCTGCCCCCGCTTCAAGGTCGAAAGTCGGGAAGCGTCAGATGAGTTGGATTTGGCAAGACCGACAGTTTGAACGGCGCCTGGCGTTAAGCGTCCCGCATCCTGTGCAACGAGTGTACATACTGCGAGCAAACCAGCCCGTAATAATTGCGCTTGCTCCTAGTATGCCGACAAAAATCCCAGCATTTAATAACAGATCTCTCAAGAATTATGTCTCTCCCCGCAGGTTTTTCCGGTATGCGAACCCTCTCTCGTATCCACAGCGAAACGCGGCATCTGCGCCAGCATCGTCGAAGAATCGTTCCAGATCACTGGGAGAAGGGTTTTCTGCGACGGCGCCAGGTTTTGCATTCAGAGCTGATTCAAATCCACGCCGGTAGCTTACCTCGTCACGGTGGAAGTCTCTACCCTCTCTTCTGTAGCTGGCCTCCTCATCGGGCCGCAAGTCGAGCCACCAGCTCTCGCGTGCGGCAGCAACAGTTTGCGCACTAGTCTTTGCTAAGGCCTCACGAACGCGTTCGGCTGATTCGTGATCTTCCGCAAAAGTAATCACCACTGAGCGCCCATTTCTTAATGCGTGCTCATAAACGTACAGTTCATCGTGTGGCAACCCCTCAACCAGCGCTTGATCTAATGCTTCGCCTGCCGCCATTCCGGTGACAGTTCCGCCGGCGCCCAGTATCGCTGCCCCAAGTAATCCTCCGGCTATGACGGGTCCGACGCCAGGAACTATTAAACTTGCGGCCGCTGCGCCGAGTGATGCTCCTCCAGCGACTCCCATTGCTCCTCCAACAGCGCCTCCCAGCGCTTTTCCCTCTCCAGGTTGCTCGGTGTCAATAGTAGGAACTCTCTTTTCCACCTCTTTCTCACTCATACTCGGAGTCAACACCGCTATCCGGTCATTAGGTATGCCTAAAGAGTGGATCTGTTGAACCGCTCTCTCAGCCTCACTTCGCGACGCGAAAATCCTGCTGACTGTTTCCATGTTATGCCTCCTGCTAGCTTTTCCTGCTTACCTTTTAACGCCGTTGGTAAGGCCCGACAAGGAAGAACTCCCTACGACACAAATCGTTGAGGAAATTAGCAGAGCTATGTTAGAGTCGAGTGTCAGATTCCTCTAATTTGAAGGTTCCGCTGGGAGAAGCCGTGTACGACATCGTAGACAAACATTGGCCAATGTCGGAGGGCGACGGCAAGGCGACTCGGAAGAAGAAACCACGGATCCTCGCCATCACGACCGATTGTTGTACTGGCTGCGCGGGCTCGCCGGCCTGCATTGAATACTGTCCGATCGAAGCCTGCATGTTTTGGGTGCCGGATGAGGACCATCCACCGTTTGGACGCATCGAGGTTGATCCCTATCTCTGCATTGGTTGTCAAAAATGTACAAGCAAAGGACCGGACGGTGCATTTTTAGATGGCTGTCCCTGGGACGCAATTGAGATGGTTCCAACCGAGGATTGGGAATCACTTCACGCGATCACTTTGCCCGACGCGCCGCCAGCCCCACCTAGTGCGTGACTTCCTTGTCTCTCGAGCTCATGCGAGTTTCAATCTCTCTAGCGGTCAATTCTGCCTGTCGCTTTACCCGAGCCGAAGCAAACTCCAAACCACTCGCGTAGCCCCGGACGATACTTAATTCGGCCTTTTCACCGATCAGAGCTAGTCCGCGGAGAGCCTCCCAGAGAGTTTTCTCGTCGGGTTTGAGCAACAATATGGTTTCCGCTTTGGAAACATGCGAGCCATTCTGCGCGACCAATTTGTCGACCACGCCATTTAAAGGCGAACGTAGCTCCTGCACTCTGCCGCCGGACTCTTCGATTCGTGCCACTAAAGCCCCCCGCTCGATTGGTGCACCTTCCTGGAGAGTACTGGCTAGAAGGCCTCCGCTCGTAGCGTTCACGGCATAGCCTTGTAGCATCTCTACAAGTTCAGGACGTCCTTTTGAGTCCCCAAATCTAACGAGAGCCAGGGCAGCATTTCTCCTGACGATTGGTTCAGGGTCCTTCAGCAACCTCAATAAGGCTTCATGAAACTCCCCTGATTTATTGTCAAAGCCCATCAGCCACGCGACTGTCAGGCGAAACTCTGCTTCCTGATGACGTGATAAAACCAGAATCTGTGGGTACCACTGCTTTACGCTTGGGTTTCCCTGTTCAATGCGCTGCTGAATTTGCAGCAATGCATGTTGCACATGTCGTGGGTGTGACTCGTCCATTAGATATTTTGAGATTTCCGAACTTTTGAGTTCGCGTCCAAACCAACTGAAATACCAGGTGAGGAGCGAGGCTACTAAGAAGATCACCGCAACAATTAGAATGGGTCCCGAAGACCGCACGCGCCCAGGCTGTACGTCCGGAATCTCAACGGCAGGATGGGCTGAGACTATTTTAGTGTCGGATATACTCATCTGCACTTAAGTATGAAACACCAGCGGATTCTCATCATCAATCGTCAAGAGGGGTAAATTCGGTAGAGCATTAAGTAAACAATTACACCGGTGACGGAAACATAGAACCAAAGCGGCAACGTCCAGTGAGCTATTTTTCGGTGCCGACTAAAATCTGCCCTTCCGGCCCGATAAAGGGTGACACCGACCAGCGGAACTATGATTATCGCAAGGATGGTATGACTGATAAGAATAATGAAATAGATTGGGCGGGCGATTCCCTGCCCTGCAAAGCGCGTGGTTCCGTGAAAGTAATGATAGGTGAGGTACGAAATCAGGAAAACAGTTGATGTTGCGAGTGCTAAGAGTTGAGCGTTTCGATGTGCCGTGATCCGTCTTCTCCGGATGAAAGCGTAACCAGCTAACAAAAGCAGGGCGCTGCTGGAGTTCAGAATGGCGTTAAGGTGGGGAAGGAACGATAGGTACTCAGGCATCAAAAAAACTAAACACTCTTAGAACAGGAGATCGAATATGTAGAGTATCACGCGGCGTGGACACGTAGTCAAACGCCCCTCTCACCAGCCATGATTAGCATTAGAATCATTTTTTATTCAATCTGCTGAAAGAACGGCGGTTTTACCCTTTGCAGTGAGAGCATAGAAGTCGTTCCCTTGTTCCTCGAGCATTCCTTCCTTAACGAGTCTCTCGACCTTATCAAATACAGCTGTACGTTGCTCCGGATCGTTACCACCCGCTTCGAACAGAGTGTGCAGATCGAGCGAGTCTTTCTGCCACAGTGCGAAACTCCCCAAGATTCGTTTTGTAAGCTCGTCCACGGTAAGGCTTTTAACGATCAGACGTCTTTCCTCGGGATTTGCTGCATGCGGGCAACCATCGCTCTTACATCAGGAGGAAAAGCTCGACCCTTTGCGTCGAGTAAGGCAGGGGTATGTCCAGTGACTGCCGGCGGTTCAGCATCTGCCCTTTTCAGCAAGGGGACAGGTAGCTTTCCTTCGGACCGTAGATAAAGTAATGGGTTAACGATAAACATCAAAGCCATCACTAGACAAACCATGGTCACAAACAAATTGTCGGTCGTCAGAAAATCGCCAGAGAGTATGGCATTCAGAACCGCGAGTCCAACGAAGATGATCGCCAGCAGAATACAGATAAGATTCAATAATCCGAGCTCGTTCTTCATTGCCCTTACCTCAGCGGCCATAACATTATTCCGACTCCTGTTTGTAGCTTTTTTCGGACATGCAACTCAGTATTCAAATCGACGTTTGTCACCTGATGATTTTCAATGCTTTGACTTTGCTGCTGGTTTGGGTCGCTCCGACATCTCCTCGTAACCGCACCTCTCACACTGCCAAATGGCAAACACAGCTTTAGGATCACTGGTATTCTGATAGACCGCCCGATCGGAGGGTATGATTTTGCCGCCGCAACGAGGACATGAGCGTCCCCGGGTGGTCTGTTTCTCAACATCGATTGCTAAGGGGTTGTCCCGGGACATTTTACGAACTCAAACTTAGCACCATTCCCATTCGGCTACTTATCGGCCAAAAGGCTGCTACAGATTTAAGGATGATGTGAAAAACTGAGTGGATGTCCACTCTTTTCTGGCTCGGCGAATGGAAGGTCAATGCGCTCCTAGCGTGGTGGATCTTCAGGCGACTCTTTATCTACTTTTTCATCTTTTTGCGTGTGGCGCTTTAGGATAATGAATATGGAGCAAAACATCGCCACCGGCGGCACCAGTAGAACGAGAACACCAATATTGAAGTTTCGGATGAAAAAGGCATTGTTTGAGCCAGCCAGCGAAGCTTTGCACATCGCGCATTGCGCCAAGACAGCGGGGCTGAAAAATGAAGTCGCTAGTGCGGTTACGACGCCAAGGAACGCGCACCTTAGTTTGGGAAAGTTCTTCATTACTGATTCTCCGCTGCCGGCGCCGGAGGAGCCTCTTTGAACTCGTAGCGCAAACCGGATGATCGGAAACTATCCGGGAAAAAGACAAAGAGCAGGCAAATACAGACCACCAGCATTGGCACTATAGTCAAGATAAGACTTAACCGCTCAAATTTTAAATGCATAAAGTACGCCACAATCAGCGCCGCCTTGATGATCGAAAGGCCCAACAGAATTGTTAACATGAAATGAATTGGCATGGGACGATAGGCGAGAAAGATCTCGACCAACGTGAGCGCCAATAACCAGATCCAGATCGAGGTAAACAACTTATTGGTCCCAGCAAAATGTTCTTCTGCGTGTGCACTCATGTAAAGAGATCCTCCACGTTAATGACCCAAGCGACCACCGGCATCGACAGATAAAATATAGATCAAAGGAAAAACGAACATCCAGACCAGATCTACGAAGTGCCAGTAGAGGCCGCTAATTTCAATATCTTCATGTCTGAGTTTTTTCACCCTCGCGGCGATGATGCTGAGGTAAACGGCGCCCGTCGCTACGTGAAACATATGCAGTCCGGTAATAGTGAAGAAGGTCGCACCAAACAATGGCGTCGGCAGCTTCCCATCAGCGGTCGTGAAGATGGTAATCCAATGAGCGGGCAGACTGAAGGGCCGCAGCCCTTCGCTAATCAGATGGTTCCACTCAATCAAGTGGAGCACGATAAACGAGACCCCAAAGAAGATGGTCGCGATGATCCACTTTCGAGCGCCCACCTTATCTCCTCGGCTCGAAGCAGAAACACCGAAAACCATCGTCAAACTGGACGAAAGCAGACAGAAAGTCATCACCGATGAGAAGACAATGCTCGGGTAAAATGGAAACGGCGTCGGCCAGACGTTGGAAGCTCGAAGGTAACTATAGCCAATTAGCAAGGCCGAAAATGTCAATGAGTCAGAAACAATGAAAAGCCACATTCCCAATTTGCGGTGGCCCACACGATAAGGTAGTACTCCTCCACCCCAATCGGATGCGCCAAAATGTTCTGCGCGTGCTTCAGTACTCACCGGTCACCTCCAAAGATTTGAGTAACGCCGACAAAGTCTGCTGAACTGAACATTATGAGAGTGCATAATCACAGTTGCTCGAGGTTCGTCCTAAACCCCAGTTATTTCCAAACGAACAGTAACAAGAACAGATAGATCCACAACACGTCCATGAAATGCCAGTAGACGGTAATCGCGTCCGTGACAGCCTGCCTTCTGGCTAATTGGGTGCGATCAGCAAGTCGACTGCTGGCACGAATCAGTAGATAGGCCAGAGCGAGCAAACCAGCTAGGAGATGCAATCCATGGGTTGCCGTCAAAAGGTAGAAGAAGGAGCTATGGGGGCCACTCGCCAGATAGATTCCTCGAGCTGTGAGTTCTCTCCAGGCAAAGAATTGAGAAATAAGAAATCCAAACCCGAGGACCAAGGTTACAGATAGCCAGCCGGTGTAGAGGGTCGCAACCGCAGATCTCAGCTTCCGCCGAGCTGCTTCCAACGTACCACTGCTGATCACGAGAAGCGCAGTACTCAGCAGCAGAATGCGGGGCATCGCCAAGGACTGCCAATCGTTAGAAGAGGCAGAACGTACTATGTATGCACTGGTAAGCGCAGTGAATAGCATCAGTATGCCAGCGAGAGCCACGTACATTCCTAAACGGTAATGGCTCTCCGGAACGGGGTCCGTCGCATAACGAGTTTCAACTGCTGCAACCATTTTTACTTCTCCAACCTATTTCCAGATGAGCAAAAGTAGGAATAACCAAATCCAGATTACATCCATTGTGTGCCAGTAAAGTGATACTACCGCAGCGGAGACGAGTGCTTTCTCAAAAAGTAGCTGCTCACCGTTGCCTGTAGCCTTCCGGAGCAGGTAGAACAAAGCAATTATCCCTCCGAGAAGATGTACCCCGTGGACACCCGTAAAAAAGTAGAAGAAAGAACTGTGGGGATGGCCCGCAAAATAGACTCCCTGAGCCGCAAGTTCTCGCCAACCGAATAATTGCGCCGTTAGAAAAATCAAACCGAGGAAGCAAGTAAGACCGAGCCAACGAACATACAGGACTGACTTGCCCTGCTTCAAAGATCGCTTGGATATTTCCAGGCTAATGCTACTCAGCAGAATAATCGCGGTGCTGAAGAAGAACATGTGCGGCATTTTCACCGGCCGCCATTGTTCACCTGCCGAAAGGATGATGTAAGCGCTGGACAGGGCTGCAAACATCATGATGATTGCAGCCAGCACCACCCACATGGTGATCCGATAGGCCGCCGGCGAGAACTTCCGCCGGTCACCATCCTTTTCCCCGTGCCCGTTCCCGCTCGGCCCCTTTCCGTTTGGTCCCGGAAATTTGGGCCCGCCGGTGATCCTTGTTCCCTTCTCAGCAGGCTTAGTGCTTGTGACCCTCGTGGCCATTGCCGCTTGTTACCTCTGCGCCAGATTCCGTCTGCATTAAAAAGTCGTTCGGCGCACCGGGGACGGCAAACTCATATGGTCCTCTGTAAACAGTCGGAATAATTCCGGCGAAGTTGTCATGGGGCGGCGGACTCGGGGTAGTCCACTCGAGAGTTGTCGCTTCCCAGGGATTTTCTCCCGCCTCTTTACCTTTAAAGATGCTCCAGATCAGGTTTACGTAGAAGAGAATCTGGGTCAGTACCGTAATAATTGCAACGACTGACACGAAGACTACAAGTGGATGCAAAGTCTTCAGAAACTCGTACTCAGTAAACTGAGCATACCGGCGAGGCATACCAACAATCCCCATGGTATGCATGGGCACAAAGATGCAATAGACGCCGACAAAAGTTATCCAGAAATGGATCTTGCCCAGCGTTTCATTCATGAAACGCCCGAACATTTTAGGAAACCAGAAGTAGGTAGCGGCAAACATGCCGAATATCGAGGCCACGCCCATCACCAGGTGAAAATGCGCCAGGACAAAGTAGGTATCGTGCATTGGTAAATCCAACGAGGTCTGGCCCAATACCAGCCCGGTAATTCCACCAGCAACAAAGAGCGAAACAAAACCAATGGCAAACAACATTGGCGTGGTAAAGCGAATTTTCCCGCCCCAAAGAGTGCCTAACCAATTGAACGTTTTTACGGCCGAGGGCACTCCGATTGAAAGAGTCAGGATCGAAAAAGTCATCGCAGAATAAGGGCTCATACCACTAATGAACATATGATGTCCCCAGACGAAAAAGCCAAGCAGCCCAATTGCAAAGATCGCAAATACCATTGCGCGATAACCAAACACCGGCTTACGGGCAAACGTAGACAGAATGTGTGACGTGGCTCCCATTCCCGGTAAGATTGCGATATAGACTTCCGGGTGCCCAAAAAACCAGAACAAGTGTTGCCAGAGGATTGGCGAACCGCCAGTATGCAGAGGAAACCGATCGTCGACACCGGAGAGAAGCCCATTCACGTACAACCCGCCGGGAATGAAAAAGCTCGTGTGAGCGATGCGGTCGATTAGTAAGAGTATCCCGCCGCCTAATAAGACCGGAAACGAGAGGAGAGCCAGCACTGCGGTAGTAAACCAGGCCCAACAGGTTAGCGGCATCCGCATCAAAGACATTCCCCTTGTGCGCATGTTCAGTAGCGTGGTGATGAAATTCAGCGCGCCAAGCAATGAACCAACACAGAAAATGGCAATACTAATAATCCAGAGATTCATGCCCATCCCCTGTCCCGGCCCGGCTATCTGGCCCAGCGCGCTCAGCGGCGCATATCCGGTCCAGCCACCGATAGGCCCCACAGTCGAATCGGAACCAGAGAAGAAGATCGCCGAAAGCAGAACCAAAAAACCGACCAGCGTTATCCAGAAAGACATCATGTTGAGGAAAGGAAAAGCCATATCCTCAGCGCCGATCTGAATCGGGAGAAAGTAGTTACCAAAACCACCCTGCGGTGCGGTAGTGAGCACGAAAAAGACCATCATTGTTCCGTGCATGGTTACCAGCGACAGGTAGAACTCCGGGTTCATGACACCGTTTGGCGCTCCGCCGGGGAACAGCGTGGCGAGGATGGGCCAACTCGTTCCCGGCCAGGACAAATTCATACGCATCAATACGGACATCACCATTCCTACCACCACGGCGGTCAGAGCCAGGATGATGTATTGAATGCCGATAACCTTGTGATCCAAGCTGAAGATATACTTGCGGATAAAACCTTTCGGCGCCGGGTGCCGATGAACCGCGTCATGAGCTTCAACTGTCATCTCAATCTCCTTACCAGTTAACTCGATTCACTCAAGATAAGAGGGCGCCTTTACTCATTCACCGCCGGCAATTGGTACTTTGCCAGCAATTCTCCCATGCGTGCCTGGAATTGTTCCTGCGGCAGGGCCACCAGAGCGCGATGTTCGTCTTCGGGTAGGACCAGCATGTAGCTTTTCATTTTAAAGTGGAGTTGGCCACACAGTTCCGCGCATGCTAATTCATATTTACCTGGCTGGTTGGCGGTAAAATGGACGCGAATGACCATTCCCGGAACAAGGTCCTGCTTAAAACGGAGTTGAGGCACCCAGATGTCATGGATGACGTCCTTCGATCGCAAAATTAACTCCACCGGACGCCCGGCGGGGATAGCAATCGCAGTCGTAACTGAGTCGTCCCGGGCGTTCGGATCCGTTTCATCCAAGCCGATGAAATTCAAAGACGAGTCGTCGATCAATTTGGGGTCGGTCCGCCCGAAAACGCCGTCCCGTCCGGCATAGTGAAAGTTCCACTGAAACTGTTGCGCTACCACCTCCACCTGAAAGGATCCGGCTGGCGCCTGGTTAAAGTGCAGCGACGCCCAAACACTCTGTCCCATTACTGCCAAACCGATGAAGATAACAGCCGTGACGATGGTCCAAACCACTTCCAATCGATTGCTGCCGTGTGTATAGGTGCCGCGGCTGGGCGTGCCTGTGTCTCGATACTTCCACACCATGTATCCGAGACCGATTTGGGCCGCTGTGAAAGCAATCCCCACTACCACAATCGTAATCATAAATTGCCGATCGAGCGCGGCAGCGTGGGAAGAGATCGCTGTGGGGAACCACCACTTCTTGGTGGTGAAGAGGATCACTGACCCGAGCGTCAGCAGCCAAATAAGAACTGCGAGAAATCGGCCCATCAGATACGTCTCCTTTTGGTTGCTGGTCAATGGTCAATAGTTATGGCAAAAGTGAAAACACGAGCACAGCCGAACCCACAGCCAGTACTTGGGGTCTGCAATTTCGACTCACGATTTGCCAGTCACCTGTCCAGAACCATTAGAATGAAAAGAAGCGGTAAATAAAGAACTGAAGCCAATAACAGTTGCCGTGCCTGCTGGTTGGATTTCGAAAAAGCTGCGCGAACACTGAAGTAAAGAAAGACCAGCCCGAGAACGAATGCCCCGCCCAGGTAAGCCTTGCCTGAAATGCTAAGCATGGTCGGAAGCAGACTGACCGGCAAAAGCATCAACGTGTAAACAACTATCTGCTGTGCTGTGACACGGCCATTGGGTTCAACTACCGGCAACATGAGAATTCCGGCCCGTGAGTAGTCTTCCCTGTACATCCAGGCGATGGCCAAAAAGTGCGGAAACTGCCACAAGAACAGGATTGCGAATAATACCCACGCCTCGACGCCTAATTCACCACGCGCGGCTGTCCAGCCGATTAACGGCGGCACTGCCCCGGGAAAAGCGCCGACCAGCGTTGAAAGTGATGTCTTCGTCTTTAAGGGAGTATAACCAAATAAATATCCGGCAATAACAGTCAAGCCCAATAGCGCGCTGAGTGGATTCACCAGGACTGTGAGATACATTTCCGCCAGGGCTGTCAATCCAACTCCAAACAAGAGTGCTTCCCAGGGTAAAAGTTTTCCGGATGGTAAGGGCCTCCCGGCGGTGCGCCTCATGAGCCCATCGAGATCGCGCTCCATATATTGATTAAGCGTCGCGATCCCTGAAGATAGAAGGGCGATGCCGAACATCGAACTTAGCAGATATTTGTAATCAAGTGGTCCGCGAGTTGCCAACGCAAAGCCGGCTGCCGAGGTGAGCACAATCAAAAAAGTGATACGGGGTTTTGTGAGCTCCAAATAGGCAGCAATGCGCTCCCGAGCCGACAATCGCTCTCTCTGCAGATCTGCAATGCCCGCAGTACCAACATTGATTACAAATTCTTCCATCAAATACCTGCGCTGAGCTCGAACCGCTAGGTTTCTTAGGAACCTTGCGGGGACGGTGATAGATTAAAGAGCGCAACCGGTGCCTGCAAAAACCTAAAAGTTCTAAGTGTCAAAACTATGCTGGTGGCGAATACCAACGCGCCGCAAGCCACGTGAGCTACGGTGATTCCAACCATCGGTTTCAAAGGTTGTGGATCATTTGGCGACGTGACGCGCGTCAGGTATGCCGCAAAACCCAGTACCACTTGGACCAGCAGCAGGGAAATGGCGAGCGTCGCCGGCCTGGTCAGGAAATTTTCATTTTTATAGCGACGTAAGATAAGAAGGGCCGCGCTTCCCAAAAGCAACGTTACCGCCAGCGCTCCGCCGATGTGGGCTAGCACCAACTGTGTGGGCAGAGGCCGATCCCAGGTGGCCGAGTGCCGCAAAACAGCACCCAGTATCAGCTGCAAGAAAATCGTACTTACAGCCGCAAGACAGAGGTACCGAGCTGACGGGGTCCCTTTGTCTTCCTGCGAAGGACTCTGTTGAATCCAACTGTTGGAGGTAAATACAGCAAGACTCACTGTCGTGCAAAAGAACAGTTGCGCCAGCGTTGCGTGCGCCGCTGAAACAACCAGCGGCAACATCAGTTTCACAGTTAGACCACCCAAGAGTCCCTGGGCCACAACTCCCGCAAGGGCTAACAAACCCAGGCGCCGCACCAAAAACCTGCTTTCGCTGCGGAATAAATATATGGTCAGCAGAATGGTAAGTAACCCGACAGTTGTCGCGACGAGGCGATGACCATGTTCCCAAAAGAGATTACCCACCATTTTGGGGAATACTTGCCCGTTGGAAAGCGGCCAATCCGACGTCGCCAGGCCCGCATCATGACTGGTAACAAGGGCTCCGGCGATGATCAGAATAAACGTCGCGCAAGCGACGACTACGGCGAAACGATGAACCCCCGTTTTCATATTTTGAATGGGTTTTGGATTTGCGATTGAAGGAGAGATTTTTTAGCCAAGCTACGCTCCAATCGCAAATCAGCAATAGACAATTCAAACTGCCGTTAGTGCTTGCTCAACATTGGAAACTCCAAAGCTGGCATCATCTCCAGCCCCGGTTTTCCGGAGGCTGTGGCGGCCTCACCAAAAGCAAAGTCGGCCTTAGCGCTTCCCTTGGCGGACACAGTGACCTGCATCGTCTTCTCCAGACCGTTAACGCCGCCTTCGTGCCATGCTGCTACTGTGTAGGTTCCGGCTGGTACCCCTTTGATGGTATAGCTGCCGTCGTCCCCGCTCACTCCAAAGAATGGGTGCTTTAATACTCCAATGTATGCTTTCATCCAGGGATGTTGGTTGCACTTTACCGGGATTAGCACTTCGGAGCGGGCGAACGTTTTCTCAATCGGCGGAGCACCATTCGACTGGCTCTGGTTCCATTCAGGATTATTCTTCGGAGTAGGATGAATGTTGTGTTGAGTCGGGTCGCTATTAGTGATACTCAGCTTCTGGTTTGTCTGTATGCCAAGTACGTGAGGACGATAATGGCATCCGTTTTGGTCGAGTGTTACTGCACTCGACGGTGCCGTAAAAGTATATTCCCCTATCTTCGTCCCATCAGCGAGAGTGCCATCCTTGATATAAACAAACGCGTTAGCGAGTTTGCCGCTATTGACGATATTGTCCTCGGTCGATAGATTTGGGCTTTTTTGGCCGCAAACCGGATCCGCTGAAGTATCAATTTTCTTTGCAGCCGGTGCGGTGCCGTTGTAGGCGATGGCGCCGGTAATGGAACCTTCGTCGCCTTTCGACGAGTATGCCTTACCGGTGGTCGCAGCTCCCTCGCTCTTATTGGTTTCGCCGCCTTCCTCTTTCTTGCTACAAGCCGAGGCAAGAACCAGTAGCGAGAGCGCGATAGTCAAAACCAGCCAGACTTTCGTCTGCGTCTTAAACATAATCAGTTCCTCCAAATCAAGATGAATTTTCGCCTTAACTTTAGCACGGGTGCGGCCTGGAAGCAGACCCGAGCGGCTGCGAAAGACTAAAATCCCGTAACACGCGCACTCACAACTTTACTGGTTGTGCGAGCCGAACTTTTACGCCCGTTGTTTGGACTTCGGTTGAAACCAGTTTCCTGCCTCTTGCTCTTTGACCTGGTTTCCGCCTTCTGCTGCGCCGGAGGGCCCGCCGTAGCCGGAACAGGAGCAGTCGCCAACAGCCGCTGCTGTTCATCTGGGGTCATCAAGAACATGTACCGAACCAGCAATCGTGCGTGATCCTGGCCGTACTCATTTGCGCTCGCAGGTGGATTGGGGAGGTTGATAACCCACCGTTCGCCTTCTTTTCTAAACAGACCGGTAGGCATTGCCGTGCCCGGACTGATCTGCGATGGATCAAGCAACCAGCGGAAGGTCCAATCAGGTTTAAGGCGCTCGCTCGCCAGCAGGAAGTTTGGCGCAATTGCTTTCGCATCGTGTGATGGTTCACCGGTGATGTGGCACTTCAAGCAGGGTGTGCCAGAAGTGAACATCTGTCGCGCGACCAATTTTTCTTGCTCACTTAGCGGCTCCAGCTGCTGCTTTATATACGGCTCCTGCTGGCCAGACATCGCCATAAAGAAGCGGACTAGAATCTGCAACTCATTCGGTGAGAAATTGAAGGTGGGCATGCGGAACTTCAAATAAGGTCGAACTCCATTCCGATCAAACCCTGGTTGGGCTTTCAGCTTATCACCGTTTTGCCGTGTGGCGCCGGTCGCAGCCGTGTTAGCACCAAGGGTACTGATCTGCGCGGCCTGAGCGGGGCTTTTTTCTCCGCTCAACGATGGATCATGCAGAAACTTCAAAAGCCAATTCGGATCCACCCGCGCTCCTTCGCTGGATAATCGAGGTGGCAGTAGATCCTTCCCTTCAGGAGTCTGAAAAAATGGCAAATCCATGACCACAGAGCGTTGACCAACTTGCAGCTGATGACAGCCCATGCAGTTGTATTTTTTGACCACCCACCAGCCGTTCTGGACGTCCTGCCGGCGTTGATCTTCAGGATTATAAAAAAGTGACTGGGGAACATTTGAACCTTCTGCACCTACACTACCAAGCAAAAAGGTGGTCAATGCTGTGCGCCATTCCGGAGTCAAGTACGGCTCCGGCATTCTCAGCTGGTCTTTAGGATCTTTTTCTTTACCTTCGTCGTAGATGGATGGCTGAGAAATCTTATGCTCGAAGAATCCCTTATGGTTGTACCAGGGGCCTTTCTTGTCCGGATGCAATTGCAGTGGGTCAATTCCCTCCTCGGCTCTCTCAGTTTGCAAAGCAAAATCCAGACGCTCGATCGGCGTCGCGCCTTCTACGGTTAATTCTTTACCAATTCGCTGTTCCTCTTCAAAACCCTTGATCTCATGACAACCCGCACAGCCGTATTGCTTGATCAGCGCCTGGCCCTTGGCCTTCAATTGCTGATCATCCATGAATGATGCATCTTCATAGGTGGGGGGCGAAGACAGAGAGAAGAGATAGCTGGCGATGTCGCGTGCATCGGTCTCCGATAGGCGGAAGTTAGGCATCACTGTCATGTTCTGCACCTGCAACTCGGCGCCGTCATTGGGACATCGTGAGTGTAGTTCGGTGTCAAAGAGGTAAGGCAGATTGTGTTTTGCGTAGTCTTCGGAGGTCAGGTCACGCTTTTCTTTTGGGCAATAAGGCGCCCATCGTTCGCGCGGGTTGTGAATCCAGCGAACGATGTATTCGAAGTTAGCCTTCTCTCCTACCTTTTGTAAATTCGCCGCAAAAGTACCTCCAATGCGATTGTTCTCGTCACCAATCGAGTGACAGGCCAGACAACCACGAGCTTCGAAGAGTTCCTTGCCATGGCCGGCGTCACCTTTTTGCTGTTCGGGAGCCTTGCCTTCAAAACCACTTTGCCAGAGATAGGCGGAAATCGCCTTAATCTGATCGCCGCCGTCTCTATCGTGACCTAAGCGCCAGAATTTTGGCATTTTGGTTCCCGGCCGGAAAGCCTGCGGATCTTTCAACCAAACGGGTATCCATTCTTTACGCAGTTTTAGGCGCACGTCTTTCAGGTTTGGACCAATCTTCTTCTGGTCCTGCATCAGATACTTTGCCTGTACATTTAACTGATCGATTCGGGCAGCAAGTAAACTGTTTGTGACTCTCAGCGATTCAGCATGGGCGAGCAGTCTCTGAGCTTCGGCATCATCGATGCCTTCGGGTGGGTTCTGGTCCTGGCGAATCTGTTTTTCGTTGGCAGTAATCTGGTCTTCAAGTTGACTAATACCTTGTCGAGTATTTCCCAGGTTATCTGTCTCACGATCGAAGCCTTCGTAGCGATGACATCCCATACAGCCGCGTTGATAGAAAAGATCGCGACCTAAATTAAGCGTCTCAGCGCCCTGGGTAACCCGATCTTTTGCGTGGCACTGCTGACAACCAGCTTCGGTGTTTTCTTTGTCGAACATAGGCCAGAGCCAGAACTTGTTCAAGCCATGGCTCTTCAGCTCACTAGTTGTGGCCCGTCCATTACCCCAGTGGCACCCGGAGCAGCCGAATTTATCCGGATTGTGTATCTGCAGCAATTCCTTATTTGGATGGCTGACGAAGGCGTGAGCCAAATCATCGGGTTTTTTGCCTGGCCCACCTGGCGCCAAATCCTGGGCCTTGAGATTAATTGACTCTCTGACCGCAAGGTGGCAAACCTCGCATCGGTCAACAATGTTATATTCGTTCACGCTCACCTGATGGGCCAAAATAGAGTAGTCAAAGTTTTTGAGTACGTTCTTTAAGCTTTCTATTTGCGCGGGAGTGGCTCCCGTCAAGTGGTTTTTGAGGTAGTCGTCCCGTTTCTTATCCAGTTCTGAAGGTTCTTTGAGTAGATCCGCTTTTCGTCCAAGTTTTGCTGCCTTCTGATCTCTCAGGTCGTTGTAGGTCTTTTCCAGTGTTGCATAATCCATACGCACGACATGTTGCTTGCGGGAACTTTCATCCGGCGGCATTTCGACCTCAACAACTTCCTTCTTCTTCGCATCGGCTTGACCCTTGTATCTCTCTTTTGCGCGTCCATGCGACAACTCAATGTTGTAATTAATGACTGTCAGTTTACCCCGCTGGTTTTGAAACGGATCTGTCACCGCGGCGAGCTTTGTCTGTATTTGCGCAACTTCAGCGTCGATTTGTTCTATCTCAGGCTTCACTCTTTCATGAGCAGCCTTCGCCTCTTCATCCAGTGTCTGGTACTCCGGACTCTCTTTTACTTCTGCCTCGGTTTTTCCGGCCTGGCTTTTTATGCTGTTGAGATAGCGACTGTACCGGCGAACAAACTCTTTTTGTATGTTCTTCCACGGCCGCTGACCAAAAGCTTCGTCGTAGAGTGCCCACGCGAGCGACCCGGTGAGGAGCAGAGCACAGATCAACATAATACCGCTCGTGGAGCGGCTTATTATCGGATCCTGCGCCGGGATCTCAGGCTGTCTTTTTACCAGTGACTCGTTAGCCTCGGGAGAGTCAGCCACTACGATTGTTCCTCCGCACTCGTCATATGTTGAAGAATGGAGTTACCCAAACGTATTTGATCGTCAGCGTCAGGCGCAGCAAAAGCTTTATCGGCAGGGCCAGAAGCACACTTACCGCAAAAAACTGAAAAGTCAGATATTGCAGGAGACTGGTCCGGGCAAGAATCTTCTCCTCAAAGGCATTCCGCGGAAATAGCTTGAGAGGACGGATGGTCATCTTGCGGAAATCGACAGTCATCAACCAGTGGAAGAATAAGGCCCCCAGAAGATAGAATCCGCCCACAACCAACCCACCGAAAATCCATTTTCCCAGGTTGCTTTGAAGAAAGCCCAAATGCAGAGTCTTACCCAACCAACTGGTAGCGATGAAGTCATGAAGATCGATGTTCTTGTCGAAGACCACGGCGTTATGGTCCCAGGTCTGACCGGGCCAAAACCAAATCCAACCCGGGCCACGAACGAAAGTGCCAATAAAGATCAATAGGATCCACATCAGGAATCCCCAGCCAAACATCGCAATAGCAAAACGACGCTGCCTGAATGTGTAATAGCCATTACCCAGCGGGTTCGAGTCAACGTAAGGAAAAACCATTAATCCGATCATGATAATGCTCGGCATCACGACTCCGGCTATCCAGGGATCGAAATAAACCAGCATCTCCTGAAGTCCCAGAAAATACCACGGTGCCTTTGACGGATTCATCGTCAGATTTGGATTAGCAGGCTCTTCCAGAGGAGCATTGAGCGCAATCGACCAAACGAATAGCACAACCGTGACAATCACGGCCGCGAGAAATTCGATGCGCACCAAATAAGGCCAAACATGCAGCTCCTTGGCCCAGCCGGGCCGCCAGGGCTCAGTCTTTCGGTGGTGCGTCTTGGCGAGTTTTGGCTCCCTCTCCAGCTCTTCGATTAGCCGGTCATTTGCGCCCGATTGTTTTATGCCCAACCAAGTGAAAAAAGGTACCAGGAAGAGCATGGCGACAATTGGAACATTGTCTGGCGCTGAAGCTATCGTCCACAACTGGCGCCAGTCCTCAACAAACAATCCGGCTAAAATTAGTAAGGCCAGAACCGCACCGAGCCCTATTAATTTGCGAAAGCTGAGATTAAATCTACGTTCTGCCATCGTCACTTCAACTGAAAAGAGAGTTCACAAGAGCGAACTTACTTCTTTTTCAGTGCCTTCATTTCTGATTCGAGCATTACGGGCGCGGGTCCGGAAATTCCGCCGTCCTTGCGTATGCGCCAAAAATGTACGGCCATAAAAATTGAGGCCACCAGGGGGATACCAATGCAGTGCCAGATGTAAGAGCGTAAGAGGGCGTTTGAATCCACGATTGAACCGCCCAACAATCCAAAACGGACATCATTATAAGGAGTCATTCCCAGTTGAGCGCCAAAGGGACCCTCATGACCGAGCATAGGAGTTGCACGAGCCATGTTAGTGCCGACTGTAACAGCCCAGAAACCAAGCTGGTCATCCGGCAGAAGGTAACCAGTAAAGGAAAGAAGGAGCGTCAACACCAGCAGCACAACACCCACGCACCAATTGAACTCACGGGGCCGCTTGTAAGAACCGGTGAGCACTACACGAAACATGTGCAGCCACGTCGTAATTACCATTAAGTGCGCCGCCCAACGATGCATATTCCGCAGGAGTTTTCCAAACGGGACATCGTGCTCCAGGTACAAAATATCTCGAAAAGCATCGACCTTTGTGGGGTGATAGTAGAACATTAACAAAACACCAGTAAACGTAAGTACAATAAAAAGATAGAAGGTGATGCCCCCCATTCCCCAAGTGAACCTATAGCGAACCGCATCGCGATTGATCTTTGCTGGATGCAGGTGCAAAAACACATTAGAGAGAATTGCCAGTGAACGATTTCTTGGATCCGAGCGATCATGGGACACGCGGAAAATGGACCTCCACAATTGCGTGTCCTGTGGATCCTTGTAGGTTTTGGCCTCTTCGACTGCTCGTTGTTTGAGAGCGGCACCCCCTTCACGCACTTTCGCCAACAGGCCGGTTTCGCTTTTCTCGCCCGCAGTTAGTTGTGCGGGTTCTTTTTGATCAGGCTTCTCTGGCTTCATGAGACTCTCGTCTTCATCAGGAATACCGCGTCACGCTTCCAATTAGAGAGCGATGAATGCTCCCTCATCGTTGAATTCGTCTCGTTCGCCTTTGGGCTGCTTGTATAGCTTAGCTATGTTGACCACGATTTGTCCTTCAGCATCAAGCTTTACCTGAGCGCGATCCATAGGCCGGGGAGCAGGACCCTCAAAATTGATTCCTTCGCTATCGTAACCGCTGCCATGACAAGGACACTTGAACTTGTTTTCACTGGCGCGCCAATCCGGCGTACAGCCCAGGTGAGTGCATCGTGCATAAATCACAAATACGCGGTCAGACGTCTTGTCCACCCAGATTCGATATTGTTGTTGCCATTTCGTATCTACGCCCAGCGCATAGTCAGAGGGGAACCCGACGCGGAAAATACTGGAGGGCTCGAGGATCGACCGGGGAAGAAAAAACCGCAGGAACATGAGGAAACAGGTCGTGAGAAAGCCGGCAATGCTCGCCCAAACTATCCGCCTGCGCATTTTATTGATGGGGGGATCCGTCGCGCTCTCAACCACTAGTCCCGCTTTTGGAGGCGCTTTTGATGCTGGATTAACGACTGGTTTCGCTGACGCAGTATTCCGGGCAATGGAAGTCTGGGCAGGAGTGACAGAGTCGTTTGCGGCTAGGTCTGGAGTGACCTGGGATTCCACTAGGCGAACCTCCATCGAATTGAAATCTGCACTGCAGCTTTGCGATTAACTATTCTATTCTGCAAGTACACACTTCAGCTATACAAGTAGAGCGCCGAGTATACAATCCCCCGAAGGCAGGGATTCCTCTCTGCGAGCTACAACAATTATTAGCTTAATCATGAAGAGCGCCGCGCCTGATAAATATTATAATTCGGCTCGGTGCCAATATTTATAACCCGTTTCCCGATTCTGTGGCAAGCGCTTCTTCACTGGGACCCAGGGCTCCCCGGCCGCCAAGAACGCAGTGCGAGCAGAGATTCGCAGGTTGAGCCGTCGCGAGGTTAGCGCATCTGACGGCGCTGACGGCGGACGCGACGCCCACGGTCCCCGTGAGGAGCGGTCGCAGCATGTTTACCAAGGAGAAAATGAATGACAAAGCGTTGCGTAGTTCTCTATACAAGACCTGGTTGCCATCTCTGTGAGGAAGCCAAGCAAGCGATGTCCGCCGCGCGCTGTGCCGATGAATACACACTTGAGGAGGTAAATATTGAAACGCAGGCCGAGCTACTGCATCTTTATAGATACGATATTCCTGTCATTACTATTGACGGCGTCGAGGCATTCAGACACAGATTGCCTGCAGAAGACTTCAGAAGAATGATCCGGCAAATGTGACTTCGGTTTTCTCTGCGCTGTCTCTGCGATTTCTGAGGCTCTGCGATAAATAGTTGCTAAGAGAATAATAACCGCCCGAGACGCAAAGAACGCGGAGGAGCCGCAGCGCGGCCAAGGCCGCAACCAAATTAGTTACACTTGTCGGCTTGGCCATGACACTTGACATGCCTGTCACTGTTTGATTCCAGGCAAAGGCTCACTCAAGCGAAAGCCCGCTGCGTCGCCTGATGTGAGACCTCGACTTTCCCTCGCTTTGTTACCGGCACACAGCGTCAATCGAGCAAATGATCTTCACTCCGTAGGAGTGGTGCGTATTCCGGCCCATCGTGAGCACCCATTCCGGTTCATTGTGAGCACCATTCCGGCCCCATCGTGAGCAGCATTCCGGTGCAACGTGAGCACCATTCCGGACCATCGTGAGCACTCCTTCTCAGGTTTTGGAGCGC
>WNGF01000643.1_pt1 | contig 51429 bp, 53 predicted proteins | sample 5400641 | NCBI WGS metagenome assembly WNGF01 (sample SAMN13153371, study PRJNA577476) | soil metagenome | isolation source: 80 cm soil or saprolite under grassland replicate 2 | place: USA:California | collected 2016-06-15 | reverse complement strand
ACACTCTAGTGTCCTGTCCCAGAAGCTTGTGGACAAAGCGCCGGGCGGGGCGGGGGGCCCCACCGCGGAACACGCTGAGTCGCAACCGGCACCGGGCACTCGTAAGGAGCCACGAGAGCGAGGCTTTCGCCTCCGGCAACGCGCAGAAGCCACGGTTCCGCGGTGGGGCCCCCCGCCCCGCCCGGCGCCGCGAGTCAACAGATTTCTGGGACACCACACTAGCGAGACTCTCTTCGTTGGTCTCGACGTGCACAAGGACTCTTCGCCGTCGCCTACGCGCCCGAGGACCGGGGCGCCGACGCCGTCTCCCTCGGGACGATCGGCACCCGGCAGTGCGATATCGACAAGCTGATCCGCAGGCTGCAAGCCAAGGACGCGGCGCTCGTCACGAACATCGACCGAGCGGTCGAATCATGGCTCGACGAACACGTCGAGCAATGCCGAGCGGCCGCCGGCGAGCGTCGCGAGCGCGCGCTCGATGGCGGCGTCCAGCTCGGCCGGCCCGGTGACCCGTTCGCCGCGGCCGCCGTACGCCTCGACCAGCTTGGCGTAGTCCGGGGTCGGGGTGATCACGTCGCCGAAGAACTGTCCCGTCCGCACAGCGGCACCGTCGGGGAAGTACTTGCGCACGTTCCAGGTCTGCGAGAAATACCCCCTGTTGTCACACACCACGGTCAGGATGGGCAGGCCGCGCTCCTGTGCGAACCCGAAGGCCGCGTGGACCGGGTTGTAGTGCAGCGCGCCGTCTCCGAGGGCGCACACCACGGTGCGCTCCGGTCGCGCCACCTTGATGCCGAGGGCGGTGCCCATGCTCGTGCCGAGAGCCCCGACCCAGCCGCGATACTGCTCGAACGGCTTGGACTCGAACAGGCACTGGATCATCTGGGGCGTCTGGGCAACGATCTCGTCCACGACGATCGACGATGCTGGCAGCGCACGGTGCAGGGCGCGAAACAGCGCCGCGGCCGGCACGGCGTCGCGTGCCTGTGCCAGCGCCGTGTTGGCCTCCCGGCGTCCCTGCTCGACCGCGCGCTCCTTGTGCGCTTGCCAGCGCCGGATCCGATCGGCCGGAGGCGACGGCAGCTTCTGGGGCAGGCGTTGTAGCAGCGCCTGGAGATTGAGGAGGCGATCACCCGCGACCGCGTGTGTGGTTCGATGAGCAGAGAGGCCCACTCCGGGCCGGGGTCCAGCTCGGGCACGTCGCCGTACGTGAGGGTGTCCGGCGACAGAACGGTCATCGGGACGCGCTCCTGAAGGGCGGTACGCAAAGCCATGGCTCCATGCAGCACGCCCAGGCCGGTCGGCAGGAAGACGACCTGCGGCCGGGCGGTGGCCTTGTAGTACCCGGACGCCAGGCTCACGGCGAGGCTTTCGTGGCGACACTGCAAGTAGCGCGGCCTCTCTTCCTCTCCGCGCGCGAGGCGCTGGGCCAGCGCCTCCCACAGCGGCGCCATGACGATTGGCGACGCGAATATGCAGTCGGTGCCCTGCGTCCGCAGGAGCTCGAGAATGACTTCCGCGCCGTTCAGCATTCCTCGCTCTCGCACGGCGACCTCCCCCCTCGGGCTGGATCTTCGCGCCCGACGCAATGCCGTGGCCCCCATGACCGCGCGTCCGGCGGTCGCTATGCTGCCCTGGCTCTCGCGGGATTGTCAACAAGCTGAGCGTAGCGCTCCGGGCGGATAGCGAGCGGGCATCCGGGCGATCTGGAGTCGCTCGATCGAGCGGCCAGCCGAGCCACTCGGAGACGCCGGGTGGTTCTCTGCTTTCAGCATCCCGAACGCTCGGACCTCTCCCCCCATCTGGTGGACCGACTGCTTGGCCGCCTCGAGCCGGGTCAGGCTGTCCCAGAGGGGAGAGGGAGGCGGTTATTCGCTAGCGGCCGGGAGTCATGTGGCGCGGCAGCCAGAGCGCGAGATCCGGGAAAACGAAGAGCAGCACGATCAGCACAATCATCAGGATCACATACGGCGTGGTGCCGAACGTGACATCTCGGGCCGTCGTGCCCGGCATCAGCCCCTGGATGACGAAGAGATTGAGCCCCACAGGAGGCGTGATCAATCCGATCTCGAGCCAGACGACTATGATGATGCCGAACCAGATGGGGTCGAAGCCGAGCCCGGTCACGAGCGGGAGGAGAATGGGCAGGATGATGATCATCACCGAGAGCTCTTCCAGCGCATAGGCGATGATCAGCAGCACGATGAAGACCATCGCGAAGAAGGCCCAGCGGGGGAGGTGCATGCCCACCACGGCGTTGAACAGCGCCGTGGGGGCGCCGATGAGCGCGATCACGTGGGAGAACATCGAGGCGAAGATGATGATGAGCATCACCATCGACGTCGTCCGCAGGGTGGCGCGGAGGGCCTCGCGCAGCGCGAGCCGGGTCAGGGTGCGCGAGAGGGCCGCCAGGATCAGGCTCACGAGCGAGCCCAGCGCGGCCGCCTCGGTTGGCGTCACGATGCCCGCGTACATGGAGCCCAGCACGACGACGATCAGCACCGCCACGGGCGCGACCTCGTAGAACGAGTGGAGCTTGTGGAGGAAGGTGCCGCGATCCGCGGCCACTCGCGGCACCGCCTCCGGCCAGATCAAGGCGTAGCCGATCGCGAACGCCGCGAAGAGTACGGCCAGCACCGCACCCGGGATCATCCCCGCCATGTAGAGATGCCCGATGGAGGTCTCGGTCATGACGCCATAGATGATCATGGGGATGGACGGCGGGATCAGGATGCCCAAGGTGCCACCGGCGGCCACCGAGCCGAAGATGAACGGGCGATAGTAGCCGCGACGCTCCATTTCGGGGATGGCGATCATGCCGATGGTGGCGGCCGTCGCCACGCTCGAGCCCGAGATCGCGGCGAAGATCGCACAGGAGAAGATGCTGGCCACGGCCAGGCCGCCAGGCAGGAAGGCGACCCAGCGGGCCACCGCCGTGTAGAGGCCCTTGCCCACGCCGGAGTGGAGCAGAATGCCGCTCATGAACACGAACAGCGGCACGGCGATGAAGGAGAAGCTGGTCGCGTTGGACCAGGCGATGGAGCCGACCACGCCCAGCCCCACGGTGAAGCCCTTGAGATAGAGCAGCCCCAGCACGCCGACCAGGCCGAGCGAGAGAGAGACCTCGAGCCCCATCGCGAAGAAGAGGAACAGCAGGGCGATGAGGACGGTGCCGAACGCGGATTCGCTCACTCGCCGATGTCTCTCGGCGGCACCTCGTCACGCTTCTCCCACGGGCCCAGGGCCACGCGCACCTGGCGCACGAGCGTGACCAGCATCGCCAGCGACATGAGCCCGAGGCCCGCGGGGATGAACAGCATCGGCAGGAAGAGCGGATAGAGCATGACGGCCGAGACGCGTCCGTAGCGATAGGCGGTGAGCGCCGACTGGCCCGTGACCCACATCACCACGGCCAGCAGGAGCATGCCCAGCGTCAGCGTCACCACGCGCAGCCACGCGCGCACCGGGCCGGGAAGATGCGGGGTCACGAGGTCGATGCGGATGTGGCCGCCGGCATTGAACGTCCAGGCGAGCCCCCCGAAGATGATGAGCACCTCCAGGAAGCTCGCCAGCTCGTCCACGAAGAGCTGCGGCCGGTCGAAAAAGTAGCGCATGAGGACGTCGTAGGAGATCAGCAGCACGATGGCGAGCGTGGCCAACCCCGCCACCGTGCCCGCGATCCTCGATGCCCTCGCGATCAACGGTCGAGCGCCTTGAGCGCCAGCTCGAGCCCCCGCTTGCCGTCGAGGCCCGTGCGGGTGAGCCAGATGTCCCAGGCACCCTTGGCGATCTTGCGCGCTTTCTCGATCTCTTCCTTGGGCGGATCGACGATCGTCATGCCCAGCTCGGGCAGGCGCTTGCGCGTGCGCTCGTCCGCGGCGATGGCGTCGGCCCACTCCTTCTCCTCGAGATTGACGTCCTTCATCGAGTCGAGCACCACCTGCTGCAGGTCCTTGGGGAGGGCGTCCCACGCCTTCTGGTTGGCCACGAGCCACTCCTGGGCTGCCCCGGCGAGGTACCAGTAGTCCAGGTACTTCGCCACCTCGAAGAACTTCATCGGCTCGGCATTGGTGGCCGAGGTCATGGCGCCATCCACCGTCCGCTTCTCGAGGGCGGAATACACCTCGCCGAAGGCGATGTTGACGGGCGCCGCGCCGAGCAGGCGCGCGATGTTGGCGGAGTCGGTGCCGTAGACGCGGATCTTCTTGCCCTTCCAGTCGGCCACGGTGCGGATGGGCACGGTCGAGAAGATCTGCTGCGATGGCCAGGTGTGGATGGAGAGCAGCTTGAGGCCCTTCTTCGCCAGCATTTCGGTGTAGAACGGCCGGAGCTGCAGCGCCGCCTTCTTGTGCTCCTCCACGCTCCGGGTCATGAAGGGCAGCTCCAGCGGGCCCATCTCGAGGAGCACGTCGGTCAGATACGACGCGAGGATCGTGCCGATCTCGGTGCGCCCATCGAGGACGGCCGGGATCAGCTCGGGGCCCGGGTAGAGCGAGGAGGCGGGGTGGACGCGGATTTCCATCCGACCGCCGGACTTCTCCTTCACCTTGGCCGCGAAGGCATTGTAGTTCACGGTGTGAAAGTAGCTCGGCGCCGCCACGGTCGGCAGGTTCCACACAATGGGCTTCTGCTGGGCGCGGGCCGGGGCCTGCCAGGCCAGAAGGCCCGCCGTCGCCAGGCCCAGCGCCGCCACACTCGCCACGATCCACCGAAGTCGCTTCATGAGTCTCTCCCTCCTTAAATGGGCTGCACCAGGCTCTCGACGACCGCGCCCAGCGCGGCCTCGGCCTTCTTCCGCTGATCGTCCGCCGTTTCCCCGCCCTTGCGGTGGGGGATCACGACGAGCGCCAGGTCGGACATATTTTGAAGTCGCGCCTGGGTGCGCGCGGCCGTCTCGAAATTATCCCAGACGATGGTCACCGTGTGGATGCCCCGCTTCTCCAGGGCCGCCGCGTCGAGCACACTGCCCGACGTGCAGGAGCCTCAGAGACCGATGCCGACCACGGCCGCGGCCGTGTCTGTCGCCGCCTCATCGATCAGCTCTCTGGGCGATGGCGCCGTGCCCGAGGGCTTGACGAGCCGCTTTACCCTGGCGCCGTAGTGGCTGCCGAGCAAGGTCTCGAGGTGCATGGTGAACGGCGCGTCGAGATTGTCGTCGACGAGAGCGATGGCCGCCCCCTTGAGCGAGCGCGGCCGCGACGTGGATGGCCGGGGGGCGCTCGACGAGGGCCAGACCGGGCTCAGGATTTCCATGAGATCTCCCTTCTCGGCATTCTCAGCGCGAGGCTCCGCGGGGACGCCGGATCGGCCGGGTGACGGCGAAGCCGCCGAAACCACCCCAGCCGGGCAGCACCGCGGCGAAGTAGCTGCGACCGCCCGCCACCAGCATGTGGATGTCCTCGGGCGTGGGCGTCACCGGCAGCCGTGTCGTGGGATTGTCGAGGTCGTAGCGGAGCGGGTAGCGACCGGCGTCCCGCTCCATCTTCCTGAACTGCTCATGCACGATGCCGCAGGCGCGCACCTCCGCCACCGGACGCCGCGCATGCTCCCAGAGGTACATGCGCACGTCCTGCTTGGACCAGCCGCGCTTGGCGAACTCCTCAGCGTTGAGCGGGTTCAGCACCACGAGCGTCTGCCCCAGCACGTGCATGTTGTTGTTCCCCAGCGTGCACATGGAATCCGCGAGCACGTGGAGCATCTCCTCAGGCGTGCCGTAGCAGAACACGCTGTGTGGCCCCTCGCAGGCGAAGACGGTGACGGCGTCCGAGCCCGGCGGACATCCCCGCTCGACGTGCAGCGGCGACCACGGATTGTCCTCCTCCTCCTCGGCGATGCAGAAGGCGTACTCGCCCGGATGGGAGAGTGTGGATTTGTCCGTGTCCCAGGGCAGCGCGCCGCCGAGGTTCCAGAGCGCCAGGCGCACTCCACGCCCCACCGCGGCGTTGGCGCGGTGGCCATTGCCGAAGACGCCGTCCCGCGAGTTGAAGCCGAGCTCGCGCACGATGGGGCCGTTGACGATGATGAGCGAGACGCACATGTGGGTGGTCTGGCTCACGCCATTGAGATTGTGGACCGGGTCCATCATCGCTTCCATGGCCGCCAGGACAACGGGGAGGTGCTCGGGGAGGCAGCCGCCCATGACAGCGTTGATGGCGAGCTTCTCGATGGTCGCCTCGCCGCCCCGGGGCGGTACCGGCCCCAGGCTCTCCTGGGGATCGCGGCCGACGTAGTCGATCATGGCCTCGACGCACCGGGACGTGGGCAGGACTATGGGCAACCCGTCCGTCCACTTCCGCTTGTAGAACAGCTCGACGGCTTCTTCGTAGTCGTCGATACTGAGGCGCTCCGAGATCAGCTCCATGCCCTTTGCCCTCTCGTGATCAGCTTTCCCGCCACGCCGGCTTCGGCGCCGTATTGTCCCCGATTCCCGCCGGCCCGACAAGTGCGATAGAGGTCCCCGGAGCGTGGTGGTAGGATTGGCGTCGCGATCTAGGCTATCTCGAACATGCACACCGACCGAGTGGGCGCGGTGCTCGTGCTCGGCGGCGGCGCGTTTTGCCCAAATCCTCGGGACGGGAGGAGCCCATGAAATTCGGCCTGATCATCTCGAAGCAGCATCCACCCGGCGTGTCGATGGTCGAGCGATTCCGCGAGCACATCGACCAGGTACGAGCGGCGCGCGACGCCGGGTTCGACCTCATCGTCATGGGGCAACACTACCTCTCGACGCCCTTCCAGGAGATCCAGACGATGCCCTCGCTGGCGCGTCTGGCCGCCGAGGCGGGCGCCATGCGGGTCGGCGCCACCGTGCTCCTGCTGCCGCTGCTGAACCCGGTGGACGTCGCCGAGCAGGTGGCGACGCTCGACGTCATCACGGAGGGGCACTTCATCTTCGGGGCGGGGCTCGGCTACCGCGAGGAGGAGTACGAGGCCTTCGGCATCCAGGGCAAGGAGCGCGTCCCGCGCTTTCTCGAGAGCCTGCAGGTGATCAAGCGGTTGTGGGCCGAGGACGAGGTGACCCACCACGGACGGTTCTTTCACCTCACCAGGGCCCGCATGGTAGCCAAGCCGGTCCAGAAGCCGCACCCTCCCATCTGGTTCGCCGCGAACAACGATGGCGCCGTCGAGCGCGCGGCGCGCATGGCCGATGCCTGGGTCATCAATCCCCACGCGACGCTCCCGGCCCTGCAACGGCAGATGGCCCTCTACCGGACAGCGCTCCATGACGCCGGCAAGCCGTTCCCCGCGGAGCTACCCATCATCAAGGAACTCTACGTCGCCCCCGACCGCCGGACGGCTGTCCAGGAGTGCCGGCCCTTCCTCGAGGCCAAGTACAAGGCTTACGGCGCCTGGGGCCAGGACAAGGCCCTCCCGCAGGCGGACAGCTTCGACGTGGCGTTCGAGGAACTGGTGCGGGACCGCTTCGTCATCGGTGACCCCGACGATTGCGTCCGCGAGCTTCGACGCCATGTCGATGCCCTCGGGGTGAACTGCTTCATCTTTCGCATCCAGTGGCCGGGGATGGAGCAGGCCAAGGTGTTGCGGACGATCAAGCTCCTGGCCGAGCGCGTCATGCCCGCGCTGGCCCACTGACAAGGAGAGCTGCATGCGAGGCAGGCATGTCCTCACCGCCTTTTCATTTGACACCCAGCCCACGTCCGGAGTATTCCTCATGCCAGCCAGGAGTCTGGGTCGTGTCGGCGCTCGGAACCGGCGCGGGGGTCGGGGATTTCAGGGTGCCACCCACGAAAAGCAATGTCCTATCACCAATCGACGGTCGGAGTAGAGATGACGGTTACCGTAACCGTGTGATTCTCTCATTCACAACACCTCGCCGGTTTAGCCCGGCGCACGGAGGACGTTCAATGAACAACACGACGCGTCTTGCCATCTTCGCGTCAGTGGCGCTCCTGTCCCTCGGCTCGAGTGTCGACGTTCAGGCGCAACAGACCAACATGACCTTCTTCATCACCAGCGTCGGCTCCGAAAAGGGAGCGGACCTCGGCGGCGTGGACGGCGCGGACCGGCACTGCCAGTCGCTGGCGCAAGCGGCCGGCGCGGGCAGCCGCACCTGGCGCGCCTATCTCAGCACGCAGGCGTCCGGCGGGCAACCGGCCGTCAACGCGCGCGACCGCATCGGGCGCGGGCCCTGGCACAACGCCAAGGGAGAGTTGATCGCGCAGAACGTCGACGATCTTCACAGCGCCAACAACAAGATCAACAAGCAAACGGCGCTGACCGAGAAAGGCCAGATGGTCAATGGCCGCGGCGACACGCCCAATCGACACGACATCCTGACCGGCTCACAGCCGGACGGCAAGGCATTTCCGTCCGGCGATGACAGGACCTGCGGCAATTGGACGAAGAGCGGCCAAGGGGTAGGAATGGTCGGCCATCACGACCGGCAAGGCCTGCGCGACGATGACGCGTCGAAATCGTGGAATTCGTCGCATCCGTCTCGCGGCCCCGACGGCGGCTGCAGCCAAGCAGACCTGCGCAGCACCGGAGGCGATGGCCTGTACTACTGCTTCGCGGCCAACTAGCGACGGAGTCGGGAACATCCTCGGGGACTGGTGCGTGACCATCTCGACCCGAAGCTCTGGCAGGTTTGAGCCGCGAGCCTGGATCCCGGCGGCGGACCGGCGTGAGGGCCGGTCTCCGCCGGGAGGGTGGGGTCAGGCGAGCGTGAACTCGAGCGCGCCGAGTTTCTCCATGGTCGTCGTCAGCTTGTCGCCCGGCTTGAGCCAGACCTGCTTGTCATGAAGAGTCCTCATCGTCCGCCGGGTGTCGTCGTCAGGGCGCCGGCGCCGAGGCCTCGGGCACGAGCACCTCCACCCGCAGCGCGAACTTGCGCGACTCGCCTGGCTTCAGCGCCCCGACCCCGACGACCCGCCGCGCCACCATCTCGCCACGCTCGTCCTGCACCTCGACGAGGACCGAATACTCCCACGCCGGCTCGTTGCCCGGGTGGCAGATCCTGCCGTCGACGCTCAGCGGGCACATGGGGGCCCGGGTCGGGCGCGCGCCGGTGACCGCCTCGAAGCGGAGATGCCGCCGGCAGGCGGGACACCTCGCCGCGCTGCGAAGGATACGCTCACCGCAGTGTGGACAGTTCCAGGCTGCTCCCGTCATCGTCGGCAATGCTCAGCGCGTGTGCTCGGCTCCGCCTTCGGGATCGATCTCGCCTTCCTTCCACCCGAACTCGACCTTGCCCCGCATCTTCGACCCGGCGGCCACCATGAGGCTTCCGGCCTTCAGGTCTCCGACCAGGGTCCCGGACTCCCTGAACTCGATGAGCGAGGTGGAGACGATCTGCCCGCGCACCTCGCCGCCAACGAACACGGTATCTGCCGTCACCTCGCCGTCGATAGAGGCGCCAGGCTCGATCGTGAGCTCTCCCTTCACGTTCACGTTGCCCTTGAATCGACCGGCTACCCGGACGTTCCCGCTCCCCTCGATCTTCCCTTCGATCGTGAGGCCCGCGGCCACAATCGACTCGGAGCCTCTGGATATCGCCGTGCGGGTGTCCTCCGCGCCTCGCACGGGCGCGAGGTGGGCCGGCGTTGGGAGCGGCGGGCGCTCCGCCGGCGGCTCCACCCTTGGCTCGGGTCTGGGAACGGGATCGTCCTTGTGGGTCTGCTGCCCAAACAGTGTCATGGATTACACCTCCTCAGCTGGCGCCGGGCTTGGGCGAGCGGAGGGGACCGGCACCTCTCCTCCCGCGCGAACCGCAGAACCTCCGCTAACTTGCCTACCCTCGCCGGAATGTTGCAGCTTACCACCCCCACAAGATCGATACACCGGTATTCCCCATCGCCCCCTCGCTATCCCACGCGCTGAGCTGTTCCGAGTCTTCCGAGATGGGAATGCACGCACGAAGCGCGGAGATCCCTACTGACGCAGAGTCCTCGATCCGGGTACGTCGACCGGTGATCCGGAATTCCTTCACCCGCGTCATTCCCTTGATTCAGGAGTATCTACCCGAGGAGAGTCTAAGCACCCCAACCCTCAAGACGGGCCCGACGGACGAGATGGGGTCTAGCAACGCACGTGCCACGAGCAACTGGGGTCCAAGTTCCTGAAATCACATCGGGGCCCAAGAGACGAGGAGGTTACCTTGGCGACCACCTGCCAGAAGTGGCAGCCAAGGTGTCATCCCGGTAACGCGCAGCCAATACTCGGAGGCCGCGCAGCGGCGCGGCTACTTGGCCGCCAACATGCATGATGCCCTGAACGGCCCAGCCGTCCCATCCCACAGACAAGCCGGGGCGAACAAATCTCTCCTCCGGTGTCTAGACCGGCACCCGTTCCCCTCACCCGGTCTCACTCCTTCTCCCCTGCCAGGAGTACTGGCGTTACCGCCCGACCAGCAGGCGATCGAGCGACAGCGCGCCTCCCCCCGCGAGAAGGCACGCGACGCCCATGGCGATGAAGGCGAGGTTCGCCTCATAGCCGTGGCCCTTGCTCGGGGCGAGCTCCCAGTTGATGAAGAAGCCGTGCTTCAGGTGCACCTTCGCGATCGCCCCGATCATCACGATGATCTCGGCGAGGGCGGCGGGCCGCGTCAGCAGCCCGAGGATGAGGCCGATCCCGCCGAGGAACTCGAAGAAACACACGAGGTAGGCGATGGGGAGCGGAGACCCATGGAGGTGAAGTAGCCCGTCGTGCCCTTGAGTCCGTACCCCCCGAACCAGCCGAGCACCTTCTGCGCGCCGTGGGCGAAGAAGATCACCCCGAGAGTCACCCGGACCACGGTAATCGCCCATGACGGTGATGTTGCGAAGAGCCAGTCCATAGCGGTCCTCCTTCGTTGAGCGGGTACGGTCTTGGATCACAGCAGCGATGATCACAGGAGCGGGGACCGGCTCACCCTCTCGATGTCCTGCTGATACTTGAGGAGCGACGAGAGGGTCTTCCGGGTCACCTCCGCGTCGATTCGCTCCACCCCCAACACCAGCAGCGTGCGCGCCCAATCCAGCGTCTCGGCGATCGAGGGAGCCTTCTTCAGGTCCAGCGCCCGGATCGACCGGACCGCGCGCGCGATCTGCTCGGCCAGCGCCGCGTCGATCTCGGGTATGCGCGCGCGGATGATCTGCGTCTCGCGCTCGGTATCCGGATAGTCCATGTGCAAGAACAGGCAGCGCCGCTTCAGCGCCTCGGACAGCTCCCGCGTGTTGTTCGACGTCAGCACGACGAAGGGCGGCCGCGCGGCGGTGATGGTGCCGAGCTCCGGGATCGACACCTGCCACTCCGACAGGACTTCCAGGAGCAGCGCCTCCGTCTCCACCTCCACCCGATCCACCTCATCGATGAGTAGGACGACCGGCTCGGGCGAGCGGATGGCGGCGAGCAGCGGACGGGGGAGAAGGAACTCCTCGGTGAAGATGTTGTCCTCCATCTGCCGCCAGTCCCGCTCGCCCGCGTCGGCCTGGATGCGCAGGAGCTGCTTCTTATAGTTCCACTCGTATAGCGCCTTGGCTTCGTCGAGCCCTTCGTAGCACTGGAGCCGCGTCAGCTTGTGCCCGGTCACGGCGGCGATCCCCTTGCCCAGCGCGGTCTTCCCGACGCCTGCGGCGCCTTCGCACAGCAGCGGCTTCTCGAGCTGATCGGCGAGGTACACGGTGACCGACACGTCATCGTCGGCAAGGTAGCCCACGGTGGCGAGCCGTTCCTTGACCTCGTCCGGCGACCGAAAGCGGGACATAGGCTCCGCCTCCTTCTGCCCGCCTACGCGCTGCCCGACAACGGTGCGGAGCCCCCACCCGCGGGCTGGGCAGGGCTGGTGTCGAGCGCCGGGGCGACCAGCCGCACGCGGCGCTGGATGGGGAAGAAGTGCAGATCGAAACGCGCGGCGATCACGCCCCACAGCCCTTGCGGCGCCCACACCATGACCGCGATCGCGACCGCACCGAGGATCATCAGGTACCAGGCGCCGTAGTCGGCCAGCGCCTCGCGCAGCGCGAAGAACACCAGGGTGCCGACGATGGGCCCCTCGATGGTGCCGATACCGCCGATGACCACGACGAAGATCATGGACGCCGTCCAGTTCACCGAGAACGCCGCCGTCGGCAGGATCCGCAGCAGGTTGAGATAGAGGAGCGCCCCGGCCACGCCGCAGCCGAACGCCGCGACGAGGTACACCAACAGCTTGCTCCGGAACACATCGATCCCGAGGCTGTCCGACGCCCGCGCGCTGTCGCGGATGGCGGTCAGCGCGAGCCCGCGCCTCGAGCGGAGGAGCAGGTACATGAGCGCAATGGCACCAGCCCCAACGGCCAGCGCGATCCAGTAGGTCAGGCGTTCGCGCTCGGAGCGCGGAATGCCCCGGATCGCCTGGAGCGACCGGCCGAGCCCACCGCCGAGCGCCCTACTGTTGGCGATGAGCAGGTAGTAGACCTCGGCCACCACCCACGTGCCGACGGCGAAGTACCCTCCCTGGAAGCGGAACACGAGGGCCGCCGTTGGCAGGGCAAACGCCGTCGCCACGAGCCCGGCGAGGAACACGGAGAGGAACGGGTTGATGCCGAGGAAGTCCGCGAGGACGTTCAGCGCGTAGCCGCCGAGCCCGATGTACGCCTGCTGACCGACGGAGACGAGGCCGCCGTAGCCGGCGAGGAGGTTCCACATCTGGGCCAGGGTCAGCATCGACAGGAATTCCACCAGCAGGCGCATATCGCTCGAGGTTCCCCAGAAAGGCAGCGGGATCAGCGCGGCGAGGAGGCCGGCGCCGACGAAGGTGCCCAGACGGCTCGCGGCGGTGGCCCGCTCGATCGTGTAGCCGGCGGGCGTCATGCCTCCCTCACGGACTGGGCGAACAGGCCCTCGGGCCGCACCAGCAGGACGAGGAGAAAGACCAGATGGCCGGCGAGCTCGCGGTAGGCGGGATCGATCTTGCCTCCGAGGGTGTGCGCGACCCCGAGGATGACGCCGCCCACCAGCGTTCCCCACAGCGAGCCGAGGCCGCCGATCACCACGGTCTCGAACGCGACGAGCAGCCGGCCGGGGCCGATGTCCGGGGAGAACGTCGTCCGGATCCCGAGGAACACGCCGGCCAAGCCGATGATCCCGAAGGCGATGGCGACGGCGAGGGCGTAGGTGTGGCGGTTGTCGATCCCCATGAGCCGTACCGTTTCCTGGTCTTCAGCGGTGGCCCGGAAGGCCCGGCCGAGCGCCGTCCGGGAGAAGAGACGCTGGAGCCCCGCGATGGCCAGGACGCCCACCACGAACACGATCAATGGATACCACCCGATGGCGAGCTGCCCGGCGATGTCGATGCTGGCTGTGCTGAGGCGGCCGATCTCCAGGCGCCGGTCGTCGGCCGAGAAGATCTGCAGCAGCGCATTCTGGATGATGATCGAGAAGCCGAACGTCACGAGCAGGGGGGGCAGCACGCCCCGGTCCAGGGTGAGCGCGAGCAGCCCTCGTTGCAGGACATACCCCAGCCCGAACATGACGGGAACCACCACGAGGAGGCTCAGGAACGGGCTCCAGCCGCTGACGCCAACCACGGTGACACCGAGGAAGGCCGCCAGGACGATGAAGTCCCCATGGGCGAGGTTGACGACCCGCATGATGCCGAAGACGAGGGAGAGCCCGGTCGCAAACAGCGCATAGAGCCCACCGAGCAGCACCCCCTGGACGACGGCATTCACCCAATCCACGGCTCAGATCAGGCTGGGGGGAAGCGGCGCCGCTCCTCCCCCAGACCCCCCCACCGCATCGATCAGCCGAATCGCGGCCGATGCCATGTGGTCACTGGCTCTCAGACTCCGAAGTAGGCGGCCGAGATCTGCTCTCGGGTGAGATCCCTGGGTCGTCCCTCGAGAGCGATGCGGCCCTCCTGGAAGCAGTACAGGCGGTGGCATGCGCCGAGGGCCCGCGCCACGTCCTGCTCCACGAACAGCGTCGTCGTGCCCTCGCCGACGATGGCCGAGAGGGTGTCGTAGATGTCGTTGACGATGACGGGCGCCAGGCCGAGAGAGACCTCGTCGAGCAGCAGCAAGCGGGGATTGGCCATCAGGGCCCGGCCGATGGCCAGCATCTGCTGCTCGCCGCCCGACAGCGCCTTGCCAGTCATCCCGCGACGCTGGTACAGCACCGGGAAGAGCTCGTACACGCGCGCCAGCGACCAGCGGCCCGGCCGGCCGCGATGGGCGCCGATCAGCAAGTTCTCCTCCACCGAGAGGCTGCCGAAGATCCGGCGGCCCTCGGGGACGAGGGCGATCCCGAGCCTGACGATGTCGTGGGTCGGGCGCCCGCCGATGGGTTCACCGTCGAACCGGACCGCGTGCGGCGGGCTCACGTTCAAGCCGACGACGGTCCGCAAGAACGTCGATTTCCCCGCGCCGTTGGCGCCGATGATGGCCAGGACCTCGCCGGGGTCGGCGTGGAGCGAGACGCCGAAGAGGGCCTGGAAATCACCGTAGAACGTGGCCAGGTCATGCGTCGACAGCAGGCTCACCGGATCCTCACGCGGTCACGCAGGGGTCAGTATGAGCCGTGGTACTGGGTCAGGCGAAGCAAATTGGCCCGGTACCCGCGCTCAGGGGATGTCGATCCCCATGTACACCTTGCGCACCTCCGCGCTCGCCATGACTTCCCTGGGATCGCCGTCGGCGAGGTGGCGTCCCAGGTTGATCACGAGCAGCCGGTCGACCGCCGACATCAGCGCGTGGACGATGTGCTCGATCCAGATGATCGCCACACCCGCCCTGCGGACCTCGTTGATCGTGGCGACGAGCGCCGCCACCTCGTGCTCGGTCAGCCCGCCCGCGATCTCGTCGAGGAGGAGGAGCCGGGGGCTGGTCGCCAGGGCCCGCGCCAGCTCGAGGCGCTTGCGGTCGAGGAGCGCCAGCGACCCGGCCAGCAGGTTCGCCTTCTGCCCGAGCCCCGTGCGCTGGAGAAGGGCGATGCTGAGGTCGTCGGCGTCCCGCTCCGGGCGGCGCCGGGCGAAGGTGGCCCCCACCAGGACGTTCTCGAACACGGTCATGCCGGGGAACGGCAGCGGGATTTGGTACGTGCGCGCGATGCCGGTGGCGCAGCGCCGGTGGGGCGGCCAGTCCGTGATGTCGGTGCCGTCAAAGAGGATCCGGCCGCGGTCCGGCGTGACGTCCCCCGAGATGAGGTTGAACAGGGTGGTCTTGCCTGCGCCGTTCGGCCCGATCACGCCTACCCCGAGCGCCTCCCCGGAGGCGACCTCCAAGCTCAGGTCGTCCGTTACCACCAGCGCGCCGTAGGCCTTGGAGACCCGGTCGAGCCGGAGCAGGGGCGTTGCCGCCCGGGAGCCTTTCCCCGCCACTTACGCCATGACCCGGAGCGTGCCCGCCGTCGGGATCGAGGGCGCCCGCTTGTTGCTGATGATGCTGAGGTCGTACGGGAACTGCTTGCCCTTCCCCCACTGGCCGCCAACCAGCGGCGTCTTGGCGACATTCCCGACCGGCCCCTTGGCCCAGCTGATGTTGCCGACGATCGTGTTCTTGTTGGTCGCCTTGATGGCTTCCCGCAGCGCGTCGCGGTCGCCGGGTTTACCGGAGCGGGACAGGGCGTCGAAGGCCACCTCGAACAGCGCATGGATGAAGCCCATGGGCTGCGTCCACTGCTTCCTGGTGGCGCCGGTGTACGCAGCGGCGAGGTCTCCGGAGGAGACCCCGGTCAGCGATGATTTGAAGGGGTGGCTGGGCGACCACCAGATCTCGGTGCTCAAACCATCGCCGATGGGGCCCAGCGCCTCAACCGAGCGCGGGAAGAGGAGCGCCTTGCCCACGGTGACGGCCTTCGGCTTGAACCCCTGCTGGCGCGCCTGGGTCCAGAAGTTGGTGAAGTCGGGCGGAATCAACACGCCCGTCACGATCTCGACCTTGGCATTCTTGAACGCGGTGATCTGCGCGGAGAAATCATCCAGCAGCGGCTTGAAGAAGCCGGGATCGACCGTCTCGAAGCCGAGCTTCTTCAAGGCCGGCGCGAAGCCACGCTCGGGATCGCCCCAGGCGCGTCCATCCCCGTCGTTGGGCCAGAGCGCCCCGACCTTCTTGCTGGTGGGCACCGATTGCCACATGTCGGTGAACACGTCGATGATGTCTTCGAGCCCCCAGAAGAAGTGGTAGGTCCACTTGAACCCCTTCCTGGGGTCGCCGCCGCGGCCGAAGAACCACGGCTGCCACGGCGCGATGGACGAGATGCAGGGCACCTCGTTCAGCTCGCACTGATCGCCCACGGGGTTCGTGGTCTCCGGGGTCGACGCCACGAGCATCAGGTCGATCTTCCCGCTGAGGATCAGGTCGGACGCCACCTCCGCGGCCCGGTTGGGGTTCGACTGGCTGTCCTTGACGAGGAGCCTGATCGGGTGGCGCTTGCCGCCGATCACGACCCCGTCCTTGAACCGCTTCTCGAGGCCGGCGATGATGAACTCGTCGGCCTCGCCGAACCCCGCGAGCGGCCCCGTGCGCGGGCTGACATAGCCGAGCTTGATCTCGCGCTCCGCCCCCCTCGCCGGCTTGATCAGGAGTCCCGCGAGGCTGACGACCGCGCCCGTCGCGGTGGCGCCTCCGAGAAACCGCCGACGACTCACCACGCCCCGCGCGGCCGATCGCCCTCGGATCCCAGTGGTCCTGTCATACGCCATGGCATCCCCCGCCTCCGGCCTCGGAACCGGTTCCTCTCCATGGCTCGGCCGGCGGCCAGGAAAAGCGTCGCCGATCAGCCGGGGCACGCCGTCGACCTTGGCAGGGCGGCCCGCCGCCGCGGCACACCATCGCCGTCGATGACCGTCGCGCGGTCCTCTTGCCTACTTGCCCCCGAGCCAGGGATAGCGCGCCGTATCGGCCCCCGCGTAGTCGGGGTCCAGATAGATGAACACGCGCTCCTTACGAGTGCCCGGAGCGGGTTGCGACCCAGCGTGTTCCGCGGAGGGCCCCCCCGCCCCGCCCGGCGCTTTGTCCACAACTTTCTGGGACAGGACACTAGAAGTCGACCGGATAGGTCGGCGCCTTCCCCGACGCGATGAGCGCGGGAAGCTCGGCTGCGCCGTTCTCCCACACCAACAACATCGAGCGCTTGGCCGCATAGCCCTGGTGCCGGATGTCGGCCGGCATGGCCGCCACGTCTCCGGGTTTCATGATGACCCTGGCCCGGCCGGCCCCCGTGTCCCGGTCCTCGACCGACCAGTAGATCTCGTCGCTCAACTGCACGAACCACTCCACCCGATCGTTCCCGTGGACGATGGGCAGAATGTACTCCTCGGTGGTCGGACAGTACAGGCTGTCCTTGCACACGGAGACGACCGAGGGGTTCCACGTCACGCTGGAGCGGGACAGGTAGGCGAACAGGTTGAACGCGCTCACCTCACCCTCGAAGCCAGGCTCGGCGATGATCTCGGGTTCGTCCTGCGGCACGTCGAGGAAGTGCCGGTTGATCGGGAACCCGTTTGCGTCGGACCGGAGCGCCTCGTCACCGGGAACGGCGACCATTCGCTTCGCCGTGACCCGGCGCCGATTGACGGCCGCCCGGTTGTCACCGTTCTTGGGACCGAAGGCCGTCCCCGTCTCGTGGGGACTCGCGAACGGATCGAAGGCGGCATTCGTCCAGTCCTCGAGTATCGCCTTGAAGGTAGCCTTGATCACCGGGGTCTCGAAGTTCTCCACGTGGTCGAGCTCGGCCTTCCGGTAGGCGTCGTTGTACCGTCCGGCGAACAGGTCGACGGTACCGTAGTGGTTGACGGTGCCGATCACCCCATCGAAGTTGACAATGCCGTAGAAGAACTCCCAGGCCACATCGCGCTGGAGGGCGCGCAGGAAGGCATCGGCCGACGCGACGTGGCGGCCCGTCGGCCATTTGATGTACACGAAGTACTCGTCGCGGCTGAAGGTGAACTCCCCCAGGGCGAAGCTCCGGTAACCGTGCTCGTTGGGCTCGGTGGGCTTGACTGTGGAAACGGTCTGACCGCTCATGGGGCGTCCCTCCTTGTCGGGATCTGTGCTCGGCGTGCTCCCGGATCGCCCTTCAGTTGGTCCCGGGGGAGCGGCGCCGCTCTTCGCGCACACCCCCACCGCATCGATCATCTGCACAGGGGCGGGTGCCATTCGTTCACGGCCCCTCACATCGTTTGGCAGATGTCGGCCCATCGGTATTGCGTGTCGGCGCTCGCGATGGTCTGCAGGAGGACCACCCCGGGACGGTCAGCATGGAACTGGTATGCGGCCCCGGCCGCGAGGAGCATCATGTGGCCACGCCGGGCCCGGATGACGCCCATCTTCCGACCGGCCGGCTGGCCGGCGAGGCGGATCGAGCCCTCCGTGCGCGCGGGCACGGCCGAAGGATCGGCAAGCTTGACCAGGCGGACCTCGACCAGGCCGTCCATCACCAGGGCAAACTCATCGTGGGCGGCGGCGCGCCATTCCGACGTACCCTCGGCCCGGATGACCTCGAGCACGTACTGCATGTTCTTGCCGACCGCCACCTTGTCATAGGGCTTCGAGCGCGAGGCCACCTCGAAGATGTTCGAGAAGGCGTAGTGCTTGGGATCATCGTTGATGATCTCCACCCCGCCCTTGTCGAAATGGTCGAGCGATCCGAAGCGGGTAACGTACTTGGTCATCGGAAGATCCCCCTTTCTGCCGACTCACGCGTGACCATCCGGCTGCTCCTCCGCCCCCTTCCCGGATCAGTGTCGCGACGATCGGCCCCCCCAGCCCTCGGGAGGATCGGGGGCCCGGGAGCGCGGCGCGTTCGGGCTCAGCACCCCCACCGTCCCGACCACCATGGCGGTGAGTTGCGCGATCACATCGTGCACGTCGGCGGTGTTCGGCACGATGCAGCGGAGCTCCGTGACCCCGGCGTGAGCCAGCTCGACGACGCGATCCTGGCACTGCTCCAGCGTGCCGAAGATCCCGACCCTCGCCGGATGGCCGATGGTCGCGAAGAGCGGTTCAGCGCTGGCCCGAGCGTCAGCCTCGACGGAGGTCCGCCCGATCGACACCGGCAACTCCACGGCGATGCCGAGGCTCGACGGATCGCGCTCGGCAGCCTCGCATCCCGTCCGGACCTGTTCGATCACGGCCGGGAGATCCGGAATCGCCATGCCAGGAATGACCACATCATCGGCGACGCGCGCCGCCACCCGGATCCCGACCGAGCCCGTGACCTCGATCGACACCCGCGGCCCCGCCGGTTGGAGTGAAGCAATCGCGAGTCTGGCATCGCGCACCTCACTCGAGGGGCCCCGGGCGCCAACGGACTCGCCGGGCAGCAGCGCCCGGACGATCCTCGCGTATTCCGCCAGCCGGCCAGCTAGGGTCGTCCGCTCCGGAGCCTCGCCGCCAAGCGTGCGCTGTTCACGCTCCGGCCCGCCGGTGAAGCCGATCTCGAGACGCCCACCCAGGATGAGGTCCAGCGTGCCCGCCATGGCGGCGAGGGTCGCCGCTGGCCTCAAGGCGATGTCGAGCATCGCCCCCATCCGGGCTCGCGACGTGGCGAGCCCGGCGAGGGTCAGGGCCATCCAGGCCTCGAGCCGGGGATGGTCATCGGCGGAAGCTCCAGGGTCCCGCACCCAGACCACGTCAACGCCCACGCGGTCGCACATCTTTGCCACTTCGCGGAGACGGCTGGGCTCGTTCCTCGTGTCGAGAACGACGCCCAGACGGACCAGACGTCCCGGCGGGGGGCGGGTTGGCCTGAAGCCACTCACGCGGTAGACTCTACCAGACTGCGCTGCCGGCATACACGAGTACATCGACCACGGCGTGGCCACGGCGCTTCCTGTCGGGTCGACCGGTCTTTCCATGCTGACTGCTCTCGTCGAGTTCATTCACCGGCTCCGGGCGGCGGCCATTCCAGTGTCGATGGTCGAGACGCTGGACGCCGTGGAAGCCCTCAAGCACGTCGATCTGTCCAACCGAGAGCAGTTCCGGGCGGCCCTGGGGGCCAGCCTCGTCAAGCGTGCAGAGCATCGGGCGGCATTCGCGTCCCTGTTCGATGTCTACTTCGCCCCCCGCCGGGCCGAGGCATCCCCCTCAGGCACCGCCTCCGGGCCTCTCGCCGCGCCATTTCTCGCGGACCCGACCGACGTGTCCTCCTCCGACGGGGTCTCCTCCGCGGAGCTGCTCGCCTCCCTGCTTGTGGCCCTGCGACGAAACGACGAAGGGGCCCTGCGCGCGCTGGCAGCCCTCGCCGTCGAGCAGTTCGGCGGGATCAACGCCCGGCGGGTCGGGTCCGCTTCGTACTACCTCTATCGCGTCCTGCGGCGGCTCGATCTGTCCAACCTGCTCCAGCGCGCGATCCGCGACCGGGCCGAAGAGACAGCCCACACGACGCCGTTCGACGAGCGCCTCCTTCGAGACGAGCAGCGCCGCCGCATCGAAGACCTCCGGCGCCTCATCGCCGACGAGATCCGACGGCGCCTGGTCGAGATCAAGGGCCCCCAGGCCGCCGCCGACGTGTACCGACACGTGCCGATCGAGGACGTCGACTTCCTCGGCGCGACCCCGAGCCAACTCCGAGAGATGCGGAATGCCATCCGGCCCCTCGCCCGGAAGCTCGCCGCCCGGATCGCGCACCGGCGCCGCGTCCGCCGCCACGGGCGGCTCGACGCGCGCAAGACCATCCGGCGCTCCCTCTCCGCCGGCGGCGTGCCCCTCGACCCGGCCTTTCGCTACCCGAAGGTCTCCCGGCCCGACCTGTACCTGCTCTGCGATGTCTCCGGGTCGGTGGCGGAGTTCGCCCGCTTCACGATGTCCCTCCTCTACGCGATGAACGAGGAGTTCTCCAAGATCCGGTCCTTCGCGTTCGTCGACGGGATCGACGAGGTGACCACCGTGTTCGAGGACCGGCACACCGCCCTCGACGCGCCCCATCTCCTCGTCCGCACCAACGTGGTGTGGGCCGATGGCCACAGCGACTACGGCCACGTCTTCGAGCGATTCTGGAACATCTACGGACAGGCAACCCTCGGGCCGAAGACCACGGTCATCATCACCGGGGACGGCCGCAACAACTACCGGTCCCCGGGCATCGAGGTCCTCCGCGCGATCAAAGACCGGGCCCGCAAGGTTTACTGGCTGAATCCCGAGCCGCGGCGGCTCTGGGACACCACGGACTCCATCATCGCTGCCTACACACCCCATTGCGACGGTGTCTTCGAGGTGCGGAATCTCCGCCAGCTCGCTGACTTCGTCCACGGGATCGTGTGACCACCTCCGGGCAATGACCACGCTGGTACGCGTGAGCGGCCTCGACGGCGGCGCCAAGACGTGACGAGATATGACTCGTCAAGTCTAAACTTGACAAGTCATGACTCGTACAAATATGCTGGCCGCATGCCGCCGTCCCGATTCGTCGGCCGAACCGCCGAGCTCCGGACCCTGGCCGAGGCGTACCAGGCCCCCCAGAGCGGATTCGTCCCGATCTACGGGCGCCGCCGTGTCGGCAAGAGCGAGTTGATCCTCCGCTTTCTACAGGAGCGCCGGGGGGTCTACTTCGTTGGCAAGCAGGCGCCGGGCGCGCTGCAGCTTCGGGAGTTCCTGGACGAGGCCGCCGTCGTCCTCGGCGAGCCCCTCCTGGCCACGGCGACCTTCAACGGCTGGAAGAGCGCCCTCGCCGCCGTGAGCGACCGGTGGAAGCGGCGCGAGAAGCTCGTGCTCGTCTTCGACGAGTTCCAGTGGACGGCGTGGGCGAGCCCGGAGCTCCCGTCCGTCCTCCAGGAGCTGTGGGACCGCCGCTGGCGCTCGAGCGGCGGGATCCTCCTGATCCTGTGCGGGTCTTACGTGGGCTTCATGGAGCGGGACGTGCTGGGGCGCAAGAGCCCGCTCTTCGGCCGCCGCACCGCCCAGATCCTGCTGCGGCCCTTCGGCTACCGCGAGGCCGCGCTGTTCCACCCCTCCTACTCGCCGGTGGACCGCGCCCGGGCCTACTTCGTCTGCGGCGGCGTGCCCTGGTATCTGGGCCGCTTCGACGCGCGCCGCTCGATCGAGGCCAACATCATCGCCGAGGTGCTCGAGGAACACGCCCCCCTGCGGCACGAGCCCGAGTTCCTCCTGCGGGAGGAGCTGCGCGAGGTCGACAGCTACTTCGCCGTCCTGCTCGCCATCGCCGGTGCCCGGGTCACGCCGCGGGACATCTCCGAGGTCACGGCCATCGGGGAGCGGAGCCTTCACTACTACCTCCAGCAGCTCGTGGATCTGGGCTACGTCCGCCGCCGCTACCCGCTCTCCGACGCGCCCGCGGCGGCGCGCCACGTCCGCTTCGCGCTGGACGACGCCCTCCTCCGGTTCTGGTTCCGCTTCGTGTTCCCCAACACGAGCTATCTCGCCCAGATGGGCCCGGAGCGGACCCTGCGCGAGCGCATCCGACCGGCTCTCGACGCCTATCTGGGAAGTTGCTTCGAGGGCCTGTGCCGCGAGGCACTGCCTCACCTGTACGCGCGCGAGCGCGTGGCCGTGCCGTTCGAGGTCGGGGAGTACTGGGACAAGCGCTGCCAGATCGACGTCGTGGGGCTGCGTCAAGACGGCTGGACCGACCTCGGCGAATGCCGGTGGGGCGCCGCGCGTTCCGCCCGCCACGTGAGGGACGACCTCGAGGCGAAGGTGGGCCTCTACCCGAACCGCCGCAACGCGACGATCGGCCGGCGGATCTTCACCCGCGACGCCGCGCCCCGCGAGCGGCCCCGCCCCGGGGATCCCGAGGTGCACTGGCACAGCCTCGAGGATCTCTACCGCTGAGACGCGGCGCCTTTTCATCCCGGTAACCACTGTCCTGTCCTGGACTCATCCACTGGCCCACTCAGCGCTGGCCAGAACGCCCAGTATGGTCGCCGAGTGGGACCAGCAGCCACGACACGATGGCCTTGAGCGCCCGATAGGCCTCGAGCCGCGCCGCGTCAGTGCCCGCCGCCTCGGCCCGCTGGACGACGTCGTCCATCTGGCGGGCCACGCGCGGCCCCATCTCGAGCAGGGCGTCGCTGCCCGACGTGCAGTAACGGGCCAAAACGAAGCGCGCCAGCGCCCCCACCGGGATGCCTTTGTGGCGGCTCAGCGTCTGGAGCGTCGGCAGGGGATCGAGGCGCGAGTACTCGGCGACCATTCGCCGGAAGCCCGCATCAGGGTCATCGGCGGGCCACGTCCCCTCGTACGGCTCGAGCCCGATCGTCATGGGCACAGACATGAGATCCTCCGCGTGATGCGCTGCCCCGAGCAGCCCGGCTGATCAAAGGCGACGGCGGCCGCGAGAGAAGCAGGCGCGCTACGGGGTCGAGATGGCCGCGGCGGCTTCGGCCTGGGCGAGGGCGGCCTTGGCCTTCCACATGGCGTTGGCGTGATCGATCTTGGCCTTGGCGTCGGTGTGATGCTTCTTGGCTTCGGCGACCATCTTCTTGGCGTCTTCGACCAGGACCTTGGCCTCCGGGCCGAGCTTCATCGCCTCGGCCTTCTTGATGGCGTCTTCGGCCGCCTTGATCTGGACGGGGCAGTTCCACGCGAGAGCCGGACTCGACCCGAGGGCGAGCACCAGCGCTCCTATCCAGGCCGCCCGCAGTGACCGCGACATGAGGTCCTCCTCGGTGGACGTGCCCGCATGGACGCCACCCGTGAAATACGGCGTCTCGTCCACTGAACGGGCAGGCACCCTGCGAAGCGGGTTCCGGGCCCCGCGGGAATGTGGAGGTGGTCGGGGTGAGAGGATTTGAACCTCCGACTCCCTGCTCCCAAAGCAGGTGCGCTACCGGGCTGCGCCACACCCCGAAGTCACCGGAAATTTTATCATTTCTTCGTTCCAGTGGGCTCTGAAACTAGACAGGTGCTCGTACCTGATGTCGCCGCGTCCGGAACATCATTCGTGCTGTCAGTCTAGCCTGTCCCACAACAAACAGGTAGCCTCTGGCCTTCGAGGTGGACGTCGTCTGATCGCCGACCTCGCGGGGACATCCTTCTTCTCTCTGCGATCTCTGCAGTGCTACCCTCGTTGCACGGCCTTCGGGTCCATGTAGATCAACTCCCAGATGTGCCCATCCGGGTCCTGAAAGCCATGCTGATACATGAATCCGTAGTCCTTCGACTCGGCATAGGTCGTGCCGCCAGCGGCGAGGGCCTTGCGAACCAGCTCATCGACGGCGTCGCGGTTCTCGCACGACAGGCAGACCAGCACTTCCGTGCTCCTCATGGCGTCGGAGATCGGCTTGGGAGTGAACTCCTTGAATTTCGCCTCGGTCAAGAGCATGACGAAGATGTCGTCGCTCACGATCATGCACGCCGCCGTGTCGTCGGTGAACTGGGGATTGAACGTGAAGCCGAGCTTGGTGAAGAAGTCCATGGACCTCTTGAGGTCTCTGACCGGCAGGTTGACGAAGATCTTGGTGGCCATCGTTGCTCCTCTCGAAGATCGGTGTGTGAGTTCAGCGTTTAACTCGCCAGGGAATGAGTGATCGCAGCCGCTGGTCGCGCACGTACAGGCCAGCCCACAGCAACGCGCCGACGATGACCGGGAAGACCACCGGGAACGCCTCGTCGCCGACACGTACGTGCGTGGCCACGGCACCGCCCAGATAGCCCGTCAACAGGATCGCGCCGAGAACGGCAGTACGCGGAATCAAGTAGAGCACCGTGCAGGCGAGCAACGCGATCCCGAGGGGAAGAATGACGCTCTCAGGACATCCGAGTTCCACGGTTGCCTCCACGACCGCCGCCGGCTTCACCAGTTTCATCACGGCGTCGAAAAGCAGGAAGAGTGCCGGTAGGGCGCTCAGGACTCGTCCGGCCCAGAGGGTCTTTTTCGACACCGCAGCAGGTTGAGTATCCAACTGCATGAGTCCCCTCCTCCTCATGATGGAACTTGGACCTCTCGGTAGCGGCCGAGTTCTCGGCCTCTAACGCTGCCCCGCCATGCGGGTGGTCTACGTTTCTTGTTGGAGTTCCCTGTTCCCGGTGCTCCCGCGAATCACTCCTTACCGATACGGGGTTGCACCCCGGGGATCTCCTCGACCGGGCGAATCTCGAAGGGTCCGCCGAGGCGAACACCCGGGTGCTTCGACATCAACTCGATGGCGTGGTGCATGTCCTTGGCCTCGAGCACCAGGGCTTGGTACCATCCAGCCATCCAGGCTGGAGTAGCCGCCACGGCAATGGCGTTGAATTGAACCGGGCACGACAACTCGCGGAGAGTACTCTTGATCCACACGCCTGTTTGTGACCTGCTGCGGATTCGGCACCCGATCGTGCTGGGCGGTATGGCCGGGGCCACCTCCGTGCCCCTCGTGGCGGCTGTCAGCAACGCTGGCGGTCTGGGGACGCTGGGCATCGCGCGCACGCCGGCCGAACAGATTGCAAAGGACATCGGCGCCATCCGGGAAACGACTAAGGGGCCCTTCGGCGTCAACTTCCTGCTCTTCGTAGCTCGTGAGCCCGCCATCGACGCCGCCCTCAACGCCCGCCCGCCAGTGTTCTCTGCCGCCTGGGCGCGGCCGGATCAGGACCTGCGGGCGCTCTTCGGCCGTGCTCACGAGGCGGGCAGTCAGGTGATGTACATGGTCGGCACGGTGCCGGAGGCGCTGCGCGCCAAGGCGGCGGGCGCGGATGTGATCGTGGCGCAGGGCACAGAAGGCGGGGGGCACGTGGGCTGGATGGCGAGCATGGCTGTGCTGCCCATGATCGTGGACGCGGTCGGCCCGACACCCGTGTTGGCCGCCGGGGGCATCGCGGACGGGCGCGGGCTGGCCGCCGCGCTGGCACTCGGCGCGCAAGGCGCGCTGCTGGGCACACGCTTCCTGGCCACGAAGGAATCGCCACTGCACCCTAACTTCAAACAGGCGGTGCTCGACAGCGACGGGCACGACACGGTGTTGACGGAGATTCCCGACATCGCGCGCGCCAACGTCTGGCCAGGGGCGATGGCGCGTAGCCGGCGCAATGCCTTCATCGAGCGCTGGGCAGGCCGGGAGTGGGAGCTGCGCGCACGGCAGCCAGAGGTGGCGGCGGCCTTGGAAAGGGCCCGGGAGACCGGCGACGCGGACAACGCCTCTCTGCTTATTGGGCAGGACGCCGGCTTGATCCACGACATCCCGCCTTCGGGCGAGATCGTGGAACGCATCGTGGCCGAAGCGGAAGCGTTGCTGAAGGATCGCCTGCCCAAGCTGGTGCGGGTGGGCTGAGCGTCGTCCCAGGGTGCTACCGCGGGACGAGCCCACGGCGAGGCCGTCGTCTGGGTTTGGATTGGTAGCCCGGGACGTACATTTCGTTGCGACGTGTGGAACCTGCCAACAACTCCTGCTGACATGGTGCTGACGTTTTTGGAAGGACTTCGGAGGAGAAGCCAGGACGTTTCAGGACCGCGCGCGGAGTCGAGAACGCTTTGTCGGGGAGACTTTGGCGGTGGCTTCAAGACGGAGCGCCTTCGTCGGGGCGCGCCGCCGGCTCCTCGGCGCTCCACTCGAGAAGGATGCGCCGGGCCCGGCCCATGGCCCGACCCCGGTGGCTCACCGCATGCTTGACCTCGGGCGGAATCTCCGCGAACGTGGCCCCGAGGGGCGGGTAGGAGAAGAGCGGGTCGTAGCCGAACCCGCCGCTGCCGCGCAGCTCGGCCAGGAGGACGCCCTCCACCACGCCTTCCGTCGTCGCCTGCCGGCCTCCCGGTGCGCAGAGCGCGACGACGCATCGATAGCGCGCCGTGCGCCGCTCGGGCGGGACATCCCGAAGCTCGCGGAGCAGCGCGACGCAGCGGTCCTCGTCGCTCAGCGCTTCGCCGCCGTAGCGCGCCGAGAGGATGCCAGGCCGGCCGCCGAGCGCGTCAACCTCGATACCCGAGTCATCCGCCAGCGCCAGCATCGATGTCCCGGCGGCCGCGGCGCGCGCCTTCAGCAAGGCGTTCTCCGCATACGAGGCCGCGCCCTCGAGAGGAGGCGTGAGCGACGGGAAGTCGGTCAGGTCCAGGACGCGGTACGGGATGCCGCCGAGCAGGGCCCTCAGCTCACGGGCCTTGGCACGGTTGGCCGTCGCCAGGACGAGCGTCCGGTCAGAGCAGGAAGGTCTTTTCGCCACGCGCCTCGAGGGCGCGGCGCTGGAGCCCGATCAGCCGATCGATGCCGGCGGCGGCCAGGGCCAGCAGATCGTCCAGCCGGTCCTTGGCGAACGGCGTGTGCTCCGCTGTGCCCTGGACCTCGACGAAGGCCCCCGCGCCCGTCATCACCACGTTCATGTCCACGTCGGCGGTCGAGTCCTCCGCGTAGTTGAGGTCGAGGAACGGGTGGCCGCCTACGACGCCCACGCTGACGGCCGCCACACAATCGCGGATGACCGGGCTCGCCGAGCCGCCGGACTTCACCAGGGTGCCGATGGCGTCGGCCACCGCGATGAAGGCGCCCGTGATGGCGGCGGTCCGCGTGCCCCCGTCCGCCTGGATCACGTCGCAGTCCACCCAGATGCTCCGCTCGCCGAGCTTCGACATCTCGACCACCGCGCGCAGCGAGCGCCCGACGAGGCGCTGGATCTCCTGGGAGCGCCCGCTCGGCCCGGTACGCTCGCGGGGCGTGCGCGTATCGGTGGAGCGCGGCAGCATGCCGTACTCGGCCGTCACCCAGCCCTGGCCCTTCCCCTTGAGGAAGGGCGGAACCTTGTCCTCGATCGAGGCGGTGCAGAGGACTTTGGTGTCGCCGAACTCCACGAGCACCGAGCCCTCGGGATTGCGCAGGTAGTCACGGGTGATCGAAATGGGGCGGAGCTGATCCGGGCGGCGGCCATCGTGTCGCTGCATGGGCAGACTCAGCGGGGCCGCTCGGCCCTCGCGGGGAGCGTCTGCGCCGTGCGCACGCGCTGGTCGTGGCGCCGCTTGTACTCGGCGAGCCCGGTGGCGATCGCGCGCGCCACCGCCTCGCGGTGTTCCGACGTGGCGAGCTTGCGCTCCTCGTTGCGGTTGGTGAGAAAGCCGATCTCGATGAGGATGGCCGGCATGGTGGCCCCGCCCAGGACGTAGAACCCCGCCTGCTTGACGCCGCGGGGCACGAGACTCAGCGACCGGGTCATGGAGTCCAGCACGGTCTCGGCCATGAAGCTCGACTCCTGCTGGAACTCCGACTGGGCGAGATCCCACAGGATGCTCTGGAGGAGCTCCGTCTTCTGGCGAGACGCCGGGCTCTCGAGCTGGACCACGCCGTTCTCGATGGCGGCCACCTGCCGCGCGTCGCTGTCGGACGCTTCCGACGAGAGGAAGTAGACTTCGACCCCCTCGGAGACGGCGCGCGGGTGGGCATTGGCGTGGATCGAGACGAACAGATCGACGCGCTGCTTGCTGGCGAAGTTGGTGCGCTCGCGCAGCGGCACGAAGACATCCGTGCTGCGCGTGAGCACCACCTTGACGCCCAGTCCCTCCTCGACGAGTCGCGCGACCCGCTTCGTCACGTCGAGCACCACTTCCTTCTCCATCACCCCGCTCGGACCGGTCGCGCCGGCGTCATGCCCGCCGTGCCCCGCATCCAGGAGGATCAGCCGCAGCGGCTCCATGGCCGATGGGCCCTGCCCGCCGCCGGTGGCTTCCTTGTGGCGGTAGATGTCCAGGACCACGCGAAAGGGGTCCTGAAGCGACGAGGTCTTGACCTCGCCGACCGCGCCTTCCAGCACCACCCGGAGCACCGCGTCGCCCCCGGCGGGCTCGAGGCGAATCTCTCTCACGAGCCCGTCGGCGATCTCTTCCGTCCGGGCCCGCGCGAGCAGGAGGCGGGGAAGCCGGACGCGGATCTCCTGCCGTCCCGACACGACGGCATAGGCCAGCGCGGCTCCCGTCTCGACCACGACACGCGTGAAGGAGGGATAGGAGCGAAACCGAAGCTCCTCGAGGGCGATGCCGGCCTTGGCGGGCTTGGCCGCGGGCGTCTTGGCCTCCGCCACGAGGGCGACGGCCGCGATGCCGGGCGCCAGCCGAGGGAGGCCCTTGGTGAGGAATCCCTCGGGGATGAGCCAGGCGGTCGCGGTGGCGCCGATCCGGGCGGGCGATTCGAGTGTGAGCGACTGGCCGGCGACGATGATCCGGGGCTGGTCGCGGACGAACTGGGCGGTGCGCTTGCCGACCGCCAGCGTGGCCTTGGAGCCCTTGACGCTCCAGGAACCGCGGAGAAGCGAGGCCAGACGCTGGGCGGAGACGTAGGCGGCGCCGTCGTCCACCACGATGCGCGGAAGCCGGCCCAGGCTCCCCTCCCGCCCCTTGAGCTCGAAGGCGTCCGAGCGCGCCGCGGCGGCCGCGCCCGGGAGAAGCCCCAGCAGCGCGGTGGCCACCAGGAGAGGACCCGCCACCGTCCGTCCGATCATTCTCGCTCTGGTCCCGGGAGTACCCAGCATTCTAGCAATGCGCAGCCGGCGGACCAAGCTTTCCGGTGCTGTTCGGCGCTATGCGGGAGCCACCCGCAGGCGCGGCAACAACTCCTCCTCGAGCGCGCGGGTGTGCACGTCGCCCGCCCGCCACTCCGGCGACTCGAGAATTCTCGCCAGGAAGTCCTTCGTGGTCCGGACGCCGGCGATCTCGAGCTCGCCGAGCGCGCGGAGCATCCTGGCCGTCGCGTGGTCGCGGTCACGGTCCCATACGATCACCTTGCACAGCATCGGATCGTAGTGCACGGACACCTTGGAGCCCTGCTCGACGCCGCTGTCGAGACGGACGCCGGGGCCCGACGGCGGCCGAAACGCGGTGACCTCCCCCGTCGAGGGAAGGAAGTTGCGCTCGGGATCCTCCGCATAGATCCGGCACTCGATCGCGTGCCCCCGCGGGCGGACATCGTCCTGGGTGAAGCTCAGGGGCAGCCCTTGCGCGACGCGGATCTGCTCGCGGACGATGTCGATCCCGGTGACCATCTCGGTGATGGGGTGCTCGACCTGGATGCGCGTGTTCATCTCGAGGAAGTAGAAGCGACGGTCGGCACCGAGGAGGAACTCGATCGTCCCGGCGTTGTGGTAACCGATCGTGCGCGCCAGCCGGAGCGCGGCGCCCGCCATCTCCTGCCGGAGCGCCTCGTCCACCGCCGGGGACGGCGTCTCCTCGACCAGCTTCTGGCTCCGGCGCTGAAGCGAACACTCGCGCTCGCCGAGATGCACGGCGTCGCCGTGATGGTCGGCCATGAGCTGGATCTCGACGTGGCGGGCCCCGGTCAAGAACGTCTCCAGGTACACGGCGCCGCTTCCGAACATCGTCTGACCCAGGCGCGAAGCCGCGGCATAGGCGCGCTCGAGACCGCCTTCATCCCGCACGATGGCCATGCCGATGCCGCCGCCGCCGGCCGCGGGTTTGAGAATGACCGGGTACCCGATCCGTTCCGCCAGCCGGCGTGCGTCGTCGGCGCTCTCCACCGCATCCGTCCCGGGGAGGAGCGGGATGCCCTCCGCCGCCGCCAGGCGCCGAGCCGCCAGCTTATCGCCCATGAGCGCGATGCTGGCGCTGCCGGGGCCGATGAACGTGAGGCCCGCTTCCTCGATCCTCTGGGCGAACTTGAAGTTCTCCGCGAAGAAGCCATAGCCGGGGTGGATCGCCCGCGCGTTCGTGGCGGCGGCGGCCTCGAGGATCCGGTCGAGGTTCAGGTAGCTCTCGGTGACCTTCGGTCCACCGATCTCCCTCACCTCATCCGCCAGACGGGTGTGCGGGCTGTCGCGGTCGGCCTCCGAGCAGACCGCGACGGTCGCCAGTCCGCTCTCCCGGCAGGCGCGAAGGATGCGCGCGGCGATCTCACCCCGGTTGGCGACCAGAACCTTGCTGAACGGCATCGCGGGAGGTTTAGGCCGGCCGCACCCTGGCGAGCACGGCGCCCATCTCCACCTCCTGGCCCTCGGCGACGAGAATCTCTTCCACGGTGCCGGCGTTATCCGACGGCACCGGGATCTCCATCTTCATCGCCTGCAGCGTCACCACCGCATCGCCCGCCGCCACCGCGGCGCCGGCAGTCACCGCGACGCTCGCCACCAGCCCGGGAACCGGGGCCACGACGTCCACGCTATCAGCCATGTTGGTCTCCGCTGAGATCGGATTAGAGAAGCGCCCGCAGGGGCGCGACCTCGACCCCCGCCTTCACCAGACGCTCGCGCACCGTCCTGGCGATGGCCGGCGCATTCTCCGCGTCCCCGTGCACGCAGATGCTCCGGGCCGCCAGCGGGAGCCACCCGCCGTCGCGCGCCGGAACCTTCCCCCCGGTCGCGAGCGTGACGGCCCGGGACGCCACCCCCTCCGGGTCCCGCGCCTGCTTCGCCCGCTCGAGAATGAGCTGGCCCTGGGCGTCGTAGTCGAGATCGACGTATCCCTCCATCACGAAGGGAACGCCGATGCGCTTCGCGGCCTCCGCCCACAGCTCACCCGTGAGCAGCAGGATGAGCCCGCCGTCCAGCTCCTTGACCGTCTCGGCCATGGCGGTGGCGTACGTCTCGTCCTTGCTGCACATGACGTAGAGCATCCCGTGCGGCTTCACATGCTCCACCCGCGCCCCCTCGGCCGCGGCGAACGCCTGGAGCGCTCCCACCTGGTAGGTCACGTAGTCCTTCAGTTCCTGAGGTGAGATGTCCATCCGCCGCCGCCCGAAGCCGATCAGGTCGGGGAAGGAGACGTGGGCGCCAATGGCCACCGCGTGCTTCCGGGCCAGGCGCACGGTGTTCCGCATCACGTGCGGGTCACCCCCGTGATAGCCGCAGGCGATATTGGCAGAGCTGAGGAACGGCATCAGCTCGCCGTCGTTGCCGAGCGTCCAGCGGCCGTAGCTCTCTCCCATGTCCGCGTTGATGTCGATCTTCGTTCCCATGAGGCTTACCCCCTCTCGATCGATCGCTCCGAGATCGTCCCGTCGAGCGCGCGCGCCATCTGGATCGCCTCGTCGATGGTGACCTCCTTGAACGTGATGCTGTCGCGCCCGGGTACGAGCTGTCCCACCTTCCACGTCGAGGCGGAGACCAGCGTCGCGTTGCAGATGAACCCGCCCAGGCTCGGTCCGTCGGCGACGAGAATGATCGGCTGGTCCCCGCACACGTTGACCGTCCAGACGGCGTACCCGTTGTCCAGGATGTTGGACGGATGGCCGCCGGCCACGCCGCCGCCGGTCCGGGCCCACTGCCACTTGTGCGACTCGAGGCGAACCCCCATGCGGTTCGAGTTCCGGTCCACCTTCCACGCATGGCTGAAGAAGAACTCCATGTCCTCCGGCGTCATGTAGTCGGGGTCGGCCTGGGGACCCCGCATGGCCTCGATCTCCCAGTGCGTCCCGTAGTGCGGCCGCAGGTCGGCGCGCAGCCGCCGGCCGATCAACCGGTCGACCGAGTCGCCCCGGTTCAGGCGGACCTGATCGCCCTTCTTGAGCCCCCTGCCTTCGAACCCCCCGAACCCGCCGACCGTGAAAGTCGCCCGGCTTCCCATGTACTCGGGGACGTCGAACGCCCCGCTGACGGCGACGTACGCCCGGAAACCGCTGCCCTTGATCATCTTCATCTCGAGCAGGTCGCCGGCCTTGACGCCGACGCTCTCCCAGAGCGGCACCGGCGTGCCGTTGAGCGTCGCCTGCATGTCCGCTCCGGTGACGGCGACGGCGCGCCGGTCGTGGAATCGTGCCTTGAGCCCGCCGACCGTCACCTCGAGCGCCGCCGCGCCCTGGGAGTTTCCCACCAGCAGATTGGCGGCGCGGAACGCGAAGTGGTCCATCGGTCCCGCGGGGTACGTGCCGAGGTCGAGATAGCCGACGCGACCCGGGAAATCCTGGACCGTCGTCTGGATGCCCCCTTCGAGAACCTCGAACATGCCGGTCCCTCCCTTCCTATGGGATCGCCACGTGCTTCACGGCTTCGGCCTGTCGCTGCTGGAAGGCGGCGACCTCGTCCTTGATGGAACCCAGGAACTGGAGGTACGAATTCACGTTCAGCGCCTCGTACGCCACGATCTTGTATCGGTACGTCCCGTCGTGGACCTGCGCGCGGACGGCTTCCAGTTCCTCGTCCGTCACCCGGACCCACTGGATGCGATCGGCGGGTTTCAGCAGGATCGGGTTGTCCTTGAAGGCCGTGTTCCGCTGCTTCAGGTCGAAGATCGGGATGGTCCGCCCGAAGAGCTGATACCCGCCGGGCGACGCGACGGGATAGATCGCGACGCACGGCCCGCCGATCCCGACCGCGCCCTCGGGAGTCCACGGCCTCGTCGGATTGTACTTCGGGGTCACGATGGCGTACCGCGGATCGAGGGGAAACATGAACGGCAAGCCCGGCCAGAATCCGATGCATGCGTTCCACCACTCGGTGGCGCAGAGGTACTGGATGACCTCCTCGGCGTCCTTGAGCCCGTTGTACTTCGCGATGTACTCGATGTTGTGGCCGTTGATGACGTTGGGGGCGTCCTGGCGCGTGTACTTGACGTAGCGTTCGATGTCGGCCCGGGTCCACCGGTCCTCGAACGCCATCGGCAGCTCGACCCGCCGGCTCGGGATGTTGAGGTTGTCGACGGACGGGACGGTGTCCTCGAGCTGCTTGAGCGTGTCGACCAGCCGCCGCGTCGGCAGGCGGAGGCTGTCGTACTGGATGAGCATGCTCCGGAGAGCCGGCACGGTCTCGATCAGGCCGTCGAGCCCGGCCTTCTTGAGGGCGTCGTTGAGGCCGAAGATCCGGAAGTTCATCGTGAGGTCGAGCACCATCTCCCCGTACTCGAGGAGGAGAAACCGATCCCCCGCGTAGCGATAGAGCACCTGCGGCCGCTCGCCCTTGGCGGGGAGCGTGTCGATCACCGCGCGATTGCCTTGCGTCACTTGCGGCATAGCCTCACCTCACGTCGCTCTGCGGCTGATGTGTAGAATAATCCGGGCCAGTGCCCTCCACCCTCCTGCCCGCGCGTCGTCACGGGTCAGACCTCGCGCAGCTTCGCAACGTAGCGGTGCCGGAACTCGTCCATGACCACAGCGAAGATCAGCAGCACACCCAGCACGACCATCTGCAGGTAGGACTGGATTCGCACGAGGTTCATGCCGTTCTCGAACCAGTCGATGAACACCGCCGCCAGGACCACGCTGCCGAGCCTGCCGGTGCCGCCGCGGAGGCTCACGCCGCCGATGACGCAGGCGGCGATCGACCGGAGAGGCATCGCGGCCCCGATATTGGCCTCTCCGGTCTCGAGGCGGGCTGTCAGCATCACGCCGGCGAGCGACGCCAGGAACCCGCACAGCACGTAGGCCATGAAGAGGTACGACCGGGTCGAGATGCCGCTGAGCGCCGAGGCCTTGATGTTCCCGCCGATCGCGTAGAGGTAGCGGCCCATGCGGGTCCAGTTAAGGAGCACGTACATCCCGAGGATGACGACCACGGTCACGTACACCGGTACGGGAACGCCGAGCAGCTTCCCGAAGCCGAGGGTCGCCCCGAACTGCGTCGGCATGCCGTACACCGGGACGCCGCCCGTCATGAACAGCGCCAGGCCGAACCCGATGGAGGCCATGGCCAGCGTCATCATGAACGGCGACACGTTGAGCAAGGCGACGCCGAAGCCGTTGGCGATACCCATGCTGGTTCCCGCGCCGAGTCCCGCCAGGATGCCGAGGGTGATCGCGAGTCCCACCGCGTTCGGGTCGCCGGCGACGACGGAGGCCATCGCCTTCGCCGAGACCACGCTGGTCATGGCCAGGATGACACCCACCGAGAGGTCGAAGCCGCCCGTCAGCAGGGCGAGCATCTGCGCCATGGAGACGATCGTGAGGTATGTGGCCTGCCGGGCGACGTTGAAGATGTTCTGCCCGGACAGGAACCGGGGTTCGGCCACCCCGAAGCCCACCACCAGGATGCCCAGGAGCAGCGGCAGGACCCCGAGGTGCACGAAGGTGAGGCGCGCGAGACGCAGGAGTTTCGCGGCCAGCGCGACCCGGATCTCTTCCGTGCCGACCCCGACGTCAGCCACCGGCCGCCACCGTGCCGGAGTCGAAGAAGTGTGACAACACCGCCTGCTCCGTGATCTCCGCGCCCTTCAGCTCGGCGCCCATCGTGCCCCGGCACATGACATACGTCCGGTTGGTGAGGTGGAGGATCTCCGGGAGGTCGGAGGAGATCAGCAGGATGCCGGCGCCTTCCTCCTCCACCAGGTCCTTCATGAAGTTGTACACCTCGGTCTTGGCGCCGACGTCGACCCCCGTCGTCGGCTCGTCCATGATGAAGAGCCTGGGGTTCCGCGTCAGTCCCTTCGCGATCACGACCTTCTGCTGGTTGCCGCCCGAGAAGAACGCGACGCCGCGCTCGATCCGCGGCGGCATGATCTTCAGCCGTTCCGCGAGGCGCGCGCAGACCCCGCGCTCGCTGCGCCGTTTGAGCAGGAAGCGCCCGCTGAAGTGCGGGAGCGGCAGGGCCGAGAGCGCGATGTTCTCCCGCACGTTCCGCTCGAGGACCAGCCCCTCGGTCCGCCGGTCCGGCGGGAGGTACACGAGACCCGCATCGAGCATCTCACGGGGCGTGGGCCTGACCACCGGTCTGCCGCGAAAGCGGATGTTGCCGGCGCACACCGGTTCGATACCGAAGCACGCCCTACCCACCTCCGACTTGCCCGAGCCGACCAGGCCGGCGAGGCCGACGATCTCGCCGGCGCAGACCGTGAGCGACACGTCCCGCACCAGGGTTCCGGCGCTCAGGCCCTCGACCGCCAGGAGCTCCTCGCCGGGATGGTGGTCGATCCGCGGGAAGAACGCCTCGATCTTGCGGCCGGTCATCAGCTCCACCAGCCTCTCGCCGGTCGCCTCGCGCACCTCGAGCGTCGCGACGCGGCGGCCGTCCCGCAGCACGGTGACCCGGTCGCCGATCCGGTGGATCTCGTTCATGCGATGGGTGATGTAGATGATCCCCGCGCCCTGACGCTGGCACTCCTGGATGAGCTGGAACAGCCGGTCGGTTTCGCGCTCGGTCAGCGCGGCGGTCGGCTCATCGAGGATCAGGATCGACACGTTCGAGCGGAGAGCCTTGGCGATCTCGACCATCTGCTGCTCCGCCCGCGACAGCCGGTTCACCCGCGTGCGCGGCCGGATGGCGAACCCCAGCCGCGAGAGCATCTCCTCGGCGCGATGGTGCAGGGCGGGCTTGTTGAGGAACGGGCCGGTGGTCAGCTCGGCGCCGAGGAACAGGTTCTCCTCCACCGTCATGTCCGGGACCAGGCTGAACTCCTGGAACACGGCGCTGATGCCCTGCTGGCGGGCGTCGTGCACCGACCGGAAGTCGGCGAGCTCGCCCCGCAGCAGCAGGTCGCCCTCGTCCGGCCTGAGGGCGCCTGCGACGATGTTGATCAGCGTCGACTTTCCGGCACCGTTCTCGCCGAAGAGCACGTGGACCTCGCCGGCCCGCAGGTCGAAGTCCACTCGGTCGAGGGCCTGCACACCGGGAAACCACTTGCTCATCCCGCGGAGACAGAGCAGGGGTGGGGCTCCAGAGCCGGACTCCGGAGCCCCGCCGACCTGGGCGTCGATCAAGGCCAACGGCCGGTAGCTCCCCGGGAAACTCGGCGGGGGGCTCCGCCCCCCTTCCGAAGCCGCGGGACTGGGGCCCCGCCGTCCGAGGCTCCCGGTCTCGCGATCATGAACAATCCCCCGCTAGTCGACGCTGAAGGTCGGCTTGAAGTCCGCCGGCGCCAGCGACGACTCATAGTGAAAGGTGCTGATGTTGGACTTGTCGATGACGTAGATCGCGGGTCCCGTATGCTTGGTGTACGGCTTCTTCTCGAGGATGCGCACAGCCTGGTCGATCGCGATCCTTCCCTGGATCACCGCTGAGTCCGTCGGAGCGGCCAGGACGGCCCCACGCTTGATGTCCTGATACACGCCCGGGGTGAAGTAGTACGCGAGGACCTTGACCTTGTCGGCCTTGCCGGCTTCGCGCAGCGCCTGCACCGCGGCCTCGGTGGTCGGCGATGTTCCGACGACGTAGTTGATGTCGGGATACGCCTGCAGGGCGTCCTCCACGAGCTTGAGCTGGACTTCCTTGCCCGTGTCTCCGTACTTCGTCGTGACGACCTCGATGGCGCCCTTCGAGACGGCATCCGTGAACCCCTTGTTGCCCGCCACCACCCAGCCCGCGCCGGGAGGCCCGGGGAACCAGGCGACCTTGACGGTCTTCGAGCCCTTGGGGTGCATCTTCACGAGGTACTCGCCCGCCTGGTAGCCCATCTCAGCGAAGGAGACCAGGGACTTGGCCGAGAGCTTGGGCGAGCTGATCCCGTTGATGACGTCGACCACCGGGATGCCCTTGGCGCCGATCTCCTCGACGAGCTTGTTGAGCCCTGTCTCCGAGATGGCACCGATGACGACGGCGTTGGCTCCCTGGGCGACGCAATCCTCGATCTGGCTGACCTGCTTCGAAAGATTGGTGTAGCCGCCCGCCTCGACCAACTGCATCTTGACGCCGAGACGCCGCGACTCGGACACCACACCGTAGTCGACGGCGATCCAGTACGCGTCCTTCATGTGGGGGAAGGACACGCAGATGCTCCACTTCTTCGCCGCGCGGTCGAGCGGGATGTACTCCTTCTTGATCTTCTTGCCTTCCATGTTGAAGGGCGGATCCCGGTCCTCGACCGGGAACGGCCACCAGCGCTTGTCCTGAGCTGTCGCCAGCCCGGCCACGCTGAACACGACGGCCACGAGCACGACCCACGCGGCCAGCTTCCCATGAAGTCTCATCCTCGCCTCCTTGTCAGTCCATCGTCCTCTGCGACCCACACCCAACGCGTGAAGGGCTACGCCGAGCAGTTCACGCCGATTCCTCCAACGCCGCGCCCAGGATCTCGAGCCCTTCCTCGAGGTCCTCGTCGCTGATCACGAGCGGCATCAGAGTCCGGATCACGTTGCCATACATGCCCGCCGTCAGCACCAAGAGCCCGCGGGCCAACGCCCCCTGTTGGACGGCGGCAGCCCGCCGGCCGTCGGGCGCCGTCGACGCGAGACCCTCGATGATCTCCATCCCCTGCATGGCGCCCAGTCCGCGCACGTCGCCGATCCAGGGGAACCGCGCTTGCCAGCCGAGGAACCGCGCCCGCACCCGCTCGCCGATTCGGGCGGCGCGGGCCACCAGTCCCTCCTCCTCGAACACGTCCAGCACCGCCAGCGCGGCCGCGCAGGCGACGGGGTTGCCGCCGAACGTCCCGCCCAGGCCCCCCACCTGCGGAGCGTCCATGACCTCTGCCCGGCCCGTCACCGCGCCGAGCGGCAGCCCGCCCGCCAGCGATTTCGCCGTCGCCGTCATATCCGGGGCGACCCCGGAGTGCTCCATCGCGAACATCCGCCCGGTGCGGCCGAACCCCGTCTGCACCTCGTCGGCGATGAGCAGGACCCCGTGATTCCGGCACCACGTGGAAAGGGAGCGCAGGACCTCTGCCGGGACCGGGATGAACCCACCCTCGCCCGCGACGGGCTCGATGACGACAGCCGCCACGGACTCCGATGATACCAGCGCCGCCAGCTGCCGGTCGACGGAGCCCGGAGCCGCCTGGCAGCATTCCCGTCCCTTGTTCTCGGGACAGCGGAAGCAGTACGGGAAGGGCAGATGGTAAATCTCGGGAGCGAAGGGCCCGAACCCGACCTTGTAGGGGGAGACCTTCCCGGTCAGGGTCAGGCCGAGCAGCGTGCGACCGTGGAACGCATGCTCGAAGGCGATCACCGCCGGGCGGCTTGTGGCCGAGCGGGCAATCTTCACCGCGTTTTCGACCGCCTCAGCCCCGCTGTTGACGAACAGCGTCTTCTTCGGCCCCTCCCCGGGGACCAGGCTGTTCAGCCGCTCCGCGAGGGCCACGTACGGCTCGTACATGGCCACCTGGAAGCAGGTGTGGGTGAACCGGCGGGCCTGCGCGCTGATTGCGGCCACGACCTTCGGGTGGGCATGGCCGACATTCATCGTGCCGATCCCCCCCGCAAAGTCGATCAGCCGGCGTCCGTCCGCGTCGCGGAGAACTGCGCCGCTCGCCTCCTCCACAAAGAGGGGCGCGACGTTGGAGACGCCTCGAGGCACGGCCTGCTGGCGACGGGCCAGGAGCGCGACCGTGTTCGGGCCGGGCATCGTCCGGGTCGTCATCTCCTGTGCCATCTTGACCTCCGGTCTCTCTCACCCCGCGGGTCGGGCTTCGTCCGGGCCCACGGGACGCCCTGTCAAAATGTCGGGGGCGTGTTGATCCACAGCAACACCGCCGTCCCTGGGCCGGGATTCATCCACGCGTGAAGCACGGAACTCTTGAAGTACATGCTGTCGCCCTGGCCCAGTCGATACCGTTCCCGCCCATCAAGGGTGATGTCAAACCGGCCCGAGAGCACGTGGATGAACTCCTCTCCCTCGTGCGAGTACTGCCCCTGACTGCCTGCCCCCGGGCTGAGGGTGAACCGCTGGCACTCCATGGCGCATCGTCCTTCGGCCAACTGCTCGATCTTGATCCCATCTCCCAGTATCGGGAGTCTCCGGTACTTCCCGGCCCGGATCACCTTCCCTCCTCGTTGCCGTCCGTCCGCGCTCAGGGCGGAGACCGTCGTGCCATAGCATCGCGCGAGCTTGGTGAGACTCGCGACCGAAGGCCGCCCGGCCCCGTGTTCAGTGGAATTGATGAACGAGACAGCCAGCCCCGTCCGCCGGCTGACTTCCCTGAGGGTCAGTCGCTGATGGGATCGGAGCGCCTGCAGCCGCCGCCCGAGCTCGTGGGTTCCCGGCCCCTCGCCTCCGCGGGTGGGACGCGTCCCGTTGGCTCCGAGGATCGCGCCGATAGCCGCCAGATTGAGCCCCTGGAGCGAGCGGAGCCGAACGATGTCACGGATCCGGCTCAGGTCCTCCTGCCTGTATCGGCGATGGCCGTGCGGCGTCTTTCGAGGGGAGACGAGCCCCCGCCCCTCCCACAGCCGCAGAGCGGAGGGACTGACCCCCGCTGCCCGGGCCGCCTTGTGGATGTTCAGATCGGTGGCCATGACTCTACACTTGTTCTGCAAGATCAGGGCGATTTTGTACCACGCGACGATGTTCGGTGTCAACGGGAACGTGAAAGCCTGCTCGGATGATCATACCGACTTCATCGGCAACAGCAGCAGCACCTGGTGGGTGAAGCCCCGAGGACGGCGAAGTCGAGACCTCGAGATTCGCGGAGAGCTCTGGCGCGTGCTGGGACCAGCCCGGTTGGTCCCAGTCGCGCTTCAAGGTGGCGACGCCCTGCTACCGCGCCGAAACCGACTTCATCGAGATGGTGGAGGCGGTGGGAATCGAACCCACGTCCGGAAATCCTCGGCAGCAGGCATCTACATCAATAGCCGGTCTTCTTGTGCTCTCGCCGCCCGGCTCTCCAACCGGCTGGATCTCCGGGCAGCCAGCTCCTTGGGATCTCGCCCCGCACCCAGGAGCCGGGATTGGAGCCAGTCATCAGAGTATGACGCCCTAACCCGGACCCTGCTGACTCGATCCGGAGGACGCTGACGGGTATTAGGCCGCCAGGGCTAGCTGATTGTCGGCAGCTATAACCGTGCCCCCGGTTTTACGAGGAGAGAGCACCTCGAGATGCCGCCTGCGCCTCACTGATCCCCGTCGAAACCTGTCGCCCCCTTTGTGTTTTTCTTTCCGTAGGGGCGGGCACCGGGCTGCCGCCGCGCCCACCCCCGCCGGATCCATCCATACGCGCGCTGCTTCTTTCCCGCCCGGGCTTCGGCTCAGCTCAAGCGCGCCGACGCTCTCGCGCTTCCTTGTCCATCTCCCGGCGCTCGTCGCGCTCCCGGATCGCGGCCCGCTTGTCGTGAAGCTTCTTGCCCCGGGCGAGACCCAATTCCACCTTGGCCCGCCCGTTCTTAAAGTATAGCCGAAGCGGGACCAGGGTCAATCCGCGCTCGGCCACCTTCCCCAACAGCCGCCCGATCTCACGCCGATGCAGGAGCAGCTTTCGCGTCCGCTCCGGCTCATGGTTGGCGTCGGAGCCATGATGGTAAGGCGAGATGTGGCAGCCGATCAGCCAGGCCTCGCCGTTGTCGATGAAGGCATAGCAATCCTTGAAGTTGACCTGGGATTCCCGGAGCGACTTCACCTCGGTCCCGCGGAGCGCCAGCCCGGCCTCGTAGGTCTCGAGAATCGTGAAGTTGTGGAAAGCCTTCCGGTTGGTGGCGACGACCTTGTCACCCGCCATCGCGTCGATCACGCCCCCTTGACTTCACTGGCCGCGTCCGTAATGATGAGAGCCCTGCCTGGGCCGAAGTGGCGGAATTGGCAGACGCGCATGATTCAGGGTCATGTGCCCGCAAGGGTGTGGGGGTTCGAGTCCCCCCTTCGGCACCAGCTAGTTACGCGACACCGCCTCCGAGCTTACCACTTCATGCGCCCGAGCTTGCGCCCGATCTTCGCTCATGTCGCGCGTGAGCCCTTCGAGGCGGGACACTGCCGTGCGGAGATGCTCCGGGGCGAGGTGGGCGTACCGCATCGTCATGGCCAAGGAGCTGTGGCCGAGTAACTCCTGAAGCTCCTTGAGGCTGACCCCACGCATCATCGCCCAAGATGCGAACGTGTGGCGCAGGGTGTGGAACGTCACGTCATCGAGCTTGGCCACAACCACGGCGTTGTCGAACGCGGTGCGGATGCTCCGGGTACGAAAAACGCGGCCAGCCGTTTTCGGCTCCTGGCTGACCAGGGCACGGTAGGAGTCGTCGTTCAGCGGCACTTCGCGACGCTTACCGCTCTTGGTGATCTCCAGGCGAAGCACACACCGGCTCAGGTCAACGCTCTCCCAGGTTAGCCCGAGCAGCTCGGCGCGGCGCAGGTCGGTGTTGATGGCGATCACGACGGCTGATGTCGAGCTTACGGACTACCACTAGCCTCGGCGTTGGCGTCTGGCGTGCCGCCCAACGTGTACTGCGTACCGTCGGTGGGTTGAGATGCCCTCGGGGATCTCAAAGCCGCCAAGCAGCGGCTCAAGGCCTTCCTGCTGCGCCAGGACATTCGCGACCAAGGCCGAGCGACCTGGACCGCCGCCCACCCTGCGCTGGCTCGCCGAAGTGGTGTGTCCGACCCCCGCCCAGCAGCTCGTCTTCCAGGGGTACCTCCGGGCCGTGACCGAGCAGCACGAGCGGCTGGGGCGCCTGGAGAGCGAACTCCACGACCACGTCGCCTCGCCTTACACTTCCAGATATCGCGCGCGGATCTCCGGCTTGGCGTTCAGCTCCCCGACGGTCCCCGTGAACGCGACGTGAGCCTTGCCCATGAGATAGACGCGGTCCGCCAGCGACATCGCCACCTTGAGGTTGTGCTCCACCAGGACGATCGACACGCCGGCCTTGTTGATCTCCGCGAGGACGTCCCGCACCTCCTTGACCATGAGAGGTGCCAGGCCTTCCGTCGGCTCGTCGACGAGCAGCACCTCGGGGTTGCCCATTAATGTTCGCGCGATGGCCAGCATCTGCTGTTCGCCGCCGGACAGGAGCCGGCCCTTCTGGCCGGCCCGCTCCTTCATGAACGGGAAATGCTCGTAAATCCGTTCCAGGCCCCACGTCGCCCTGCTGCCCGCCGGCGCCGGCTTGCCGCGCCTGACGCCCATGGAGAGGTTGTCCAGCAGGGAGAGATTCGGGAAGATTCGGCGCTCCTCGGGCACGTAGCCGATCCCGACCCTGGCCATCCGGTACGGGGGAGATCCCGTCAGATTCGCGCCACGGTAGATCACCCGTCCCGACCTCGGCTTGACCAGGCCCATGATGCTCTTCAGAGCCGTACTCTTTCCCATGCCGTTGCGACCGAGGAGCGCGACGATTTGCCCTTCGCCAATGGTCAGGGAGAAATCCCGTAGGGCATGGCTCTCGCCGTAATAGGTGTTCAGGCCCTCGACCTCGAGCAGCATTGCCTAGGCCTCGACGGTTCCCAGATACGCGTCCTTGACCGCCTGATTTTCCCTGATCTCGCCCGGCGAGCCCGTCGCCAGGATCTCGCCGTGGTGGAGGACCGTGATACGGTCCGCCAGCGAGAAGACCACGTCCATGTCGTGCTCGATGATGACCACGGTCTTGCCCGCCGTCAGCTTGCGGATCAGCTCGACGGCGGTACGGGTCTCGTCCCTGGACATCCCGGCGGTCGGCTCGTCGAGCAGCACCAGGTCCGGCGCCGTCGTCATCGCCAGGCTGATCTCCAGGGCGCGATGCTTGCCGTAGGAGAGCAAGCGGGCCGGCAGGTCCCGCTCTCCCACCAGGTTGATCCGTCGGAGGACCTCCTCGGCCTCGCGCGTCACGTCGCCCATCTTGTCCACCCGATGGACCAGATTGAAGCGGATGCCGCGTCTCGCCAGGATCCCCATCCGGATGTTCTGGAACGTCGTCAGTCTCGAGAACGTGCTCGTGATCTGAAAGGAACGCCCCATGCCCAGGCGGGTCAGGCGATAGGGGCCGGCGCCGGTGACGTCCTCGCCTCGGAAGAACACCTGTCCCCTACGTGGGGCATAGGTGCCGGTGATCACGTTGAAGAGGGTGGTCTTGCCCGCGCCGTTGGGTCCGATGATGGCGTGCCGCTCTCCTTCCCTCACGCGGAGGTTGACGCCCAGAAGCACCTGCAACCCGTCGAAGTCGTGAGACAGATCCTTGGTCTCAAGGATGCTCATCGGGCCTGTTCCGCGGTCCCCGGCAAGGCGAAGCGAGAACGCCACTTGTCCCTCACCGATCCCAGAGCGCCCATGAACCCGAGGGGAAAGTACATGATGACCAGGATGAGGATCAGGCCCACGACCAGCTCGACGCGCTCCGTATAGCGACTGGTCAGCTCACTGATCAGCCCGAAGATCGCTGCGCCGAAGATCGGGCCGAAAAAGCTGCCGATGCCCCCGATCATGGTCATCATGACCGGCGCAAAGGAGTTCGAGATGTGGAGCGCGCCATCGGCCGAGACCAGGTCCTGGAACAGCGCGTAGATCGAGCCGGCGACCCCGGCGAAGCCGCCGGAGAGCAGATACACGACCGCCTTCGTCTGCGGCACCCTGAACCCCAGGTAGGCGATCCGGTTGGGATTGTCGCGCACGCCCACCATGACGCTCCCGAACGGCGTCTTCGTCACGAACCAGAGGACGAACATGCTCGCCCCCAGGACGATCACGGCGAAGTAATAGAACTTCGACGGATCCTTCATCTCGACGGACAGGATCCCCGGAATGCTGAACGGCGGGATCGGGAACCCCCCGACCCCGTCCTCGCCGCCCGTGATGCCCCGGAGCTTGAGGGCGAGGACGTAGACGAGCTGGCCGAAGGCGAGGTGAAGCATGGAGAAAGCGGTGCCGCTGAGGCGGACCATCAGGGGACACAGGATGAGGGCGAGGCCGACCGCCGCCGACACGCCGATCATCATCGCCGGCATCAGCGGCAATCCCTTGATATGTGTCAACGCGAGCGCCGTGCCGTAGCCGCCGGCGCCGAAGAACATGGCGTGCCCGAAGCTGAGAAGGCCGGTGAAGCCCAGCAGCAGGTTGAGCGCCACGGCATACAGCGCAAAGATGGCGAAGGTGACGAAGACGTTGGTGAAGTAGACGCCGAAGAGTTTCGGGTACGCGAGCAGGACGACGAGCGCGACCCCGAGGAGGATCCGCCGCAGGGCCTGGGCCGTCATTCTCGCTCGCCGAAGAGGCCCATCGGCTTGAACGCCAGGACGATGGCCATGAAGATGAACATCAGGACCGGCGCGAGCTGGGACACGAACTGAACGCCGTAGGAGTTCAGCTCGCCGAGGATGATGGAAACCAGAAAAGCCCCCCAGAGGCTTCCCAGGCCTCCCGTCACCACCACGACGAAGGCGTCCATGCCCATCTGGTCCGCCAGCCCGGGGAAGACAGTCAGGATGGGCGCGATGGCCACGCCCGCGACTCCCGCCAACCAGGTGCCGACCCCGAACACGAACATGAAGAGCACGGGCACGTTGATGCCGAGCGCGTTGACCATGTCCGCGTCGGACACGGCGGCGCGCACGACCATGCCCAGCCGGGTCTTGTAGAGGAGCATGGACAGAATCGCCAGCACCACGAGCGCCAGGCCGATGACGAACAATCGATAGACCGGATAGTCCAGACCGCCCAGCGCGAGCCGCCCCTCCAGAATCGGGGGAACACGGATCGACAGGCTCTCGGTTCCCCAGAAGACCTTGACGCCCTCCAGGATGACCAGGGAGATCCCCACGGTCAGGATCAGCTCGCCGATGTGCCCGAACACGTGCACCTTCCTCAGAAGAAACCGCTCGCACAGGATCCCGACGACCGCGGCCACGACCGGCGCCACGACCAACGCGATCCAGAAGTTCCCGGTCATCGCCAGCACCTGGTAGGAGAAGTAGCTGGACAGCATGAAGAACGAGGCATGGGCGATGTTCAGGATGCCCATCATGCCGAACACCATGGTCAGGCCGGACGCCACCAGGAAGAGCAGCATCCCGTACGCCAGTCCATGTATGCCCTGGGCAACATACATCGCTGTCGTCGGCTCCACGGGTGTCTCCTTTCCCTTGAATGCGCCGCGTCTCCAGTGGGCGCCGGAGGCGGGCCGGGATCCTCGGTCCTCCCGCTGAGCTAGTCTCCCGCTTCGCTCTTGTCCTTGCACCGCGCCAGGGCGCGGTCCATCTGCGGGAGGACGTACTTGGCCGGGATCTTGACGGACGGGCCCGTGCTGGCGGTCCCCTCGTACCAGAAGTACGGCGGCATGTTGAACGACTCCTTCTGTCTCGCGGGCGGGACGTATTCCTCGACGTGGAGGTCCTGGATCACCTTGTGGTCGCACGCGCGCATGGTCAGCGTGTTCCCGTTCAAGAGCGTGTAGCTGTCGCCTTCCCAGACCTTGATGATCTTTTCGGGGTCCGTGCTGCCCGCTCGCTCGATGACGCTCAGCAACCAGTACGTCTGCTGGATGTACGAGCCGATGTTTCCTGTGCCGTGCTCGTACAGTCGACTGTTGTGTGGCGCGGTCCACTTGGTCTTCCACAGGTCGTTCCAGGTCTTGTACGCCTTGATCTGCGCCGGCGTCTTGAAGGCCCCACCCTCGCTCCCGTACTGGCTCACGTGAATGAGCCCGGTCGTCCCCTCGACGCCGACCCGGTGAAGCATGTTGGGCTCGTCCAGGAAGATGTTCGCGAAGGGGAGCCTGATGCCCATCTGCCTCGCCTGAACGAGGAGGTTCTCGGCGTCGGGGATCCAGTCACCCGTATAGATGACCTCCGTCCCGGAGGCCTTGATCTTCTGCAGGTAGGGCGCGAAGTCCTTCATGAACAGCGGATGGTAGTCCTCGCCGACGATCTCGGCCTCCGGATAGTACTCCTTGAGCCCCTTCTTGAACCCCTCCGCGAGGGAGTGGCCGAACAGATAGTCCTGGCAGAGGATGTAGAACTTCTTTTCCTTCTTCCGGATCTTGCCATAGTAGTACGCGGCGGCGCGACCGATCTGCTCGGTGGAAAACGAGCTCATGAACGAATAGCGGGAAAAGTTCGTGCTGTCGTAGAGCTCGTCGGACAACGACGCCGTATTCTGGGCGACGACTTTGTACTTGTCGGCCACCTGGTTGATGACCTTCATCAAGTTGCTGCCGTCGGTGCCCCACAGCACGTGCACTTTTTCCTGCAGCACCATGCGTTCGGCGACCTTTTTCGTCTCCGACGGCTGTGACGCGTGGTTCGCCTTGATGACCTCGACCTTCTTCCGCTTGCCATCGACCAGAATGCCGCCCCGCTTGTTGATGTCATGGGCCGCCCACTGGACGGAGATGAAATAGATCTGTCCCACGACGGCGGCGGGCCCGGAAAAGGAGGCCACCACCGCGATCTTGATGGTGTCCCCGGTGGGGATGACCGGGTTGTTCGGATCGAAGTCGGACATGTCCCCCATCTTGTTCGCGTCGAACGCGGCGTTGGCCGCCATGGCCTGGGGAGCGCCCACGAGCAGGAGACAGGAGAGGACGACGATCGTGAACAGCGGGTGCGGTGGCTTCATGGTGACCTCCTTGACGTGTGCGAATATCTGCTGGGCGCGCTTTGTACCGACCGACAGACCCCCATCTCGGAACGCAAACTCCTCCACCCAAGCCGAGAGAGCCCGCCAGGCTAACCCCGATGCTAGCCGCCCCAGTGGCGGCAATGCAAGCCAGCGACAAGGGCCCCCCTCAAAGCCAAGCGGATCCTGTACCAGCAGGAGGGTCGAGCGGTGTGTCTTCCGACCAGAATCTGCTCGACAAGCCGATCGGTGACAAGTTCTTCGGCCGGGAGACGCTCGCGTGGTTCGCGGCGTCCCCTCTCCCGCGGTCCTGCAACAGCAGCAGCCCAAGGGCCACCATCTGAAGCATGAAGCTCGCTGAAGACAGAATCCGACGATCGAGGCGGCCGACGAAGAACCCCGTGATGGTCCTACCGACCACCGCGGCAGCGGTGGTCAAGCTCACCGCCAGTGAGGCTGACTGCGGCCCGAAGAACTGCAGGAGATACGAAATCTAGTGCGTCAGAAATCCCACCTGAGCGACCAGACCGAGGGCAAAGGGAATCGATATCGTGAGGAAGGCTCGATCATGGACGGCTCCCCGGCGGCTCCACTGGCTCGCAAGCCTTCGCGGGCCGGCCGCTGTCGGTCCGCCTTCAGTGGGCCGAGGGGCACCATCCGGCAGGAGCCCCATATCCTCGGGGCGCTGTCTGAGCGCGAGCAATACCGGTGTCATCACGGCTAGCATCATCGCCACCGCGATGTGGAGACCCTTCTCGAACCCTAGCTTCGTCGTGAGGAGGACAAGGAGCGGAATAGCCGATATCCGCGATGACCTGCCGAGCCACACCGGTGACGTCGACGCTCAGGGAGGAGACCGAGTTGACGGCCAGGAACACCAGGCGAACCTTGGAAGTTGGTCGAAAGACCCGGAGGTCCACCGTGAGCAAGCAACGTGTCTTGTTCCTCTGCACACACAACTCGGCTCGGAGCCAGATGGCCGAGGGATTCCTCCGCGCGCTGGCCGGTGACCGTTTCGAAGTCGCCAGCGCAGGGACGGAAATGACTCGTGTCCATCCACTGGCGAGCCACGTGATGGCCGAGGTTGGCATCGACCTGAGCGGGCACTTTTCGAAGATCGTGGATCAGCTTCTCGGTCAGCCGTGGGATTACGTGATCACGGTCTGCGACAGCGCGAAGGAGAGCTGCCCTGTCTTTCCGGCCACGACGAGCCGCATTCACTGGAGTGTCCTCGATCCGTCGCAGGTGACCGGAACGGAAGAGGCGCGACTCCACGCCTTCCGAACCGTGCGAGATGAGATCGCGGAGCGGTTCGGTTCCTGGCTGAGCGGCGGAGGCACTGGCGCCCATGGCGAGACCATGGCCTGACGCACTCCCCGTACGCGGTGGAATCCATGCGGGGGAGTCTCTGGAAGATCAACCGCGAGTCGCCCGGCGAGTGGATGGAGGGGCGGAGGCGCCGTCGATCAGTTCCACCAGGATCGGAGTTACGCTCGAGCTGGCGCCAGGTGCCGCGGCCCCTGGGCCGCCGGCCACCGCTCGAGCTGGGCGAACGCGGCTGATGGCCCGTCGAAGACGAGGAGCCCGTCCGCCGGCGCCAGAACCCGGCTGGCCACGCAATTCGCCGCATCAGGGCGACTCAGGCTCACCAGGGCCGTCAACCGCTCCAGTCGCCCGAGGGCGGCGACGCGTGTCAAGAAGCATTCGAGGTCGGCCACGCCCAGGGCGTGGTCGGGTTCGCGGATCACGAGATGGCGCGGGCCAGGCATGAGCGCCCGTGCGAGCGCCACTCGGGCCGCCGTCTCGAGATCCACGCTCGATGCGGGCTCGTGGAGCCGTCCATCCAGCCCGACCCGCTCGAGGGCATGCATCGCCGCCTCTCGCCTCGCTAGGCGAGGAACGTGCAGCAGCGAGCCCACGGGGCGTAGCCTAGTGGCCCGGTACGCGAGCACGTTCCAGAGGACGGAGCGGTGGCGGACCAGCAGTGCCGGCAGCTCGACACTCCCTACCAACTCCCCGATACGTCCTCGTGTGCTCCGCATGGAAGGGACGCCGTCCACCCATACCCGGCCCTCGCTTGGGATCATGCGTCCGGCGATGGCATCGAGCAGGGCCAGCCGCTCCTCCGGCCGCGCCCAGACGACCACGACAAGTCCAGGGCCTTCCAGCCGGGCGCACACACGATGAAGCAGCCAGCCACCATCGGAACGTGGAACGCCGATGCCGAGCAATTCCAGCACGGCCAACAGCATGTCGCGGTCTTGTTACATCAGCGTGACGCACCCATGACGTCTTTGTTGCGGAGAGCTAGACTAGAGAACTGAGCCACCGAGGCACAGGCTCAGGTGGACAGAGCGTCTGACTACGAATCCGAAGGCCAGAGGATCGAATCCTCTAGGGCGCACCACCCTCCCCCGCCGACATGTCGCGCGGCGCCGCCTCGGCGGCGCGGCCAGGCAGCGCCCGGTCGTCTCGTGGCTGCCAGCCGGCACGGCGGAGATCGTCGATCGCGAGCCTGACGCGCTCCAGTTCACGGCCGAGCCGCTCGACCAGCCCGGCGACCTGCTCGTCCGCCATCGGCGTCTCCCCTGCCAGCTCGGCGCACAACTCGCCCATGTGCCACGCCCCGACCACCACGCAGCTGCCGCTCAGCCGGTGCGCCGTGCTCGAGACGATCACCCGGTCGCGAGCCTCCGCTCCTCTGCGCAGGCTCTCGAGGTCGTCGCCCGCCGTCCGGAGGAACCCCGCGAGCATCTCCTCCACCAGCGCACCGGCCTTGCCCTCGAACCGGAGCAAGCGCATCAGGGCTCCCGGATCGAGCGCAGTCGCCCTGCCTTCCTCCACGTCGCCGCGTGTCTCTTCCGGCGCCCCCCTTCCCGAACCGAGCAGCCTCCCGAACAAGCTCAGGGCCTGATCGAGGTCGATCGGCTTGGACAGATAGGCGTCGCACCCCGCCTCCCTGGCGCAGATCTCGTCACCTTTCATGGCAGAGGCGGTGACGGCCACGATCGGGATGTCCTTGGTCCCCGGGTCCGACTTCAGGCGCCGCGTCAGCTGGAGGCCGTCCATCCCGGGGAGCTGCAGGTCCATCACGACCAGCCGAGGGCGCGACCTCTCGATGGACGCGAGTGCCTCGTCGGCTTGCGTCGCCGTGCGCACCTCGTGGCCCGCGGACTCGAGCAGCATCTGCACGAGCCTCAGGTTCAGCGGGTTGTCGTCGACGACGAGGATCGGATCACCCAAGGCTCGACTCCTCTCTCGGCCCATCCGCGGGCTTGACCCGCTTCCCGACGGCCTGCAGGCAGCGTCGCAAGTCTTCGACCAGAACCGCCTCCGCTCCCGGGGCCTTGGCGAGGAACGCCTGGGTCTGCGAGGCGAGTCGGTCGCGCTCCGGGATCGTCAGGTCGCGGACCGTCCACACGATCACGGGCACGTGGCGGCAGCGCGGCAACTTCCGGAACTCCTCCAGGAACCCGAAACCGTCCATGCCGGGCAGCATCAGATCGAGGATGACGGCGCCGGGCGTGGACCGTCGCGCCGCACTCAACCCCTCCTCGCCGCGCGCGCAGCCGACGCAGGGGAATCCGAGATCGGCGAGCATCACCTGCATCAGCCTGAGGCTGGCGGGGTCGTCCTCCACGACCAGCACCTCGGGCCCGTCCTCCGACCGCACGCGCGCGTGCTCGAGAGCCGCAAGTAACTCGCCGGAGGTCACCGGCTTGCGCAGGACGGCGCTGATGGGGACCACGCTCGCGATGCCCCCGCCGGAAGAGACACTGACGACGACGATCGGGACGAGCGCGTTCCGCGTTTCCACGCGGATTCTCCGCGCGACCTCGAGGCCGGTCATGTCCGGCAGCTCCAGGTCCAGGGTGATGGCGTCGTACTCCCGCTCCGCGGCGAGCGCGAGGGCCGCGGCCCCTGTCGCGGCGGTCTCGACCGTGTAGCCCGCGCTGGCGAGCGTTCCTGCGATCCACGCCAGGTCCTTGGGTTCGTCATCGATCACGAGGATCCTGGGATGATCGGAGATCGGCGCCGGCGCCGACGCGGGCGGCGCGTCCGCGGGTCGGGTCCCCATCGCCGGGAAGGCCACCGCGAGGCGAGGGAGAACGGCGAAGAAGACGCTGCCCTTGCCCGGGGCGCTGCTGACGCCGACGCGGCCGCCCTGGGCGGCGACGATCTTCTTCACCAGGGCCAGTCCGAGACCCGTTCCCGAGTGCGGCTTCGCCGCCCCCGCCTCGAGCTGCTGGAACTCGACCCACAGGCGACCGAGGTCTTCCGCCCGGATCCCGATCCCGGTGTCCTCGACCTCGAGGCGCCACTCGCCCTCGCTCTCGGGCTTCGCCCGGATCCAGACGCAGCCGTTCCTGGGCGTGAACTTGATGGCGTTCGACACGTAGTTGTAGAGGACCTGCTTCAGCCGCCCCGGGTCGGCTGTCACTCGAGCGATCCTGGGGTCGACGTCCCGCTCGAGACGGATCCACTTCCGCGCGGCCATCTCCCGCACGATGTCGGCGGTCTCGTCGATCAGGGCGGAGAGATCCACCGGCTCGGGCC
>WNGF01000642.1_pt1 | contig 51442 bp, 46 predicted proteins | sample 5400641 | NCBI WGS metagenome assembly WNGF01 (sample SAMN13153371, study PRJNA577476) | soil metagenome | isolation source: 80 cm soil or saprolite under grassland replicate 2 | place: USA:California | collected 2016-06-15 | reverse complement strand
GGGTGGCTGCTGCGGATGAACCCGAAGATGTGGTGGTCGCCGGGTCCGGCGTTCAGGAACGTCACCAGGCCGCGGATCCGGTCGCTCACCCGGAGTCCGAGCACCGCCGTGTAGAACTCGGTCATCCGCTCCGGCTGCGGCGTGAACAGCAGCGCGTGCCCCAGACGTCGCGGCAGCACGTCCGCGTGCGCCTCCTGCCATTGGGCCACCCCGATGCGTTGCCGGCTGGCGCCGATGTTGACCAGCACCTCGGCGGCCGGGCGGGCGGGCGCGGGGGCCTCGTCGAGCAGTTGCACGGCGGTGCCGTCAGGGTCGCGCACCCAGAGCCCGTCCGCCGCGGTCCCCGCCGGAGGCTCGATGACGGGCGCGCCCGCGCGCTGCACCGCTTCCCGCACCGAGTCCAGCGCGCCCGGGCGCACGGTGAACGAGACGTGCCGCAGTCGTTTGGCCGGCGCCCGCACCAGCCGGACCTGGTCCTGGTCGCGACCGGGGCACCGGGCGACCAGCGACCCGTCCTTCTCTCCGGTCTCCAGACCGAAGTCCTGCAGGAACCCCTCCGCCACCTCCAGATCCGGCACTTCCAGCGCATAGTGGTGCAGACCTGTGATCACGACGCCTTCCCTTTCCCGAGAAACTGCATACACTTTACCGGGTGCAGGGTCACGCCGGTAGATGGGAGAGGGCAGGATGATCCCGGCGTCTACGGCGCGGAGCGGGCTGGTCGAGGCGGCGCGCGTCCTGTCCGGTCTCGGCCTGGTCACCGCATACGGACACGTCTCGGTACGTACCGGCACGTCGATGCTGATCACCCCCGCCGCCGACCTGGCCACCGTCACCGAGTCCGCGGTGCTGGACGTGCCGTTGAACGCGCCGTCGTTGCCGGCCGGCGCTCCCGCCGAGAGCTGGGCGCACCTCGCCCTCTACCGCGCCCGCCCGGACGCGGGGTCGATCGCCCGCGCGCAGCCGGGCAGCGCGTTCGCGGTCGCGGCGGCGACCGACGTGCTCGTGCCGCTGCACGGGCAGGCGGCCTGGCTCGGCGAGCTGGTTCCGGTGCATGACAGTGCCCACCTGCTTCGGTCGGCGCAGCTCGCCGACCGCGCGGCCGGCAGCCTGCCCGCCGGAGAAGCGCTGCTGCTGCGCGGAAACGGGGCTCTGACGCTCGGCGCGACACCCGGCGTCGCGGTGGCCCGGATGTGGCTGCTCTCCACGGCCTGTGACGTCTGGCTCGCCGCCAGATCGAGCGGCGACCTACGGCCGCTCGCCGCGGCGGAGATCGCGTCGTGGCGTTCGGTCCAGGACGAGCTGCTGCCCCGGCTGTGGCAGCACCTGCGACGACGCACCACCGGCGGTCAACCGGACGGTGACGGGCGTGACCGGCCTTGACCATCGGGCCAAACTGCATACACTTTGGGGGACTCGAACCGCGCCGCACCCGACGCGCCCGTCCGAAGCAGACGACCATCGGCCATCACCCGGAAGGCGAAGTCGCATGTCACTCACCTCACCCCCCGGCACCGCCGACGTCACCGGTCCTGACATCGACGAGGAGATGCGGCTACGCATTGCCGATCAGTTGTGCGCACGGTTCAAAGGGGACGTGATCGGGCCGGAGCACCCCGACTACCCGGCCGCACGGACGGTGTGGAACGCCATGATCGACAAGCGTCCCGGCCTGGTGCTGCGCTGCACCAGCACCGAGGACGTGGTCGCCGCGGTGAACGTCGCGCGGGACAACGGCCTGCTCCCCTCCGTCCGCTGCGGCGGGCACTCGGTCTCCGGAAAGGCGCTGTCCGACGGTGGGCTGACCATCGACCTGAGCGGCATGCGCGAGGTGAGCGTCGACGCCGAGAACAGGCTCGTCCAGGTCGGCGGCGGCTGCCTGCTCGGGGACGTCGACGCCGCCACCGCGCCGTACGGGCTGATCGTTCCCGCGGGGATCATGTCCGAGACCGGCGTTGCGGGTCTCGCCCTCGGCGGCGGGATCGGCTGGTTCTCGCGCAAGCACGGCCTGACCTGCGACCAGTTCGTCTCCCTCGAGGTCGTGCTGGCCAGCGGCGAGGTGGTCGAGGTCTCCGCCGACACGCACCCTGACCTGTTCTGGGCCCTCAAGGGCGGCGGCGGCAACTTCGGTGTGGTCACGCGGTTCACCTTCGCGGCGTACGAGTTCGGCCCGATGATCCGCATCGGCGTGTCCCTGTACGAGCCCGAGGATGCCGCCGAAGCGCTCCGCGGCTACGCCTCCATCGTCCCCACCCTGCCCCGCACCGTCGGGTGGCACGCCGCGCTCAAGCACGACATGCCCGCGCTGCCGTTCGTGCCGCCGGAGCTGGTGGGCAGGAGGCTGCTGATGATGTTCGCCATGTGGCTCGACGACGTCGACGACCCGGCCGGTACCGGGTACATCGAACGCCTCGGTGCCGTCGGCCGGCCGAGCGTGAGCGCGATGACGGTCATGCCGTTCGCGGCGGGAGTGCAGAAGGTCATCGATGAGGAGTTCGAGGACGGCCACCGGTACTACACCAAGGAGGGCCACGTCACGGAGCTGACCGCCGGGGCCATCGACACCCTCGTGGACTTCTGGAAGGACATGCCCATGCAGGGCGAGGTCGAGATCATCGGCCTCGGTGGGGCGATCGGCGACGTGCCCGAGGACGCGACGGCCTTCTCGAACCGTCAGTACCTGCTGTGGCTGAACTTCGCGATGCGTTGGGACGACCCCGCCGACGACCGCGACCACATCGACCGGACCAGGAAGATCGTCACGGATCTCGGTCCGTGGCTCGGGAAGGGGGTCTATGTCAACATGCTCAACTTCGACGAGATGGACCGGGTCGTCGAGGCCCTCGGTGGGCCGGAGAAGTACGCGCAGCTCGGCCGGATCAAGGCGCAGTACGACCCGGCGAACCTCTTCCGGATGAACTACAACATCACGCCACACGACGGGAGCGTCCAGTGAGCCGAGACGTAGCGCAGATCTTCGCCGACATCGACACCTTCGACCCCGACAGGTTCGTCGCGCACCTCGCCCCGGACGCGGTGTTCCGCTTCGCCAACGCGGATCCGGTCACCGGGCGCGAGGCGGTACGGGAGGCCGTCGCCGGGTTCTTCTCGACGATCGCCGGTCTGGCCCACCACATCCGCAACGTCTGGGAGTTCGGTGACATGGCCATCGCCCAGATCGACGTCGAGTACCGGCGCAAGGACGGCAAGACCGTGACGGTGCCCAACGCCGACATCCTGACCTTCGACGGCGAGCTGGTCCGCGACTGGCAGATCTACATCGACGTCGCGCCCATCTACGCCTGAGCCGGTTCGATGATCACGCTCATCGACATCGCCTATGTCCGCTCCGGCGTGGCCGACCTCGAGGGCGCCGTGCGGTTCGCGACCGATATCGTCGGCCTCGAGCTGGCGGCGCGGACCGAGTCCGGCGTTGCCCATCTGCGCGCCGACCACCGACACCACTGCCTCGCCCTCGTCGAGGGACCATCCGGAGTCATCTCCTCCGGCTTCTGCGTGGCCGACTCGGACGCGCTCGCCGACGCCGAGACCGAGCTCGAACGTTCCGGCGTCACGGTCACCCGCGGCTCGGCGGAAGCGGCGCGCTCCCGCCGGGTCCGGGAGTTCATCGCGTTCGACGACCCGTTCGGCAACCGCCTGGAGCTGGTGAGCCAGCAGGAGTCGATCGCCCGGCCGGTCGCGTTCACCCGCCCCGCCGGCATCACCGAGTTCGGTCATCTGTGCCTGGACGCGCCGGACGTCCACGAGGCGTACCGGTTCTGGAGCGGCCGGTTCAACACAAGGGTCTCGGACTGGATCGGCGACGGGGCCTGCCTCATGCGCATCGATCCGGTCCACCACAAGCTGGCGGTGTTCAAGGGCGACAAGCCGGGTCTGTGTCACATCAACTTTCAGGTCGCCTCGATCGACGACGTGTTCCGCAGCTGGCACTTCCTGCTCGAGCACGGCGTGGAGATCCAGATGGGACCGGGCCGGCATCCACAGTCGACCGCGGTCTTCCTCTACTTCCTCGGTCCGGAGGGGTTCACCTACGAGTACTCCTTCGGCGTGCGCCGCATCGAGGACGACGCGGCGTGGCGGCCGCGGACCTTCGACCCGCAGGAGATCGGCTCCATCGACATGTGGCTCGGCCCGACCAGGCGCGTCTCCACGCAGGCCCAGCTGCTGCCGGAACGAGTGGGAGGTCCCGCTTCGTGACCGGACGATGATCGAGAGGACGGCCGAGTTCCTCGCTGTCGTCAGCCCATTCGCCGCGTGCGCACCCTAGCTCGCGCCGGTCAGCCGCAGGGCGGCCGGCGGACGGCGGTCGATGAGCGCGACCGCGTGCGGGACCGCGACCGGCACGTACTCCGGTGCGCAGTCGGTGAGCACCCGCAGCGCCGTCCGCGCCAGGTGATGCGCCATGCCGGTCAGCGCGCCCCGCTCGTCGCCGGCAACCAACGCCTCCAGGATCTGGGCGTGCTCGGCGTCGCCCGCAGACTGCCAGCTCTGCGGATCCGAGAGTTGGTAGATCCGGATGTAGCGGATCGTCCGGTCGGCGAAAACCCGCAACTGCCGCTGCAGCGCCTCGCCGGCGCCCGCTGTGATGAGCCGGTGGTAGTCGCTGTGCGCGGCGAACCACGCGTCGAGGTCCCCGGCCTTGGCCGCGCGCCGCATCGCGATCAGCAGGCGCTTGGCCTCCTTGCGCGAGGCCGCGCCGAAGCCCTGCAGCGTCATCGACAGCGCGAGAGTCTCCAGCAGGATGCGGCTCGCGTAGACGTCGTCCAGCTCCTGCGGGTCAAGGCCAGCGACCCGGGTGCGCTGGTTCGGCTCGATCTCGACCAGGCCCTCTTCCTGCAGCATGCGCAGCACCTCGCGCAACGGCGTCCGGCTGACGCCCAACTGCTGCGCCAAGGTCACCTGCGACAGTTTCGTGCCGGGCGTGAGCGTGCCGTCGAGGATGCACTCGCGGAGGTAGGCGTGCAGGCGCGGGATGGCCTGCCGGGCCTCGGGCAGCGGAACCTTGCGGATGTCGGGAATGAGCGCGGTCCGGGCCATGGCCCACATCCTCCCTGATCCGAGGAATTCTGCATACAGTCCAGGGCCACCAGGCCCTTGACGTAACCCAGAAACTGCATACAGTTTACAGGGTGAGCAGCCACGGCCAGGCGCAGTCCGTCGATCTGTCCCGGCTGCTCGGGCGCGACTACTGGCTGATCCTATCCACGCCGGCCGCCGGCACCGACCAGGCCGCCGTCGAGGCGCACGTCGAGGAGCATGTCGCCTGGCTGCTGGGGCTGGAGCGCGCGGACGTGCTGTTCGCCTCGGGTCCGCTGCTGTCCGGGCCGGGCGTGGGGCCGGGCTCCGGGGTGACGGTACTGCGCGCGGCGGACGAGGACGCGGCACGCTCGATCGCCGCGGGCGACCCGTTCGCGCGCGCCGGCCTGCGGACGTTCGAGGTGCACCGGTGGCGGCTGAACGAGGGCAGCATCGGCGTCCGGATGTCGCTGGGCACCGGGACATACGAGTGGCGCTGAGGCGGCTCCGCGACGTCAGGGAGGTAGCGATGCAGCGAGTCGGCGTCATCGGCCTGGGCAAGATGGGCATGCCGATCGCCCTCAACCTGGCGATGAGCGGCTTCGAGATAATCGGCTACCGGCGTCGGGGCTCACCCGAGCTGGCCGAGGCCGGCGGCATCGTCGCCACCTCGCCCGCCGAGGTCGCCGAGCGGGCCGACGTGCTGCTGTCGATCCTGCCCGACGGTCACGCCGTCGAGGAGGTGGTCTGCGGCGAGCGGGGCACCCTCACCACGTTGAAGCCGGGCACCGTCCACATCGAGATGAGCACCATCGACGTCGAGCACAAGGACCGGATCCGGGCGGCGGTCCGGGCCCACGGCGGTGACCTGCTGGACTGCCCGATCAGCGGGAGCCCGGGCATGGTCGGTCCGCGGCTGGCGACGACCTTCGTCTCCGGCGAGCCGGCCAGCATCGACGCCGTCCGGCCGGTGCTCGACGCCATCTCCGGCCCCTGGGTGCACACCGGCCCGTTCGGAACCGGCGCCGCCATGAAGTACATCGCGAGCATGCTCGTCGCCGTGCACACCGTCGCGGCCGCCGAGGCGATGGTGCTGGCCCGGCACACCGGACTCGACCTGGAGCTCGTCCAGCGGACACTCGACACCTCCATCGCGTCCTCGGCGATCTGGCGGCAGCGCGGTCCGGTCATGCAGCAGCGCACCTGGACGCCGGCTCCGGGCCCGGTGGACACCCTGTACGCCATCCTCGAGCAGGTCATGGACCGCACCACCGGGCTCGGCATGCAGGCTCCGGTCTTCACCTCCGCGAAGTCCGTCTTCGACAAGGCGGTCGCGGACGGGTGGGGCCACCTGGACATCGCCTGTGTCCACGACCAGATCGCCGGTGGGTCCGTTCTCGACCGGGCCACGACCTCATGATGTGGTCGCTGGCCACCTACCAGCTCAACGGTGCCGTCGGCGTGGCGGCTCTGCGGGAGGACGGCACCCTCGTCGCACCGCCGGACCTCAAGCGCTGGACAACGACGCTGGATGTGCTCGAGGACTGGGCGCACGCCGAGCCGGTCCTGCGGGCCATCGACGTCGAGGACGCGCCGGTCATCGACTACGACCGCCTGCTGGCGCCGCTGCGATGGCCCCGCAAGGTCATCTGCGCTGGTGTCAACTACCGCCGGCACGTCCGGGAGATGGGCGGCGAGATCCCTCCCGACGGCTGGAAGCCGTTCTTCTTCCTGAAGCCGCCGACCACCACCGTCATCGGACCGGCCGACGCCATCACCGTCCGTGCCCCCGGGACGGCCCGCTACGACTGGGAGGCAGAGCTGGCCGCCGTCATCGGCATCGGTGGCCGGGAGATCCCCAGCGAGGACGCCCTGGGGCATCTCGCCGGCTACTGCGTCGCGAACGACGTCACCGCCCGCGGCCACCACAAGCGGGACAACGTTCCGGCCGACGCGTTCGTCTACGACTGGTTCGCCGCCAAGTCCATCGACGGCTCGCTGCCGTTGGGACCAGGTATCACGCCGGCGTTCCAGATCCCCGACCCGCAGAACCTGCGCGTGCGCCTGTGGGTGAACGACGAGCTCCAGCAGGACGAGTCGACCTCGGACATGATCTGCACCGTCGCCGAGCTCATCTCGGCCGCGAGCGCACTCGTCACGCTCGAACCAGGCGACGTCATCTCCACCGGCACGCCGTCCGGAGTCGGTGCCGGCCGCGGGCTGTACCTGGTCGACGGCGACGTCGTGCGTACCACCATCGACGGCCTCGGCACCCTGCGGAACCCGGTCATCGAGCCCTCGGGAAGGACGTCATGATCTACGTATCGCACCAGCTGCCGGTCAACGCTCCCGGCGAACCGCGACTCGACCGCGCCGCCGTCTGGGAAGGACTCGTGCTCAAGGCCAACAACGCGCTGCCGTTCGTGCCGAGCATGACCTTCTGCGAGGTCGTCGCGCGCTACGACGACACGGTCTTCGACCGCGACATCGACTTCCGGGGGCAGCGCTTCACCGAGCGCATCACGCTGGAGGCGCCGCACCGGGTCGTGTTCACCCGCATCGCCGGCCCCGTGCTGGGCACCATCGCCAACGAGATCGAAGGCGACGAGGACGACCTGCGCCTGCGGTTCAGCTTCGCCCTCGTCGTCCGCGGCGTCGAGGGAGGGTCGGCCGGCGAGCAGGAGTACGCCGACTCCATGACCGGCGACTACCTCAAGGCGGTTCAGGCCACGCTCAACGCGATGCGCCGCCTGGCAGAGCAGCGCCACGACGTGTCGGCGTAGAAAGACGTTCTGCGTGTCGATGCGGGGCGAGCGGTGGCGTACGTCGCCGACCTGATCGACCTGACCGCCCGGGGACGTCCTGAGCCGTGGTCAGCCGAACAAGGGTAGGCCGGTGATGGCCCTGCCGTAGAAGTCGTAGAGCGCGTCGGCGGTGGGTGCCATGACATGTCCGGCGCGGGCGTCGCGGAACAGCCGTTCGATCGGTAGCTGCTTGGAGAATGCCGCTCCGCCGCAGACCCGCATCGCATCGTCGGTGACGGTCAGGGCTGTGTCGTTGGCCAGTGCTTTGACGCCGAGTACGTGCAGGGGGGTCTGCTCTCCGGGTGCTGCGATGCTCGCCGCGGCGGTGCGCAGGTAGGCCTCGGCGGCGCTGAACTGCAGGGACATGCGCGCCAGCCGGGCGCGGATGGTGGGCAGCTCGGCCAGCGCCTGCCCGGTGTGCTGCAGCCGGGTGGTGCCGGCGTGCGCGATCGCGGCGGTCGCCGCGCCACCGGCCAACCCGAGTGACACGGCGGCGTTGCCCAGGTTGAACCACGGCATGACGGTCCCCATCATCAGGTCGAATCCGGCGCCGGCCGCGCCGATCCGGTCGGCGTCGGCTACCCCGGTGGTGATCTTCATCGGGGCGGAGGCGTTGCCGCGCAGCCCGAGCCCGCTGAACTGCCCCGTCACCTCCACGCCGTGTGCCGCGGCGTCGACCGCGTACAGGTCGACTGCGTCGGGCAGGTCGGCGGAGCCGGTGGAGGTGACGTAGATACCGGCATGTCCGGCCGAGGTCACCCAACTCTTGACCGCGTCCAGCCGGACCTGGCCGTCCTGGCGGACCGCCTGCGACATCGGAGCCCAGAAGTGGGACCGGGAGCCGGGTTCGCTGAACGCCAGCGTGCCCAGGGTCCGGCCGGAGGCCAGGTCGGGCAGCAGTTCGGGCCGGCCGGGAGGGGGTGCCGCGGCGACGGTCATCGCCGCCGACATGTGCATCAGGTAGACCATCGCCGCCGATCCGCACGCCCGTGCCAGCGCCGCGGTCACCTCGGCGAACTCCACCGGGCCGGCGCCAAGCCCGCCCTGCTCGACCGGCAGGGTCAGCCCGAGCAGGCCGGACTCGCCCAGCGCGCGCACCGTGTCGGCCGGGAAGAGGGCCTCGGTGTCCACTTGATCGGCGGTGGCCCGCGCTACCGCCACCGCCTCTTCGATGCGGTCAGTCAGTTCGTTCACAGCGCCCTCCATGGTCCGGCCCGCGCCCGCGTGCCGTGATCTGTCGATCGAAGTCCGCGGGGATCACCGCGGCAACCACCGGCCGGGTTACAGATCGCGAAACGCCCATGACGGTTGCTTGCCACCGCCACCCGCCCCGCGGTGGGATTGGGCCTGGCGGTGGACGTGCTGTGCGCCTGGGTGCGGCGGCTACTGCGCAGGAAGGGCGGCCGGTGTGGCGACATCGACGGTGAGGTTCCCGTCCGAGGCCGGTGCCGTCGAGCCGCTGGGCTCCGGGCGGGGTGTTCGGCCGCTGCTGGCCGCGGTGCGGGTGGTGGTGGCGCTGCTGTGGATTCAGAACCTGTCCTGGAAGCGCCCGCCGAACTTCGGCAACCACACCAACCCGCCGACCGACCTGTATCAATGGACATTGAACGGCGTGAACCATCAGGTGTTCGCGCCGTGGGCCTGGCTGGTCCGGCAGGTGATCCTGCCGCACTTCGCCGTGTTCGCGTGGTCCGCGTTCGCGGTTGAGGCCTGCCTGGGGGCGTTCCTGCTGGTCGGTTTGGCGACCCGGTTCTGGGCGGTGGTCGGGCTTGCGCAGACCACCGCGATCACGTTGTCGGTGCTGAACACACCGGGCGAGTGGGCCTGGGCGTACCTGCTGATGTACGCCGCCCACCTGGCGCTGCTGGCCACCGCGGCCGGTCGCGCGTACGGGGTGGACGGAGTACTCCGCCCGGCGTGGCGGGCACGTCGGAGCCGGGTCGGGCGAGCCCTGCTGCTCGCCTCGTGACCGGCGTGGCGCCGGAGGATGGGGGCGGCATGGACGACAGGACGCGACGTGCGGCGGCCGGCCTGGGAGTGGGGGCCGCGGCCAGCACGCTGCTGGCGGTCCCGCGCCGGCTGCCCTGGCACATGGTCGGCCTGGGCGGGACGGGTTACCTGGTGGCGCTGCTGCTGGCGGCGGCGGCGGTCGCCGCGGCGGTGCTGCGGCTGCGGCTGCTGCTGTGGCTGGCCGGGGCCGGTTTCGCGGGGGCGGCGGTGCTCGTGCTGGTACAGATCGCGGCGGGCGGCGCGAACACCCTGGGCGGGGAGACCTCGACGGTCGCCCTGTTCCTCGGGTTCGCCGTCGGGCTGCTCGCCGTCGCCGCCGTGCCCGCTACGGATGTGCGGCAACCGCCGTCGTAGCGGCCGGCCGGCGAGGTTGGCCGAGCGGAGATCCGAGGAACGTGGAGGCCGTTGTGGAACCATTGCTAGTCGGTGCGGTCGCCTACACCGCCAATGTGGTCCCGATCTGGGAGGGCATCCGGGACTACTTCCGCGGCTCCCCGGTGGAGACGGACTTCGTGCTGTTCTCCAACTACGGCAGGCAGGTCGATGCGCTGCTGGCCGGGACGGTCGACATCGCCTGGAACACCAACCTGGCGTGGGTGCGCAGCGTGCTGCAGACCGACGGGAAGGTGGATGCGCTTGCCATGCGGGACACCGACCTTGCGTTTCGCAGCCTGCTGGTCGCGCCGGCCGGGGCCGGCCTGTCCGGGCCGGCGGATCTGGTCGGGCGTCGGCTCGCCCTGGGCAGCCGCGACTCCGCCCAGGCCTCGATCCTGCCTCTGCACTACCTGCGCCAGCAGGGCCTGCCGGATGCGGTGGAGCTGGTGCGGTTCGAATCAGACGCCGGCAAGCACGGCGACACCGGCCGCAGCGAACTCGACGCGATCCGCGCGGTCCTGGACGGCGACGCCGACGCGGCAGCGATCGGCGTCACCACCTGGGACGCGATCGGCCGCGAGGAGCTGATGCCCGGGGCGTTGGAGGCGATCTGGACCAGCCCGGCGTACTGCCACTGCAACTTCACCGCCCTGCAGAACCTCGACCCGGATCGGGCCGAGGCGTGGGTGCGGCACCTGCTGGCGATGGACTGGGAGAACCCGGAGCACCGGCGCATCCTGGAGCTGGAGGGGCTGCGCCGCTGGGTGCTCCCGCAGCTGGATGGATACGCCCAGTTGTTCCAGGCCGTGCACGACCAGGGCATCGCGGCCCACTGGTGATGCTCCGATGCTGATTCTGCAACTGGTCGAGCAGGTGAGCCGGCTCGCCGAAGGCCAGACGGTGACCCTGGCGCTGCCCGAGCCGGATCTGGCCGAAACGGTCGCGGCGTGGTGCAACCGGACCGGCAACACGTTGGTCGCGGCGGACGCCCGGGCCGTCACCGTCCGACGCGGCCGGCTGCCCGACCTGCTCGCCGACCTGGCACGGCAACGGCGTCCCGGCACCCGGCTGTGGCTGTACACCAACTTCGACTGCAACCTGGCGTGCTCCTACTGTTGCGTCCGCTCCTCCCCGCACGCGCGGCCCCGCACCCTGCCCGCCACCCTGGTCGAGGAGATCGCCCGGCAGGCCCCGCCGGCCGGCGTCACCGAGATCCTGATCACCGGCGGCGAACCGTTCCTGCGGCTGGACCTGGGCCGGCTGGTCGCCGCCTGCACCGCCGCGGCCCCGACCACCCTGCTCACCAACGGCATGCTGTTCTCCGGGCGCCGGCTGCAGGTGCTCCGCGACATGCCCCGCACCGGGCTGACGCTGCAGATCAGCCTCGACTCGGCGACCCCCGACCGGCACGACACCTACCGGGGCGCCGGCACCTGGGCGCGCGCCGTGGCCGGGATACGCACCGCTCTTGCCGAGGGTTTCACGGTCAAGGCTGCGGTCACCCTGACCGGCACCACCCGGGCCGAACTGGAGGAGGTGCGCACGTTCCTCGACAGCCTCGGGATACCCCGTGACCGGCAGGTGATCCGGCCGCTGGCCCGGCGCGGGCTGGCCGAGACCGGGATCGAGGTCACGGTGCCGACGCTGGTACCGGAGATCACCGTGACGGCCGACGGGATCTACTGGCACCCGGTCGGGGCCGATGACGCAGATCAGTTCGTCACCGCCCAGGTGCTGCCGCTGGCCGGCGCGATCGAACAGGTGCTGACCCGCTTCCGGCAGTACCGGCTGGCCGGCGACGACGCGGCGCGCACCTTCCCATGCGCCTGACGCCACGGTCGTCGGCCGACGGTGAGGTCGATGAGCACGGCGGCGGAGCAGGTGGCCGCCAGGACGGCCCGGTGCCTGGGCTGACCTGGACAGCGGCGAGCGGGGTCACCGTTCGTGGTCGAGCGCGGCGGTGATCTGCGTGGACAGCCCGGTGGGGTCGAGGTGGTGCGCGGCGAGTATGGCGGCGGCCGGGTTGGTGGTGCCGAGGGTCCAGCCGAGTTGGGCGAGGTGCTTGCGGCCTCGTCGGCCGAGTCCGGTGCCGTAGGGGTCGGCCGCGTCTCGTAGCACCGCGTGCAACAGGTGCTCGGCGCTGATGTGTTGGTCGCCGCGGTCGTCGGCGTGCGCCGCGGCGAGGGCCAGCGCCCGTTTGACGAACAGCGCCTTCCCGCACAGCGGGGTGCGGCGTCGTCCGCCGCCGCGCCACCACGGCCGGCGGCTGGCCCGCCATACCGCGGCTCCGACGGCCTGCGAGCCGAACGTGGCCGCCAGGTGTCGCCGTACCTGCTCGATGTCGATCCCGACCGCTCGCAGGGCGCCTGCGTCGTCCGCGTGCCGGCGCGGGGTCAGCCCGGCTCGGTCCAGGCGCCGCAGCTCGGCCCGCGCGGTAGCCGGGTCCAGGCCGTGGTGTCGCAGCAACTGGCCGGCCCGCGTCGTGTCGTCGCGGAGCAGGCCGAGCAGCACGTGCTCATCGCCGATGTGGTCGTGCCCGAACTGTTCGGCCTCATCCAGGGCGGCGTCCATGACCTGCCGCGCGGCAGGGGTGAGCCGATCCCACATCACGGCTCACCGGCCCCGGTGGCGCACGGCGTGTTTGTAGTGCACCGCCTGCTTGGTCACGCCCAGCCGGCGGGCGATGTCCCGCCACGACCAGCCCTGCGCGCGGGCGTTGTCCACCTGCAACGCCTCCAACACCTCGACCAGGCCGCGAAGCGCCACCACGGCGGCCAGGCCGGTCTCCGGGTCGCGGTTCGTCGCCGCGTCGACCATGCGTCTCGCCTCGCCCGACTCGACTGCCACCTCGTCAAAATAGATTGACGACTGACTGGTCGTCAATTGTCTTGGACGACAGTGGGTCCGTTACGGGGGGAGCCGAAGATCTGGGCGCCGAGCCGTTCCCGCGGCGTGACGCCGACCGGGACGACGGCGTCGCGATGACGTGCGGCTCGGCGCAGCGCTCCGCCGGCTGGGATCCTGCGCCCGTCGCGCTACTACGGCAAGCTGTGCGCCTGATGGACGACCGGTACGGCCCCTGGGCGCTGGTGGTCGGCGCCTCCGACGGCATCGGCGCGGCGTTCGCCTGCGCGCTGGCGGGCCGCGGGCTGAACGTGGTGCTCGTCGCGCGGCGCGAGCCGCTGCTCGAGGAGCTGGCCCAGCGGCTGCGCACCGCCCACGGCGTCGAGGCGAGGGTCGCCGCCATCGACGCCGCCGCGCCCGACGGGGCCGCGGCGGTGCTGCGTACCGTTGCGGAGCTTGACTGCGGTCTGCTCGTGTGCAACGCGGCGCTGGCGCCGGTCGGGCCGTTCCTGGAGCTGACTGCCGGGCAGCTGGACAGCGTGCTCGACCTCAACTGCCGGCTGGCGGCGCACCTGTCGCATGCGGTCGGCAGCCGGCTGGCGCGGCGCGGGCGGGGCGGCATCATCCTGGTCAGCTCGATGGCCAGCCAGCAGGGAGCGGCGCTCGTCGCGCACTACGCCGCGACCAAGGCCTACCTGCGGGTCCTGGCCGAAGGGCTGTGGGCCGAGCTGGGTCCGTCCGGTGTGGACGTTCTCGCGTGCTGCCCCGGGCTGGTGCGGACGCCGACGTTCGCGCGTGGCAGGCCCGCGTCGGCCGGCCGGCTGGTGCCACCGCCGATGAGCCCGGAGCAGGTGGTACGGGAGACACTGGCCGCGCTGGGCCGGCGGCCGGTCGTCATCCCCGGGCGGCGCAACCGCCTGGCCGCCTTCGTGGCGCAACGCCTGCTGCCCCGCCGGGTCACGGTTGCGCTTGCGTCGGCTAGGACGCGCGCGATGTATCCGAGGGAATATCGTCGTTCGGCTCCGGCGGCCGGACCAGACGCGTGACCGCGGGCGCCACCGTGCCGAGCACCGCGCCGAGCGTCCGGCGCAGCGTCGATGACGGCGGGCCGTCGGCGTGCGGCCGGCGCCAGTGGTGGCCCACCAGCGACGCGTAGATGCTCAGCGTCTGCGCGGCGGTGGCGAAGTCGAGCGTGCTGAGCAGCTCGTCAGCGACGCCGAACGGTACCGACAGCGGCAGCGGCCCGCGCGCGTACTCCACCGCCCACGCGCCGTCGGTGAAGTTCATCGCGCGGGCCTGGTTCGGCCCCACGTAGACGCGGTCGGCCGGCCGGTAGACCCGCTTGTCGAACTGGCCCTCGCCGTAGTACCACATCTCGCCGTCGATGACGGTGTCCCAGAAACCGACCGCGTGCCGTCCCGAGTGGCCCTCCGAGCCGATGGGGGTACCCCAGATCATGACGTACTCGAATATCGACGCGTAGTACAGCTTCATCTGGATCATGGCGCCACCCGCGTTACTGAAGATCCACGGCTGGTCCAGGTCCAGGCGGTCCGGGTACCTGCCCTCCATCGCCGCGGCGAACGCGTCGAACATGGCCGGCTTCGGTTTGTCGAGGCAGGCCAGCGCGCAGTCGTGGACGACATCGGGGTCAAACACGTGGGCCATCCATCGCTCCCTTCCGGTGGGTAGCATCCACCCGTCCCGGCGATCGGGGAAGGAGGCCGGGCGGCAACCAGCACGCCGACGATGCGCTGTCACCGCGCTGTCGCGTCGTCCGGACAGCCCGCCTCGCGGACGGCACTCAGGGCGCTGAGGGACCGACGTCGGCGGTGGTCAGCGGGTGGCGCAGCGGCCCGCTGGTCGCGTATTCGTCGGCGCCGACATCCTTCGCGGCCGACCGGGGTTGTAGACCCGGTGGTCCGGGCGACCATCAGGCGGATCATCCGGCAGGACGTGGCGATCATGGAGAACATGACCCGCACGGAGCGGCTGTTCCCTGGCCGGCGGATCAACTCGGTGCGCGCTGACACCCCGCCGATCTGGCTCGGCCGAGCGGCCGAGGAGTACCGCAAGAACGGCCCGAAACCCGCCACCGACGTCGACGGTGACCCGGCCGCCATCTCGGTGACCTACCGGCTGTAGGCCGGCCGGCGCGATATCCCGGCCCGGCCAGCCGCCGACGGTGCAAACGGAATGAGGACCACGAACTCCCCAGTCGACACCTTGCTCGGCGCACGCTACCGGCGCATCCTCAAACGCCCGACCGGACAGACGCCACGGACGACGACGCAAGATGAGCTTGGCCTCGCTGCAGCACGTCAGTCGCTGTCCGGTGCCTCGGCTGCCTCGGCTGCTCGCTTGAGCGTGTTGAGCCTGCGGTCCCAGGTGGCGGACAGGTCGGCGAGCCACCGGGCGGAGGCATCCAGAGGGTCCGGGCGGACCGAGTACAGCACTTCCCGGCCCGCCCGGACCCACTCGACCAGGCCCGCGCTCTCCAGGATCTGCAGGTGCTTGACCACCGCCTGCCGGGACACCGGCAGGTGACCGGCGAGGGTCGTCGCGCTGGCCCGGCCGGCGTCGAGGAGAACGTCCAGGAGTTGGCGGCGCGTCGGATCGGCTAGCGCAGCCAGCACGCCCCCGACCTCCTCGACAGCCCCACCGCCCGTGCGCACCGTGAAACTCTCGACCATCGCGGCGAGCGCCTGGTCGGCGGTCACACTCGAACGTGCTCGGCGTCCCGCTTGGCGACGCCGAGCTGCTGCTCCCAGCCCTTGACGTTGCCCTCGACCATCGCCGCGCGGCGCTCGGCCGGCACGGGCAGGCAGGCGAAGCCGCTCTCGATCACCCGCAGCAGCGTCCCGCCGCCCTGCTCGGCGAGGACGAACTCGACGAGCGTGGACGTGCCCTCACCGGGTGCCTGACCGGGGAACGGACCCGACCGGTAGGAGACGTGGTGCGGGGCTTCGGTCGAGACCGGCAGCACCTGGTAACGCCCGTAGCGCGGGTCGTCGACGATGACGAGGTCACCCTCCCGGCTGATCTGCTGGGCGGAGCGGTCCCCGTCCCCGATCCACCAGCCCGGCTCGCTGACCAGCCGCCACACCCGCTCGATGGGCGCGTCGATCAGGATCTCCCGCTCGATCCGGTCCGCACTCTCGACTGCGTTGCCCATGATGTTCCTCCCTCGGGACTCGATGACGTGCTACCCAACGGTTGCACGTCCTCGGGCGAAGTGCAACCGACAGGTAGCACTTGCCCTTGTCCGATTGCCTTGTCCGAACGGAGCCGTCGGCATACGGGAACGATGTGCGTGCAGTGGCTGCGCCTGGTCGGCGGCCCGCCGCAACTCCGGGCCCCCGCCGGCCGTCCGACACCGGTCACGGGTGGACGGCCGGGTCATCTCGTCGCTGCCTACCAGGATGTCGGCTTTTCCGGCTGGTAGAGCCAGACGTCGAAGAAGTGCTGCAGGTTCATCCCGCTGTCGCGCTCGGCGAGGGCGATGAACTCCGGTGTGGTGACGTTCCCGTACCGGTGCTCGGCGGCCCAGTCACGCAGGATGCCGAAGAACACCGGGTCGCCCACCTTCTCACGCAGCGCCTGCAGGGTCATGCCGCCACGGTTGTAGATCGTCCCGTTGAACAGGTACACCGGCGTTCCCGGGTCGCCCGGCGGTGGCGTCCAGAACGCGGTGTCCTGGGCCGGCGTGTTGTACAGAGTCTTGAACCAGTTGTGCGCCGACTTCCGGCCCTTGTGTTCGCTCCAGATCCACTCCGACCAGGTCGCGAATCCCTCGTGCAGCCACATGTCCGGCCACAGGGTCAGCGTCACCGAGTCGCCGTACCACATGTGCGACAGCTCGTGTGCGAGTGTTGTCTCGTCCGGCGGGCGGTCGAACACCGGCTTCGTCTGCGTCTCCAGCGAGTAGCCGACGTTCTTCGCGTCGTCCACGATCGCGCCGACCGCATCGAACGGATACGGCCCGTAGATCGAGCTGTAGAAGTCGACGATCTCCGGGAGCTTCCGGAGCACCGAGCTGGTGGACAGCGTCGGGTCGACGGCGATGTAGGTCGGGATGCCGCTGGCCAGCCGGTACTGGGTGAGGTCGAAGCGGCCGAGCGTCGCGGTCGCCAGGTACGGCGCCATCGGCAGGCTCTCCCGCCAGACCCAGGTCGTGGCGCCGCCGCTGGAGGTCTGGGAGACCAGCACGCCGTTCGCCATCACGGTCAGACCCTCCGGCACGGTCACCGTGAAGTCGAAGGTCGCCTTGTCCCGCGGGTTGTCGTTGACCGGGTACCAGGCGGGCGATCCCTGCGGCTCTCCTACCACGAACGCCCCGTCGTCGGTGGGCACCCAGCCCTCGATCGACTGGTCCGGGTCGGTGACGACCGACGGCTCGCCGGCGTAGTCGACGGTGACGGTGAACGCCGCGCCGGCTGGCAGGCCGGACTGCGGGGTGATCACCAGCTCCTGCCCGTCCCGGGTGAACGCCGCCGCCACACCGTTGACCTCCAGCCGGGAGATGTCGAAGCCGCGCAGGTCCAGGTCGAAGCGGGAGAGGTCCTGCGTGGCGGTCGCCCGGATGGTCGCGGTGCCGTCCAGGCGGCGGGTGGTGGGGTTGTAGCCGAAGTCGAGTGAGTAGTGCGCGACGTCGTAGCCGCCGTTTCCAGCCAGCGGGAAGAACGGATCGCCGAGCCCGGCCGAGCCGGCCGTGAAGCCGTCCACCGCCCAGCTCGGGCCGGGCAGCGCAACGGCGGCCGCCACTGCCACGGTCCCGCCGAGCGTGAGCACTGCGTGCCGGAAGCGCCTCGGGTCCACGTCGACCTCCCCGGGTTCGGCTGAGCTAGCGGGGACACTACCGCGCCGTGGTCGTGACGGGAGGTCCAGCGTTGATGTGACGGGAGACCCGGCGTTGATGTGACGGGATGTCCAGCATTGACACGGTAGGCGCGGTGGGAGTGAGGTGTTTGTCGGATCCTGGCGCCTCACCGTCGAGCGCCGGCCGACGAGGGGAGAGCCACGTGCGCCGCGCCACCTCGCTCGCTGCCGCCGTTGTCACCGTTGCCGCCTGCGTGCCGGCTCTGCTTGGCGGCACCGCCGCGGCGGCCACCCCGTCCTGCGGGCCGTTCGAGGCCGAGCCGAGCTTCCGCGGCGAGGTCCCGCCCGCCCAGGACGTGATCGGTTTCCCGCTCGGGGAACGGGATGTCACCACCGCGGAGTCGGACGCGTACCTGCAGGCGGTGTCCGAGGTCAGCCCTCGGGTCGTCGACGGTGTGCTCGCCGAGTCGGTGCAGGGCCGCGAGTTGCGGTACGCGATCGTCGGCAAGCCGGGAAACGTGACGCCGCAGGGGTTGGCGGGCATCCGGGCAGCGGCGGCTCGGCTGCGCGATCCGAGCACGCCGCCGGCCGAGGCGGCGACGCTGGCGCAGACGACGCCCGCGATCCTGTGGGTGGCCGGGAACGTGCACGGCGGCGAGGAGTCCGGCACCGACGCGTCGCTGCGGGTGCTCTACGAGCTGGCCGACCGGGACGACTGCGCCGCCCGGCGGGTCCTGGACAACGCGATCGTGGTGATCCTGCCCACCCAGAACCCGGACGGGCGGGAGGCCGACACCCGGCGTAATGCCTACGGCTTCGACATGAACCGCGACTGGTTCGCCCGCACCCAACCGGAGACAGACGGCAAGCTGGCGGCGCTGCAGGACTACCCGCCGGTCCTGTTCATCGATTCCCACGAGATGGGCGGCACCACCTACTTCTTCCCGCCCAACGCGGACCCGATCTACCACGAGATCACCGACGAGTCGGTGGGCTGGATCAACAACCTGTACGGCGCCTCGATGGCGGCCGAGTTCACTCGGCAGGGCATCGACTTCTTCAATCGCGACGTGTACGACCTGTTCTACATGGGGTACGGCGACACGGTGCCCTCGACCGGGTTCATCGCCGCCGGGATGACGTTCGAGAAGGGCGGCAACGACCCGACATCGGTGCGCACCTACGAACAGTACGTCGCGATGTGGACCTCGCTCGGCGCCGCCGTGCGGGACAAGCCCGGCCTGCTGGCCGACTGGCACGGCGCCTACGCCGAGGCCTACCAGCAGGGACTGGCCGGAAAGCTGGAGCCGAACGAGATCGTCAACCCGGGCAACGAAGTGATCACCGACGTGCCGGAGGAGCCGCTGCGGCATTACTTCCTGCGCGCCGACGACCCCGGTAAGGCCCGCGAGGTGCAGGCGCTGGTCCGTCGGCTGCAGCGGATGGGGGTGCGGGTCTACACGCTCACCGCGCCGCTGCAGGTGCCGGACTTCACCCCGTACGGCCGCGCCGCCCGCGCCGCGACCCTGCCCGCGGGCACCTACTGGGTGCCGATGGCCCAGGCCCAGAAGCACTGGGTGCAGGCGATGCTGCACGAGGACACCTACACGCCATTCCCGTACTTCTACGACGTGACCGCGTGGAGCCAGCCGCTGCTGTTCAACGTCGCCGGCGGCCGCTCCGGCGCGGTCCTGGACCCGGTCGCGGCGCCGACCCCGCCGCTGCCGGCATCCGCACCTGAACCGGTGGTCGACCAGCCGCGAATCGGCGTTCTGCAACTGTCGCAAACCTCCACGGCGGCGATCGAGTCGACCGGTTGGCTGCGCTGGCTGCTGGAGCAGCAGTGGCGGATGCCCTACCGGCTGCTCACACCGGCCGACGTCGCGGCCGGCGCGATCGACGACGTCGAGGTCCTGGTGGTGCCGGACGGACCGGTGTCCTCCGGGCTGGCCGCGCTCGGCGCCGCCGGCCAGGCGGCGTTGCAGGACTGGGTCGCGGGCGGCGGGCGGTACATCGGGTTCCGCGGTGGCACCGAGATCGCGGTCCGGCTCGGGCTGTCCACGGCGACGCTCGCCGCACCGACGTCCGACGTGCCCGGCAGCCTGTTCCGGGTGCTCCTCGACCAGGGCAGCCCGCTCGAGGCCGGCGTCGGCGGCACGGCGTACTCCTTCTACGCCTACGACCGGGTGCTGCGTGCCTCGGATCCGGCGTACGCCCCGGTGCGTTTCCCGGCCGCCGGCAGCGATGACTGGTTCGTCTCCGGGTTCGCCAGTGGCGCGGAGGAACTCGCCGGCACCGCGGCCGTCGTCGACGAGCCGAGCGGGGACGGGCGGGTCGTGCTGTTCGCCTCCGACCCGAACTTCCGGGCCTTCACCGACGGCACGCAGAAGATCCTGCGCAATGCACTGCTCGGCGCCGACCCGGCAGCCGTGCCCGCGTCCACCGCGGCCCGGCAGGCCGTTCCGGCGGCGACGGTGCTCGACGCGACCGACGATCTCGTGCTGAGCGTACGGCCCGCCGCGGCGGGCAGGCTCGCCGCGCTGCTCCAGCGGTACGGAGTCGACGCGTCCGTCGTTCGCGCCGCCGGCAAGGTCTCCTACCGGATCGACGTCGGCGGGAAGTCGGCCGAAGACCTGCCATGGCTGCGCGACCTCGTCGCAGATGTGCACGGGCTCGGCGACCAGGTGGTGGCTGTCCGGGTGCCCTGAGCGTTCTCGCTGCGGTCAGGCGGCGGCCGGCGCCCGGCAGCCTGGTCGGCCGGCCAGCAACCCTCGCGTGCGGCCGCAGCCGTCGTTGATCGTCGCCGAGAAACTCCGGTAACGGCCGCCAGAACGCGGCGACGATCACACGATCCGGCCGCGGACTGGCAAACCCTGCCACCCCGGCGGTGATCGTCGCCGAGGTCGTACGGTCAGAACCGCCACAACTCGGCGTGGATCACCCCGGGTCAGCCCGACGTGCCACCGCAGCAGTGCTCCCGCCCATCGGTCACCGGCGTGCACCCCAGGGGCCTCAGCCGCCGTGCGACGGCTTCCGCGCCGTTCGTCGGCGGGCGAGCGCCGCGTCCTACCAGGTGGTGCGCCAGACCCGCCAGAGAGCGGTCGGGTCGGACAGCGGGTCGCCGTGTACCAGCGCGAAGTCGGCCGGGCCGTCGGCGCGCAGCACGCCGGCGTCGGGCTCGCCGAGTAGCCGGCCGCCGTTGACCGTCGCAGCGGCCAGTGCGTCGGCCGGTGGCAGGCCGGCGCCGACCAGGGTCTGCACCTCCCAGGCGAGGTGGTTGGCGCGCAGCGACCCGCCACCGAAGTCGGTGCCGGCCGCGATCAGCACCCCGGCCGCGTGCGCCAGCCGGACCGACTCGTGCGCCCGTTCCCGGCGGGCGGCGATCGCGCGCCGGCCGTCCTCGCTGACGAACCGCGGGATGCGGGTGGTCGCGCCGAACGTCCGCCACGACTCCAGCACCGCCAGCGTCGAGACCAGCGCGACGCCGCCGGCCGCCATGTCCGTGGCGAGATCCGCATCGAGCTGGAAGCCGTGCTCGATACAGTCCACGCCGGCCTCGACCCCCACCCGCGCGCCGGGCAGCAGGCCGCTGTGCGCGGTCACCGTCGCGCCGCGGGCGTGCACCGCCTCGACCACCCGGCGCACCTCGCCCGCGGTGAACGGAGCCACCTCCCGGTCCGGCCCGTCGAGGTAGAGCTTGACCAGGTCGGCGCCGTCGTCGAGTTGACCGAGGGCGGCCGCGAGCAGGCCGTCGCCGTCGGCCGCCTCGACCGACAGGTCGCCCGGCAGGGTGCCGGCCCGGCTCAGCCAGCACCCGGCGGCGCGGACGTACGGGTACTCCCGCCGGCCCCGCCACCGGTCCCGCACGGTCAGCGAGACCGCCCGGCCGTCGCGGACCGGCGCGCCGACGTCCCGGGCCCACCGCACCCCGGCCTGGCGCAGCAGCCGGGCGTTGTCCTCCGCGACGTCGACCAGCCGTTCGGCCGGGTCGAAGCCGCGGTCGATCCAGTGCGAGCCGCCCGGCAGGGTGAGGTGTGCGTGCGCGTCCACCATGCCGGGCACGGCGGTCGTCCCGCCCGCATCGACGATGTCGGTCCCGCTGCCCGGCTCAGGCTCGTCCGCGCTGGGCCGGATCCAGCGGATCCGGTGGTCCTCCACGAGGATGCTCATCTCCGGCAGCAGCACACCCGCGTCCTGATCGACGAGCGCGCAGCCGCGGTACAGGGTCGGCGGCATGGCTCACCGTAGACCCGGGGGCTGGGGTGCCCGGCTCCAGGTGACGCAGCAGCTCATGCACCCCCGGCGGCGCGATCAGGTGTTGCCCAGGGCTGCGGAGGGTGACAGTCGGGCCGCTCGCAGGGCGGGGTATACGTCTGCCGCCAGGCCGACGAGCAGGGAGCCGGCGAAGGCGGCCAGGATCGGCGATGCGGGCAGCACCGGCGGGATGTGCTGTAACGCCGCGTAGCCCAGCGTGACGGAGACGCCGAGCGCCGCCCCGACGGCTGCGCCGAGTACGCACAGCAGCGTCGATTCGACCAGAAACAGCAGGCTCACCGTGGTGCGGGTCGCGCCGAGCGCCCGGCGCAGTCCTATCTCGCCGCGCCGCCGGCCGTTCGCTGCGCCCGGTCCGCACGATCACCGACGCGGCCCGCCTTGTGTCGGCGAACCAGCTCTCCGAACGACTCGCCCTCACCGGCCCGAAGGACGAGATCACCCAACTGGCCGACACCTTCGACGCGATGATGGACCGCGTCGAGCATGCGTTCGACGCCCAGCGGCGCTTCATCGCGAACGCCTCCCACGAACTGCGCACCCCGCTCGCCGCAGCGGCGGTCGCCGAGGCGCACGGCGCGGCGCCGTCGTTCGCCGCACAGCCATCGGGAGGCCTCACCGTGGCACTGCACCTACCCGTGCCCGCCGAGTCCGGCTGGGCCGTATCCAGCCAGACAGCCTTACCGACCCACCGAATGAGGTAGCGGTAAATGCGCTTGAGATGCGGATACGGTGCCGTGCGGCAAAACGCACCGTAGTGTGCCCAATGGGGCAGCCTGAGCGATCCGTTTGGTCGCCCGCCCATCCAGGGCCGATACCCCGGGGGCACCGTTACGATGCCCTGAGCGCCGTCGCATGGCGCGGGGGCGAATGGGGACACATGGCAGGCCGGGACCGGACAGGATGGTTGCATCCCAGGCGCCGGCAGCGCCGGTGGGCCTCGGTGCGCTCGTGGTTGCTGGTCCTCGCCGGCGTCACCGCGCTACTGGTTCCGGTGCAACTCGGGGGAACCGCCAGCGCGCAGGGCGGTGTGCCGGGCACCCTCGATCCGACCTTCGACGCCGACGGCATTGCCATCAACGAGCTGGTGAGCAACCTCTCCAGGGTGGACGACGCCGCCCGGCTGCCCGACGGACGGGTGCTCGTGCTGGCCGACGGGCGTGTGTGGCGGTTCTTCGCCGACGGGACCCTCGACACCACCTTCGACCTCGACGGCGTGCTCCTGCCGGACCCGTCCGGCACGCTCCGCCCCACCAAGCTCGCGCTCCGGCCCGGCGGCGGTTTCGTGCTCGCCAGCGGCGGCGGCGGCTTCGATCCCACTTGCCCGGCGGGACGTGTTGCCGAGTTCGACGCGGACGGAAAGATCGTCACAACGTTCGGCGTGAACGGGGTCGCCTGTGTCGACTTCCCCAACTACAGCGGAGCCGCCGACCTCGCCGTTCAGGCCGACGGGCGGATTCTGGTGCTCGGGAACAACCAGGTCCCGACCCAGGCCGCCCACGTCGCGCTGGCTCGCCTGTCCACCGCGGGGGCCACCGTGGACAGGATCATCCAGCCGCTCCACAGCAGCTTCGAGATCGGCGACGAGATGGCCATCCAGGCCGACGGCAACATCGTGGTGGCCGGCAACACGAACACGTTCCCCAACTTCCTCTCGATCGGTGTCGTCCTCTCCCGCTACCTGGGCGGCACGCTGGCGCTGGACACCAGCTTCGGCGGCGGTGACGGCTTCAACGTCGAGTCCGTCTTCCTCGACCGGTCACGGCAGCCGCTGCGACTCGCCCTCCAGCCCGACGGCCAGGGGATGTCGGTCATCGCCGGCGGGGACAACCCCACGAACAGCGCCGCAGGTGCGCCGAGGGTCGCCGCGATCGAGCAACTGCTCTTCGACGAGGACGGCATCCTCAGCGACAGCCCGGTCGACATGGAGCTGACCGGTCATTCGTCCGTGACCGTGGACGACCTCACCGCGACGGCGACCGGGTACGTGGCGAACGGCCACTTCGAGGACTTCACGCCCAGTCCCCCGACCGTGCGGGACGGGTTGGTGGTCGCCGCGCTCGGCCAGGAGTTCATCGAGCCCGTCCCCCTGCTCGTCTCGCCTCCGAATGTGAACCTGCCACTGGCGGGTGGCAGTTCGCTGCTGCTACCGGACGGCAAGGTGCTCCTCGCCAGCGTGCTCCAAGGGCCGGCCGGCGGGCAGATGCTGTTCAACCGGCTGATCGAGGACACCGCGGCCGACCCGCGGACGGTCAGCCTCGACCCCGCCATCGGGACGAGCTTCGGGCTGCCGGGCTTCCGCACCCTCAACGCCCTGACCAACGACACCGGCCAGGCGGTTGCCGTGCAGCCGGACAGCAAGGTGGTGGTCGGCGGCCTCACCACGACCGCCTCCGCCGGCCCGGCCGGCCCGATCGGCGGCCGCGGGTTCGTGCTGCGCCACAACGACGACGGCGCCCTCGACGCCACCTTCGGCGGCCCGCGGCGCCCCGGGGTCGCCTTCGTCGACTTCAAGGTGAACGGCGTGGCGCTGGCGCCGGACGGCCGCGTCGTCGCCGTCGGCTCGCGGTTCTTCCCGGTCAACGGAACCGGGCCGCACGAGCCGGGAGCCGTCCAGAGGCTGCTGGCCAACGGCAGCCCTGACCCGACCTGGAACGACGGCCGGCCGGCCCTCGTCGCCCCTCCGGGTATCAACATCCCTGGCACGTTCTTCCGCGACGTCGTCGTGCAGCCGGACGGCAAGGTCGTCGTGGTCGGTGACTACCACCTCTGCGTGACGCAGGGCTGCGCCGACAACGCCAACTCGATCGTCGTCGCCCGCTTCCTGGCCGGCGGCACGCTCGACGACGCCTTCGGCTCCGGCGGGTTCGTGCTCATCGGGCCGGTGACGGGAGCGAGCGTGGACCTGGCCCAGGGTCGGGGAGTCGCGCGCCTGCCCGACGGGCGGATCGTCGTCACCGGCAGCCTGGGAAGCCGACTGGTGGTCGCCCGCCTGGAAGCCGATGGCGACCCCGACCCGACGTTTGCCGCGCCCGCCGGTCCGTTCGGGCCCGGCGTGCTCGCCGACGACCTCATCGCCGTCAACAACACCGATCAAGGGCTCGGCCGGGACATCGCCCTCCGGCCCGACGGCCGTATCGTCGTGTCCGGCGATCTGGTCCTCAGCGAGTGCGGCAGCTTCGACGCCTGCTTCACCACTCGCGTCGCGATCGCCGTCCAGTACCTGCCGAACGGCATCCGCGACGGCTCGTTCGGCACGGGCGGGCTGACGCGGATCACCGACAACGCGAGTGAAGGGCACGGGGTCGCGGTCGATGCCGCCGGGAACGTGGTCGTGGGTGGGAGCGCCTACGTCTTTGGCATGGGTTCGGACGTGCTGCTCGCCCGCCTGTCGCCGACGGGTGTGCTCGACCCCGCCTTCGGCACCAACGGGCTCGTCCTCACCAACGTCGACCAGACCGAGGCGGGCAACGCGTTGGCCATCGCGCCCGATGGCAAGATCGTCATTGCCGGCGTGAACAGCGACACGCGCGGCAACAGGGTGCTCACGGCCCGCTTCGAGCCGGGAGGCGCTCTCCAATGTGGGCCGTCACCGCTCGACTTCGGTGCCGTCGTACTGGGAACGGGCGCCGCCAACCGGACGGTCACCTGCACAAACACCGGCCCGAGCAGGCTGACCATCACGGCGATCACCAGGTCGGGGGCCAACGCGGCTGACTTCGTGCCTTCGACCGGCCCCTGCCTGGTCACGCTGGTCCCCCGCCAGTCCTGCCAGATACCGGTGGCCTTCACTCCGAGCGCCGTCGGCGCCCGGGCGGCGGCGCTCAGCGTTGCCCACACCGGACAGGGCGCGGCGAATCCGACATCTGTTGCCCTGAGCGGGACGGGTATCGCCCGCAACACGACGCTCAGCTTCGCTCCGACACCGCTCACCTTCCCCGAACAGCTCGGGCTGACCAGGAGTCCTGCCCGGACCGTCACGGTGACGAACATCGGGACGGTGCCGGTCACCATCAACGGGGTCAGCATCGAGAACGGCCCGGCTGGTGATTTCGCCATCTCGGCATCGACCTGCACCGGCGTGACCCTGCCGCCCGGCGGCCGCTGCCAGGTGTCGGTGACCTTCACGCCCAGGGCTCCTGGTGCGCGGGCGGCGACGCTGCGCTTCGACGACACCGGGGTGGGCACGCCGCACAGGTTGTCGCTGCGCGGTACGGGAGCGACGCCAACCGTGATCGTCAACCCCGGCGTAGGCCGACCGGGGACGGTCACGGCCACGACCGGAACGAAGTTCCCCCCGAACCGGGCCATCACCCTGGTGTGGGTGGAGCCAGGTAGCCTGCTCCCCGGCGGCTTCCCTGAGCCCGCCTTCTCCGTCACCAGCAACGCCGATGGCACGCTCACCGCCAGCGTGATCGCCTTCCCGAAGTCCCGTATCGGCGGGCGGACTCTGCTCGCGACGATCGGAGCCTTCACCGCGAATACCCCGTTCCTGGTGACGCCGGGGACCGTGCAGGGACCCGACTTCGTCTACCGCAGATGACCCCGGTCGCTCGGCGCTGGACTACGCAGGCAGGCCGCCCTCGTTCGTGCAGGCGAGGTGCCGGCTGCCCCGTGCCGGGCTCGCCCGGCAGGTGCTCAGATCGTCGAATCGACCCCGATCCTGATTGGGCCTTCGGTCAGATCGGCGGCGGAGGGGAGAGGTGGTCGAGATCGAGCTGTTCACTGCGTCGGTAGCGATACAGGTCGAATCCGGACTCGTCCACAACATCTGCGTCAATCCCGTCGACGGCCGCTTGGATCTCGGCTGCTTCCTCAGGCGAGTACTTGTGGAGATCCGGTGTGCATCGGGCCGCCCATGCTTCGGCTAATGAGAGCCACAGCCAGTAGACTGTCGCCGAGGACGGGTCACCTCGTCGTTCGGCAGCCAACCTATCCGCGATTGCAGTAGAAGTCTGGCGAAGATTGCCGTTATCAGATCGAAGCCACACGGCGAGGTCATGCGGGCATGGTGGCTCATCGTCTGTGGGAAAACTTGGGATCACACCCCGCTCGACTATGACGCAGAGCGTGAGCGCGTATGGCGGATTCTGCCAGCCGCCGACCGCCTCGACCCGTAGCTCAACGACATCACGCATAGCCGCCCCTTCGGGGCTATCCTTGTTATGTCTGCCCTGAACTACCACCTCCAGCGGTCGCAGCCAAGGCACCACCTCATTGGGAAACGGGAATCGGCCGAAGCGTCTGCCGACGGCTCTACCGAACCTGCGAACCTCGTCGTCATCAGTCTGGTCGATGCCAGCGGTACGAGAAGCGGCTAAGAATCGTGCTTTGTCGACGGTCACAATCACCGACATATCTGCGAAAACGTCGGAACCGGCGGAAGGTACATGAACGTACCGTAGGAGCTTGCCGTTCCTCGCATTACGAGCTATGTCGCCCTCCAAGCGAACGATGGGAGAGAGCCCGACCGTCAGCTTTTCGCGACGAACTGCGTCGCATGTCTGGGTAAGCAGAACAGCCCCGTGCGGGGTCGAATGAAAGCGGACCGAATCGCATGTCAAGATTGGCAGGCTGTCAATTTTGACAATGTCACCTTGGCGGAGCGAGGCGATGATCTCCAGATCATCTTCGCTCAGCGGCGCTGGCCCGACCGATCCTAGGCTTCCGGCGTTTGAGAGCGTTCGCTCCGCGCCCCGACCAGACTTGGTGCGCACAAGCGCGTATACCATCCGGAAGAAGCGTTGCAGCACGGATCTATTCGCTTTCAGCCTCGTCGTATCTTGCACCAAAGAGCTGGTCGGGAGTGAACGGTGTTCCGGTCACCACGCCTTCGTCGCTTGCATGCAGCCGAAGAAACACATCGAAGATGCTGGGCTGAGACTGCCGCGTTTCGAACAGCAGCATGCGGCGCTGTGAGGCGTCCGCCGCAGGCAGGCTCTCAACAATGCCGCGCAATCTGGTAAGAAGTTCAAGGTGACGAGCATTGATGCGTCCGCCTGCTGCCCATAGATGGACGGCCCGGCGACTGACGCCGAGCAGCCTTCCGAGCTGATCCCAGGTCAAACCTGACTTCTCGCGGAGGTCGCGCACGATGGTGGCAGTGCTCTGCATGGGGCGATCATGTGGCGGCCGTATCGCCGGAGCGGAGAGCATCGCGGGCCGGGTCAGCGGTGGGACCGTTCGCTCCAAGATCGATCGAGCACCTACTGTGGGAGCCGTTAGCAACGTGGCCGTAACCGCGACACCGGACAAGGTGGCTATGAGGCTTGACGTCCAAGTCTGCGCGAGAGCTCCGGAGTCCGGGATCGCAGAAGTGCCGCATCGTGGGACAAGCCCAACGAATGATATCTGCGTGTTCATTGCGGTGCCTCGAACGCCCTAAGGAAATCATAGGATACCGCATAACGGAAGAACCTGTATGCGCGGGCGGCCAGATCCTCTGAGAGTTCTTCGATACTGTCGATGGGTATCGCGCTGGCTTCATTCATAGCTGAGTCAATGTCGAGGATCCAACTTTTCATGTCCGCCGGGGAGACCGTCGGGTCGATTGTCACTCCCGCAGGTAGGATGCCGGAGCGGACCAGAATCGAGTATGCACCTTGAGTGAGTTGAACCTCCACGAGGCTGTGATGAAGCGTCGCGCTATCGGGAAGCTCCAGCGTTGCGGCGCCCATGATCTCCGGCCGGACCAACTCGGGTATGATCGCCACGATGCTTGCGTCTGTGACGCGATTGACATACCTGATGCCGAACCGGTCGAAGCGGGGAGGCTCCGCTATGCGAACGAAGACGCTCGCGAGTCGTGCCAATCGCCGGCAGAAGTCGCGGCGTCGAGAGTATGCCAGGGTCTCCAGCGACAACGAACCATGGCCGAGTGTCACCCGCCAGTTGCCGTCAGTAGTCTGAAGACGCCACACTGGACTAGTCACATGCTCCTGCGGGCTGATCGCGGCGCCGGCGATGACCAGGCTTAGCTCTCGGGCCTCCTCAAACAACGGATAGTCTCCGCTGACCTCCTTCGCGAAGGCATGCGCGACGGCATCATCGGCCATCGACGCAAGCCGCGGGAAGCGTAGCTGAGCGATAACACGGACGAGCGGAGCTGAACCTAGGTGGATCTCCTCCACCGGCTCATCGCCCAGAGGCGTCGCGAGCATAAGTTTCCCCACACTTCACACTGTACTTCACACTACCTCTGCCGCTCCATCACCTGTGTGGCCGGTTCCCAGAGACGAGGGTTGACCCGGACGGACGACCGGCCGCGCCAAGGGCCGCCTTCGGCGTCTGTTCCAGTCACGCGAAGATGCGCCCGGACCGCCCGCCGCCGCCCTGAAGGGTGCAAAGCGGGTCGTTCGCCGCTGGACCATTGAACCGTCGCTGCGGCGGTCTCGTGTGTTCTACCCGGGAGCCCACGCTCCTGGGCTCCGCCTCATGCCAGGAGGCGATCATGGGTAGGGAGAATCCTGCATCGACCAGGCGCACCGCGCGCCTGCTGGGCGCGGCGCTGCTCGTCGTTCCGCTCGCGTTGCCGGTGCTCACCGCGCCGGCCGCCGCCGCCACGGCACCGACCACGTTCGCCGAGACCGACCTGGTCTCCAACATCCCGGGCCGCGCCGCCCTCACCGACCCGGCGGTGGTGAACGCCTGGGGGCTGGCCCTGTCCCCGACCAGCCCGCTGTGGGTGGCCAACAACGGCACCAACACCGCGACGCTGTACGCGGGCGGGGCCAACGGCGGGCCGGTCACCAAAGTGCCGCTGACGGTGGCCATCCCCGGTGGCGCGCCGACCGGCCAGGCCTTCAACGACACCACCGCGTTCGTGGTCACCGGACCCGGCGGCTCGGGGCCGGCGCGGTTCCTGTTCGTCAGCGAGGGCGGCGACCTCACCGGCTGGAACCCCACGGCCGCACCCACCACCGCGATCCTCGCGGCGCACGTAGACGGCGCCGTGTACAAGGGACTCACCCTGCTACACACCGACTTCGGGCCGTTCCTGCTCGCCGCGGACTTCCACAACGCCCGCATCGACGTGTTCGACGGGCAGTTCCAGCGGGTCACGCTGCCGGCGCCGTTCTTCACCGACCCGAGGCTGCCGAGCGGCTACGCGCCGTTCAACGTGGCGGTGCTGGGGGACGCGGTCTACGTCACGTACGCCAAGCAGGACGCGGAGGGTGAGGACGAGGTCAGCGGGCCCGGACTGGGGTTCGTCGACCAGTTCACCACCTTCGGGCTGCTCGCGCGCCGGGTGGCCAGCCACGGCGTGCTGAACGCGCCGTGGGGCCTGGCCATCGCGCCGGCCAGCTTCGGGCGGTTCGCCGGGGACCTGCTGGTGGGCAACTTCGGCGACGGGCGGATCAGCGTCTTCGACCGTTCCGGCGGGTTCGACGGCCAGTTGCGGGACAGCGCCGGCCGACCGATCGCGATCGACGGCCTGTGGGCACTGCTGCCCGGCACCGCGAACACCGGCGGCACGGACGCGGTCTGGTTCAGCGCCGGGCCGAACGACGAGGCCGACGGGCTGGTCGGCCTGATCCGCCCGGCGTAACGACGAGGCCGACGGGCTGGTCGGCCTGATCCGGCCGGCGTAACGACGAGGCCGACCGGCTGGTCGGCCTGATCCGCCCGGCGTCCTGACCACGTCCTGACCCAATCCACGTCCTGACCCGACGTCAGAGCGCCGGATCAGCTCACGAGTCGGGAGACCGCCTGGCGTTCGGTGTCCAGCTGGATCTTCGCGTCACGCACGTCGTGGAGGACCGCCAGGAACTGCTCGCGAGGCATCTCGAACGCGCCCATGCTCCGCATGTGCGGCGTGGCGAACTGGGTGTCGACCAGGACCGCGTCTGAATGCCGGAGTCGGAACGCCAGATCGGCCAGCGCGATCTTGGACGCATCGCTGCGACGGTGGAACATGGACTCACCGACGAATATGCGGCCGACGAGCACGCCGTACAGGCCACCAACGAGTTCTTCGCTGTCCCAGACCTCGACGCTGTGCGCGAGGCCCAAGCCGTTCAATCCGACGTACGCGTCAGCCACCGGCTGGGTGATCCAGGCGCTCGCCCTGCCCTGTCCGCACTGGCTCACCACCTCAGCGAACCTCTGGTTGAGGGTCGTTGTCCATCCGCATGAACGGAGCGTCGCTCGCAAGGAGCGGGACAGGTGCACGTTGCCGACCGGGATCACGCCGCGCGGGTCGGGGCTCCACCACGGCAGGTCCAGGCTTGCCGGGCGATCCGGGCTGAGGTTCGGTATCGCGCCGCTTGCCACCGCGTGACCGAAACGTTCGTGCACCTCGGCCCTCTCCTGGGCGTTGCCGGGCGGCCACGGGAAGATCCCCCGCCGGTAGGCGGCGGCCAGCGTGGCCGCGTCGAGGTCTCCACCGACCGCTACCGGCCGGTCGGGCTCGGATGCGGCGTCGGCCACGGCGTCCCATGCGGAGCTTGTGGCGGCATCCGCCAGCCAGGTCGGCGTCAAGGTCGACCCGGACCGATGTCGGGGTTCGCCGCTGCGGGCAGCAGATCCAGTGCGCCGCGGTGTTCGAGCAGCCACCCGGTCAGCGCTCCGGCCGGCTTTGGTGGGGTGATGTGGTATCCCTGGGCAAGATCGCATCCGTAGACAATCAGCTGCCGAAGCGCCTTCTCCGTCTCGACGCCTTCGACCACGATCAGCAGGCCGAGGGCGTGGGCGAGGTCGATGGTGGACTGGACGATGGCGGCTGCCGTCGGGTCCTCGTCGAGGTGAACCACGAAGGACCTGTCCAGTTTGAGCTCGTCGACGGGGAACTCCCGGAGGTAGGCGAGGGAGGAGTAGCCGGTGCCGTAGTCGTCCACGGCGATGCGGACACCGAGCCGGCGCAGCGCGCCGAGGACCTCGGCCGAGCGGATGTGGTCGAGCATCAGGGTCGTCTCGGTGATTTCCAGATACAGCGCCCGTGATGGCAGACACGCGTCCCTGAGCAATGTGCTGACCTGGGCCGGGAGCTGACTGTCGAGCAGGTTGGAGGCGGACAGGTTCACGGCGACGGCAACCTCCAACCCCATATCCCACCAGAGCCGGCACTGCCGCAACGACAGTTCGAGAACTTCGAGGGTGAGCGGGCGGATGAGTCCGGACTGCTCGGCCACCGGAATGAACTCGTCGGGGTAGAGCAGACCTCTGGTCGGGTGCTGCCAACGCGCCAGCGCCTCCACGGAGGTTACCTCCCCGCTCCGCAGGTCGAGCTTCGGCTGGTAGTGGAGGACCAGTTGGTGCTGCCGAATGCCGTCGCGAAGCGCGTCAACGGTGTCCAGGCGCTCTGAGGCGTCCTGGTCGACCGCTGACTCGTAGTGTGCGATGCCGCAGCCGCGGGCCTTGGCGGTGTACATGGCCAGGTCCGCGCAGTGCAGGATTTCGGGGCCGTCAGGCGCATGATCCGGGTACACCGCGATACCGATACTCGTGTCCACGTGCAGCGTCATCCCGCCGATGTCGAACGGCGCGGCGAGCGAGGCTGCAACCCGTTCGGCGACCGCTGTCGCATCCGCGGTGCCAAGACCGTCCAGGAGCACGGCGAACTCGTCCCCGCCGAGCCGGGCGAGTAGGCCATCGGCTGGGAGCTGATCAGCGATGCGGGCACCGACCGTACGCAACAGATCGTCGCCGACCTGGTGGCCGAGGGAGTCGTTGATCTCCTTGAAGCGATCGAGATCGAGGATCAGCACCGCGAACTGATCCGTGTCGCCTTCCGCGTGGGCCAGACGCTCGGTGAAGCCGCGCCGGTTGGTCAGACCGGTCAGATCGTCGGTGCGCGCCTGCAGTCGGCTCTCGGCCAACTGCTGCACCTCGGTGAACGTGAGCCCGCCGCGCAGCAGAGCGGCTACGACGGTGGCGGTAGCGAGCGCGACGGCCGCCGGCCGCAGATGCATGCTCGACTGGAGCGCGAGCAGGGCAAGAGAGGTGCAGGTGAACAGGGTCGGGACGATCATCACGGCCCAGCCGCCCATGCGCAGCGACTGCCGTTTCGCGGCCGCCTCCGGGGGCGGCCGCCAGGCGGCGACCGCCGGCATCAACAAGGCCAGGCACCACAGCACGTCCCGGGCGGAACTGGGCACAAAAGGCCCTTGGGTGACCTCGATGAGGAACAGCGTGTCGGCGACGGCGAAACCGGCCAGGGCGAACCCGAGCAGCCACCACACCGGTCCGGCGCGCACACCGAGCACGCCGAAGGCGCTCACCACGAGGATCAGCAGGAGCGTGTCGGCGACCGGGTAGGCGAGGTTGACCAGCGCGGTCGCTGACCCTGTGACGTCGACGACGAGCCGGTCGAAGACCAGCCCGCCGGACAGCGCGGCCACGCCGAGCCCGCCGACCAGCCCGTCCAGCCACATGCTGCGATGAAAGGTCGACACCCTGGCCCGGAGCAGCAGGATGACGCAGACGTACGCCGCGGGATAGAACCCCAGCCAGCCCGCGTCGGCCAGCGAGGGATACGGCTGAGGGTCCGCATGCGTCACGACTGTGTAGAAGTAGATTGTGCCTGCGCCGTAAAGGGCCAGGCCGAGGCCGAGCACCCCCCAGGCCGCACGTTCCGCCCGGACCAGCACGGCGCGCAGCAGGCACAGCGAGCCGGCTGCCAGGCTGAAGCTGTTGATCAGCCAGCCGTCGACCCCGCCGACCGCGGGCACCTCCGCTCGCACGCCCGACAGTGTCGTGACCACGAAGAAGCCCGCAGCGGCGAACGGCACGATCAGCACCCAGCGGACCAACCTGGCCCAGCGAGTGAACTCTGCTGCTGAACTCGCCATCGGCTCTGCCTCGTCCCAGCTGATCTGTGCGGATGTGGCTCCCACGCACCATCGGCCGAGGGCGCTCGAAGGTGAGCCGAATGGTGAGTCCGTTCTCGTCAACCCGACCGGCCTGAGGAGGCTCCCGTTCCACGGGTGTCCTTGGTGGTTCACCCCAGCCCTGCCACCAGGCAGGTCTCGGTGCGGAGCGCCGCCCTTCCACCAGACCCGGGACAACCCGGAACCGGGCCGGAGAGCCGAATTCCTCATCGCGAGGCCGGTACGGCCGACGTTCGAGAGACCAGAGGGGGGCCCGCTCTCAACGACGCGGCTCGGGTACCTCTTCATCGGCGGGCACAACCGGGATACGCCGAAACGTACGGAAAGGAAGCGCATGGCCGAGGTGGATGTGAGCGGGCAGGGATACCTGCGCCGCGACCAGCGGTGGAGCGAGCTGGAGCGGCTGCGCACGAGCAGCCCGATGTGCGACGCGGTCATCGAGGAGATCCGCGGCCGGCGTATCCGCATCGGCCAGCACTGGCTGGCCGACTTCGCCTCCTGCAACTATCTCGGCTTCGACCTCGACCCCGAGATCATCGCCTCGATCGGCGAGGCGGTCCGGCGCTGGGGCACCCACCCGAGCTGGTCGCGGCTGCTGGGCAACCCCCGGCTGTACCCGCAGATCGAGGAGCAGCTGACCGAGCTGCTCGGCGCCCCGGACACCCTGGTCCTGCCCACGATCACGCACATCCACATGTCGGTGATCCCGGTGCTCGCCGGACAGGGCATGGTGTTCCTCGACGCCCAGGCGCACAAGACCATCTACGACGGCTGCATGTACGCCCGGGGCCTGGGCGCGACCGTGCAGCGCTTCCGCGCCGGCGACCCGCACCACCTGGCTGAGTTGCTGCGCGCCGCGCCGGCCCGCGCCAGCCGGCTGGTCTGCATCGACGGCGTGAACAGCATGACCGGCAATCCGCCGGACCTGGCCGCGTTCGCCCGGGTCTGCCGGGAGCACGACGCGCTGCTCTACGTCGACGACGCGCACGGCTTCGGTCTGCTCGGCGAACGTCGACCGGACGAGACCTCCCCCTACGGCGCGCGAGGTAACAGCGTTGTCCGGCACGCCGGCGAGTCCTACGACAACGTGGTGCTCGTCGGGGGTTTCTCCAAGGCCTACTCCTCGATGCTGGCGTTCGTCGCCCTGCCCACCTGGCTGAAGAACCATCTCAAGGTTGCCGCCCCGCCCTACCTCTACTCCGGACCGTCGGCGACGGCATCGCTGGCGACCGTCCTGGCCGGACTGGAGGTCAACCGGCGACGCGGCGATGAGATCCGCGCCGACCTCTACCGCAAGACGTCGCGGGTCCTCCGGCACGTGCACGCGCTGGGCCTGCACACCCCGAACACCAGCGGCACGCCCATCATCGAGCTCCCCCTCGCCGAGCAGCGCGAACTCGACCAGGTAGGCAGGATCCTGTTCGACCGCGGCATCTACGTGACCCTCGCCGCCTACCCGCTGGTTCCCAAGAACCAGGTCGGTTTCCGGGTCCAGGTCACCGCCGCCAACACCGACGACGAGATCGACCAGCTCAACGACGCGCTGACCGTTCTCGCCGAGCGGAACGTACTGCGTGAGGCCGCATAACCCGCCGCCGTCAGGCGGCGAGCACCGCCACCCCGGTCGTCAGCACCGCCGCGGCGAGCAGGACCGCGCCGAGGCTGGACAGCGTGTTGCCGGCCGACCACTGCCCGGGCTTGCCGATTCCCATGTGGACGAACATGCCACCGGACTGGGCGAGGACTCCCACCACCAGGAGCACCCCGACGACCCACTGCCCGGTCTGGCCCAGGTCGGTGCGGCCGAGCAGGTCCAGCACGACCAGGGCGAGCACCAGCAGCACGCCGGCGTGCGCGTGTCCGGCCCGGAAGTATCGGATCTGGAAGTCGCTCAGCTTGTTTGCGGTGAGCAGCCGCAGCAGCGAGAACCCACCGAACATGACCGTCGGCAGCGAGATCAGCGCGATCCCGGTCAAGATCTTGATCGCCCCGGTCATCCCTGGCCTCCGGTGAGTCGGTCCCGCACCCTGTGTCTGTTTTCCACGCCGGAATCATAGACAGCACCGCTTGCACCGACCGGACGAAAGGGCTGGAAACGCCGGACGCCTCGCCGAGGATCAGCGCATCATCGCCGCTCGGCGGATCCGCAGCGCAGCCTCGTGCGGCATTCGGTCAGCTCCGGTCCCGGGGATCCGATGGGAGGAGGTCCGGCGGCCGCGGCCTGCCGGGGTCAGCGGAGGAGTGCCGATGCGGATGTGGCGTAGCGCGCCGGCGGGCGTCGGGCCGATGGCCGGCGTCGGGCCGATGGCCGGCGACGGGCCGTCGGCCGGCGGCGGGCCGGATGGTCGGATCGCGGCGTGGGCGGCTCAGCTCGCCTCGCCGGCTGCCGAGCCGTCCCGCTCCCGCCGGGCGGCCCGGGTCGGGGGCATCGCGGCGATCGCGGCCCTGATCGGGTACCTGTCCTGGCGGATCGCCTGCACGCTGCCCGCGGGCGGCTGGAACCTCACCGCGGCATCGATGCTCGTGGGCTTCGAGGCGCTCCCGCTGGCCGGCCTGGTGCTCAAGCTGGTCACCCTGTGGAACATCGACTGTGCCGCCCCCGGGCCGGTCGCAGCCGCGCCGGGCGGGATGCGGGTCGCGGTGTTGATCCCCACCTACAACGAACCGGCCGAGGTGCTCGCGCCGACCGTCGCCGCGGCGTGCGCGCTGGAGCCGGCCCACCAGACGTGGGTGCTCGACGACGGCGACCGCCCATGGGTGGCCGAGATGTGCCAGGCGTTCGGTGCCCGGTACGTCAGCCGGCCGGTGCGCGAGCACGCCAAGGCGGGCAACCTGAACCACGCGCTGGCGCTGATGGCGGCCGAGGAGGCCGCGGGTGCCGCCGGTACCGACCTGATCGCGGTGCTCGACTGCGACCACGTCCCGCTGCCGGCCTTCCTCACCGCGACGCTGGGCTGGTTCGACGACGGGGACATCGCGCTCGTACAGGGGCTGCAGGCGTTCTACAACTGCGGCGCGTTCGACGATGACCCGATCGCCGGCGAGCAGGGGCTGTTCTTCAACGTGCTGATGCCCGCCCGCCAGCACGCCGGCGTCGGCCCGTTCTGGTGCGGATCCACCGCGCTGCTGCGGGTGCGGGCGCTGCGGGAGGCGGGCGGTGTCGCGACGGAGACGATCACCGAGGACATGCACACCACGGTCAAGCTCATCCGGGCCGGCTGGAAGACCGCCTACCACCACCAGACCCTCGCCGTCGGACTCGCCCCGGCAACGGCGGAGCGGTACCTGCTGCAGCGGCGGCGCTGGGGCATGGGCGCCATGCAGACGCTCACGGACGAGCGGCTGTGGGCTGCCAAGCGGTGGATGTCGTGGCGCAACTTCTACGAGTACCTCAACGGGACCCTGTGGTGGCTGGAGGGGATCGCCACCCTTCTCGCCTTCCTCGTCCCGACGGCGGTCATGCTCTCCGGCGCGCAGACCTCGACCGCCGGCCCGGGTGTGTTCGCGGCCGCGTTCGCCGCGATGTTCACCACCCGGCTGTGGGGCGTCAGATGCCTGATGCGCCGGCAGATCCACTGGCCGACCGCGTTCGCCCTGCGGATCCTCCGGGTGCCGGTCGGGATGGGCTGCCTGTGGTGGCTGCTCACCCGCAGGACGCTGGAGTTCCAGGTCACGCCCAAGGGCGGCGCCCAGCACCGGGTACGGGGGCACCCCCCGCGGATCCTCCGGGTGCTCACCGCGTTCGTCGTCGGCGTCGTCGGCTACGCCGCCGCGGGAGTTCTCGGCTGGGTCCCGTGGCGCACCAACACCCCGTCCACGGTGGCGTCCGGAGTCTGGCTAGCGCTGGCCGGCGCCGTCCTGCTGCTCGGCACCCGGCGGATCCGCGCCGCCGAGTACGCCACCTCGCGCCGCAACGGCCACCGGACCGCGGCCCGGACCGCCGTCACCATCGACGGGATCCCCGGCGAGCTGATCGACATCTCCATCGGCGGCGCGGCCGTGCGGTTCCCGGCCGGCTCGCTGCCGGAGGCCGGACTCGTCGAGTTCGGACTACCCGGAGCGGCCGCGGTCAAGATGACAATGGCCCGGATACACCAGTCCGACGCCGAGGAGGTGGCGTCCCTGCAGGCCGTCCGGGGCGACTGGGCCGCCCTGCACGCGATGTCGCTGTGGCTGTTCCACACCCCGCCCGGCGCCGTCCGCACGCTGCCGCCCGGACTGCCCGCCATCGCCTCCCGGCGTACCGCCTGAACCCCCGTCCAGTTCGGCGCCGACCTGGAGTGCAGGTGGAGAATGGCTGGCCGTGACCGTGGCCGTGGCGCTGGACGGACGGCCGTTCGCGGTCATGAGCTTCACCGTCATCCGCGGGAAGATCGTCGAGATCGACATTCTCGCCGACCCCGCGCCTCCGCCCGCTCGATCTGGCCGCCCTTGACAACTGACGCTCAACATACCGGCCGTGCGCACCAATAGCCGAGCCGCGGACAGTGGTCCCTCCCACGCTCGTGAATCGCGCGACGCTGTGTCGTCGACTAAGGGTACGGTGTGGACTCTGCTGGAGAGCATGAACGGCGAGCGGGACGATATCGAAATCGTCGACCGCGCCGTGGCACGGCATCGTCGTCGGCGGCTCGGCCATCACCCGGTCGGATCACCAGACCGCCACTCACCCGGACTCAAGCCACCGGCCCTCAGCGGTATTCGCCTGATCTTGCCCCGCAACGTCCGCACCCGATCACCCGACAGTATCGCGATATCGTTGGCTCGACAGCGGGTCCGGGACGCGTGACACCGCTCGGAGTCGTGCCGGCACCATTTCGCGGAGGGGCTGCTGATGGATGAGGACGGCGCGGAGCCGGGCGATGACCCAACGGCCGGCGGTGCGCAGACCGCCGGTCGCGGGCCGCGGGCGGCGTGGCAGTCGGTGGTGCCGATAACCCGGCTGGTGGTGGTGTTGGTCCTGATCGTGGTCGCTGTCGCGGTGACCACGGTGGTGGCGGTGGTGGCCGGTCCGCCGTCGGAGGACGAGCTGCTGAAGCAGGCCGGGATGACCGGAAAGCACGAACTGCTGGTCGGGGTGAAGGACGACCAGCCGGGGCTCGCGATGAAGGCCAACGGTGTGTTCACCGGGTTCGACATCGAGATCGCGTACCTGATCGCCGGCGACCTCGGTTTCCGCCCGAACGAGGTGCGGTTCCTGCCCATCGAGAGCGAGGACCGGGAGCGGATGCGGGCGTACGACGATCGGGCCAGGACGAACGTCACGGTGGACCTGGTCATCGCCAGCTACAGCATCACGCCGGCCCGTACCGCCAGCGGCGCCCGCTTCTCCGCTCCGTACCTGCGCACGGAGCAGTCGGTGCTCACCCGGAAAGGACACCCCCGGGTGGAGGCGCTGGCCGACCTCGCCGGCAAGCGGGTGTGCACGATCGCCACGTCCACCTCGGCCGACGCGCTCAAGGATGCGGGGATCGCCAACGTGGAGCGGGAGAAGAAGGTCAGTAACTGCGTTAAGAGCCTGATGGACGGCAATGTCGACGCGGTCACCACGGACGCCGCGATCCTGGCCGGGTTCGTCCATGAGCCTGCCTACCAGGGCAAGTTGGAACTCCACGACATCGGGTTGGAGGCCGAGGAGAAGTGGGGCGTCAACGTCGGCCCGAACGAGGCCCTCCGGACGCTGGTGAATCTGTCGCTGTACCGCTCCTGGCACGACCCGGGCGACCGGCGGTGGGAGGACGCCTACGACCGCTACCTGCGTCCCGAGCGGGCGTACAGCGGGCCCCAGGACGTGGCCGTCGACGCGCAGCCGGAGGTCGAGCGGCCGGCGGTGCGGCAGTGGCCGTGGCAACGCTGACGGCCGCCGCGCCATGACGCCGAACGCCCCACCGGCCCGCGACCGGGCGTGGCTGCTGGCGCTGCTTCCGGCCTTCCCACTGGTGCTGCTGGTGTTGCGGCTGTGGTACCTCAGCCGCCAGGACCTGCCCACGATGCTGCTGCTGATGCAGAACGCCAACCCGCTGGGGGCGATCAGCGCTCTGATGATCACGCTGATCTGGGTGTTCCCGGTCGTCGTCCTGGTCGGCGCGGCCCTCGGTGCGCTGTTGCGGGCGAGCCGGACCGACGCGATGCAGTCCAGGTTGGGCCGGGCCAGCGCCCGCACGCCGGACTGGGTGATCCTGCTGGCGGTCCTGGTCGCCGCCGTCACCTGGCAGCTGCGATTCCTTCCCACGCTGCTGATGCTGACCCTGATGGTCCTCGGCCTGGAGGTACGGATCCGGCACGGCGACCGGGCCTGGCTGTGGCTCGCCGTGGTGCTTCCGCTGTGCGTGGCCGCGGTCGAGTACATCTGGTTCGCGTCCGCGATCGCCCAGGCGGTCCGGACCGGCGAGCACACCACGGCGGTCCTGCTGATCCTGCCGCCGGCGGCCGCCGTCGCGCTCACCGGCCGGATCCCGGCGTCCGCCGCGCGCACGGTCACCTCCGGGACGGCCCTGGTCGCCGGCCTGCTCGCACCGTTCCTGGTGACGGCGGTGTTCCTGCGCACGCCGGTGCTCCCGCTCACCGCGCTTCAACTCGACCCCGCCCGGCAGTCCCACCATCAACCCACGATGCTGCGCGGATACGTGATCACCGTCGATGACACCATGACCACACTGCTCGACGAGCAGGGCAAGGTGAGCTTCGTGCCGAACCAGCAGGTGCTCTCGAAGACCCTCTGCCCCGACACGACACGGGCACCGGCCAGCGAGGTCGAGGTGCACGGCTGGCCGGTCGAGGAGACCGTACTGGAATGGGTCGCGCCGCACCGGCAGCCCACCTCCGACCGACGCTGCCAGGGCCGCCCACCGACCATCCCCTGACCAGCGCCCGGCGACCCGCCGGCCGGCCATTCGCGTTCAACTGGTCGTCGACCCGGTCGGGAGCATGGCCCGGGTGGCGGCCGCCAGCTCGATGAGCCCGGCCATGTCCGGGTCGGTGCCGGCGGGCTGCAGGACGACGGTGGACGCGCCCGCCTGGGCGTAGCGCCGGACGAGGTCCGCGACCTGGCCCGGCGTTCCCACCGCGACCGCCGGCGGGGCGGACCGCCCGGACTGCGCCAGCTCCGCGTCGATGCGGGCACGGGCGCTCGCGTTGGCACCGGCCATGACGTAGACGACCACCTCGTGCGGGCCGCTGGCCCCGGCCTGCTCCACCGCGCGGCGCACGCCGTCCGGGCTGACGCCGGCGTCGAGCACCACGCCGTCGCCGAGCTCGCCGGCCAGCGCCAGCGTCCGTGGCCCGCGCGCGCCGACCAGCAGCGGCGGCACCGTGGCCGGTGGCCAGTCCAGCGCGACCCCCTCGAGCCGCACGTACTCCCCGGAGACGGTCACGCTCTGGCCGTGCAGCAGCGAGCGGACCGCCGCCGTCCACTCCCGCAGCAGCCGCATCGGGGACGCGGCCCGGGCCCCGACCTGGCCCATCCACTCCTGCACGCCATGCCCGACAGCGGGCACGAAGCGGCCCGGGAACAGCCGGGCCAGCGTGGCCACCTCCATCGCCGCGAGCGCGGGGCTGCGCAGCGGGACCGGCATGAGGCCCAGACCCACACGCAGCGCGCCGCTCCATGCCAACGCGGCGGTGGCGGTGGTCAGGCCGCCTTCTGCGAAGCAGTCCTCCCAGACCCAGACATCGTCCAGGCCGGCCTGGTCGGCCCGCTTGACGAACTCGCGCAGCCGCTCCGGCGGTAGCTGCGGACGGAAGACGACGCCGATCCTCGGCGCGTTCGTGACGAAGGTCATCACTGCTCCATCAGCTCACCGGTCATCTGTGAGGCGGGCGGCTCTTGTGTGGAGGTAGCGCTGTTGCGGGAAGCTGGTTGTTCGCCGGGCCGCTGCTTGGTAGGAGTCGCGCGCCGCCACTCGATCACCGGTCATCTCCAGCAGGTGCGCGCGGACCGCGTGCAACCGGTGGTCCTCGGCGATCCGCTCGTCGGCCCCGAGCCTTCCGAGCAGGTCAAGCGCCGCGCGCGGGCCGCGGACCATGGCTACCGCGACGGCGTGGTTCAGCGCTACCACGGGGTTATCGGAGGTCCGCATCAGCAGCTCATATAACGCCATGATCTGTGGCCAGTCGGTCGCCTCGGCACTTGCCGCTTCGTCGTGGACCGCGGCGATCGCCGCCTGGAGCTGGTACGGGCCGGTGGCCCCCCGGGGAAGCGCGTCGGTGATGAGGGCCAGGCCCTCAGAGATATAGTCGACGTTCCATCGGCTTCGATCCTGCTCGGCCATCGGGATCAACCCGCCATCCGGCCCGGTACGCGCCGGCCGGCGCGCGTCGGTGAGCAACATGAGCGCAAGCAGGCCCTTCACCTCGCCATCATCGGGCAGCAGGCGGTGGACCATGCGGGTCAGCCGGATCGCTTCGGCCGACAGCTCACTGCGCTGCAGGCTCGGCCCTGAAGTACTGGCGTAGCCCTCGTTGAAGATCAGGTAGAGCACGTGGAGAACCGCGCCGAGCCGTTCGGTGCGCTCCGGGCCCGGGGGCATGTCGAATGGAATACCGCTGTCCTTGATGCGCTGCTTGGCCCGGCTGATGCGTCGGGTCATGGTCGCCTCCGGCACGAGAAACGCACGGGCGATCTCCGCGGTGGTCAAGCCGCCGACCGCCCGCAAAGTAAGCGCAATCTGCGATGCAGGTGACAGCGAGGGGTGACAACACATGAACAGCAGGATGAGTGTGTCGTCAGACTCCGATGCGGGCCTGTCGGCCGCGGGCGCCAGCCATTGGTCGGGCAGTATCCACCGGGCGACGGTGTCTTCACGGCGTTGGCGGGCCTGCTCGCTTCGCAGCAGGTCGGTCAGCCTGCGCGAGGCGACCGTGATCAGCCAACCTCGCGGATTGTCCGGGATGCCATCCTCCGGCCAATGCATGGCGGCCGCGAGGAGCGCCTCTTGCGTCGCGTCCTCGGCGGTGTCGAAGTGCCCGTAGCGCCGTACGACCGCGCCGAGGACCTGCGGCGCCAGCTTGCGCAGCAGGTCCTCGACCTCGGTGTCAGGCACGGCAGCGATCAGACATCCAGCTCGGCGAAGGAATCGGCGATCGGCCGTACGTCCGCCACGCTGTCATCGTAGACACCGCCCGGACTTGGGCAGTTCGACAGCCGGGCGGCGATCGCGGTCGCCCGATCGAAGCTTTCACACTCCACGATCCAGTAGCCGGCGAGGACCTCCTGGGTTTCGGCATACGGCCCGTCCGTCACGACCGGAACACCGCTTCGCAACTGGACCCTCCTGGTGTGGACCGGGGCGGTCAGACCCCGGGTGTCAACGAGCTCCCCGGACTCCACCAGGTCCTTGTTGAACGACTCCATGAACGCGCCCATCGCCGCGACGTCCTCCGCGGACCAGGCGGGCCGGTCGGTGGCCTTCCCGGCCATGCTGTCGTAGTCCTGCTGCGAGCCGTAGGTCAAGATCATGTACTTCACGATCTCTCCTCTCTGCCGGCACCTCCGGTGCCTCTCACCACAGACGTCGAGGCCGCCCGCCCATCTCGGACATCCACCCGCTTCCCTGGTTCCGCCGGCCACCCGCCGGCCACCCCGCCGGCCACCCCGCCGGCCACCCCGCCGGCCCGGGGTCCCGGCCCCAGCACGACAGGTAAGCCAGGTGGCCCTCTTCGCGCGTCCCGCCACGACCCGCCCGACCTCGCGACGACCGCAGGAACGACAGGAAGGCCGCCAGATCCCGCCATGCATTGTCGATCATCGCCGGTAATCATTCGGTCAACGACCGGCCGTGCACAAGGGATCGTCGCCAAGCGGTGGGGTGGCGGCCGGGTGGGAAGTCGGTCCGTCGGCTCGGTCACCGTCGGGGGTAGCGTCCCGCTGATGACGAGTGCGGAACTGCTCACCGACGCGTTCGGCCGGATCCGGGACGTGGTCCACCGGGTCGTCGACGGCCTCACCCCCGAACAGCTCGCTGTGCGGTTCGAGGGCCGGGCGAACTCGATCGCGTGGTTGGTGTGGCATCTCACGCGCATCCAGGACGATCACGTCGCCGGCGCCGCCGGCACGTCGCAGGTGTGGATCTCCCAGGGCTGGGCCGAGCGGTTCGCGCTGCCCTTCGGCGCGACGGAGACCGGGTACGGCCACAGCAACGACGACGTCGCCGAGGTCAGGGTCGAGTCGGGCAGCCTGCTGACCGGCTACCACGACGCCGTCCACGAGCAGACCGTCGAGTACGTCGGCGGGCTGACCGAGGAGGATCTCGCGCGGATCGTGGACCGCTCGTGGGATCCGCCCGTCACGCTGGGCGTGCGGCTGGTCAGCGTCATCGCCGACGACCTGCAGCACGCCGGCCAGGCAGCCTTCGTCCGCGGCCTCATCACCCGCAGCTGACCTCCAGCCGTGCAGGTTGGCCTGCTACGCCGACCGGACAGTCGAAACTCCCGCCACGAGACTGCCGCGCTTCACCCGGTCAGCGCGGCGAGCAGGGTGGTGCGCGGCGGCACCTCGGGAAATGTCGCCACGGACTGGGCGTAGAGCGTCCGGGCCCGGTCCAGCAGATGCGGCAGTGCCGGCAGCCGCTCGACCGGGTCGAGCCCGTCGATCCGGCGCGCCACCGCTCGCAGCAGTTCCGGGTCACCGGCCGCGACCCGGTAGGCAACGAAACGAAGGAACAGCGGCATGCTGGCCTCGGCGTCGGTCACGTCCATCGGCTGACCTGACCACAGCCGAGCACGGTCGGCGTCCTCCGCGCTGACCGCGTCGAACCGCGCGGTGGCGTCGGCGGCTATCTCGGCGTCGAAGGACATCGCGAGATCGGTGTGGTCGCTGGCACGGTCGGCGAGGTCGGCCAGCCGGACGGCATGCCAGAGCGACAGCGATGCGCCGAACGCGAACGTGGGGTTGGTGTGGCAGCGGGCGTCACCGATGGGCATCAGACCGGTCACCAGCGGCCCGGTGGCGCCGACAACCCGGTGCAGCGTGTTGCGCAGCTGGCCCATCGGTAGGACCGGAGAGATGGGCTCGGCGACCTCCAACCAGGGCGCCAGGCCGGGCAGCAGGGCAGCCGCCCGCTGGTAGGCGGCCGGTTCGCGCAGCGAGCGGAACGGCTTGTCCCAGGGCGCGGCCATGATGCACAGGCAGAAGGTGCGGTTGTCGCCGAGGAAGACCGCGAAGGCCAGGTAACCCAGGTCCCCGCGAGGGCCGCCCAGTAGCGAGACGGGCCGCGGCATCGGATGCTGCTCGCGGACCCGGTAATGCCGGCTGTAGTAGAGCAGCCCGCACTCGGAGGTCACCGATGGCAGCAGCGGGCCACCGGCCGCGGACAGCCACCCGGCCGTGCGGGCGCCCCGTCCCGAAGCGTCGACGAAAAGATCCCCGGGCAGCACCTCCCCGGTTGCCAGCACCGCCGCGTCGACGTGGGTTGCCGGCCCATTCGGACGCACCCGTAGCCCGCTCACGATCGCTGGGCGGTAGGTCACCCGAGGTTGCCTGCGCACCGCGGCCCGCAGCACGGAGTCGAAGACCGGGCGCCGGCAGGTGATGACCGCCAGATCTGCATCGCCGGGTTCGCGCGCCGTACCACCCAGGAAGCTGGCCTGGTCCACCTCCGCCGCGCCCGACCGGTGCAAGGCGCCGTACACGTCGGAGAACCGGTCCCGGAGGACGACGCGGCCCAGCCCGAGGAAGTTGTGCGGCTGGCGGAACTGGGCGATCCCCGGCGGCTGCCACCGCTGGAACACCTCATCCGCGGACCATCCCTCGAAGGACGGCTCCGCACCGCGATCAACCAGCACGACCTCGTGTCCACCCCGGCCAAACGCCAGGGCAGCGGCAGACCCCGCGATGCCGGCGCCAATCACGATCACCCGCACCGTGTCAGCATGCCGCAGATCCCCGCCGCTCATTAGCAGAACGGCCAACGTCCCGGGCGATCTGGTCGCTGCCGCACCGGGCTACGCCACGACGAGGCCGCCGAGGCCGGGTTCGACCCGGCCACCACCGCCGCCACCGCCGACGACCACAAGGTCTACTACCCGTACGCACGCCCGGTACGGGTGCGGCTGCCCGCCGACCGTCGCGACCGGCGCCTGCTCGGCGTGCAACTGCTCGGCGTGTGCCCACCGGGGTGGCCAAGCGCGTCGACACCGCCGCGGCGGCGCTGTACGCCTGGAGGTGAAGGTGACCGCGCCGGTGGAGGTGCCCAGGCCGTAGCCGACGAGCGCGCCTTCCGCGGCTGCCCGCTCCACAACGCTGCGGTCGAGCGATCTGCGATGCCCGCTGCCGTGAAGACAGACCCGCACCGGTGTCCGACGCCCCCCGCCCGTTGCGGGGGTGGGGCTGCAGCAGCGCAGGCGGCGGGCGGGTCGGGTGGATGCTCACCGGCGAGGGTCGTAGCGTACCCTGGAGGGGTATCTGAGGAGTGTGTAGAACGACGGTGAAGTGCATCGAGTGCGGGGGAGATCTGGCCGCCGAACGGGCGGACCTGGGCTACGAGTACTGCACGAAACCACGGTGCCAGGACGCCCGGCGTCGGGGCCTGACGGTCACCGCGGTCGGGGTCAACAAGAGCGCGGACGTGTTCGTCATTGCGGACGAGGCGGAGATCAGGAAGCGCGCCGAGGCGGGCGAGTTCACCAGGAAAGACACCTCGCTCGGGGTCGACTACCGCGCCGACGGCACCCCGTCGCCGGCGCCGCCACCCCGCAAACCAGTCTCAAGGCCGGTACCGCGGGTACCGGCGCCGCGCCGGGCGCCCGCCTGGTCGCCCCAGCAGGAACGCGTCGTCCGGCTATATCACCAGATGGGGCTGAACCCGCGTCAGATCATGGAGCGGGTCCGGGAGAACGCGCCACAGCTGGCCCTCACCGAGGGTCTCGTGACCCGCATCCTGTGCTCTCGACCGCCCCGCAGCTAGCGGCCGGACGGTGGGGGACCCCACCCGCAACCGCTCACCCCCCGGCGCTGCGAACACGGTAATACAGATGAGTGACACCCGTGCCCTCAATTACCCTCGGCCCCTCCAGCTCCACAGGAGCATTCTTCAAATTCGCGAACATCGGGACCCCCTCGCCCAACAGCACCGGCACCAGACTGACCCGAACCTCATCGATCAGACCCGCGTTCAGGCACTGCTGGATAATGTTGGGTCCGCTGACCTCAACCAAACCCTCACCCGCCGTTGCCTTCGCCTGCGCCACCGCACTCTCAACCCCGTCGGTGACGAACGTAAACGGCGCATCCGCCCGCGGCCAACCTTCCGGAACCGTGTGGGACACCACAAACACCGGACACCCCAACGGACTCACCCCACCCCACCCACCGGTGAAGTCGAACAACCGCCGGCCCACAATCGCCGCGCCGACATTTGCATGCAGGTCACGCAGATGACGCGCGCTCCCCTCCGACACGTGAAACGTCATCCCATCCGGAGCCGCCACGGCGACATCACCATTACTGTACCAATCGAACAAAAGCCCCGCCTCATCAGAGGGAAAGGCAACAAAGCCATCCAACGACATCGACAGATCCGTTATAACGGTTGCCACGGCTCGTTCCTCCGGAAATCTGTACCGTTTCCTACGACTCAGCCCATCCACCGGCGCATCCGCCCGCACCACCCCGGCGTGCGCGACCCTACACCTACAGTAACCACCAGCAGAACCCACACCACCCCGACGCGTTCCCGACGCCACCCGATCGCCTGTCCCGCAGCACCCTCACCCCGCTCTTTCGACGTACGGCACGCTGGCGGTGCGCCGGCGAACTTCTGGGGTGGAGGCTGACTGGCGCTCGGGTGTCTCCGGCGTGCTGAGGGGCGGCGGTTCCGCCCGATGCCGGTGATCGACAGCTCGTGTCGCTGCGCGGGCACCGGATTGCGCACGACCTGATCATCAATGGCCCTCTCATCCGTCCCGCTCCCAACGCGCGTCGTTTGTGGACAGCAGCAACACCACGCCGACGGAACCCCGCCGGGGGCCCCTGGCCGGCATGTCGGATCAGGCGAACCTGGTGGCCACGCCCGCGAAGCGCTCATGTTGGCCCGCGCTGGTCAACACGGGATCACGGCAAGCGACTCTCCCGCATACCTGGCAGACCTTCAGTTATCGAAGGCAGGGCGCACGCCAGCCTCCGCGACCCCACTCCGACCCCACTCCGGCCGCCCGGGCGCTCATCCCGCCGAACAGACACTTCACCACGTCGTGCCAGAGAACGGCCCGCAGCGGCACCCTCGGTAATGCCGCACGGGCCGTCGCCGAGCTACGACGCGGCGAGATCGAAGCGGTAGCGGCGCGGGCCGCACACGTTTCGACCTCGCGGCATCCGCACAATCCTCGCGCGCCGTCGAGACGGTCCGCGAGCTACAACGGCCGGTTCAAACCCTACGCCGCGGTACCAGCCCCGCTGGACAAGCCCTCGACACTGGACCGGCCAAGCCGACGTCTTGGCTACTTCTTGACAATATAGTTCAGATGCGCCACCTGGTCTCCCGGACCAACCTCGGTCTGTTCAAGGCTGATGTGCTTGCTGCCGAGATGGTCGAAGAGGCGCACGCCTTCGCACAAGAGCGCTGGCACAACGCTGATGCTGATCACGTCTATGAGACCTGCCGCGATAAATTGCTGTTGCACATTTGCGCCCATGACGGCAATATCCTTGTCACCGGCGATCTCCCTGGCTCTGGCTAGCGCACTCTCAATGCCGTCGCTGTCAAACGTGAATACCGGGTCGATGTCCTCTTTGGGAGGCACATGCTCTGCGGACGACAGGATGATACAGGGTACGCTACCTAGTGGCCCCTTATCGCCGCCCCAAGCACTTGAGTTCTCGTAGGTGCGGCGACCTATAATAACGGCACCAACGTTGGCCTCACCCTCTGCGACAGTATCATTGTACTCTTTTGCGTTGTTTCTGAAGTACCAGTCGTGCAGCAGATCGCCGTCCTCGCCGAGCGGCTGATCAGGGCTGTCATTCTTGGCGGCGATGAAGCCGTCAAGCGACATGCTCATACCCATCACAATTCTTCCCATGTCATACCTCCTTGGTTACCATTGGATCACCTTTGGACGATTTGGGTCCAGCAAGAGCACATCCAATAAGGATACGACGGACGGCACCAGGGTGATGATGCCCCCTGTGCAGCCCCTGTGCAACTTCGCCATCACCGTCCTGCGCGCCCGGCAGGCGCAACCAACATCGCCGCAGCCCCACGGCACCAGGCCCGCAACCAGACCGCCACTCCGGACGATCACGAAGTGCCAACCTACGACGCGACTTTGCCGGGTCTCGGCCCCGGCCCTGCGGTCAGTGCGCGAGGACTCCGCTGCCGAGGCTCAGAGCGCCGCGGGCTAGGGGGTATTGCTGGTATCGGCCTCGGATCGGCCGGCGGTGATTGGTGCTGTTAGAGGGGCGTCGGTGCTTTCAGCGGGTTCGTCACGGCCGTGATCGCCGCCGTTCCATCCCGTCGCGCAGCTTCGCCGTCAACTCGGCGTGGCTCTAAGGCGCTCTGGTCGGCACGACCCCGCTGGTCTGGCTGACCCTGCTGGCCCTCGACGGCAAGGCCCGCGCCGAGCCGAAGACCCGCGTTACCGCTTCCGGCCGGGCGTCGCGCTCCGTTCGCCCATCCGAACTCCGTTCCGGGTCCCACCCCTCCGGCGCACGGCGTCACCGCGGTGCGCGCCGGGCCGTCGCACGCCGCAGCAAATTCGTTCGATCGTGCCGCCTGGCTGCAGGGTCCCGAATACCGCAATCCAGAAGATGTCCGTCGGGTGGGGGGCTGCGACGATGGTGACTCGCTGTGTTTGGCGATGGCTATGGGAAGCCGGAACCGTGCATCGGTGGCGGTTGTAGATGAGAGGATCAAGAGCGTGACCGGAGCTGAAACGGCACCCGCTGCTGGTCGGCGTGAGTGGGTGGGCCTGGCGGTGTTGGCGTTGCCGACGATGTTGACGACGCTGGATATCAGTGTGTTGTTTCTGGCGTTGCCGCGGTTGACGGCGGCGTTGCATCCGAGTGCGACGCAGCAGTTGTGGATCACGGATATTTACGGGTTCCTGATCGCGGGGCTGCTGGTCACGATGGGGACGTTGGGGGACCGCGTGGGTCGTCGCCGGGTGTTGTTGACCGGTGGGGCGGCGTTCGGGGTGTTGTCGGTGGTGGCGGCGTATTCGTCGTCGGCGGCGATGCTGATCGGGTGTCGGGCGTTGTTGGGGGTGGCGGGGGCGACGATCCTGCCGTCCACGTTGGCGCTGATCACGCAGATGTTCAAGCAGCCGAAGCAGCAGGGTACGGCGATCGCGGTGTGGGCCTCGGCGTTGACCGGTGGGGTGTTGTTGGGTCCAGTGGTCGGGGGGCTGCTGTTGCGGTGGTTCTGGTGGGGTTCGGTGTTCTTGATCGGGGCGCCGGTGATGGCGTTGCTGGTGCTGGCGGGGCGGGGGTTGCTGCCGCAGTCGAAGAGCCCGCAGGCGGGCCGGCTGGATCCGTTGAGTGTGGTGATGTCGTTGGCGGCGATCCTGCCGTTCATCTACGGGTTGAAGGAGTTGGCCAGGACCGGTTGGCAAGCGTCGTCGGTGCTGGCGGTGGTGGTCGGGGTGGTCTTCGGTGTGGTGTTCGTGGTCCGGCAGCGGCGGCTGACGCACCCGCTGTTGGACCTGCGGCTGTTCGCCATCCCCGCGGTGAGTGGGGCGTTGCTGCTGGGGTTGTTGATGGCGGCGCTGCAGGGCGGCAGTGAGTTCTTCGTCTCGCAGTACCTGCAGTTGGTGCACGGGCTCACTCCGTTGACGGCCGGTCTGTGGCTGCTGGTGCCGACGGTGGCGTTGCTGATGGGGATCGGGGTCAGCCAGGGGCTGGTGCAGAAGATCCGCCCGGCCTACATCCTCGCCGCCGGTACGCTGGTGGCCGCGGCCGGGATGGTGGTGCTGACCCAGGTCAGAGCCACCAGCGGGCTGGCGATCCTGATCGTCGGGCTGACCATCGTCTACGTCGGCGCCAGCCCGGTCGGCCCGCTGGTCAGCCAGCTGATCGTGCCCGCGGCGCCACCGGAGAAGGCCGGTTCCGCGTCCTCGCTGAACTCCACCGCCGGCGAACTGGGCATCGCCCTGGGCATCGCCGGGCTGGGCAGCATCGGCACCGCCGTCTACCGCGCCGACGTCACCGTCCCGACCCAGATCGCGGCCACCCCGGCCGGTCAGGCCGCCCACGAAACCATCGCCGGCGCCCTGACCACCGCCGCCAACCTGCCGCCCGCGCTGGCCACCGACCTGGCCAACTCCGCCCGGGACGCCTTCACCACCGGCCTGAACACCTCCGCGGCGGTCAGCGCGGTCGCCTTCACCGGCCTGGCCGCCCTGACCATCGCCACCCTCCACCGCGTCCGCCCGTTCGGTACCCGCACCGCCGACACCGAACAACCCGCCGCCCAACCCCAACCGACATCAGCACCGACCCCCTAACCACCACCAACCCGATGG
>WNGF01000639.1_pt1 | contig 51505 bp, 50 predicted proteins | sample 5400641 | NCBI WGS metagenome assembly WNGF01 (sample SAMN13153371, study PRJNA577476) | soil metagenome | isolation source: 80 cm soil or saprolite under grassland replicate 2 | place: USA:California | collected 2016-06-15 | reverse complement strand
TGCCCCGACGAGGACGACGTCGAGGCCCGCTGCATGGTCTTCTACTCGCTGTGGATCGGCAGCCACTTCATCGCCGCCGATCACGGCGCGCGCAGCCGCGCGGACGTGCTGAAGCTGGCCCTGAGGCGGCTCGAGGCCTGGGACTGAGCGACCCTCTGATCTGCGGGCGGTTGCTAGCGTCTTGCGAAGCCGCCGTGCACGCCGTACAGCGAGGTGCATCCACTCTGCCGAGTGGACGCCCGGGCCGGCCCGAGGTCCTGGCGGCCGAGCTCGTAGCGGTTCTCCCGCCACCTGTACGCTCCACTCGCACGTGGGGGTACGCGGGCATCTGGCTGGCGGGGCGCGGGCCTGCCGCGCGACGTCACTTGCGGCCCGGCACCCAGCCACCCTACGATCACTGACTCCTCTTGCGGGTGGAGCGTTTCACCGACGATGGGGCGGCTTTGGCTTGTTGGACCCTCTCGTCCAGGCCTGCTTCCAGGCGTCCATCTGGCGGATGTCTGCCTGCTGGTCGGCCAGCAGCCGCCGGGCGAGTTGACGTACCTCCGGGCGGGTTCCCTGGCGCATCTCGGTCGCGGCCATCGTGCTGCCAGCGCGCTCGCGCGCCGTCATCACCTCCAGGAACGCCAGGTCGAAGGCCGCCCCGCGAAGCCGCGACAGCCGCTCCAGGTCGGTCTGCCTGCGGGTGTCAACCCGCTGGTGGCTGTGGCCGTGCGGCGCCAGACCTTGGAGGGAGAGCCAGTCCTGGAGCTGGTTGATGTCCGCCAGGTCGCGCCGGGTGATCGTGTCGGCCAGCCGGACGAGCTGCGGGTGGGTGATCTGGGCTCGGGTCAGGGATGTGATCGAGGTCGCCTGCCACAGGTGGGGGACCATGTGCTGCATGAACCAGACGTCGGTCTGGTCGGCGGCAGCGGCGGGCGGGCCAGCGTACGGGACGGGCCTGTGGCACCCGCCCGCCAGCAACGCCACGACGATGGCCCACCGGCCGAGGCGGCCGGGCATGATCCCTCCTTAGCCGTCGCGGGTGGCGTTCACGGGCTGAGGGCCACGCACGCCCTCAATTTGGTTTCGGGTGGGTGCGTGTGGTGCTTGACCGCCCATTGCTGCGATGGCGGCTGGCCTGTGGTGGCATGGCGGAGCATCCCGTCCAGGAAGCCCCGGCCTTACCGTTGTGCGGCTTGGGCGCGGGTGACGGCGGCCTCGAAGGCGGCCGCGCTGGAGATGAGGCGGGTCCTGCTGCAGCTGGCCGTTGGGCCAGCCGCGCCCTGCCCACAACATGAGCCAGCCATGAGCCAGCCATAGGCCGGTACGGCCGGGACGGTGTGGCGGTGGCCGACCAGCTGCGGCAGCAACGGGTGGGCTCCAGCGCCGGTTCGGGAACGCGCGCCCGCACCGGGTGCTCCGGTAACGAGTATGACTGCCGCAATAGCCATAAAACTATAGATCCTCGCTCTTCCGGCTCAAGGTATATTCATCTATAGTCGGTCACAGGGCAGCTCGAGAGCCACACGGCTCAAAAAGGAGGTTCTGGATGCGGCGACTCGCAACCGTCCTGGCGATCGCGGTACTCGCCATCCCCGTGGTGGCGGCACCCGCCTTCGCCTTCTACCACGACAACGTCCACAACCTGTACCTGCACACGCTGCTGGACCTGCTCACGCTCGCGGTCGTGGCCGCCCCGATCGTCAGCCTGTCCCTGTGGCGCGAGCACGTGCCCGCGCGTGAGCGCAAGCGGGCGGCGTTCTGGGTCATGCTGGTCCCGCAGCTCCCGGCCGCGGCGTTGGCGTTCATGACCTTCCCGCGTCCGTGGCTGCACGTGGCCGGCGACGCGCTCAGCCTGTCGATCACCGGCTGGTCGTTGTGGCTGGTGCGCCGCCTGGTCTCCCGCCAGCAGCCGACGCCCACTGTCGTCCCAGCGGCCGCGGCCGACTGACCACCCGCCCCATCCGGGCCTGCGGCCGGCGGCGGCCGCAGGCCCAGCAGTCTCTACCCCTTGTGCGCTCCTGCCCAGCTTGGCCGGGGTAACGCCGGGACGCTCCCAGCACGCGCCTGCCGTCAGCGGCGTGGGTCCGCGAGGCGGAACGACAGCAGCAGGCGGCCGGCGAGGATCCGCAGCCCAGTCACCTCGCCGTGCTCCCCCAACGGGTGCAGCACCGGACAGCCACGACGGGTCGGGTACCAGCCGCCGCCGTCGCGGCGGACGGCGTGGTAGCGGCAGTGGCGCTCATCGGCATAGCCCCAGGCGACGAACAGCTCACGCGTGCCATAGACGTACAGCCCGACCGTCTCGGTCCGCGCGCCGACCCGGCGCCGGTACAGCCTCGCCCGCAAGCCCGGGATCACCGTGCCCCTGACGATGACCTGCTCGCGGGTCGCGTGCGCCTGGAACCCAGCATCGAGCGCGGGCGGATCAGGGTGGCATGCCGTCATCGTGAGCCTCCACAGAGGTAGCGGGCAGGATCGCCGGGCACCAGCCGCGGTCTGATCGATCAGGACTGCGCAGGCAGCTACGGGCGGCTCACGCCCGCTTGCGTAGGCCCAAGAACCCGGCCGCCGCCAGGCCGAGCACGCCGACCACTACCCCGACGATGGCGATCAGCCGCGCCGTGCCGGCCGCGTCATCGGCCTGCTTCGCCCGCTGGTCGCTCGCCGCCACCGCCTGGGTCAGCCGCTGCGTCTCGCGGTCCACCCGCGCCGACAGCTGCCCGGTGGTCGGGTCCTTGCTCGGGAATTCCACCTCGGCCGGGTCCTTGACCTCGTCGAAGGTGGTCGGCGAGGAGGTGAACTTCTGGTCGACCCGCTGCCCCTTGATGCTGCCGGTGAAGTGGAAGGTGTAGACACCCGGCGCGGTCGGGATGAAAAACGCGCGGTAGTCGCCCGGCGTGCCGAACTCGCCGACCTCGAAGTCGGGCTCCATGGTCATCGACAGCTTCTGGGTGTCGTCGGTGCCCTGGCTGACGTCGACCTTGAGGGTGTCGCCCAGGTCGACCACGGGCTTGTCGTTGACGTCGCGGATGAGTATCTGCACGCTGTTCTTGGTGCCGGCGTAGGCGGGCTCGTCGCCGAACCCGACCGCGACCGCGTACCTGCCGACCTTGCGCTCCTCGTGGGCGGAGGCGGGCGCGGCGCCCAGCGCCACCAGCAGCCCGGCCGCGCCGACCACGACCATGATCGACTTGCTTGTCTTCCTCATCGCAGATGGCTCCCTTTCAACGGTGCTCCGGTAGTCGGCAGCACCAGCAGGCCACTCGCTGCCAGCCCAGGCGGCAGCGAGCAGCGCAACGCTACGAGGGGGTTCAGGCCATCCGAAGGTGCGGGGGCGCGCGGCTGCCAAGCACACCGCGGGGCCGCGACAGCGCCCGCGCGACGCTTCTTGGCCACAGGACCGGCAGGTGGACGCGCCGCAGCGGCGGATCCGCGGCGAAGGCTCGGCCGACCGCCTCGGCGACGCGGCCCAGCGACACCAGCAGGGTGGCCACCGCCACGGCCACCAGGACCTGGACCAGGACGCCGACGAACACCAGGCGGTCACCGATGACCAGGCTGGCCGGGTGGCCGCTGACGGTCCGCTCCAGGACCTCCTGCACGCAGAAGATGGTGGTCTGCAACAGGCACAGCTGCGCCGCCAGCCACGCCCACGGCTCGTCAGCCGGCGTGCGGGGCTCGCGCCGCAGACCGTCGCCGAAGCGACGCACGATGGTGGAGACCGCCACCACCAGGCCGAGCACGATCTCGGCCGCCACCATGGTCGACCAGTAGCCGTGCCCGGTGCCCGCCAGCAGGGCTGCCCGTGTCCTGCCCTGTGGCGCGACAATCAGGTATGCGATGGAGTGGCCGACCGCCGCGCCGACGACCGCCGCGCCGGCCAGCGGTAGGCGACAAACCGCCCCACGCCACCTCATCGCACCAACTCTCCCCCAACCCAAGCGCAGTGACAAGTCCGGGGCTCGTGCGTACCGCGGGCGCAAGACCCGAACCTGCGGGTGTGGATAACGAGTTGCCGGATCGGCGCCGAGCAGCGAGGATGGGTCGCATGTTTACTCCGCCAGGCGTCGACGCCCGGAGCTGGACACCCGACGGCTGGCGTAGCCTGCCCGCGGCCCAGCAGCCGGAATGGCCCGATCCGGTCGCCCTCGAGGCAGCCCTCGGCGAGGTTGCCGCGCTGCCACCGCTGGTGTTCGCCGGGGAGGCGCGCACGCTCCAGGCCTCGCTGGCGCAGGTCGCCGCGGGTCACGCCTTCCTGCTGCAGGCGGGCGACTGCGCCGAGTCGTTCAATGCTTTCTCGGCCAACACCATCCGCGACAAGCTCAAGGTCATCCTGCAGATGGCGGTGGTGCTGACCTACGGCGCGGGTCTGCCGGTGGTCAAGGTCGGGCGCATCGCGGGCCAGTTCGCGAAGCCTCGCAGCTCCCAGGTCGAGCTGGTGGACGGGGTCGAGTTGCCGTGCTTCCGGGGCGACATGGTCAACGGCGTGCAGCCAACGGCCGAGGCCCGCCGGCCCGACCCGGGCCGCATGCTGCGCGCCTACCACCAGGCCGCGGCCACGTTGAACCTGCTGCGCGCGTTCACCAAGGGTGGCTTCGCCGATCTGCACCAGATCCACACCTGGAACCAGGAGTTCGTCGCCCGCAGCCGGGCGGGGCAACGCTATGAGGCGACCGCCGACGCCATCGACCGGGCGCTGCGCTTCATGACCGCCTGCGGGATCGAGGTCGCCGGCACGCCCACCCTGCACCAGGTCGACTTCTACACATCGCACGAGGCGCTGCTGCTCGGCTTTGAGCAGGCGATGACGCGCCAGGACAGCCTCACCGGCTGCTGGTACGACACCAGTGCGCACCTGCTGTGGATCGGCGAGCGCACGCGCCAGGTGGGCGGCGCGCACGTCGGGTTCCTGGCCGGGGTCGGCAACCCGCTCGGCGTCAAGCTGGGCCCGGGCGCCACGCCCGACGAGGTGGTGGCGATCTGCCGCCAGCTCGATCCGCAGCGGGTTCCCGGACGGCTGACCCTGATCGCGCGGCTCGGCGCCGGGCGCGTCCACGACCTGCTGCCGCCGCTGGTCGGGGCGGTCGCCGATGCCGGGCATCCGGTGGTCTGGGCCTGCGATCCCATGCACGGCAACACTTTCGTCGGCCCGTCCGGGCACAAGACCCGCCGCTTCGAGGACGTGATGGCCGAGCTGACCGGGTTCTTCGCCGTGCACCGCTCGCTCGGCACCCACCCGGGCGGCATCCACGTCGAGCTCACCGGCGATGACGTGACCGAGTGCCTCGGCGGTGCGGACGAGATCGAGGACGGGCACCTGAGCCTGCGCTACGAGACGGCCTGCGATCCGCGGCTCAACGCCAGCCAGGCCCTCGAGCTGGCCTTCCAGGTGGCCGTGCTGCTGCACGGCTGAGCCGGCTCAGCCGATCGGGGACTGCGACGGGCGCTGGACGTGGAAGCGGCGCCAGTACTCCCTGCCCGATTCGGGTAGGGAGTGGATCGGGTCGTAGTACTCGTAGCGGCGGTCGAGCGCGTCGGGGTCGTCGAACTCGATGCCGGTGCGGTAGTTCTTGGTCCAGTACGAGATGCCCTTCTCGCGGTCGTAGGACTCGGTCTGGTGCACCCAGCGCTTGCCGACAAAGGGAACGTCGCAGACCACCCGGGCGGTCGCGAAGCCGGGCAGGTAGCCCATGATCGCGTGCTGCAGCGCCTGCGCCTGCGCCACCGAGATCCGCCAGTGCTCGGAGTTGGGGATCATGTCGCACATGTAGAAGTAGTACGGCATGATCTTGGCCCGGTTGAGCAGCGTGAAGCACAGCTCGAGCAGGTCGCTCACGGTGGTGTTCACCCCGCGCAGCAGCACTCCCTGGTTGCGCACGTCCCGGAAGCCCATGTCGAGCAGCTTGCGGACCACCTTGCCGACCAGCGGGGTGAGCTGGTTGGCGTGGTTGACGTGGGCGTGCACCGCCAGGTCCACCTCGCGCCGCGTGGCCTTGGCCGCCAGGCGCTCCAGGCCGCTCAGGACGTCGTCTTGCAGGAAGTGCTGGGGGATGCCCATCAGGCCCTTGGTGGCCAGGCGGATGTCGCGGATGCTGTCGATGTCCAGGAGCTGGGACACGAACTCGGAGAGCACCCGGATCGGCAGGTTGGCGACGTCGCCGCCGGACACCACCACGTCACGCACGGACGGGGTGCGGCGCAGGTAGTCCAGGATCTGCTCGTGCCGGCTCGGCTGCTTGACCTGGAACTTGTACTTGGCGATCTGGGGGGTGGAGTTGCCGACCAGGTCCATGCGGGTGCAGTGGCCGCAGTACTGGGGACAGGTGGCGAGCACCTCGGCCAGCACCTTGGTCGGGTAGCGGTGGGTGAGCCCCTCCACCGCCCACATGTCGGCCTCGTGGAGGCTGTCGCGGGTCGCCAGCGGGTGGCTCGGCCACTCGTGGTCACGGTCGTCGAAGGCCGGCAGCATGTAGCGGCGCACCGGGTCGGCCCACAGGTCCCGCTCGTCCATGGTATTGAGCATCTGTGGCGGGAGCAGCATCGACATGGTTGCCCGCTCGGCCTGGTCGCGCTCGATCGAGGCGAGCAGGCTGTCGGGCAGCAGCTCGCCCAGAGCGGCCTTGAGCTGGCGCAGGTTCTTGACCGAGTGGGCGCGCTGCCACTGGGCCGACTCCCAGTCACCCGTGCTGACGTCGGCGTAGCCGGGCAGGCGCCGCCAGTCGGGCTCGACCCACGCCCGCCGGAGCGGATACGGGAACGGCTGCTCGGCGGGGTGGGCCCGCGGAACCCGCGGGGAGAAAGGGCCGGGACGCGGCATTTCGCTCATCTGGCTGGACCTCACGACCCGAGAGTAGCAGACGCCGGTCAGCCGTCCAGGGCCCGCGCGGTCACGTGACCGGGAGGTCGGGAGCCGGGGCGGGAGCCGCCGCGCCGCGGTGGCGTCACCCGCACGGGCTGCAGGTGCTTGACGCAGCCGGGCAGGAGGACGTGGAAGCAGGCGCCGCCGCCGGCTCGCTCGGTCACCCAGGCGCGGCCCCCGTGGAGCTCGGCGAAGCGCGCCACCAGCGACAGGCCGATGCCGACGCCGCGCCCGTTGCCGCCGCCACCGCGGTCGCGGTCCGGCTGGCCCTGCCGGAACGGCTCGAAGATGGTGCCGGCCAGCTCGGCCGGCACCCCCGGGCCGGCGTCCTCGACGATCAGCTCGAGGTCCCGCTCCCTGATCAGCGCGCGCACCCAGACCTGCGTGCCCGGCGGCGTGTGCCTGGTGGTGTTGAGCAGCAGGTTCTCAACGATCCGCTCGATCTTGGGGCTGTCGACGGCGGCCAGCACCGGCTCGGCCTCGATCTCGATCGGCCAGCCGCGGAGCTGCTCGACCTCCTCGACGACCCGGCGGGCGAGCGCCCTGACGTCGGTCAGCGAGCGGTTGGGCTCCAGGATGCCGTCCTCCATCCGGTTGAGGTCGAGCAGGTCGGCCAGGAGGCGGTCCATCTTGCGGGTCTTCTCGATCATCATGCGGATCAGCTCGAGCGCCTGACCGTGTGGCAGGCTCAGCTTGGTGCGCTCGAGGGTGACCGCGACCCCGTGCAGGGCGGTCAGGGGCGTGCGCAGGTCGTGCGAGACCGCCTGCAGGAAGGTGTCCTTCATCCCAGACATCGCCCGCAGGCGGTCGGCCGTCGCGTACTCGCGGCGCAGCGCGGTCTCCAGCTCCGCCTCGCGCTGGAAGAGGCGGTCGACGGTGTCGTGCAGGCGCCGGTGCAGCCGCTGGTTCTCGAGCGTGGTGACCACCTGCCGGGCGACCACGAACAGGGCCAGGACGATGCCGTTGAGCACGAGGAACGGCTCCAGGTGGCCACGGGTGACCTGGACCGTGGCGGCGGTGAGGCAGGCGACCGCTGGTGGCAGGTAGGAGAGCGCCTGCCCCGGCCAGGTGACCTGGAAGACCTCCTCGTCGTCGCAGCGGATCAGCTCGGCCGGGATGGTCCGCAGGGCCGCGACCGCCAGCAGTAGGAAGCCGACCAGCCAGCCGGCCTCGAGCAGGTGGGTGGCGTCGCCGCCCACCTTGGCGATCTGGAGGGCGAAGCCGGAGTCGGCCACGCTGATGGCCACGATCGCCGCGGCCAGCAGGCTGGGCTGCAGGATGCCGTGCCCCCGGGCCCTGGCGAGGAGCGAGAAGGCGACGGTCAGGGTGACGACGTCGCCGAGCGGGTAGGCCAGGCCGATCGCCCGCGGCAGCACCGGGCCGGCGGCCGCGTAGGCGGGGCCGAGCACGGTCGCCCAGCATACGAACAGCAGCGACGCCGCGATCAGCAGGCCGTCGAGCAGGCTGCGCACCTGGGACAGCGCCCGCACGGGGGCGTTCGGCAAGGAGAGCATCCCCAGCGTGACCAGGGCGATCGCGGCCAGCAGGACGGCGTCGGCGGGGGCGGGGAAAGGCGAGTGGCGCCCGTCGACCAGTGCGGCCCAGAGCCGGAGAAGGTGGCCCACCCCCCAGGCGGCTGCCGCGGCGCCCAGCAGGCGCAACGCCCGGTGCATGGCGATCGTCCAGGCCCGGCCGAAGCCGTACTGGCCACGCGCGGCCGCGTGGAAGCAGGCGACCGCGGCCGCGCACGCCGCCACCGCCGCTGCGGCGTCGACGGCGAGCATGGTGGCGCTGTCAATGCTCACATCGAACCTCTGGGAGGGCTCGAGGTCGGCACCACTCGGAGGCCCGCGCCCCCGAGCTGAGCTCTAAAGATACACGAGCAGACCAGGCGTTTCCTGGCTGATGGCCATAACTTACTAGACCATTCGTCGCCTGGGGGACGATCGCGTGACTGGGATCGCCCGGATCGCGCCACCCGGGCTGCCCTGGTCTGGGTCATCGTTCCTAGTTCTCTGGCCATTCCGTGGACCGGCGAGATCGGCGGTCGGATGCCGCAACGGCACCACGACCGTGAAGCTGCTGCCGCGGCCCGGCTCGGATTCGACGGTGACGGTCCCGCCCAGGACCTCGACCAGGTCGCGCACCAGGGTGAGCCCGAGGCCGACGCCGCCGGCGGGCTTGGTGTCAGAGCGGTCCACCTGGTAGAAGCGGTCGAAGATGCGGCGCTGCTCGCTCAGCGGGATGCCGGTGCCATGGTCCTGGACCCAGATGGCCACCTGCTCGCCGTCCCGGCGGGCGCCGATCAGGCAGGGGCGGTCGCGCGGCGAGTACTTCAGCGCGTTGTCGACCAGGTTGCCGATCACCTGTGAGAGGAAGCGGCGGTCGGTCAGCAGCGGTGGCAGGTCGGCCGGCAGGTCGACGCGGATGCGGTCGCCCTCCACGCCAGTCCCCTCCACCACCTCGCGGCACAGCTCGCCCACGTGCACGGTGCCGAGCGTGATGACGAACCGCCCGCTCTCCAGCCTGGAGGTGGTGAGCAACCGCTCGACCAGGCTGAGCAGGCGGTGGGCCTGGCGCTCGATGATCTCCAGGAACTCGTTGCGCTTGTCGGGCTCGATCCTTGCCGGCAGGCGCCGCAGGGTCTTGGCGTAGCCGATGATCGCGGTGAGCGGGGTGCGGACCTCGTGCGAGGCGATCGCCACGAACTGGCTCTTGAGGCGGTTCAGCTCCTCCAGCTCCGCCACGGTGCGCCGCTCCCGCTCCAGGTGCACGGCCAGCTGCCGCGAGCGCGTCGCCAGCATGCGGTTGCGTTCCTCGAGCTGGCCCTTGAGCCGCCACGACTTGATGCACACCCGGCGGCCGTAGGCGACCAGGCCGAACAGGATCACCGCGGTCCACAGGCCCTCCTGCAGGTAGAGGGTTGCCGCCGGCAGGCTGAACCAGCCGATCCCGGGGAAGGTCGCGGGGAACCGGTAGGGGGAGACGCGGTCCATGTGGTGCAGCAGCTCGCGCACCCCGACGCCGGACTCGAGCGTGCGGTCGGCCAGCTCCGCCGCCAGGAACGCGAGGTACATCAGCGTGACCGTGACGGCGAAGGCGGGCAGCACCTGGTCCAGCCGGTCGCCGGGGCCGGCGACCATGGCGTGGAAGACGTCGCTGCCGGCCGCCGTCACGACCAGCGCCAGGCTGCAGCGCCAGGCGGCAGAGGGGGTGGTGCGCCCGCGCAGCCTGCGCGGGTGGATGGCGCCGAGGAAGGCGAGCGTGCCCGCCACCTGGGGGCCGTAGAGCATCGCCAGCGTCACCTGCACCGCGAAGGCGACCCGCAGCCCGGGCCCTCCCCACGGCTCGGTGGCCACCAGCTCGAGGATGACGAGCAGCAGCACCCACTGCAGCAGCGAGGGAGACAGACCGTCGGGTGGGTGGGTCAGTCCGAGGCCGAGCCAGGCACAGGCCGGTATCACCAGGCCGAGCCGATAGATCGCGAGCGCATGGTGGTCTCGCGTGGTGAGGACCCCCCCTCGCCAGAGACCTGCCGGGTGCTGGGCGTCGCCCACGGGAGTGGTGTGCGCTGGCAGGACCTTACAATGACAGACTCGGACTCATAAGGAAACTCGGGCTTCTCCAGATGCCTCAGGCATCTCAGGTCTATCAGGTTACTCTTGGTGTTGTTCCTGCATGAACGTATTGAGCGTAGGCCAGGGGTTCAACATCACGCGATTGCGTGGTATGGCTTTACGACGTTCGGCCTGCACGTCTCCCAGCCGCCGAGGGCTGTCGTCATCGTCTGCCTTGTGCTTCCATGGAAGGACCCGTGCCACGGAGTCGTCTGATGCATCTTCCTCGACCGAGTGTTCCCCGACTGCCGGTTCCCCGGCTGCGGGTCCTGCGCGCGCCGTTCCGGCGGTTGCGGGTTGCCCGCGTGCCGGTTCGGCGGTACAAGACCGGCGCCCTGTGGGCGCTCGCCATCCTGGCCGCACTGGCCGCGTTGCCGAGCCTCGTCCCGAGGGAGGGGAGCGAGCTGTTCGCCGCCGGCGCCAACGGCTTCTCCCAGCAGGACGGGGCGACCGCCCGCTATCAGGCGTGGCTGCGCGGGCGTGAGGCCGCCAAGGACGCCGCGGCGCAGCAGGCTGCGGCGCGGCAGGCCGCCAACGGCGCCGGCGCCGCCCCGGCGGTGCCGCAGGTGCCGCAGCCGACCGACCTCGACGCCGTGATCCCCGCGCTCGCCCTGCGCGCCTACCGCGAGGCCGAGAGCTGGGCGGCCGGTTTCGATCCGACCTGCAAGCTGCCCTGGAGCGTGCTGGCCGGGATCGGCCGCATCGAGTCCAACCACGGGCGGCACCTCGGCGAGATGACCCGGTTCAGCCCGGCCGGTGACGTCACCCCGACCATCCTCGGGCCGGTCCTCAACGGCACGGCGGGCACGGCCGCGATCCGCGATTCCGACGGGGGTCGCTGGGACGGCGACGTCGTCTGGGACCGCGCGGTCGGGCCCATGCAGTTCATACCCTCGACCTGGCTGCCGCTGGGCCGGGACGGCAACGGCGACGGGCTGGCCAACCCCAACAACCTCTTCGACGCCGCGGTGAGCGCGGCCGGCTACCTCTGCCTGAACTCCAACGGTCCCATGACCGAGGACAGCAACCTGCGCAACGCCATCTACGCGTACAACCACTCCTGGGACTACGTCTCGGCGGTCATCACCTGGGCCAACTTCTACCAGCAGCGCGCCGGGCTCGGCTCGCTCGCCACGGTGCCGGTCGCGGTCGGGCCCGCCAGCCCCGGGACGGTGGGCGCCACCGGCACCGGCGCTCCAGGCTCGGGTCCCCCGCCGATCGCCGCCGGCGCGCCCGGGGTGTCCGCGGTGCCTGGCGCGGCGGCAGTGAGCCCGTCGCCGCCGCCCACCACCCGCCCAGGTGCCGCCACCACCACCGTCACCACCAGGCTGGGCGCGTCATCGACCACCAGCGGGCGGGGCACGACCGGCACGACCGGCACGACCGCGCCGACCACCACACGGCCTCCGACGACCGCGCCGTCCACCACCGCCAGCCCCACCACCACCACGACCCAGTGCCCGTCGACCTCGACCACGTCGTCGACCAGCAGCACCACCACGACGACCTCGAGCACGACCAGCACGACGACGACCAGCACGACGACGAGCACCACGCTGCCCTGCGCCGGCCAGCAGCCGTAGCGAGCTCTGGAGGTCAGACCAGGCGGCGGTCGCTGGCCCAGCGGGTGAGCTCGTGGCGGTTGGAGAGCTGGAGCTTGCGCAGGACCGAGGAGACGTGGGTCTCGACCGTCTTCACCGACAGGTGCAGGCGCTTGGCGACCTCCTTGTAGGTGAAGCCGCGGGCGATGTGCCGCAGGACTTCGCGCTCGCGCACCGTGAGCTGGTCCAGCTCCGGGTCGATCGGGCCGGTCAGCTCGCCGTGGAAGGCGTCGAGCACGAAGCCGGCCAGTCGCGGCGAGAACACCGCATCCCCGTCGTGGACCCGCCGGATCGCGCCGGCCAGGTCGGCGGGCGAGATCGACTTGGTGACGTAGCCGCGAGCGCCGGCGCGGATCACCCCGATCACGTCCTCGGCCGCGTCAGAGACCGACAGGGCCAGGAAGCGGGGCTCGGGATGGGTCTGGCGCACGGTCTCGAGCACCGCCCGCCCGCCGCCGCCGGGCAGGTGCACGTCGAGCAGGACCACGTCCGGGTGCGCGCGGCGGATCCCCTCGATGGCGGCATCGGCGTCGCCGGCGTCGCCGACGATCTCGAACTGCTCGCCGAGCTCCACGCGCAGGCCGGAGAGGAAGAAGCGATGGTCGTCGACCAGGAAGACCCGGATCGGGCCGGTAGCGTCCACACCGCTCATCTCCTCTCTCTGGGCATGTGCATGGAGACCTCCGTGCCCGCCCCCGTCTCGCTGCCGATGGTGACCGTGCCGCCCTGCCGCTCGATGCGCCCTCGGATCGAGTCCCGGATGCCACGCCGGTCTGGAGGGATCGACCCGGGATCGAAGCCCTTGCCCTCGTCGCGCACGTACGCGGTGATGGCGTCCGGCTCCGCCTCAACGTACACCGAGACGCGCGCCGCGCCCGAATGCCTGGCCGCGTTGATGGCCGCCTCCTGGCAGGCGAGCAGGACCGCCCGCGAGCGCCCGTCGAGCGGCTCATCGCCCACCACGACCACGTCGACGGCGATGGCGTGCAGCTCCTCGACGCGGCTCGCGAGGGCCTCGACCGTGGTCTTGAGGCGCTCCTCCGCGAGCGGGGCCGGCTTGCCGTACAGCCACTGGCGCAGCTCGCGCTCCTGGCGGCGGGCGAGCGTCACGACCTCCATGGGGGCGTCGGCCCGCTGGATCAGCGCCAGCGTGTGCAGCACCGAGTCGTGCAGGTGGGCGGCCATCTCGGTGCGCTCCTCGGAGCGGATGCGCTCGCGCCGCTCGTCGGTGAGCTGGCGGTACAGCCGCAGGATCCATGGCCCGAGGATGAGCCCGAGTCCGGCGGCGGTCACGGCGATGGCGAGCAGGGCGCTGCCGGCCGCCGCGAGCGCGTCGCTGGTGGCCAGCACGAACCCCATGCCGGCCGTGACCAGCAGGCCGCCGACCACTACCCGGGGCAGGGCGCCGCGGTTGCCAAACAGCGCCTCGGCCGGGTTGCCCTGCGCGACGGTGCCGAGCTGGAACCAGGGGGCGCGGTCCTCCTCGTCGCCCCTGGCCCAGATCACCGCGGTGCCGACGGCGGCCAACGCCACCGGCCAGACCACCCGGTCCCCGAACCACAGGCCCACCTCCCGCAGGAGCAGCATGGTGCCGGCCACGATCAGCGCGAACGCGACGGTCCGCCGGCGGGTCGGCTGCCGCCACGCGGTGGGGCGGGTGGGGCTGGCGCGCTCGGTGGCGAAGACGAGCAGCAGGTAGGCGATGAGACCGATGCCGCCGGCGATGGTCAGGAGCAGGAAGGCGATGCGGACGATGACGGGGTCGACGCCGAGACGCTCGCCGAGACCGCCCGCCACGCCGACGATCACCCGGTTGCCTCGGCTGCGGGCGAAGCCCCACGTCGCGAAGCCGGGCAGGCCACCGCCCCGCGCCGCCCGCGCGGGCGGCGGGTCGTGCTCGGGTGCCCGGATCTGGCTCGTCGTCGGTCGGCTCCTGGTCGCTCGAGGCCGGCGCGTGGGGCGTGGCCTGGACCCGGCGCCGGCACGTGGCCGTTCCACCTGCTTGGATATGGTGGCATCGGTGCTGGCCGGACGCCATGGGGTAGGGACCCTGATGGTCACGCCGGCGGGTCAGGGATGTTCCAGGGCGATCCCGGATGGTGCGGCGGTGGGTGTGGGTGAACGCTGGCACGGTCTTCCCGGGCCGTCCCCGGAAGCGCCAGATCGCAGTGACGAGGAGGCTCGACCCCATGCCTGACGAGACTATCGGACCAGAGGAGCCCGCGGAGCGGCGGGAGCCTGCCGCGGGTGCCCAGCGGCCAGCACCACAGGGCGGGTATCCCGGGCAGTTCTCGAGGCGCCTGACGCGCCGCATGGACGACCGCCTGATCGCGGGTGTCGCCAGCGGCCTCGGCGCCTATTTCAACGTCGACCCGGTGGTGTTCCGCGTCGGTTTCGTCGCGCTCACGCTGGCAGGCGGCATCGGGGCGCTGATCTACCTGCTGTGCTGGATCACCCTCCCGCCGGCCTTCGGCCCGCAGGCCACCCCGTCCGGCGCGCCGGGCCGTCCGGCGTACCAGGGACAGGCGCTCGCGCCCGTGGTCCTGCGCCAGGGCGGCTGGAAGACCTACCTGGCGATCGGCGCGGTGCTGCTTGCCCTGGCCGTCCTGTTCGGCCCGTTCATCCGGCCGACGGTGGTCTTCGCTCTGGTGCTGATCGCCCTCGGCGTCCTGCTGATGGTGCGGGACCAGCCGAGCGGGGACCGCCCGCCCGGACAGCCCGGTCCCGGTGGCGCTGGGCCTCCCGGCGCCGCGCCACCAGCAGGTGGCGGCCTCCAGCCGGGCCAGTCGGGACCGCGGGGCCAGTGGCAGCCCGCGGCGCCGGGGACCGCGGCGGCGGGGACCGCGGCGCCCGCCGCCGGACAGGAGCCGCCCGCCGCCGCCGGCGTCGCGCCGGGCGCCTCCGGCCCGTCCGGCACCTGGAGCTCCGCTCCGGCCTGGCGCCAGCCCAGCGGCTGGGGCTCGAGCGCGACGGCCGTCATGAAGCCGGCCCAGCGGCGTCCCCGCTCGATCATCGGCTGGGTCACCGTGGCCCTCGCCCTGCTCGCCGGCGGCGTGGCCGGCGCGCTCGACAACTTCGGCGCGGTCCACATGACCGCGGCCACCACGCTGGCCCTGATGCTGACCGTGGTCGGCGCCGGCCTGCTGGTCGCCAGCCTGTGGGGCCGCGGCGGGTGGCTGATCCTGCTCGGCTGCCTGCTCCTCCCGGTGGTGGCGGTGAGCAGCGTGCTCAACGACGTGTCGGTCACCGGCGAGACCGGCGACCAGAGCTGGCAGCCGCGCGCCGTGGCCGATGTCCGCCCTGAGTACAGGCTCGCCGCCGGACAGCTCCAGATCGACCTCTCGCAGGTCCGGTTCGGCTCCCAGCCAGCCACGATCGACGCCAGGGTCGCCGTCGGCGAGATGCGCATCACCGTGCCGTCCGGACAGCCGGTGACCATCCACGCCGACGCCACCGGCTCGATCCAGGCGCTCGGCCGCGAGACCAGCGGGTACAAGGTCCACTCCGACATCAGCCAGAGCGGCTCCGAGCGCCTCGGCCAGCTCACGCTGAACCTCCGGGTCGGCGTCGGGTCCATCATCGTCGCGCGCGGTCCGTAGCGATCGCCAGAGCACACGGAGGGAGCACGAATGCAACGTCACGACTTCGACCCGATCGCCTTCATCTTCGGCGTGGTCTTCAGCGGTCTCGGAGTGCTGTTCATGATCGGCAGGCTGGAGGTGCTGAACCACGCGCAGTGGCTGTGGCCGGGACTGCTGGTCCTGCTGGGCCTCGCGGTACTGGTCGGTGCCCGGGGACGCGGGGGGGCGCGCGCCACCCGGCCGGCGTTCGAGTCGGGCTCCAGGATCGATCCGACGGTCGAGGACAGCCTGCTCCATTCGCCGATGACGACCATCGACAGCGAGCAGCTGGTGGACACCGAGACGCTCTTCACGCTGCAGCCGCGGACGCTGGCCCGCCCCCCGGACGCGGGCGCGGCCTCGCAGTCGGTGGAGCCGGTGGAGCCGGTGGAGCCGGAGCAGCCCGTGGAGCCGGTGGAGCCGGTGGAGCCGGAGCAGCCGGTGGAGCCCGTTGAGCCGGTGGAGCCACCGGCGAGCGAGGCCGCCGGGCCGGAGGCGGAGGAGGCCGAAAACCAGGTGCGCCCGCCGCGGGGAGATGCTTGAGTGGACGGCATGGAGGGCTACGGCAGCGCCACCTACGGCGACCACATCGCACCGGTCTACGACGAATGGGAGGGCGTGCCGGCCGACAGCGACCAGGCGGTCGCGTTCCTGGCCGAGCGCGCCGGCGGCGGCCCGGTGCTCGAGCTCGGCATCGGCACCGGGCGGATCGCGCTGCCGCTGGCCGCGCGCGGGCTCGAGGTCCACGGGATCGACGCCTCCGAGCGGATGGTCGAGCGCCTGCGGGTCAAGCCCGGTGGGGCGGCCATCCCGGTGGCGGTCGGCGACTTCGCCGACGTGGAGGTATTGCAGTCGGGCGGCTTCGCGCTCGTGCTGGTGGTGTTCAACACCTTCTTCGCCCTGCTGAGCCAGGACGATCAGGTCCGTTGCTTCGTGGGGGTGGCCGCGCGCCTGGCGCCGGGCGGCGCGTTCGTGCTCGAGGCGTTCGTCCCGGACCCGGGCCGCTTCCAGCACGGGCAGCACGCCGGCACCCGAGCCTTGGCCATGGACCGGGTGCACCTGGAGGCGAGCATGCACGACCCGGTCGAGCAGCGGGTGCGGTCGCAGCATGTCGTGCTGGATGAGCGGGGGATCCGCCTGTTCCCGGTGCAGCTCCGCTACGCCTGGCCCAGCGAGCTGGACCTGATGGCGCGCCTGGCCGGGCTGCGGCTCGCCGAGCGCTGGGCGGGCTGGCGCGGCGAGCCCTTCGGCGTGGGAAGCCCGCGCCACGTTTCCGTCTATCGCAGGCCCGCCTGATCTCGGCCCGCAGGCCGGCAGGCACGCGCGGCTCCCGCCGCGGTTGCGTCAGCCCGAGTGCTCCACCAGCCGCTGGACCACCCGGGCGGGGGAGGCGAGCGTCGCGCCCACGGCGGCGAACAGGGCGTCCAGGTCGGTGTAGCGCAGCTCCGCGGCGACCTTGGCGAGCGAGCCATCCTCCAGCACGCCGTCGAGGGAGCGGCCCGTCTCTCGCAGCGCCTCACCGAGCGCCTGCCTGCCGACCTTGATGGCGTGACAGCGGCGCTGCTCCGTGAACCACTGGCGGATCTTGATCCGCGCCTGCGGTGTCTTGACGGAGCCGAGCCAGTCCTTGGATGGTCCGGTGCCCACCGACGCCGCCGTGAGGACCTCGACCACGTCCCCGTCCGAGAGCATGCTGGCCAGCGGCACGAGCTGTCCGTTGACCCGCGCGCCGACACAGCGGTGCCCCCTGTCGCCGTCGAGGGCGTAGGCGAAGTCGACCGGGGTCGCCCCCTCCGGCAGGGTGAGCGTGTCCCCCTTCGGGGTGAACACCACGATCTTGTGATCGCTCAGGTCGTAGCGCAACGACTCCAGGAACTCGCGCGAGTCCGGCGCCTCGCGCTGCCAGTCCAGCAGCCGTTGCAGCCAGTCCAGGTCGTCGGGCCTGCCGGCGGGCTCGGCCACGCGCCTGGCACCCCGGCCGCCGGTGTCGCGCAGGTGGGCGACGATGCCGTGCTCGGCGATGCGGTGCATGCCCTCGGTGCGGATCAGCACCTGGAGGAGCTCGTCGCGTGGCCCGATCACGGTGGTGTGCAGCGATTGGTAGAGGTTGAACTTGGGCATCGCGATGAAGTCCTTGAAGCGCGCGGGCAGCGGCATCCAGCGCCCGTGCACCGCGCCGAGCGCCACGTAGCAGTGGGGGGCTTCGCCGGCGACCACGATGAGGACGCGGGCCATGTCGTAGACGTCGGTGGTGCCGCCGCCGCGGTCCAGGATCGTCTGATGGACCGAGTGGTAGTGCTTGGCGCGGGCGCTGACGGTCGCCTTGACGCCGGCCGCGCGCAGGGCGGGCTCGATCTGGCTGATGAGCTCTCTGAGGTGGGCCTCGCGCTCGGCCTCGCGCTCGGCGACCAGGCGCACCGCCTCCTGGTAGGCAGCCGGCTGCAGGGTGGCGAAGGCGATGTCCTCGAGCTCCCGCTTGAAGACCTGGATGCCGAGGCGGTCGGCCAGCGGCGCCAGTACCTCGAGCGTGGCCCGCGCGATGCGCTCCTGCTTGTGACGCGGCTGGAAGCCGAGGGTGCGCATGTTGTGCACCCGGTCGGCCAGCTTGATCACCAGGACCCGCAGGTCCTGCGCCATCGCCAGGATCATCTTGCGGATCGTCTCGGCCTCCGCGGCCTCGCCGAAGCGCAGCTTGTCGAGCTTGGTGACGCCGTCGACCAGGTGGGCGACCTCCTCACCGAACTCCTCCCTGGCCTGCTCGAGGGTGTAGGCCGTGTCCTCGACGGTGTCGTGCAGCAGCGCGGCGACGAGCGTGGTGGTGTCGACGCCGAGTTCCGCGAGGATGACCGCGACCGCGAGCGGATGGGTGATGAAGGGCTCGCCGCTGCGGCGGAGCTGCTCGCGGTGGAGCAGCTCGGCCACGTCGTACGCGCGCCGCAGCATGGCGAGGTCGGCCTTGGGGTGGGTGGCCCGGTGGGCGCGCACCAGCGGCTCGATCGCCTCCCGCCCTGGGAGGGGCGGGCCTGAGCGTCCGACCAGGGAGCGCAGCCGGCTGCGTGGCCTGGGAGCGGTACCGGCGTCAGCGCCCACGGCAACCTCCCACGATCGGGCCGGGCTCGGCGGCGGTGCCTCCCGAGCTCCTATCGTACCGAGAGGCGCAAATCGGCTTGGGCGGTGACCACCCACCAGGGGTCGTGTCCGGAGGACCACCGCCGGAACCCGCCTCAACCAAGCAGCGGGCCAGCCGTTTGCGCCTCCGGCTGCCCCGCTGAAACGTGGTGCTCGCCTGATCGAAATAGGCGATACTGCAGCCCATGTCGATTCGATCGAGCTGCTCTCTGGCCCTGTTGACCTTCGATGACGCGCTCGTCCCGGACGATGGTGAGGTCATCATCGACTTGTCGGATCTCGAGTTCATCGACGCCTATGGCCTCGTGGGGCTGGCGTCGCATGTCGTGGAAAGTGCGCTGGAGGGCCGTGAGATTCGGCTGCTCGTGCCGCGCAATCGGAGTGCAGATCTACGAGGCGGCCGGTGAGCTGTGCAATAACGTGGTGGAGCACGCGAAGTGCCCGGTGGGCGGCTACATGGCCGCGCAGTGCTACAAGCGCGAGAGGCCGGGGGCCAAGGTGCCCTGCCGGCCCGGCCGGTAGCTCCAATGGGGAAGAGGAGGAGCGCCCGATGCCGACACTGACCGCGCCAAAGCTGGTCTCCAGCCGAGACCAAGCCCGGGAGTTGACTGCCGGGCTTTCAGAGAACCTCGCGGACGTGGCTGTCATCGTGGATTGCCCAGCGCTCCAAGCCAGCACGCCATCATTCGTGGACGAACTGGTCAAGGTCTGCCTTGTGGAGCGTCACGCCCGGAGCTTGGTGCTGTCGAGAGCACCGGAGCGGACTGCGGAGCTGGCTCGTCGGTCAGCCAGCAACCGGCAGGTTGCCGACCGGCTCGAGATTGACCCACCCTTCAACACCAGCTGATCCATGAGGTGCAGGACTCGCCGCCTGCGGTCCGGCCCGGGCGGGCGCCGCAGCGGCCGGACACGGTCGCGTGCCTCTCGCCGTGGGCTCACCCATGCGCCCCGGCGCTGGCTTCGACCTCTCTGAGGTGGCGGACGGTGCGGACGATCTGGCCGGGGCCCACCTGTGGGACGCCGCCGTAGCGGCCGGCGCGGTAGCCGCGCTCCAGGTTCTCATCCTTGCGCGGGTGGGCGTCGGTCAGCGGATAGAGCTCGGTCGCCCCATCGGCGCGCTTCTCGGTCAGCCAGACCTGCTCGCGGCCGAGTGGCCGGTCGCCGGTCGCGGTACCCAGCGGTGTCGTGTCATGTGAGGTGAAAATGAGCTGGGCGCTGTTCGGGCTGGCCGCCGGATCCTGGAAGAGGCGGATGAACTCGGCGACCAGCGTGGGATGCAGGCTCGCGTCCAGCTCATCGACGAGTAGCACCGCTCCGTCCTTAAGGGCGAGCAGCAACGGCCCGAGCAGCGCGAACCAGTTACGCGTGCCATACGATTCGTCATCGAAGTCGAATGCCGTCCGTCGGCGCCCGCTCGTGCGAACCAGCCGGATGCGCGGCGGGTTGGGGTCCTCCTTGATCACCTCGAGCTCGTCGATGCCGAGATCGGCGACGCGTAGCAGCTCCAGTATCCGCATGCGGTCCTCGGTGAGCAGTTGTCTGCTGGTGAAGCGCTCGCGCTCGGCTCGGTCGCTCTCTGGGGTCACCAGCCACAGGTTGCCGTGGAACCAGCGGTGCAGCACCGAAAGCTGCGGGTGGTTGTTGGCCGCCGCGGTCGAGAGGAACAGCGCGTCGGGCCGGGTCAGCCGGGCGAGCGTCGCCCGCTCTCCCTTGAGGTGGTCGCCGGGAAACCGAAACGGCTCGGCAGCGCTTGCGTCGCGGTCGAACCACACCTGTCGCCGGCCGCGCGGGTAGACGTGCAGCCATTCGGCCTCGACGCGACTGTCGCTCAGCTCGAAGCCGTACACCCAGCGAGTCTTGTCGATGACGAGATCGACCTCGAACGACGACGGCATCTTCGCCGCCTTGGCGTCCAGCGCGAAGGGCGTGCGTGGCACCCCCTCGATGCGCGTCCATTCGGCATGCGAGTCGAGCACCGCCGCACGCATCATCCGCAGCGCGCCCAGCACATTCGACTTGCCCGACGCGTTCGCCCCGTAGATGCCGACCACAGGCAGCACGCGCACCGGCCGGCCCTCCACGACGACTCCGGTCGGCCTCGCCGGGCTGTCATCCAGGCCGTCGGAGATCAGGGAAAGGGTTTGCTCGTCACGCAGCGAGAGCACGTTCGCGGCGGTGAACCCGAGCAACACAGGGGCCTCCTCGCAGTCGGCCAGCCTCTCAAGTAAGGTTACACGCGGAAAATCGTCATGCAAGACGAGTTTACAAGCGCGGACACCCTCTTGGCGCGACTACGCGGGGCGCTCGCGGTGGACCACGGCGGCGAGGGCGCGGATGAAGGCGGGCTGGGTGTTGGGCAGCTCGATCCGGTGGAAGGCGATGCCCGCCTCCTCCGCCTCCTCCCTGGCCGCCACGTCGAGGTCGTAGAGGATCTCGAGATGGTCGGCGAGGAATTGCACCGGCACCACCAGGACCGCACGGTGACCGGCGGCGCGCAGGTCGGGGAACAGCTCCTTCAGGTCGGGGCGGAGCCACTCGCCGGGCGAGTGGCCGGCGCTCTGGTAGGCGAACCGCCACTGCTCGGCGTCGAGGCCGACACGCTTGGCGACCGCCTCGGCCGTCTCCATGAGCTGGTCGACGTAGCCCGGCTCGCGGTCGACCACCGCCCTGGGCAGGCTGTGGGCGGTGAGCAGCACGGGGACGCCGCGCCCGCCGTCCGGCAGCCTGCCGAGCGCCTGCCGGGTGCGCTCGGCCAGAGCGTCGAGGAACGCGGGCAGGTCGTGCCAGGCGCCGGCGACGGTGACGCCGCCGTTCGGGCCGAGCGGCCCGGCTGCGGCGGCGAGCGCCCGGTCGTAGCGGCCCATGATGATCGAGGAATACTGCGGCGACAGCACGATGCCGATCACCCGTTCGGCCGCGGCGGCGGCCAGCCGCCCGACCGCTCCGCCGATGCCCGGCTCGGAGTGGAGCATACCCACCTCGACCCGGTAGTGGCCGGGGCCGTCGCCGGCGTCGAGCAGCTCCTGCAGGGCGGCGCCCTGGGCGGCGGTGATGCGGATCAGCGGCGACCACCCCACCAGCTCGTAGCGGCGCAGGAACTCCGCCAGCAGCTCCGCGTCCGGCTCCCTGCCGGCGCGCACGCTGCGCAGGTAGGCGCGTAGCTCCTCGCGGTTGGAGGGCGAGCCGTAGGTCATCAGCAGCACCCCGGTGGGGCGGGCGCCGCCCGGCTGCCGCGACGATCCGCTCACACCGGCACCTCGGCCCGCTCGCGGGTCCGCTCGTGCACGAAGTCGACCAGGCGGCGCAGGTGGTCGGAGGAGCTTTCCGGGAGCACGCCGTGGCCCAGGTTGAAGACGTGGCCTGGCCGGCCGCCCGCGGCGGCGAGGACCTCGGCCGCCTCGCGCTCGACCACGTCCATCGGTGCCAGCAGCACCGCCGGGTCGAGGTTGCCCTGGATCCCCTTGCCGGGTCCGATGCGCCGCCACGCCTCGTCCAGGGGCACGCGCCAGTCGACGCTGACCAGCTCGCCGCCGGCCGCCGCCATCTGCTCGAGCAGGCCCACCGTGCCGGTGCCGAAGTGGATGGTGGGCACGCTGCCCGCGAGCGCGGCGAAGATGCGCGAGCTGTAGGGCAGGACGTGACGCTCGTACGCCCCCCGCCCGAGGTCGCCCATCCAGGAGTCGAAGAGCTGGACCACCTGGACCCCTGCGGCGATCTGGGCGCGCAGATAGCGCACGGTCACCTCGGTCAGGGTTTCCATGAGGTGATGCCACAGGGCCGGCTGGCCGTACATCAGGCTCTTGGCGCGGGCGTGGTCGCGGGAGGGCCGGCCCTCGATCAGGTAGGAGGCCACGGTGTACGGGGCGCCGGCGAACCCGATCAGTGCGGCGCGGTCGCCCAGCTCGCGGCGGAGCAGCCGGATCGTCTCGAACAGCTCCGGGGTGGCCTCCTCGGCCTCGACCACGCGCAACCCGTCGACCGCGGCCTGGTCGCGCACGGGCGCGTGGATGATCGGGCCGACGCCGGGATCGATCGAGAAGGGCACCCCCATGCCGGACAGCGGCAGCATGATGTCGGCGTACAGCACGGCGCCGTCGACGCCGAGCACGTCCACGGGCATCGTGGTGACCTGGGCGCACAGCTCGGGGGTGCGCGTCATGGTCAGGATGTCGTACCGCTCGCGCAGCTTGCGGTAATCGGCCAGGCAGCGACCGGCCTGACGCATGAACCACACCGGGGTGCAGTCCGGCGGCTCGCGCCGGCACGCCGCCAGCATCCGCTCAGCCCCGCTCATCGTCGCCTGCCTGCTCACTGCTCCGCCAGCTCCTCACCTGTCGGTCCGGTGCGTCCAGGGTAGACCTGGCCCTGGGGGAACCTGGTCTGGGGGTGGAGTCCGCACCCACGACCCCACCCCCAGACCAAGCTGTCAGGCCGTCGTGACCACCAGCCGCTGACTCGCGGCGGCACCGGCCGCGACCAGGACCTCCTGCCCGCGGTCGGGCGGCGGATGCTGAAGCGCACCTGCATCCCGTTCAAGGTCACCGAGCGGACCTGCGCGCTCTCCGGGATGGTATGCCCGATCTCAGCTCGGAGCGAACTCCCGTGCTGACCGTGTTGGTGTACCGGTTGGGGGATCGCCGTCCGCAACGTCGCCTGGCCGGTCATCGGACGCCCGTACACCGTCTTCCAATTTGCCTTACGATGCTCGGCGGGAGGCTGACCGCGCGGCCGGCCAGGTGCCGACGAAGACGAACACGAAGGGCGTGTGACCGCTGATGACCTCTGAGCCCGCTGCATCCCGGCTCGCCTCGTACCTCGGCGGTCTGGGGGTCCAGGTACCGCTCGATCGGCTCAGGCCGGAGACCGTGGCCTTCGCCGCCGCGCTGGACGTGGTCGCCCGCGTCGCGCCAGAGGTGGTCCGGTCGATCGAGGCGGAGCTGGCCGACCAGCGCTCCAACCTGAAGCTCATCGCCAGCGAGAACTTCGCCTCGCCCGCGGTCCTGCTGGCGATGGGGAACTGGCTCAGCGACAAGTACGCCGAGGGCGCGCCCGGCCACCGCTTCTACGCCGGCTGCGACAACGTCGACGCGATCGAGAGCCGCGGGGTCGAGCTGGCCAAGGCGCTGTTCGGCAGCGACCACGCCTACCTCCAGCCGCACAGCGGCATCGATGCCAACCTGGTCGCCTTCTGGGCGATCCTGACCGCCCGGGTGGAGGCGCCCGCGCTCGAGCGCCTGGGCTCCAAGGACCTGCTGTCCCTGCCGGAGGAGGAGTGGCGGCGGCTGCGGCGCGAGCTCGGCAGCCAGCGCATGCTCGGCATGGCCCTGGACGCCGGCGGGCACCTGACCCACGGCTTCCGGCCCAACGTCTCGGGCAAGCTGTTCGAGCTGTCGCACTACTCGGTCGACCCCGAGACCAAGCTGATCGACTACGACGTGGTGCGCGAGCGGGCCCTCGAGGTGCGGCCGCTGGTGCTGCTGGCCGGCTACAGCTCCTACCCGCGCAGGATCAACTTCCGCGTCTTCCGCGAGATCGCCGACGAGGTCGGCGCCACCTTCATGGTGGACATGGCGCACTTCGCCGGCCTGGTCGCCGGCGGGGTCTTCAGCGGCGACTTCGACCCGGTGCCGCACGCCCACGTCGTCACCACCACGACCCACAAGACGCTGCGTGGCCCGCGCGGCGGCATGGTGCTGTGCGAGGCGCGGCTCGCGCCGACCGTGGACCGTGGCTGCCCGCTGGTCCTGGGCGGGCCCCTGCCGCACGTCATGGCGGCCAAGGCGGTGGCGCTGGACGAGGCGTCGCGTCCGGAGTTCGCCGACTACGCGCGCCGGGTGGTGGACAACTCCGCCACGCTCGCCGAGGCGTTCCAGGAGGAGGGCGGCACGGTGGTCACCGGCGGCACCGACAACCACCTCGCGCTGCTCGACGTGCGCCCCTTCGGCCTCACCGGCCGCCAGGCGGAGTCCGCCCTGCGCTCGGCCGGGATCACCGCCAACCGCAACGTGATCCCCTATGACCCGAACGGGTCCTGGTACACCAGCGGGATCAGGGTGGGGACGCCGGCGACCACCACGCTCGGCATGGGCGCCGGCGAGATGCGCGAGATCGCCTCGATCATGTATGGCGTGCTCGCCGCCACCGAGCCCGACGCGACCTCCAAGGCCCGCTTCCAGCTCCCCGACCAGGTCCGCGACGGTGCCCGCAAGCGGGTTGCGGACCTGATCGCGGCATACCCCCTGTATCCCGAGATCGCGCTGTAGCGCTACCCCAGACCGGCGCAGACCTTGGCGAGCAGCTCGTTCAGGGTTTCGAGCTGCTCGCTGTCGAGGCGATCGACCAGCGCCTCGGGCGGGCGGCGGGCGATCTCGAGCAGCTTGCCGCGGAGCGCCCGGCCCTCCGGCGTGAGGGCGACGAGCTTGACCCTGCGGTCGGTGGCGTCGGGCTGCCTGACCACCAGTCCGCGCGTCTCGAGCCGGTCGACCATGCCGGTGACGTTGGAGCTGTGGCACTGCAGCGCCTCGGCCAGGGTGCCGATCGGCACACCGGCGTCGTCGGCCAGCCGGGACAGCAGCCAGAGCTGCTGCGTGGTCAGGTCGTACGGGCGCAGGTGCGGGCCGCTCTCACGGATCCGCTCCTTGTTCAGACGCACAATGGAGGCCATGACCTCGGCAGCGAGCTGCTGCTTGGTCTTGCGCAGGGCCACCAACGAACTCACCTCAGGGCTTCTCGGGATGCGCTCGCGAACGAGCGCACAGACATGTCGATGGTAGCTCGATAGGTCATGTCTGAACAACTGAGCTATGGAAAGTTGAGATATCACATATCTACCGCTATCATGATCGTCAGGTGATGTCATCAGCGCTCCATCGAGACCTCTGGGGAGGTGGTCGCGCCATGGTGCTCCTGCACTATCTCGTCGTCCCTGGATTGGGAGACGGCAACGGCACAGGTCCGCGGTCACAGGCGACCGCCGTCCACGCCGACGAGGCAGCCCCGGCCGATCGTGGCGACACCGCCGCGGCCGCGGCCGCCGCCGTCCCTCCGTCCGGTGCGTCACCCGTCACCGAGGCGCCCTGCGCCGCCTGACACTTGCCGCTGGCCCATTCGTCCGTAACCAACCAGCATCGGACGTAGCCCGAACGTGTCATGTGCAGGTGCCTGAACTCCTCGTAGTCTTCAGGTCGCCACGTGGGCGCCTGGTGCCCGCACAGCGGGTGGAAGGGTCGCACGGGCATGCCTGCCCGACCGCCGCTACCGGCCCGAACCGAGAGTTAGCAGATGCTGCGGAACGCCCCCCTTCGCTCCAAGCTGTTCGTCACCCTCGTCGGGCCTCTGCTCGCCCTTGCGGTCCTGGCCGCGGTCGTGATCCAGGCCAGCCTCGTAGAGAGCGATAAGGCCGGCCGGGTGAACGAGCGCGCACGCTTCGCCGGCGAGCTCGCCCCGCTGGTCCACGGACTGCAGGCCGAGCGCAGCCTCTCGTCGAGCTACGTGGCCGCCGCGCGGGACAGCGGCCGGGCACAGCTCTCCGCCCAGCGCGCCCGCGTCGACCGCCTCACCGCGGTCTACCTGGCCGCCGCCTCCGGGCTCGACCTCGGCGGTGACCCGGGCCTGAAGGAGCGGCTCGGCTACGGCGTACACGAGCTCGGCAAGCTGGGGCTTCAGCGGACCGCGGTCGACCACGGCTCGATGGACCACGTCCTCCAGGTCGAGCCCGAGATCGAGGAGGGCGAGCTCGAGGGAGAGGTCAACGTCCACGAGGACCACGGGCCGATCGACACCCCGGGCGAGGCGATCGAGCAGTACACCGACCTCATCAACGACCTGCTCGACGTCAACTCCGAGATCGCGCCAGGCAGCAACAACGAGCGCCTGCTCGAGGCGGTGCGGGCGCAGGTCGCCCTCTCCCGCGCCAAGGAGTTCGCCGACCACCAGCGCGGCCTGCTCTACGAGGTCTTCTCCCAGCACGGCTTCGCCGGCGGGCAGTACGGCAAGCTGACCTCGCTCGCGGCGGTCGAGGCGATCTACATGGCACAGTTCGAGAGCGCCGCCACCCGGGAGCAGCTCGAGCTGTACGACCAGACCGTGCGCGGCTTTGGGGTCGAGCGCGTCGAGCAGATGCGCCAGGAGGCGGTGGAGAGCGGTGGCGGCGGTCGCATCGATGGCGACGCCGCCGCCTGGTACAAGGCGTCCAGCGACAAGCTGGACGAGGTTCGTGAGGTCGAGCAGCACCTCAGCGCCGACATCATCGCCACCAGCGCCTCGATCAAGCGGGGCGCCGACCGCCGCGCGATACTCTACATCCTCCTGCTGGTCGCCGCCGTGGCGCTGGCGGTGGCGGTGTCGCTGGCCACTGCCCGCTCGCTGATCAGGCGCCTCGGCCGCCTCAGGGACGTCGCCGACGACGTGGCCGAGCACAGGCTGCCCGACGCGGTCGCGCGGCTCCGTGAGGGCGAGGGCGCCGACCCGGAGGTGGAGTCCGCGACCCCGGTCGAGGTCCACGCAAGGGACGAGATCGGGCAGCTCGGCGAGGCCTTCAGCTTCGTCCACCGGGTCGCGCTGCAGCTCGCCGGCAGGGAGGCGGCGCTGCGCCGCAGCGTCGGCGAGATGTTCCTCAACCTGGCGCGCCGCTCGCAGTCCCTCGTCGAGCGCCAGCTCGAGCTGATCGCCGACCTCGGCAGCAGGGAGTCCAGCCCGGAGGGGCTGATGGAGCTGTCGGAGCTCGACCATCTGGCCGCGCGCATGCGCCGCAACGCTGAGAACCTGATCGTGCTCTCGGGGGCCGAGTCGGCGCGGCGCTGGCGCGCGCCGGTGGCCGTCACCGACCTCGTCGCCGCCGCGATCGACGAGGTCCGGGAGCACGGCCGGGTCGAGCTGCTGCCGATCCACGACGGGACGATCGCCGGGCATGCCGTGGCTGGCGTGGTGCGCCTGGTCGCCGAGCTGCTCGAGAACGCCCTGTCATTCTCGGCGCCGGAGACCAGGGTGCTCGTCTCCGGGCAGGCGCTGCCAGCGGGCTACCTGCTCGAGATCGAGGACGAGGGCATCGGCATGAGCGAGGAGCAGCTCGGCGAGGTCAACCGGCGGCTGTCGGAGCCGCCGGCCGTGGACCTGGCCAACGCCAAGGTGCTCGGCTTCTTCGTGATCGGGCAGCTCGCCGCCCGCCACGACATCAAGGTGCAGATCCGCCACTCCTGGCAGGGCGGCGTGGCTGCGCTGGTGCTGCTGCCGACGGCGCTGGTGGTGCAGGTCGAGAGGGCGGCACCGGCGCCGGGCCGCCTGGGCGCCCGGCTCGGCGGCCGGTCGGTGCAGGCCACCACCCCGCCGGGGCGGCTGGCGCGCCCAGCCCCGTGATGCTCAGATCAGCTCGAGCACGCGGGTGGCGAGGGTGCGGCGCTCGACCACCAGCGCCTGGCCGTTGCTGAGCGTCCTCCAGGCGCCCCCGGACAGGCCGGACCAGCCGGAGGAGCCGACCACGACGGTGTCGGGGGAGACCCGGTACGGCAGGTGGTAGTAGGCGGGGTCTTCGCGCAGGCGCGCGGCCTCCTCGTCCGGGTTGAACACACAAGCGGCGTAGAGCCGCTCGCTGGTCAGCAGGACGAAGTTCAGCGCGGTGTACCGGTAGCCCCCGGCGATCTGCTCAAAGAGGTCCGGCAGCGCCTGCTCGACGCTGCCTGCCTGCTCGAGCCCGGCCAGGAGCGCGAGGAAGTAGCGCTCACTGAACGGGTGGGTGTTCTCCAGGGCGACGGCCAGGCCGGGGGTCGCCCGCCGCAGGTGGAGCAGGGCGAGGTCGCTGTCGACCGTTCGCGACAGCTTCTCGAGCAGGTCACTGGTATGCGCCGGGCCGACGTCCTTTGCCACGCTGAGCCCGCCGGCACCGTCGTACCAGGCCATCCCCCAGCCGTCGGCGTGCTGCCGCGACAGGTCGACGAACGACTCCAGATCCTCCCCGAGCACGTCCACCATCGTGGTGGGCGCACGGGTCGCCAAAGCCAGCAGCCGGCACATGCTTGACTGATCCCTCCAGATGGACCGGTTATGGGGAACGCACCGGGACGAAGTGCCGGAGCTCGCGGGGGTTCGCCCAGCCATCGGCACCGTATTGCGGGCCTGGTTCACCTGTCAAAACACGGAAGAACGGATCTGACCGGATACAGGGATTCTCCGTGGGGGCTCATGCACGCCCAGTGATGTGCCGAAGTCAATCCCAGATGCGCCGTACTGCCGGTTCGGACGCGCGTCTCCCAGACGCGCTCCTCAATGGGGGGAGGGAAGCACCGTCATGAGACCGCGCCTCTTACTTGGTGCCGCTGTCGCCGCGCTGGCCGTCACCCTGGTGGTGGCGGCCGGTGCAACCGCGGCCGTCCAGCCCACCGCTATGGGCACCTACATCGTCGTGCTGAAGGACTCGGCCGGCGCCCCGGCCACCGTCGCGTCCCGCCAGGCACGCCGATACGGGGCCGAGGTCGGTTTCGTCTACGGTTCGGCGCTCAAGGGCTACAGCGCCAACGTGCCCGTCGCGGACGTCAACGCGCTGCGCCGCGACCCGGGCGTCGCCTACGTGACCGAGGACCGCCAGGTCCACACCGAGGCCGACACCCTGCCGACCGGGATCAACCGCGTCGACGGCGAGCGGTCCAGCACCATCTCCGGCAACGGCAGCGGCAGCGTCAACGTGAACGTGGCCGTGATCGACACCGGCATCAGCACCAGCCACCCTGACCTCAACGTGGTCGGCGGCGCGGTCTGCAACGGCACCACCTTCAACGACCAGAACGGGCACGGCAGCCACGTCGCCGGCATCATCGCCGCCCGTGACAACGGCTCCGGCGTGGTCGGGGTCGCTCCCGGCGCGAGGCTGTGGGCGGTGCGCGTGCTCAACGCCTCCGGGTCGGGCACCTTCTCGCAGATCATCTGCGGGGTGGACTTCGTGACCCGCAACGCCGCCACCATCAAGGTCGCCAACATGAGCCTCGGCGGTGCCGGCTTCGACCCCGGCACCGGCTGCTCGACCGGCGACGCCCTGCACGACGCGATCTGTCGCTCGGTGCAGGCGGGTGTGACCTACGTCGTGGCGGCCGGCAACAGCGCCGCCAACGCCGCCAACACCATCCCAGCCGCCTACAACGAGGTCATCACCGTCTCGGCCCTGGCGGACTTCAATGGCCTGCCCGGCGGCGGCGCCGCGCCGACCTGCCGCTCCGACGTCGACGACACCTTCGCCGACTTCTCCAACTTCGGCGCCGACATCGACCTGATCGCCCCCGGCGTGTGCATCCTCTCGACCTACAAGGGCACCGGCTTCGCGGTGCTGAGCGGCACCTCGATGGCGAGCCCGCACGTCGCCGGCGCGGCGGCCCTCTACATTTCGACCCATCCGGGCGCCAGCCCGGCGACGGTCAAATCGGCGCTCCAGTCCGCCGGCAACCTGACCTGGAACAACTCCGACGACCACGACGGCACCAAGGAGCGCCTGCTCAACGTCGACGCCTTCTGATCGCTCTGACGTCTCTGGTCACCGCCGAGCCGCGGGCCGCGGCCTAGCTCGGCGGCGGACCCTGCCCGCCTTCGGGGCGCTCACCCTCCAGGGCAGGCTTGGGCTGCGGGGCGGCCAGCCCAAGGCCCTCGCGGATCGACTCGAGCCGCGCGGCGCCCTCCACGTCGATGGCGGCGCGCTCGACCTCGAGCATGCGCGCCTCCACCGAGCCGGAGGCCAGCTCCGCCTGCCCCAGGGCACGGGCGTACCTGCTCTCGATCTTGTCGCGGACCTGACCCAGCGTGGGCGTGTCGCCGGCCGGCGCCAGCTCCGTCATGCTGGCCATCGCCTCGTTCAGGCGCTCCTGCATCTTGGTCTGGTCGAGCTGGGACAGCAGGCGGGTCCGCTCGGCCAGCTTGGTCTGCAGCGCCATCGCGTTCGACTCGACCGCCGCGCGCGCCTGCTCTGACGCCTGCGCCGCCCGCCCCTGCATGGTGTGCAGCTCTTTCATGGACGCCTCGGCGCTCACCAGCTTGCTGGCGAACGCCCGGGCGGAGTCCTCGTAGCCGGCCGCCTTGCGCTCGTCGCCGGCCTTGCGGGCCTGGTCGGCCAGCAGCAGGGCCTGGCGCGCGTTGGCCTGGAGCTTCTCGGTCTCCTCCAGCGAGCGGGTGAGCTTGAGCTGCAGCTCGCGCTCGTTGCCGATAACCGCGGCGGCCTGCTGCGACAGCAGCGCATGCTGTTGCTTCGCCTCCTCGATCGCCTGCTCGATCTGGATCTTCGGGTCGGACAGCTCGTCGAGCTTGCCCGTGAGCGCCGCCACCAGGTAGCGCCACGTCCTGCGCAGCAGCTTCCCCATCGTCGGTTGCCTCCCTCGTCTCGTCTGCAAGCATTCTCGCGCGCTACTCGCTGGCGCGCTGGTAGGCGCTGAGCGCCCGCCGCGATATCTCCTCGGTCTCGGCCAGACCCTGCCGGATGCCCTCCAGCTCGTCGCCGAGCTGGTCGACCGCGCCGAGGTCGCCGGTGGGCCCGGCGGCGGCCATCGCGTCCAGCTCCACCAGCCGGGCGACCAGGCTCTCGAGCCCGAGCGTGCCGGACTCCAGCCGCGCGAGGACGCCGTTGCGCGCCGCCGCCAGCCGGCCGAGGACCTCGCGCTGCGCCTGCACCGAAGCCAGCGACCGATCCAGCTCGCCCGCGACGTCACCGCTCGCGCGGGCGCGGTCCGCCCGCAGGCGCTCGGCCTCCGCGGCCAGGAAATGGCCGTCGAGGCGGGCGATCGCCTGGCCGACGGCGGTCGCCTGGCCCGCGAGGCGCTCGAGCGCCGTCACCGTGTCGCTCACCTTCGGCGCCATCATGCTGGCCCGCTCCGCCAGCGGCCCGGCGTGCATGCTCCCGCCGAGCTGGGAGAAGCTTTCCGCCGCCCGCTGCGCCCGCTCCAGCCAGCGGCCCTCCGGCGCGCGCCGCTCGACCGGCAGCCTGCGCGGCTCGCGCCGCTCCACCTGGGAGCGGCGGCGCTCCAGCCTGGCGACCGCTGTCCTGGTCAGCCACACGGCGGCGCCGACGCCGGCACCGGCGAGCACCGGAACGCCCACCGCCCAGGCCGCCGCGCCGGCGGTCGCTCCGAGCAGCAGGCCCCAAGGGTCGGCAAGCTCATCCTTGAATGCCATCTTGGGCTGCGCCAGCCCTCGCGGGCCGCACGGCAGCGCCTCCTCTCAGAAGTTGGAGATCACCGCGGTGAAGACCTGGTTGATGCTGGTCGGGTTGGAGGAGTTGTAGGCGGCGCCGCTGGTGGTCTCGGCGATCCGCTTGAGCGTGCCCTGGTCGGCGTCGTCGCCATAGGCGATGGTGAACAGCCGCACCGACTGGTCACCCTGCTCGGTGCGGAGCTGGTCGAGCAGAGCCTGCAGCGTAATGCCCTCGTCCTCGTTCTTGCCATCGGTCAGCAGCACCACCGCGTTGATGCTCTCCGGGTTCTGGTGCGCCCGCACGAACTGGTACGACGCCAGGCTGGTGTCGTACAGACCGGTGCCGCCCTGCGGCGGCAGGCCCTCGATGCGCTCCCGCAGCACGGCGCGGCGCTGGCCGCCGTCGATCTGCTGGCTCATCGGCCCGATGGGGACCAGCTCGCGGTAGTCGCGGTCACCGACCAGCTTGGTCGAGAACATCCACAGGCCCACCCGGTCGTTGCCGTCGAACTGCGCCAGCGAGTTCACCGCGGCCTGCTTGGCCAGCTCCAGCTTGCTCTTGCCGGTGCCGGACACCTCCTCGCCCATCGACCCGGAGGTGTCCATCACGATCAGCACGTTGGCCCGCTTGCGCAGGTCCCCCCAGCTCCGCAGCAACTGGTCCAGCACGGCCGGCGCCGGCGGCGACAGCAGGGTGGCCGGCTCCCTCGGCGACAGGCCGTTGGCCTCAGAGATCAGCGGGCCGGAGCGGTTGCCATAGTCCCGGAAGGCGAACTGCTGGAAGCGTGCCTGCGCCTTTGCGCCCTGCAGGTAGGCGAGGAAACCCGCGGCGGCCTTGCGCTTGGCGTCGTCCGCCCATGGCGCGGTCAGCGCCACGTACGGGTGGTCGCTGAGCAGCGTGCCCTCCTTGGGGTAGATGGCCACCAGCGGGATCTTCGGCTTGGCGTGCCTGCCCAGCGTGGCCGGGTCGCCGGTGGGGTTGCCCTGGTTGTAGTCCCAGACGGATTTCTCCTCGACCGTGACCGCGGAGATGTAGGCGAGGCCGGCGCCCTGGTCGTCGGCCCGCTGCAGGTTGGTGAGGAAGGTGAGGGTGGTGTCGCCGTAGTGCACCACCGAGTGCTCCACCCCGGTCACGAACGCACGGGTCTTGGGGTTGGCGACGTCCCGAGCGGTCAGGTCGTTGGCCAGGCCGGTGGCCGCGAAGTAGGCACCGATGGTCGCGTTCAGGCCTGAGGTGGAGAAGTTCGGGTTGGTCTTGCCGAGCCGGAAGGCGCCCCACTCGGGGTGGCCGAACTTGCCCCAGCCCGCGCCTGAGCGGGCCAGGTCGAGCAGGTCGGCCCAGCCGAGCTTCTTCCTGGGCCAGCCGAGCGCCTCGGCCATCGGCCTGGGCATGGCGATGACCAGCGGTGACGCCGCGATCTTCGGCACCTCCCTTGGCACCAGCCTGGGCCGGTCCGAGGCGGCGGTGCGCTGCTCCAGCAGGGTCACCCAGCCTGAGGAGGCCGGCGTCCAGACGTCCGGCCTGGGGCCGTCGACGGACTCCTGCCAGCCGGTGGGCCGGGCCAGGGCGGACATGGCCTCGCCGGACGCCTTGCTGGTCACCTGGACCTGGACGCAGCGGCCGTCCACCTGGGGCCGTCCGGCCAGGTAGTCGCCGGCGAGCTGCTTCATGAGCTGAGCTTTCTCCGACGACGCCGTGACCGCGACGGTGATCCCGCCGGCACCGCACGATACCGCCGCCTTGTCCGCGCCCGGACCGGACGGCGAGCCCGAGTCGCGGCTGGTCAGCAGGCGCAGCCCGACGATGAGCGCGACGGCGACGGCGATGGCGATAAGAAAGGCGCGCGAGCTGCGCCGCGGCTGCTGGACCACGCTTCCTCCCACACGAGCAAAGATGAGCCTTGAATCTAGAGTGCGCGCATGGCGCGAACAAGGGAGGGTGCCCGATGACCATTGGCGAGGAGAGCTTGGACGGCTTCGGCGCACAGGCGCTGGCGCATCTGGCGCTGGTCGAGGCGCGCAACGCGAACGTGCTCGACGCGGTCGCCGATCGCATGCTGGAGGTGGTCACGGCGGGCGGGGTGCTGCACACCGCCGGCACGGGCCACTCGGTCGCGATGGTGCTGGAGACCTTCTACCGGGCCGGCGGGCTGGCCTGCGTCAGGCCGGTGTTCCACCCGGGCCTGCTGCCCCTGAGCGGCGGCTTCGCCTCCAGCCTGCTGGAGCGCAGCAGCGGGCTCGCGGCGCTGCTGGCCGGGCACGCCGCCGCCGAGCCGGGGGAGCTGGGATTCGTGTTCTCGAGCTCGGGCGCCAACCCGGTGCCGGTCGAGCTGGCCCAGTGCCTGCGCCGGGCGGGCGCGGTGGTGGTCGCCGTCACCTCGCTGCCGCACCTGCGGCAGGCCCCCGCGCGCGCCGGGGTCAAGCTGGACGAGGTCGCGGACTACCTGGTCGACATCCTGGTCCCCCCAGGCGACGCCTGCTACCGGCGCGGCGCCGTGGCCACGGCGCCGCTGTCGTCGCTCGCCTCCGTGTACGTCTGGAACCTGCTGCTCGCCCGCCTGCTCGACCGCGCCGTCACGGCAGGCGTCGAGCTGCCGCTGTGGCGCAGCGCCAACGTCCCGGGCGGCGAGGCCCACAACGCCGCCCTGGCCGACCGCTTCCGCACGCGGGTGCCGATGCTGTGACCTTCACAGCGTCAGAGGTACGTCCCGCCCGGGACCTGCTCATCGCCTGGACGGGGGCTGGGCAGGCCGCGGCCACGCATCTCCGCGAGCTGGTTGCGGGCGGCCATCTGCTGCGCGAACAGGGTGGCCTGGATGCCGTGGAACAGCCCTTCGAGCCAGCCCACGAGCTGTGCCTGGACGATCCGCAGCTCCGCCTCGCTCGGCGTCTCCGCCACCAGCGGCATGGTGATGCGGTCGAGCTCCGCCGCCAGGTCGGGGGAGAGGCCGCTCGCCAGCTCCTGGACCGAGATGTCGTAGATCTCCCGCAGGCGAGCCCTGCCCGCCTCGTCCAGGGGAGCCTGGCGGACCTCCTCGAGGAGCTGGCGGACCATGGAGCCGATGCGCATGACCTTGGCGGGGCTCGAGACGGTCTCGGTCGGTTCCGGGGTCGCGGACCTTTCCTCGCCAGGCGTGCGGCGGGGGACCGTGATGATCTCCGGCGGGGACGGCCGGGATTGGTCTTCGGACATGAGGCCCATCTTGCCACACGCTCGAGGCCTGTGCGTCGATACACGTTGGGCACGGGATTGACGATCGGTATGTCCACTGCCTAACGTTGAGCTGGAATCTCGGGCGAGCCGGAGGGCTGATGGCGGAAGCCGGCGGGCGGCCCGACGAGCACGAGATCTGGCGCCGCGCCATCTGGCGCGAGGTGCGCGACGGGAGCCGGCCGGGAAGCCGCGCGTACTGGTCGCCCAGCCTGGAGCGGGCCTCGCGGGACGACCTTCGCGAGATCCAGAGCCGGAAGCTCCGCGCGGCGGTGCGCTTCGCGGACGCCCGCATCCCCTTTTACCGCCGCCGCTTCGAGTCGATCGGCCTGGAGCCCGGCGACGTGCGCTCGCTCGAGGACCTGGCGCGCATCCCGCTCACCACCAGGCAGGACATGGCCGCCGACCTGGCCGGGCATCCGCCGTGGGGGACCTACACCGCGGTCGACGACCAGACCTGGCGTGAGCGTGGCTGGCAGACGTTCATGTCCTCCGGCACCACCGGGCAGCCGCGGGTGTTCCGCTACACCAGCTTCGACCGGACCATGTGGTCGTGGATCAACGCCCGCGCGATGTGGGCGATGGGTTTCCGGCCCGGCTGGGCGGGAGCGGGCGACAGCGCCATGCTGGCGTTCGGCTACGGCCCGCACGTGTGGCTGTGGGGCGTCCACTACGCCATGAACCTGATGGGCATCCCCATCGTCACCGCCGGTGGGCTCGACACGCGGGTGCGCGCCCGCCAGATCGACGACCTGCGCCCGACCGTGCTCGCCTGCACCCCCTCCTATGCCCTGTACCTGGCCGCGGTCATGGAGGAGTCGGGCCTGGACCCGAGCTCCAGCTCGGTCCGCTACCTGTTCTGCGCGGGCGAGCCGGGCATCAGCGTGGCATCCACCCGAGCGCGTCTCGAGGCGGCCTGGGGCGCCGAGCTGCACGAGTTCTACGGCTGCACCGAGGCGGCCCCGACCGCCGGCGCGCACACCTGCGCCGAGGTGGTGGCGGTCAAGGACGAGCCGCCGAGCCTGCACGTGCTCGACGACACCCACATCTGGGAGGTCGTCGACCCGGTGACCCTGGAGCCGGTACCGGACGGGCGGGCAGGGCTGTCGGTGGTGACCAACCTCTGCTCGGAGGCGTCGCCGCAGCTCCGTTTCCTGGTCGGCGACATGACCACGCTCACGCGCGAGCGGTGCCGCTGCGGCCGCACCTCGACCCGTGCGGTCGGTGGCTTCCTCGGCCGTGCCGACGACATGCTCAACGTGCGCGGGGTCACGCTGTTCCCGAGCGCGATCGAGGACGCGGTGCGCCGCGTGCCCGAGATCGGCGAAGAGTTCGAGATCGTGGTCTCCCACGAGCGCGAGCTGGACGTCCTCACCGTGCGGGTGGAGTGCCGCCGTGGCGTGGCGGCCGCCGAGCACGAGACGATCGCCAAGCGGGTCGAGACCGAGGTGATCTCGCGCTGCGAGCTGCGGCCGGTGATCGAGGTGCTCGAACGCGGGGTGCTGCCGCGCACCAAGCAGAAGGCACACCGCGTGCGGGACCTGCGGCGGCGACCAGGGTCGAGCCCACCGTGACCCCAGGCCCCGCGCCGGTCGCCACGGGGCTGCGTCGGTCATGGCCACGGGCCCGCCGGGGTCCTACAATCGGAACAGTTGTCCCGCTTCACTGTACGGGACGACCGTCCCGGTCGTCCGCGAATCCATGGAGGCAGATCCCGGCGATGGCGAGGAAGCCGACCGTGCCCATGATGGGCCACCCCACCGCCGACGCGCCCCCCGCCGCTGGCAGGGCCCTCCGCGCCGACGCCCAGCGCAACCGGTCGCGGGTGCTGGAGGTGGCCATCGCGGCCTTCGCCACCGACGGGCTCTCGGTGCCAGTCCATGAGATCGCCCGACGCGCCGGCGTGGGCACCGGCACCGTCAGCCGGCACTTCCCGACCAAGGAGGCGCTGTTCGAGGCGATCGTCTTCAGCTTCGCCGAACGACTCGTGGACCAGGCACGTCACCTCGCCGCCAGCGAGGGTCCCGGCGCCGCGTTCTTCGCGTTCTTCTCCGTCATGGTGGCGGAGGGCGCGGCCAACCGCGGACTCGCCGACGCGCTCGCCGGCGCCGGGTTCGACGTGGAGGCTGCCGCGTCACGCGCCGAGCACGACGTCGTGGGTGCCATGCGCGACCTGCTCACCCGCGCCCAGCAGGCAGGGGCTGTGCGGGACGACATCGACGCCGCCGACGTGAAGGCCCTCATCGTGGGCTGCTGTGCCCGGGAGCGTCCCGCCACCGACGCCCGCGCCAGGGAGCGGATGATCGCCATCGTCCGCGAAGGACTCCGCGCCAGCCATCCATGAGCGCGGATCCGCACCTCCACCGCTGCTCAGGTCTTGGGGTGCTCGTCCAGGATGACCGTGGTGAGGGTACTGTGGACGCCGGGGACGCGGCGCAGGCGGTCCAGGATCACGTCGCGAAGGCTCTCCACGCTGGGCGCGCGGACCAGCACCACGAAGTCGGAGCCGCCGGTGGTCAGTGCCACGTACTCGACCTCCTCGATGGCCAGCAGGTGGTCGCGGACCACGTGCCAGCTCTGCTGCTCGATGCGCAGGTTCACGAAGGCCGCGACGGTGAGGCCGAGCCGCCGCGGATCGATCCTGGCGGTGAAGCCCGCCACGATCCCGTCGCGGCGCAGTCGCTCGAAGCGGCTGTAGGCGTTGCCGCGTGAGATGCCGAGCTTGTTTGCCAGCTCCAGCATGGAGATACGCCCGTCGGAGCGCAGTGTCTGGAGCATGGCCCGGTCGACGGCGTCCAGCGGGCGAGCAGACTGTCCGGCCACGGGCTCCTCCCTCGGCCGACCCTGATCATCATGTTCAATTATCCCGCCAGAGGCTGGAAATGTGTCTCGCGGATCGCCGACGTTGTGGACAACGGACCCGGAGATCGCGGACACTTCGGACATGCGGTCCAGCGACGGGCCGTGTCGAGGAGGAGGTCGTCCCCGTGGGTGTCTTCGAGCGGATGGCCGAGCACGGCCACGAGCAGGTCATCTTCTGTTACGACCGGACCAGCGGCCTCAAGGCGATCATCGCCATCCACGACACCGCGCTGGGACCAGCCCGCGGCGGGACCCGCTACAAGCAGTACCAGAGCGAGGACGAGGCGCTGGACGACGTGCTGCGGCTGGCCAAGGGCATGAGCTACAAGTTCGCCTTCACCGACATGCCCCGCGGCGGCGGCAAGGCGGTGATCCTGCGCGACGACAGCCACGAGCACACCGACAAGCGCCTGCTGCTGCGCGTCTACGGCCGCTTCGTGCAGCTCCTGGCGGGCCGCTTCGGCACCGGCCCGGACCTTGGGACCAGCTCCCGCGACATGGTCGCGATCGCTGAGCAGACCGACTACGTGTGGGCGGTGGACACCGCGGTCGGCGGCACCGGGGACTCCACCCCGCTCACCGCCAAGGGGGTGCTGGCCGGCCTCCAGGCCGCCCTGGAGGAGACCGACGGCAGCCCCGCGGTCGAGGGCAGGCGGGTGGCGGTCCAGGGTCTCGGCGGGGTCGGCGGGCACCTGGCCGAGCTGCTGGTCGCCGCCGGCGCCAGCGTCATCGGCGCGGACCTCGACCCGGGGCGGGCCAAGGAGCTGGCTGACCGGCTGGGCCTGGAGCTGGTCGGCCCAGAGCAGATCTACGAGGTCGACTGCGACGTGTTCAGTCCCAATGCGGTGGGCGGGGTGCTCAACCAGCACACGATCCCGGTGCTGCGCTGCCGGATCGTGGCGGGTGGGGCCAACAACCAGCTCGCCACGCCCGAGGATGGCGTGCGGCTGTGGCAGCGGGGCATCGTGTACGCGCCGGACTACGTGGTCAACTCGGCGGCGCCGTACGCGGTGATCGGGGCGGGGGAGCTGCGGTACCCGCCCGAGCGGTTGCTGTCCAGCGTGCAGGGGGTGGCGGCGGCGGTGCGGGTGGTGCTGCGCCGCGCCCGGGCCGAGGGGCGCCCGACCGCCGAGGTCGCGGACGCGATCGCCGAGGAGCGGATCGCGATCGCCGCGCGGCTGCGCGCCATGAGCCCGGGAACCGGCGCCGTGCCGCGCCACAACGACCTCTGAACCGCGGTGGCGCTCAGGGGCGCCTGCCGCGGACGTAGAAGCCGACGTTCTGGCCGCTGAAGTTGAGGTGGAAGAGCCGCGGGTCGAGCCCGAGGCCGGCGGCTCGCTGGACGAGCCACGTGAACCAGTTCTGATCGCGGGGCGGCACCGACGGCTCCTCGATCACGCAGCACGGCAGGACCACACAGCTCGAGCCCGCTCGCGCGGCGGTGTCGAGCACCGCCAGGTTGGTCCCGTGGGCGTGCAGCGCCACCAGCAGGTCGAAGGGCTCGCCCAGCCGGGCCTGGTAGGGGGCGGTGATCCGCGGCACGCTGGCTTCGGCCGGGATCCTGACGCGCTGGCCGCCGTCGATGTCCCTGTACCTGTCGGGGAGTGGCTGCTCGACCGGGTCGATCACGACAGCGTCGTAGCCGTCCCCGCGCAGCAGGTAGGTGAGCAGGCCCTTGCCGCCGCCGACGTCCGCCACCCTGCAGGGTGGGAAGGTCTCCCTGACCCATCGCGCCAGCAGCTGGAAGCGGAACCGCTTCAGCCTCGGCAGCTCGTCACCGGAGCGGCGGTGCGGCGTCGACCGCTCCTCCTCCGGCGGGACGAGGCCGAGCTCGACCAGGGAGGGAGGCTGCGGATACCGGTGCCGGCGCATGGGTGACCGAGTGTACGCTCGCCCGATGCAAGCTCCGCGGGACGAGGCCGGCGCGGCGCTCGCCACGCTCGTGCTGCACCTGCGCGCCTCGAGGCGCAAGGCGCGTGCCGCCGCGACCGCGGAGGCGCTCGGCCTGCTCGAGGACCTCGATCCCGCGGCGCCGAGCGGTGGTCCCCTCTCCGAGCTGGGCGGCACCGCCTGGGTCACGGTGCCGCGGCGCCACCTGAAGCTGGCGCTGGTGCGGCTCGGACGCCTCGGCTACACCGCGGCCGTCGACCTGGTCGAGCCGTCAGAGCGCCGCTCGGTCGGCGGCGCGCATGAGGGCGGCGCGGACCCGCCCGCGATCCGCTGGCGCCGGCGGTGGTGGCAGGCGGTCCGCGTGCACCAGGCCGACGAGGCGATGCTGCGCGAGCGCGCCCCCGACCGGCGCCCCTTCCTGCTCGAGTGCGGCGACGGGCAGGTCCGCGAGGTCAGGGGCTACCGCGGCAGCGGCGCGGCCGGGGCGCGGCGCGCGCTGCCGGTCCCGGACGCCCGCATGCTGGTCAACCTGGCCGGCCCGCCGTGCGGGGTGCTGCTCGACCCCTTCGCCGGGGCGGGCGGCATCGCGCCGGAGGCGGCCGCGGCCGGCTGGACGGCGGTGACCGCCGACGTCGACCCGGTGCTGCGCTTCGGGCTCGCGGCGCTGGCCCGGCTCCACCTCGTGGCCGACGCCCGGCGCCTGCCGCTGCGGACCGGCTCGGTCGACGCCGTGGCGACCGAGCCGCCATACCACCCGGAAGCGGGCGCGCTGCTGCTGGAGGCGCTGCCGGAGCTGGCGCGCACGCTGCGCCCGGGCGGCCGGCTGGCGCTGCTCGTCACCCCTGGCCTGGCCGCGCTCGCGCGCCAGGCGTCGGCCGCGGCCGGGCTCGCGCCCGCGCTGGACACCCCGGTCGACCGCAAGGGCTTGGACGTGGTCGCCCTCACCTGGAGCCGTGAGGGTCGCGGTCGGGGACCATCGCGCGCAGCCCCCGCGGCACCTGGCTCTTGAGCGCGCCGCCGGCGACCCTGCCCCAGCCGAGCGGCCAGTCGCCCATGGCGACCAGGGTCCAGCCTGCCGGCTCGTCGCACGGCAGCGTCTCGCCGCGCAGGAAGTCGCGCGCCCGCCGGGGGTCGAGCCGGAGGTGGCGCCGCACGGCCGCGGGGCGCAGCGCCAGCGCCAGGGCGTGGGCCGGCTCGAAACGGCCGGGACGGCTCCGCCCGAGCGGCAGGCCGGGCCGGAACCAGCGCAGGTCCGCGGCTGCGAGCCGCTCGTCGGGCACGAGAAAGGCTCGCTCGCGCGCGAGCATCGGCGCCGCCAGCGGCTCGCGCATCGTGTCCGCGGCGAACGCCTCCCAGGCGGCCAGCGTCTCACCCGCGCCGTGCCGCCGGTCCCGTGCCCGCCGCGGCGCCGCGGCGGGCCGGCCCGCGGCCTGGACGCTCGGGCCCGAGGGCCCGGCGGGCGGGCCCTCGCCGCGGCGGCCGAGCCTGGCGACGAAGTGCCCGTCGCCGCGCAGGCGGTGTGGCCACAGCCGCACCGTCCGCTCCAGCTCGGGCGGGCCCTCTTGGCACCAGTCGGGCCGGCCCGGCGCGAACCCCTCCCGCCAGGGGATCTCGAGAAGCTCCCAGCCCTCCTGCTCGGCGAGGAACGTGGCCACCTGCTGCTCGTTCTCCTCCGGCGCGAAGGTGCAGGTGCTGTAGACGAGCACCCCGCCCGGCCGCACCAGGCTGGCGGCGTGCCGCAGCAGGTGCCGCTGCCGCTCGGCGCTGCCGCGCACGTGGCCCGGCCGCCACTGCGCCCGAGCCGCCGGGCCGCGGCGGAACAGCCCCTCGCCAGAGCAGGGCGCGTCCAGCAGCACGCGGTCGAACCAGCTCCCCGCCAGCCGCTCCGCGAGCCGCTCGACCGGCTCGTTGCACACCGCGACCCGCCACGAGCCCCAGCGGTCGAGGTTGCCGGCCAGTGCCTGGAGGCGGCCGCGCTCGACCTCGTTGGCGACCACCACCCCCGCGGCACCGAGCCTGCCGGCGATCTGGGTGGTCTTGCCACCGGGAGCCGCGGCCAGGTCCAGCACCCGCTGCCCGGGCCGGACCTCGAGCGCCTCCACCGGCAGCAGCGCGGACGGCTCCTGGAGGTAGAGCAGCCCGGCGGCGTGCGCCGGCGTGGTCCCGGCACGGACGCCTGCCGGCAGGAAGAACGCCCCCGCCGACCACGGCACCGGCTCGAGGTCCACGCCCAGCACCGCCGCCAGCTCGCCGGGATCGAGCTTGAGCGGGTTGGCGCGCACGGCCCGCTCCGCCGGGCGGGCCAGGCTCTCCAGGAACGGCTCGGCCTCGCTCCCGAGCAGCTCGCGCATCCGTCCCACGAACGGGCCCGGCAGCCCGACGTCCCGCATCCTGGCCCCGCCTCGCCTGAGCAACGTGTGAAGGCGGCCACGGTATACGCTCGCGTGGCTGTCGGCTCGCCGATGGGGAACACTGCGTCTGGTATGCAGTCACGAGCGCAAGGGACGGACGAGATGGATGACAGGGAGATCGTGGCCCGCATCAACGGGCTGGTCGACGAGGAGCATCGTCTGGAGGAGGCTCACGTCGGCAAGGGCCTCTCGTCGCTGGAGAGCGAGCGGCTGCGCGCCCTCGAGGTGCAGCTCGACCAGTGCTGGGACCTGCTGCGCCAGCGCCGTGCACGGCGCGACGCAGGCCAGGACCCCGATCAGGCCGAGGTGCGCGATCCCTCGATCGTGGAGCGCTACCAGCAGTGAACCGCGTGGGGCCACGGGAATCGGGTGGAGGGGCTGAAGGTTGGCCACATATGAGCAAGACCACCAGCCACACCCACGCATGTTGAGGTGATCAGCAATGCGAATCAGCCCCAGAGCCCTGCTGCCCGCCGCGACCCTGCTGGCAGCCATCGGACTGGTCCTGGCCGGCTGCCAGTCCTCGGGCTCCAGCGGCAGCCAGAGCGGCGGCACCGGCTCCAGCGCCGACAAGACCGTGGCGTTCGCCACCCCCGCCGCCGGCGCCCAGGTCACCAGCCCCGTCAAGGTCAGCCTCGACGTGTCGGGCACCGAGGTCGGCAAGCCGGAGACCGGCAAGATGCACCTGCACCTGTACATCGACGGCTCCAGCGAGTACAAGATCCTGTACGCCACCGAGGGCACGGTGGACGTGCCGGCGGGCATGCACACCCTCAAGGCGGTACTGGCCCAGCCCAATCACAGTGAGACCAGCCTGACCGCCACCCAGCAGGTCCAGGTGGCCGGTGGCGGGCAGGCCCCGGACACGACCACCTCCTACGGCGGCGGCTACGGCAACCCCTGATGAGATGAGTGACCGCCGGCACGCTCCCGACCACGCCGCCCGCGCGCGCCTGCCGCGCAACGGGCGGCGGGCCCGCTGGCTGCATGCCCTCGTCTACCTGACCACGGTGTTCCTGGCCTACTCGGGCATCGCGGTCCTGGAGGAGGGGCATCCGGGGTTGGCGAGCGTGCTGGGCGGGCACGTGCCCGCCGCGACCTCGCACCGCTGGGTCGGCTATGGCCTGCTGGTGGTCGCCTTCCTGGTGGTCGTGATGTGGTGGCACGCGGCAGGCCGGTTTCTGAACGACTCAGTCCACTTCCGCCGCTCGGACGTGAGCTGGTTCGCCGGCTATCCGCGGATGGCGCTGGCGCGGCGCCGCCCCGCGCCGGCGCCCCACCACTACGGGCATTTCGATCCCGGCCAGCGCATCTTCAATATCCTGCTGCTGCTCGCCCTCGTCGTGCTCGGCGCGACGGGGGTGGTGTTGGGGATGCCCGAGCGCTTCGTGCCGGCGGTGTTCGGCTGGAGCCTGCGCATCCACAAGCTGACCACCTGGGTGCTCCTTGGGCTGCTGGCCGGGCACCTGCTGCTGGCCAGCGGCATGCTCCCCGGCTACCGCGGGGTGTGGCGCGCGATGCACCGCGACGGGCGCGTGCCCGCGGCGACCGCCGGTCGCCTGTGGCCCCACTGGGCCGGCGAGCCGCGGGCCGGCGAGCGCGTCGGCGCCGACCGGCCGTAGCTCTGCTACCTTGCGTCCGGAGGCGAGCGGGCTCCTCGGTGGCAGCGATGACCAACGACGACAGGGTGGTGGCACCCGGCCCTACCGGTGCCGATGCCGGTGGCGGAGCCGGCCGGGCGGCGACCCCTGACCCGTGGCGTGACCTTGCCGAGCAGTCGGTCGTGGTGGGTGGGCGCGAGCTGCGCCTTGTCCACCCCCGCGACAGCGAGGCGCTGCTGGACGAGGAGGCATTCGAGCGCGAGGAGTTCCTGCCGTACTGGGCGCAGCTGTGGCCCAGCGGGGTCGCGCTGGCCCGCGCGGTCGCCGCCCTGGTGCCGGCGGGCAGGCAGGTGCTCGAGCTGGGCTGCGGCCTCGGCCTGCCGAGCATCGCCGCCGCCCTGGCCGGCGCCAAGGTGCTGGCCACCGACTGGTCGGCGGACGCGGTGGCGTTCACCGCCGCCAACGCCAGCCGCAACGGCGCCTCGCTGCGGACTGCCGCATGCTCCTGGACCGAGCCCGCTCCGATGCTGGCGCAGGCGCCGTGGGATCTGGTGCTGGCCGCGGACGTGCTCTACGAGGCGAGGAACGGCCCCCAGCTTCTCGAGCTGCTGCCGCGGCTGGTGGACGAGGCGGGGGAGGTCTGGATCGCCGACCCCGGACGGCGGCCGGCGGAGCGCTTCCTCACCGCCACCGCCACGCCCGTCTCCGGCTGGCTGCGTCGCTCCACCCAGGACCGGTGGTTCCCCCAGATCACCCTCCACCGCCTCCGCCGCCGGCCCGGACCTGCGCGCTGAGCTGTCGGCTGGGCGACCGCCCCTGCCCCCCCTTTTGCCGTATGGTCGCAGGCAATCCGGGGCAATCCGGGCCGGAGCAGGCAGGAGCGTGGGAGAGGAGGCTGACCCATGCGGCTGGTCGAGGGAGCGGGGGAGTTCACTTCCCCGCAGGCGGCTCCCAACCACTATGTCGAGCAATTGCGTGTCGCCGACCTGAGCGTCGGCACCTACTCGATCCCCGCGGGCAACCGTGACGACCAGACGCCGCACAGCGAGGACGAGATCTACGTTGTGCATTCCGGCCGTGCCCGGCTGGTGTCGGATGACGGCAGCGTCCACGTGGGCCCCGGCTCGGTCGTCTACGTGCCGGCAGGGAAGGCGCACCGCTTCACCGACGTCACCGAGGACCTCGCGGTCGTGGTCCTGTTCGCTCCGCCGTACCGCTCCAGGGCCGCGCCGCCCTCAGGGCATCGGCCGGCGGCCGTCGAGTGAGCGCAGCGAGGGCAGCACCGCCTCGAGCACGACCGGGAACCAGGCGGTGAAGGCGGGCCCGGGCTCCATGCGGGCCAGCTCGTCGACCGGGACCGCGGCGCACTCCTCCACCTCGCTCGGGTCGGGCGAGGGGTCGTGCAGCACGCGTCCCACGAAGAGGTGGTTCCACTCGCGCTCGACGAGCCCGGAGACCGGGTCGGTCACGCGGTAGGCGACGGTGCCGACCTCGGCCAGGTCGACTGGCTCGATGCCGAGCTCCTCCCTGACACGCCTGGCCGCCGCGGCGATCGGCGCCTCGCCGGGAGCCGGATGGCTGCAGCAGGTGTTGCTCCACAGCCCGCCCGAGTGGTACTTGGAGCTGGCGCGCCGCTGCAGCAGCAGCCGCCCGCCCGCGTCGAGCAGGAAGATCGAGACCGCGCGATGGAGGTGACCCGGCGGCTGGTGCGCCGCCAGCTTTGGAACCAGGTCCAAGGTCCTGCCGTGGTCGTCGACGACCTCGACCAGAGGCTCGCCGGGGCCGCCGTCGCCGTTGCGGCCTGAAGCCGCGGAGACGTTCATGGCGCTCCTTTGTAGCACAACGCCGCAGGCTCCCGACTTGGCGCCGGGTGGCGCCGGGTGGCGCCGCGTCACCGCGCCCGATCGGCGTGCCCGGCCCTTGGCGCCGATATCTGGGAAAATGAGGTTGGCGCCAGGGTGTAGGTTCGTGCTCCGGTGGCGCCATCCACCGCTCGACCGCCCGCACCCGGAGGAACCCGTGCCCCGCAGCCAGAGCCCTGACAAGCCATCCGACGAGACCGCCGGCAGGCGTTCTGGCAAGCCGGCCGCGGGCAAGCCGGCCGCCGCCAGAGGGGCCGCGGCCAAGGGGACGCCGGCGAGGGGCGCCCGGGCGCCCGGCCAGGGCCGGCCAGCGCCGCAGCGACGCCATCGCCTCTCGGCGGCGGAGCGGGCGGCTCTCAAGCGCCGCAAGCGCACGCGGCTCCTCGTCGTCACGCTCGTGAGCGTGCTGGTGGTGGGGTCCGTCGTCGGGTTCGTGCTGCAGCGCAACGCGTCCCACGACTCGGCGCTGCGCTCGCTGAAGGTCCAGACCCTGGCGGACCAGGGGCGCACCCACCTCAGCCCTGGCGGCAAGTTCGCCAAGTACAACTCGACGCCGCCGACCTCGGGGCCGCACGACCCGAACCCGGCTCCCTGCGGGGTCTCGACCAACCCGATCCCCAACGAGGTGCAGGTCCACGACCTGGAGCACGGGGTGATCATGGTGCAGTACCGGCCGGGCCTCGACCGGGCACAGGTGCGGTCGCTGGAGGCGCTGGGCCGCTCCTACACCTCGCACGTGCTGGTGGCGCCCTATCCCGGGCTCAACACGCCGGTGGCGGTGACCGGGTGGACCAAGCTCATGACCCTGGACCGCGCCGACACCGGCAAGATCCGCACCTTCGTCGACCTCTACCGCCAGCACGGCCCCGAGGGTGCGGTCCCCTGCCCGATCGGCTAGGAGGCCGCGGGCGGGTCGGGCGATCACCGGATCTATGGCATCCGGCTGCCTCGTCCGCTCTGGTGACTGTATCGACCGTTTTATCAGAGTATGCTTAAATACTACCTCTGAGATGTCCACGAGCCTCGAGGTGCGGCTTCGGCGGCTCGCTGGTCGGTACGGACGCCACGGCACGAGGAGGCGCGGATGGCCACCGTGGGCAGCGACTTCGCCTTCGGCATCGAGGAGGAGCATCAGATCCTCGACCCACACAGCGGCGAGCTGCGCTCGGAGATCGAGCGGCTCCTGCCGCTGGCGCGGGCCACCCTCGGCGACCACGCCCAGCCAGAGCTGTACCAGGCGCAGGTCGAGGTGGCCACCACCATCTGCCACACGCTGGACCAGGCGCGCGCCGAGCTGGTACGGCTCCGGTGCCTGCTGCTGCAGGCCGGAGAGCGCATCGGCGTGCAGTTCGGCAGCGCCGGCACCCATCCCTTCTCGGACTGGCGCTGCCAGCGGGTCACCCCGACCAGGCGCTACCGGCGCCTGCTCTCCGACTACCAGCAGGTCGCACGTGAGCAGGTGCTGTTCGGCTGCCACGTCCACGTCGGCATCCCCGACCCGGAGGCGGTGATCCAGACGATGAACCGGTCGCGAGCCTGGCTGCCGACGATCCTGGCGCTCACCGCCAACTCGCCGTACTGGCTCGGCAGCGACACCGGCTACGCCAGCTGGCGGGCGCAGGTCTGGCGCCGTTGGCCGACGGCGGGCATGCCGCCGGTGCTCTCCGGCCGCGCCGAGTACGACAGGCTGGTGGAGACGCTGGTCGACATCGGCAGCATCAGGGACGCCACCAAGCTCTACTGGGACGTGCGGCCCTCCGCTCGCTACCCGACGCTGGAGCTCCGCATCACCGACGCCTGCATCTCGGTGGACGACGCCCTGCTGGTGGCGGGGCTGTGGCGGGCGCTGGCGCACACCTGCCTCGAGGAGGCGCTGCGGGACGAGCCGCCGCTGCTCCCGGCGACGATGGTGCTGCGCGCATCGAAATGGCAGGCTGCCCGCTTCGGCCTGGAGGCGCAGCTGATCGACGGTCACAACGGGGAGGTCGTGCCGGCCGCGGAGATGGCGCGGCGCCTGCTCGCCCACCTACGGCCCGCCCTGGAGTACCAGGGCGAGTGGGAGCAGGTCTGCGGGCTGGTCGAGCGCACCCTGGTCGACGGCAACGGCGCCATGCGCCAGCGCCGGGCCCTCCACTCCAGCGGCGGCTTCGCCAGCGTCGTCGACGCCATCGTCACCCGGGCGAGCTGAGCGAGCTCTGTCCGTCCCTTCGCCGCCGGGCGGCCTTGCCGCCGGGACCCAATCGGATGACCGCGCGTGGGAGCGCTCTCAGGCACCCTGGCGACGGGCCCGGAAGGCGGCAACGCGGGCGCGGTTGGCGCAGGCGGCCGAGCAGTAGCGGCGCGGGTGGTTGCGCGGGCCGCCGGCGAACGCCAGGTTGCAGCCCGGGGCGGCGCAGCGGCCGATCCGGGCGGTGCCGTCCTCGGCGATCAGCCGCGCGAGCCCGAGCCCGGTGACGGCCGCCAGCCAGTCTGCCCACGAGGCCTGGTCGCCGGTGACGTGCAAGTGCCACGGCGTGCCGTCGTGGTCGGACAGGCGCGGCGGCGTCTGCGCGCGGTCCAGCAGATGGTTGACGAGGGCGGCCGCGGCGTCGACGCCGGCCGCGCCGAACACCTCGCCGAGCTGGCCGCGGACCTCGACCAGCCCAGCCACGTCGTGCGCGTCGAGGTCGATCGGCGCGGCCTCGCCATGGTCGATCAGGAAGCGCGCCAGGCCGGCGCCGTCCAGCCGGTCGGCGGGCAGGTTCACCACCGCGACGGCGAGGCGGACCAGACGGTCAGCCCGTTCTTCCTGATCCATGATAGTAATGCCTCCCATGAGAGGACACGTTACCATCAGCGGATGGGTCCCCGAGTCCCTTTCTCAGCGGGCGCGCCGGAGCGGGCGAGCTCCATCTGGGCGCTCCCCGGCTATGCCGCCTTTTACCTGAGCGCCACGCTCGGCCGGCTGGCCGGCGAGATGCTCGCGGTCGCGGCCGTGCTGCTGGTGCTGGACCGCACCGGCAGCCCGGCACTGGCCAGCGCCACCGTCGCCGCGGCGAGCCTGCCGAGCGTGCTGACCGGCCCGCTGCTCGGCGCCTGGCTCGACCGGACCCGGCACCGCCGCGCGGCGCTCGCGGCCAACCAGGCGCTCCTGGGCGCCAGCCTGGCCGGTATGCTGCTGGCGCTGGCGGTCATCGGAGGCGCCACCGCGCCGATGCTGACGGGCGGGGTGACCAGCGTGATCCCCCTGCTCGTCCCGCCGGTGCTGCTGCCCCGGGCCAACGCCATGGAGGCGGCGAGCTTCAACAGCGCCGCGGTGCTCGGCCCGGCCCTGGCCGGCGCGGTGGCGGCGCGGTTCGGCCCGGCGAGCAGCGTCGGCCTGCAGGCCGCCATCGCGGTCGGCGCGCTGGCAGCGGTCGCCCGCATGCCGGCGGTCGCTCCCGCCGAGCCGGCCTCCGCGGGGAGCCTGTCGCTCGGTCTGACCCTGCGCGCCGGTCTGGCGCATCTCACGCGCACCCCGGTCCTGCGCGCGGTGACCGTCACCTCGAGCCTCGCCTACGGTGCTCAGGGTCTGCTGCCGCTGGCGCTGCCGCTGCTCTCCGAGCAGCTCGGCGCCGGCCGCGGTGGCGCCGGTTACCTGTACGCGGCGCTGGAGACCGGCGGCATCGCCGGGGTCTTCCTGGCCGTCCGCGTGGTGGCGTCCTGGCCATCCGAGCGGGTGGTAATGGGCGGAACCGCCCTGCTGGCGGTGGGGATCGCGAGCTGGGCGTCGGCGCCCTCGTTCGCGGTCGCGCTGGTGCTTGCCGCGGCCGCCGGGCTGGCCGCCGGGCCGGCCTTCGCCGCCTTGTTCAGCGTCCGGCAGCAATGGTCCCCCGCCGGCCTGCGTGGCCAGATCTTCACCACCGCCGCCAGCCTGAAGGTCGGCGCCTTCGCCCTCGGCGCGGCCCTTGCCGGTCCGGTCGTCACCGACCTCGGCCCACGTGGGGCGATCCTCGTCACCGCCGCCATCGGTCTCCTCGCCGTCGCCGCCGGCCTGGTCAGCGCCGCACGCCCGGCCCCATCCCGCGCCTGAGCCCACCCCAATACCCCAACAGCATCCGCGTCAGGTGACCCTGGCGCGGGTCGGGTCGACGGTCTCGTGGACGCCGTCGCTGACCACCGTCCGCAGCCGGTCCATGGCGTCCCAGACGTCGGTGAACCTGGTCACGATCGGCGCCGGGCCCAGCCGGATGCGGTCGGGCGCCCGGAAGTCGGGGATGACGCCGGCCCTCTCGATGAGCGCCCGGCAGATGCGGAAGGCGTCGGGGTGGCCGATGGCGACGTGTGAGCCGCGGGCCTCGGGATCCCGGGGGCTGGCGAGGGTGAGCCCCAGCGGCGCCAGCCAGGCGTCGTAGAGCGCGATGAGCAGTTCGGTGAGCGCGATGCCCTTGGCGCGCAGCCGTCCGATGCCGGCCTCGGCCAGCAGGGCGGCACCCTCCTCGACAAGCGCGGCGCCGAGGACGTGCGGCGTGCCCACCAGGAACCGGGAGACGTCCGGCGCCGGGTCGTAGCCCTGGGCCATGGCGAACTGGTCCCGCTGCCCGAACCAGCCCCAGATCGGCTGGCGCAGGCCCTTGACGTGCTCGCGCCGCACGTACAGGAACGCCGGTGCGCCCGGGCCCGCGTTCAGGTACTTGTAGGTGCAGCCGACCGCCAGGTCGGCACCGCTCCGGTCGAGCTCGATGGGCACGGCGCCGGCCGAGTGGCACAGGTCCCACAGGGTCAGCGCCCCGGCGTCGTGGGCCGCCGCGTTGATGGCCGCCATGTCGGCCAGCGCTCCCGAGCGGTAGTCGACGTGCGAGAGGCTGACCAGCGCGGTGCGCTGGTCGAGCAGCCGCGCCAGCGCGGCGACCGTCGGTCCGCTCAGCTCGTCGAGCTCGACCAGTTCGAGCCGGAGACCCCGCGCAGTGGCCAGGCCCTCGAGCACGTAGCGGTCGCTCGGGAAATTGCCCCGGTCCGAGATGATCACCGTGCGGCCGGGGCGCGCCTCGAGCGCCGCGCTCGCCAGCTTGTACAGGTTCACGCTGGTCGAGTCGGACACCACCACCTGGCCGGGCGCCGCGCCGAGCAGGTGCTGGCCGATCAGGTCGCCCGCGTGCGCCGGCAGGTCCATCCAGCGCTCGTTCCATGAGCGGATTAGTCGCCGTCCCCACTCCTGCTCCACGACCGTGCGCAGTCGCTCGAGCGACCGCCGCGGCAGGCGCCCGAGCGAGTTGCCGTCGAGGTAGAGAAGCTCGGGGTCGTCGATGACGAACCGATCCCGAAAGTGGGCGAGCGGATCGTCGCTGTCCAGCCGCTCCGCCTCTGCGCGGTCGGTGACGCTCATCGCCCTCTCCTCGTGCGCCGGGCCGGGTGGCACGCAGTGTAGTGGGCCGGTCGATCAGCTGAGCCAGCAGACCAGCTCGGTGGTGGTGCCGTGCAGGCGCCGCTCCAGGCGCGGTGCCAGTGCGCGGATGAACCCGAGCGCGCCACGGTTCTCGCTGAGCACCTCGCCGGTGAGCGCGACGATCCCGGCCCGGCTGGCCGCCTCGGCAAGGCAGCGCGCCAGGACGCCGCCGATTCCGCGGCCTTGCCAGGCATCCTCCAGCACGATGGCGGAGTCGGCGTGGCCGTTGCCGCCGTGCAGCCGGTGGTACTGGGCGAAGCCCGCCAGCTCCCAGCGGCCGTCGAGCTCGACCTCG
>WNGF01000638.1_pt1 | contig 51513 bp, 49 predicted proteins | sample 5400641 | NCBI WGS metagenome assembly WNGF01 (sample SAMN13153371, study PRJNA577476) | soil metagenome | isolation source: 80 cm soil or saprolite under grassland replicate 2 | place: USA:California | collected 2016-06-15 | reverse complement strand
CACGTCGGGCGCGAGCATGCCGAGCAGCGCGTCCATGTCGCCGCCCGCGGCGGCCTCGAAGAACCTGCGGGCGAGTTCCTCGCCTTCCGCCCGCCGCGCCGGGGGTGGCGCGCTGCCGCGCGCCTGCCCTCCGGCGGCGATGCGCTGCCTGGCGCGGGCGAAGATCTGCCGGCAGTTCACCTCGGTCTTGCCGGTGATCCCCGCCACATCCGGGTAGCCGTACCCGAACACCTCGCGCAGCATGAACACCGCCCGCTCCACCGGCGAGAGGGCCTCCAGCAGCACGAGGAACGCCATCGACAGCGAGTCGGCCAGCTCGGCGTGCTCAGCCGGCCCCGGCCCGCCGGCGGGCACGACGACCGGCTCGGGCAGCCAGTCCCCCACGTACGTCTCCCGCCGCACCCGCGCCGAACTCAGGTAGTTGATTCCCAGCCGCGTCACCGCCGTCGTCAGGTACGCCTTCGGATCGGCGATCGTGGTCCCCGCCTGGCGCGCCCGGGTCAGGCCAAGGAACGCGTCCTGCACGATGTCCTCGGCGTCGCCCACGGATCCGGTCATCCCGTAGGCGATGGAGAACAGCAGCGGCCGGTACTCCGCCTCCGCCGCGCCCGTCTCATCCGCTGACCCAGGCACGGAATCCCTCCCGCCAGCTCGCGTACCGCGGCTCCCAGCCGAGCTCTTTCCTTGCCTTCTCGTTCGAGGACCCGCGCGAGGTGGTCATCTGGGCCACGACGAACTCTCCGGCGAGCAGCCGCCCGAGCCAGGCGGGCACGCGCAGCGGCGGCTTCGCGCCCGCGGCCTTGGCCAGGTACGGCAGCCACTCCGCGACCGGCGCCGGGTCGTCGTCCACGACGTTGTAGACGCCAGGCGCGCCATGGCCGACCGCCACGAGCGTCGCCGCGGCGGCGTCGCTGATCTCGACGAACGACCAGATCCCGGTCCCGCCGCCGACCACCGGCAGCTGCCGCTTCCGCAGCATCTCCAGCAGGATATCCGAGGCGCCCGGCCCGTAGAAGGTGCCGTAGCGCAGCACGACTCCCTCCGGCGCCTCCAGCGGCACGGTCTTGTCCACATACGTGATCGCCGCCGGCCCTTGCACAGCCGACCGGATGGGCCGCCAGTCGGGCGGATCTTCTTCGGTCTTCAGCCGACCGCCGGAAGGCTTGTCCGGCCCGGCGCCCGCGTAGCCTTGCGCGATGACCCGGCGGGTGCCCGCCCGCGCCGCGGCCGCCAGCAGGTTGTCGGTGCCCCGGGTCCGGAGCTCGTTCGTGGCGGCGAACGCCTTGTCGGGATTGCGGAAGCTCCGCATGCCCGCCAGCGCGGTCATCTGGTGCACGACCACCTCCGGCCCGGCGGCCCGCACCGCCGCGATCACCGCCTCGCGATCCAGCCCGTCGAGAATCACTGGTTCCGCGCCCGCCTCGCGCAACTGCGCGACCTTACCGGGCGTCCTCGTGGTGGCGGTGACCTCGTGACCCGCCGCGACCAGCCCAGGAACCAGGTGCCGTCCCAGTGCCCCGGTCGCTCCCGTGACGAAGACTCGCATGATCTTTCCTTCCGCCTGGTGCTTTCCCTTGAAGACAAGGCACCACCCGAAGCTGTGACATTCTTCGGCCTCGGTGCCTTGTTGGGCTTCGACCTGCGGCAGCAGCCGAACCGCGGCCACAATGACCTCGCGGCCGCCGTTGCGCGGCCGTGGTCGAGGTGTACGCAGTTACTGCGGCAAGGAGGATCGGCGTTGGCCACGGTGCATCCGCTGAACGGCGCACCGGTGACCTACGCCGAGGCGATCGAGGCGTACCTGACCGCCGCCGGCATCAGCCGGTCCGGGAAAAGACGCTGTGGCTGCTCCTTTACGAGTCGTGCGCCAGAGCAGAGGAGATCCTCACCCTCGACATCGAAGACCTCGTCCCGGCCGACAAGCGCGCCCGCGTCATCGCCAAAGGCGGCGCGACCACTGGCAGTCCGGCACCGCCCAGCTGCTGCCGCGCCTGCTCGGCGGGCGCACCCGCGGGCCGGTGTTCCTCACCGGCCGCAAAGCCCCGCCCCGCACCCCGACGCTGGATGTCTGCCCAGTCACCGGGCGAGCCCGGCTGTCCTACCGACGCGCCGCCGAACTGTTCGAACAAGCCACCCGCCCGCTCGCGCACCCTGGCATCACCGACACTGACGAACTCGCCCGCCGCGGCGGCTGGACCCTCCACCAGCTACGGCACTCTGCCCTGACCGACGAAGCCGAGGACGGCACCAACACCCCCACCCTCCTCGCCCGCTCCCGTCACGCCACCGTACCGTCGCTGGAGCGCTACGCCCGCCCCGGCGTCGACGCCGTCGCCCGCGACCCCCACGCCCGCCGCCAGGTTGGAGGCGACCGCTCCCGTGTAGTTGAAGACCGCGCCGGCGTAGGCCCACTCCTTGAGCCGGGGACGGCGCGGAGCCAGCAGCGCCACCGCGCCGAGCAGCTTCCAGACCCTCAGGACGACCAGGAAACAGGTGGGGTAGCCCAGGCGGTCGATGACCCCGCGGACCTGGGGGGTTCGCAAGACGTCCCACATGCCGCCCAGCCCCATCTCGGCGGCGACGAGCGTGGTCGTGGCCCAGTAGGCGGCGGTGCGGGCGGTGGTGCGGTTTCGGGACAGGGCGGCGGAGCTGGCGAGGTTGGCTGCGGAGAGGGCGGGCAAGCGAGGCATCGGTGACCTCCTCGATCGTGAGCGCGGCGCCACCGGCGGGTTGCGCTAGGCGTCGCGCTCGAGCTGTTCCTTCAGGTTCCGGTAGCTCTTCGGCGCCTGTTTCGCCGTCATGCGGCGGATGACCTCCAGCGGGAGCAGCTTGCCGAACCCGTGCCCCTCGAAGTCCAGCGCGATCGTGACCAGCGACCGCGTGCCGTCGCCGAGCGGCTCCACGGTGACCTCCGCGCTTGGCCTGAACGGTCCGTCGACACCACGAGCGGCCCAGCTCCAGGGGGGATCGGTCTTCGTGATCTCCTGCGTCGTCGTCCGCTCGACGCGGCCGATCCGGCGTGTCGTGGTGAACGTCGTGCCCACGCCGGGTGGGCGACCGCCCTGGATGCGCACACGCACGACGTCGTGCTGCCACTCGGGGAACCGTGACGGGTCGGTGACATACGAGTAGACCTCGTCCGGCGGACGGGCGATCTCGAAGCTGGACACGATTGGTGGCATCGTTCCCCTCCTCGTTGTCACGGCGTTGTGTTGACGACCGTGCTGTCTGGCAGGAGCATGCGGGTCGCCATCACGATCGCGCTCAGCGCCCACCACGTGCGTTCCACGGGACGTCGATCTGCCTGTCACATCGGCTGGGTTTGGTTCGTCACTGCTTTGACGAACCGCAACCAGGGGATGTGACCGATGGACGAACATGACTGGCTGGCGGGGCGGTTCGAGGCCAACCGGGCCCACCTGCGGGCGGTGGCCTACCGGATGCTCGGCTCGCACAGCGAGGCCGACGACGCCGTCCAGGAGGCCTGGCTGCGGCTGGGCCGCTCCGACACCAGCGGCGTCGCCAACCTTGCCGGATGGCTGACGACGGTCGTCGCGCGGGTGTGCCTGGACATGCTGCGCGCGCGCAAGCAGCGGCGCGAGGAACCCCTGGGCCTGGGCGCGCCGGTGCCCGACCCGGTCGTGCGCCGCGCAGACAGCCTCGACCCCGAGCACGAGGCGCTGCTGGCCGAGGGGGTCGGGCTGGCGCTGCTGGTGGTCCTCGAGCGGCTGGCGCCCGCCGAGCGGGTCGCGTTCGTGCTGCACGACACCTTCGCCGTGCCCTTCGATGAGATCGCGCCCATCGTGGGGCGCACCCCGACCGCGACACGGCAGCTCGCCAGCCGCGCACGCCGCCGGGTGCGGGGGACGGCCACGGTGCCCGATGCCGATCTCGCCAGCCAGCGAGCAGTGGTCGACGCCTTCATGGCTGCCGCCCGCGAGAGGGACTTCGATGCGCTCGTGGCGGTGCTGGACCCCGACGTCGTGGTCCGCGCCGACCGCGCTGCGGCGCCTGCGGGCACACCCAGGGAAGCCCGCGGCGCGCCGGAGGTGGCAAGGCGGGCGCTGGCCTACTCGCGGCCTGCCCGGTTCGCCGAGCCGGCGCTGGTCAACGGCGCCGTGGGCGTGGTCGTGGCGCCGCGTGGACGACTGCTCGGGGTCCTGGCCTTCACGGTCACGCGCGGGAAGATCGTCGAAATCGACATCCTCGCCGAACCCGCACGCCTGCGCCAGCTCGACCTGGCGGTCCTGGACGACTGACGCGCAGCGCCTCCGCAACTCTATCGGTCGGCAACCTCGGTGCTTGGCGGAGGATCCGTCCCCGATGTTCCTCAGGCCCCGAGGAGCGGAGCGCCGACGTCGCGGCGGGCCGGGCACGACGCGGGGGCCGACCCTTCGGCAGGCCGGTTTGCGGCGGCGGCGGTAGGCTACACGTCGCACTGGACCCGAGTTCGCGAGGAGTCGACTGCCGCTCCATGACCGTGCGCCAGGAACCGTGAAGAAGGCCGGCCGCAGGCTGGTCCTGGCCGCGCTGGCCCTGCTCGCCGCGGGCTGCGCCCCGGCCGGCGTCACCACCGAGGGCCGCGCGGCCCACCACGCCTACGACGTCTTCCTGACCGCGGCCGCCTTCGTGTTCGGCACTGTCACGGTCTGGCTGCTGTGGTCGGTCGTGCGCTACCGGCGCCGCGACGACCGGCTCCCGGCGCAGACGCACGGCAACACCCGGCTGGAGCTGCTGTGGACCGCCGTCCCGCTCGGGCTGGTGGTCTTCCTGTTCGTGGTGACCCTCCGCGCCCAGCACGTCGTCCTCCAGGACCCGCCGTCCCAGGTCACCATCGACGTCACCGGGTTCCAGTGGAGCTGGCAGTTCGACTACGAGGACTCGGACAAGCAGGTCATCGGGGGGCCCGGGAACGTCCCGGAGATGGTCGTTCCCGTGGGCGTGCCGGTCCACATCAAGCTGCGGTCGGCCGACGTCGTGCATTCCTTCTACGTCCCGCGGGCCCTGTTCAAGCGCCAGGCGATCCCCGGCACGACCAACGAGTTCGACATGAGCTTCCAGCGCGTGGGCCTGTACCACGGGCAGTGCGCGCAGTTCTGCGGTCTGGCCCACTCGGACATGCTGTTCAGGGTCCGGGTGGTGCCGCAGGACGAGTTCGAGCGCTTCCGGACCTCCGGTCGTGGCGGCGCGCCCGTCGGCGGCGGGACCTAGAGCACGGAGTCGAGACACCATGGCAACCACGGAGATCCCGGCCCCCGCACTCGAAAGCGAGCGGCGCGCCCGAGGCGGGGTGGTCGACTGGGTGACCAGCGTCGACCACAAGAGGATCGGCATCCTCTACATCTTCACCGCGGTGGCGATCTTCCTGCTGGCGGGCGTCTTCGCCCTGGTGGTGCGGCTCGAGCTGTCCCAGCCCGGCCTGCAGGTGCTGACCGAGGGCGGCTACAACGAGCTGTTCACCATGCACGGCACGCTGATGATCTTCCTGTTCGCGGCGCAGGCCTCGACCGGGCTCGCCAACTACTTCGTGCCGCTGCAGATCGGCGCCGCCGACGTGGCCTTCCCGCGGCTGAACGCCATGAGCTACTGGCTGTACCTGTTCGGCAGCCTGATGGTGCTCAGCGGCTTCCTGGTCGCCGGCGGGGCGGCCAACGCGGGCTGGACGGGCTACCCGCCCCTGTCCGACTCCTCGTTCCTGTCGGGACGGGGCATGGACCTGTGGGTGATGGGCCTGGCGATCGTCGGCATCGCCGGCATCGCCGGCGCCGTCAACCTGGTGACCACGATCTTCAACCTGCGGGTGCCGGGCATGACCATGTTCCGGCTGCCGCTGTTCACCTGGGGCGTGCTGGTCACCCAGCTGCTGATCCTGTTCGCCTTCCCGCCGCTGACCGTCGCGCTGGCGATGCTGTTCCTGGAGCGCAACTTCGGCGCGAGCTTCTTCGACCCGACCGTCGGCGGCAGCCCGGTCCTGTGGCAGCACATCTTCTGGTTCTTCGGCCACCCGGAGGTGTACATCGTCATCTTCCCGGGCTTCGGGATCATCTCCGAGGTGATCCCGGTGTTCTCCCGCAAGCCGATCTTCGGCTACCGCGGGATGGTCTTCGCCTTCTTCGCGATCGCCTCGCTGTCGTTCGGCGTGTGGGCCCACCACATGTTCACCACCGGGCAGATCTACCTGCCGTGGTTCTCGCTGATGTCGTTCCTCATCGCCGTGCCCACCGGCATCAAGGTGTTCAACTGGCTGGCGACCATGTGGCGCGGGTCGATCACCTTCAGCGCCGCGATGCTGAACGCGCTCGCGTTCATCGTGGTGTTCGTGGTCGGCGGCATCACCGGGGTGTTCGTGGCCTCGCCGCCGATCGACTTCGCCGTCAACGACACCTATTACGTGGTGGCGCACTTCCACTACGTGATGGCGATGGCGCTGCTGTTCGCGCTGCTGGCCGGGGCCTACTTCTGGTTCCCGAAGATGACCGGGCGGTTCCTGGACGAGCGGCTCGGCAAGCTGCAGTTCTGGCTGCTGTTCGTCGGCGCCAACCTGACCTTCTTCCCGCAGTTCGTGCTGGGCCTGAACGGCATGCCGCGGCGGATCGCCGACTACCGGCCCGACCTCGGCTGGAACGGCCTGAACCTGTGGTCCACCGTGGGCGGGTTCCTGGTGGCCGCGGCGATGCTGCCGTTCATCTGGAACGTCTGGCGGTCGCTGCGGCACGGCCGGCCGGCCGGGAACGACCCCTGGGAGGGCAACAGCCTGGAGTGGGTCACGACCTCGCCGCCGCCGCACCACAATTTCCACCAGATCCCGCAGATCATCTCCGAGCGGCCGGCCTTCGACCTGCGCCACGGCGCGGTGGAGGTGGGCGCCGCGCCCGGGGACCGGTCCTACGACTACCGGCGGGGCCGCCCATGACCGACGAGGCTGCGCTGCTGCTCCGCGTGTCCGTCTTCGGGCTGCTCGCCGGGGCGGTCTACTGGCTGCTGAGCTACGAGCCGCTCGGCACGGTGGTGCTGCTGGTGCTCGGCGCCGGGCCCGGGTTCGCGGGGCTGTTCATCGTCGTGCACCGCCGCCACAGCGGCGAGCGCGGCACGCTCCCCGATGTCCTGCGGCGCTTCGCCGGGGTGCCCAGAGCCGACCCGCCCGGGCCGAAGACCCTGGAGGACGAGGACCTGGCGGTGCTGCCGCTGCCCTCGATCTGGCCGTTCGCGGCCTCGCTCGGCCTGTCGATCGCCCTGTCCGGCCTGGTCTTCGGGCTGTGGCTGGTGATCCTCGGCCTGGGTGTCGCCCTGTACTCGGGCTGGGGCTGGGTCGCCGCGGTCGTCCGCGAGAACCGCTACGGCCGCATCGAGCCCTCCGACCGGCCCCGCGGGCCCGGCGCCGAGCGGCACTGACCCCAGTCTCAGAAGGGCAGCAGACGCCCGGACGGGGTGCGCCGGTCGACCTGGACCGCCGGCCGGCGAGGGGGGCGCCGCTTGACGATCTGGACCTGACGGGTCTGCGGCTTGACGATTTGGCGCTGTCGCATGGCTGCCTCCAGTCCGGCCTCCTCACTTGACCGGGACTGTAGGACCGCAGGCCGGCGGCGCCATCGCCTGAACGCGCCATCCGGCGGCGGCCCACCGATCACCCGAACGCGCCATCGCCCGTGGCGCGCCCGGCATCACTCGGCCGGGCCGCCGCCCCCGCCGGGCTCCAGCGAGACGGTCTCGTAGCCGCCGCTGGCGGTTCGCCTGAGGCGCACGCCCGCCGTGGCCGCGGCCGGGTGCACCTGCGTGGCGCGCAGCGAGCGGCAGACCCAGAACGCCACCAGCCAGGTCACCACCGGTGCGACGAAGAACGCGTACTGCAGGGTGCGGGTGATCGACTCGACCGAGACGTGCAGGAGCACCGCCAGGATGTCGTTGCCGCCCTCAAGGAACGGGATGAAGAACAGCAGCAGACCGGCCAGGCCGGTGGCGGTGCGGGCGGGGGCGTCGCGGGGCCGGTCGAGCAGGTGGTGCTCGACGCGGTCCCTGGTGAAGCGGCGCTCGACCCAGGGCCATAGGATCACCACGCCGAAGGCGATGCTCGGGAACAGGATCGCCGGCCAGAAGTTCTCCGAGACGGTGTAGCCGAGCACCTTGAAGCTCCACGGGCCGCCGAGGCGGAGCAGGCCGTCCGCCCAGGCCAGGTACCAGTCCGGCTGCGCCGGGGAGCTCACGTTGGCCGGGTTGTACGGCCCGTACTGCCAGACCGGGTTGATCTGCACCAGCCCGCCGAGCCCGGCGCACACCGCGGCCACCAGCAGCAGCAGGCTGACCGACTTGAAGGTCTGCCCGGGCCAGAAGCGCATGCCGACCACGTTGCGCTCGGTGCGCCCCGTCCCCGGGAACTGGGTGTGCTTCTGCAGCACGAGGATGGCGATGTGCACCGCGACCAGGGCGAGCAGCAGCGCCGGCAGGAGCATCACGTGGAAGACGAACAGCCGCGAGATCATGTCGGGGGCCGGGAACTCGCCGCCGAACAGCAGGTACGCCACCCACGTGCCGATCACGGGGATGGCCAGCACGACCGAGTAGGTGATCCGCAGGCCGACGCCGGACAGCAGGTCGTCGGGCAGCGAGTAGCCCGTGAAGCCCTCGGCCATGGCCAGGAACAGCAGCACCATCCCGATGACCCAGTTCAGCTCGCGCGGCCGGCGGAACGCGCCGGTGAAGAAGATGCGGCACAGGTGGATGACGATCGCCGCCAGGAACACCAGCGCCGCCCAGTGGTGCGTCTGGCGCATCAGCAGGCCGGCCTTGACCTCGAACGACAGCCGCAGCGTCGAGTCGTAGGCCGCGGAGACGTGCTGTCCCGCCAGCGGGGTGTAGGCGCCGTTGTAGATCGTCTCGCGCGTGTCCGGGGTGAAGAAGAAGGTCATGAACACCCCGGTGAAGATCAGCACGACCAGGCAGAACAGCGCGATCTCGCCGAGCAGGAACGACCAGTGGTCCGGGAAGACCTTGCGCAGCGCGGCGCGCGCGAAGCCGGTGGTGCCGAGCCGCTCGTCCAGCCACTTCTGGGCGCGCTCGAAGCGGTCGAGGGCGGCGTGCTCCCCGCTGCCGGGCTCCGCCGGCCCGGTCCCGCCCGGCCTGCGCCTGCGTGGCAGCCTCATGGCTTGCTCCGGTCCCAGAACGCGGGGCCGACCGGCGCGGAGAAGTCCCCCATCGCGATCAGGAAGCCGTCCTGGCTCAGCCCCAGCGGGAGCTGGGGCAGCGGGCGGGCGGCGGGCCCGAAGAACGGCTCGGCCCCGTCCAGGACGTTGAACTGCGACTGGTGGCACGGGCACAGCAGGGTGCGCTCCCTCGCGCGGTACAGGCCCACCGGGCAGCCGGCGTGCGTGCACAGCTTCGAGTAGGCCACGTAGGTGCCGTCCGGCACCCCCGCCATGCGCTCGGGCGGCAGCCTGAGCAGCCCCTTCGGCACGCGGATCAGCAGCGTCTGGGAGTCGGCCCTGCCGATCTCGCCCTCCGGGTACACGGTGGTGAACCCGTCGTCGGGCAGCGCCTCCAGCGTGAGCGGCGTGCCGTTCTCGTCGACCACCCGCAGGCCCCGGCGCCAGCCGGTCTCCTTCAGGCTCCGGCCCGGCGCGGGCCCCAGCGACAGCACCGGCAGCAGCAGGGCGAGCCCGAGCGCGCCGCCCGCGCCGGCCAGCGCGCGCACCAGCACCGAGCGCCGCCGGACCAGGGGACCGAGCTCCTCGGCGAACGCCTCCTCCAGCGCCTCCTGCGCGCCGGGCCGGGAGGCCAGGACGTGGCGCTCCTCGACCGCCTCGTGCGCGCCGAGCAGCTTGATCCCCCACAGCCCCAGGCCCACGCCGAGCGCGCCGAGCACCAGCGCCCACAGCACCCCCTCGAGCTGGGTCTGCCCGCCGAGGAAGTACAGGACGAACAGGCCGACCCCGGCCGCCGCGGTGACGCCGAAGCACACCAGCACCAGCCGCTCGGTGCTGCGCTGCTCCCGGGTCAGGTCCGCGCCGCCGTGCCGCGGCTCCCGTGCCGCCTGGGTCGGCTCCTGCCCCGCCTGGTCCTGCTGCCCGCTGTCCACGCTCTCGCCACCTTCAGGTCCGGGTCCCGAGCCAGCGCACCACCAGCACCAGCAGGCCCAGGCCGATCACCCAGGCCACGAACCCCTCCGGCACCGGGCCCTTGCCGCCGATCGGGACGCCGCCGCGGTTGAGCCGCTCCTTGTTCAGCGCCGCGACGTAGGCGGCGATGTCGTTCACCTGCTGGATGCTCGCGGACTCGGTCGGCGCGTACTCGGGGATGCCGCCGCCGGGCGGCATCTGCCCCGGTCCGGTCTTGATCGCCTCGGCCACGTCCAGCGCCGACACGCCGAGCATGGTGGGCGCGATGTTCTCGCCGCCGAGCGCCGACCCGGCCCCGCTCATGCCGTGGCAGGCGGCGCACGCCTGCCCGTACAGCCGCTGGCCGCGGGCCACGTCGCCCTTGCCGGCGTTCACCTCGGGGACGAGCGTGTCGCCGACCGCCTGGCCGACGTACGCGCTCAGCGCGTGGACCTCCTGCTCGGTGAAGTGCGATTTGCCGCGGGCGATGGCCGGGCCCGTGGTCGACTGGAAGGGCATCCGCCCGGTGCGGACCGCCCAGTCGACCGCGGCGGCGCCGCCCACGTCCTTCAGCGAAGGGACCGAGGAGTACTCCGACGGCCCGTTGGGGTCGGGCCCGTGGCAGGCGGCGCACGACTGGAGGTAGATCCCGCGCCCCTGCGCCTGCAGGTCCCCTGAGCTGCTGGTGGCCTGCGCCCGCACGCCCGCCCCGCCGCTCGCGCCGGAGGTGGCGGGGACCAGCAGCAGCGCGAGCACGGCGATCCCAGCGAAGAGGATCATGGTCCTGCGCACAGGCGGCTCCTGACGCTGGAGGCCGGACGGGTCCGGCCCCAATGCTAAGTAGGCGCTGCCAGGTGGGCAACCGGAGAAGCGGGTCTCCAGTGCTCGTCCTGGGGCGGTCCCCCGATCGTGGCCAAGCACCACCACAGCGGCGAGAACAGGGCGAAAGGAGCGTGGCATGAGCGAGGACCTGAGCTACGGTCGGTACCTGCGCGTTCCCGAGCTCCTGGAGCTGCAGCGGCCCCGCTCCAGGCCGCCCCACCCCGAGGAGCTGCACTTCATCATCGTCCACCAGGCGGCCGAGCTGTGGATGAAGCTCATGCTCCACGACCTGGAGCGGGTGATCGCCGCGCTGGACGCCTCGGCGTGGCCGCAGGCGCTCGGCCTGCTGGGCCGCACCAACCACGTGATGTCGCACGTGCTCGACCAGATGCGGACGCTGCACACGCTGCCGCCGTGGGCGCTGGAGGAGTTCCGCAGCTACCTGGGCACCGCCAGCGGCTCGCAGTCCCAGCAGTTCCGCGAGCTCGAGCTGCTCTCCGGGCTGCGCGACCCGGCCTACCGCAAGGCGCTGGAGGCCGAGTACGGCCAGGACCTGCCCGCTGCGCTGGCCGCCCGCCTCGCCCAGCGGTCCCTGGCCGAGGCGCACCTGGACGCCGGCCGGCGGCTCGGCCTCGACGGGATCCGGCAGTGGGCCGACCTGTACGTGGCGCCCGGTGACCGGGGCGCGTTCTACCTGATCTGCGAGGCGCTGGTCGACTACGACGAGCGCTGGACGCGCTGGCGGAGCGAGCACGTGGCCCTGGTCGAGCGCGCGCTCGGCGACCGCGCCCGCGGCACCGGCGGGATGGCCCTGACCTACCTGCGCCGGACCACCCGGTACCGGTTCTTCCCGGTGCTGTGGGCGCTGCGGGACGAGCTGGTGGTGCGCGGCGGCGGCGAGCTGACCGGTGAGCCGGGGTGCTAGCCTCCGGGTGGCATCCTCGGAAGGAAGGGAGTCCGGGTGGAGTATCGCCGGCTGGGGTCGAGCGGGCTCAGGGTCAGCGAGATCGGGCTGGGGTCGTGGCTCACCTACGGGGTCGGGATCGAGGCGGAGGTCGCCAAGCAGTGCGTCGCCAAGGCCTACGACCTCGGGGTGAATTTCTTCGACACCGCCAACGCCTACGGGCGGGGCGCCGCCGAGCGGGTCCTGGGCGAGGCGCTGGCCGGCTACCCGCGGGAGTCGTACGTGCTGGCGACCAAGGTCTACTTCCCGATGGGCGAGGGCCCCAACGACCGCGGGCTGTCGCGCAAGCACGTGGTGGAGCAGTGCCAGGCGAGCCTGCGCCGGCTCGGCACCGACTACATCGACCTGTACCAGTGCCACCGCTACGACGACGAGACCACGCTGGACGAGACCCTGCGCGTCCTGGACGACCTGGTCCGTCAGGGCAAGGTCCTCTACGTCGGGGTGAGCGAGTGGACGCCGGGGCAGATCGCCGACGCCCTGCGGACCGCTGACGAGTCCGGCCTGGACCGGATCGTCTCCAACCAGCCCGAGTACTCGCTGCTCCAGCGCCGCATCGAGGCCGAGGTCCTGCCGGTGTGCGCGCGCGGGGGCGTCGGCCAGGTGGTGTGGTCGCCGCTGGCCCAGGGGGTGCTGACCGGCAAGTACGCCCGCGGGCAGGCGCCTCCCGCCGACAGCCGCGCCGCCTCCACCCGCATGGGGGCGTTCATCCGGCGCTGGATGAGCGACGAGGTGCTGGCGGCGGTCGACAAGCTCCGCACGGTCGCCGAGGAGGCCGGGATGACCGTCGCCCAGCTCGCGCTGGCCTGGGTGCTGCGGGAGCCGAGCGTGGCGTCGGCGATCATCGGCGCCTCGCGCCCGTCCCAGCTCGAGGAGAACTGCGCCGCGGCCGGGCGCAAGCTCGACCCGGACGTGCTGGCCGCAATCGAGCGAGCGACCGCAGAGGTGGTCGAACGATGAGCTCAGTCCTCGCCTACATCCCCGCGCCGCCGATCGGCGGCTTCCATCTCGGCCCCCTGTTCTTCCACTTCTACGGGCTGGTGATCGCCGTCGGCGTGCTGTTCGCGTTCTGGCTGGCGCGGCGCCGCTGGCGCGGGACGGGCCGCGACCCCGCCGAGATCGAGGTCCCCGGCATCTGGGCGGTGGTGGCGGGCTTCATCGGCGCCCGGGCGGCCTACGTGAGCACCCACACCGACAAGTTCGCCGGCCACTGGCTGCACGTGTTCGCCATCTGGGAGGGCGGGCTGGCGCTGTACGGCGGGCTCACGCTGGGCATCCTCACCGGCATCTTCGTGGCCTGGCGCCGCGGCCTGCCGGTTCTGGAGGCGCTGGACGCGGCCATCCCGGCGATCCCGCTCGCCCAGGCGTTCGGCCGCTGGGGCAACTACTTCAACCAGGAGCTGTTCGGCACCCCGACCAAGGTCCCGTGGGCGCTGGAGGTCGACCGGGGCGCCCGGCCCGCCAAGTACGTGAACTTCTCCACGTTCCACCCGACGTTCCTGTACGAGTCCCTGTGGGACCTGCTGATCGTCGCCACCCTGCTGTGGCTGAGCGCGCGCCGCAAGCTCCGCACGGGCAGCATCGTGCTGTGCTACCTGGTGATGTACGCGATGGGCCGGTTCCTGCTGGAGCTGATCCGCACCGACACGACCTTCCGCGTGCTCGGCCTGTCCCGCAACGCCTGGGTGTCGGTGGCCGTGGTCCTGGGCGCCGGCGCCTGGCTCTACCGCCGCGAGCGCGGCCGCCCCGCCGCCGAGGAGGCCGGGGCGGGCGGCGGCGCCGGCGACCGCGAGCCGGCCACGGTCGCCGCCACCGCCGGCACCGCGGGCGGCGGACCGTCCGCGGACGAGCCCCCCGAGGAGCCCCCCGAGGCCGCTGACGACGCCGGCGACCGGTCGAAGGACGCAAGCCCGGAGCCGTAGCGCCGGTCAGGCGCCGGCATGGTCAGGGGCGGAGGGTGAAGGCGCGCCGGTAGGCGGTGGGTGTGGTGCCGGTGGCGCGGGTGAAGTGCCGGCGAAGGTGGGGGGCGGTGCTGAACCCGCAGGCGTGCGCCACGCTCTCGATGGGAAGGTCGGTGCGCTCCAGCAGCTCCCGGGCCAGCAGGACCCGCTGGCGCAGCACCCACTGCAGCGGGGTGGTGGCGGTCTCGGCGCGGAAGCGCCGCGCGAACGTCCGTGGCGACACCCCCGCGTTGCGGGCCAGCCGCGCCAGGTCCAGCCGTTCGTGGAGGTGGTCGAGGGCCCAGCCGCGGGTGGCCAGCAGCGACGTCCCGCCTTGCTCGGTGGCGGTGATGGGCTGTGGGATGAACTGCGCCTGGTCGCCGTCGCGGTGGGGGGCGACCACGGTGTGGCGGGCGATGCCGGCGGCGACGGCGGCGCCGTGGTCGCGCCGCACGACGTGCAGGCACAGGTCCAGGCCGGCCGCGACACCGGCGCTGGTCAGGATGGCGCCGTCGTCGACGTACAGCACGTTGGGATCGACGGTGACCGCGGGGAAGCGCTCAGCGAGCTGCGCGGCGAGGGCCCAGTGGGTGGTGGCGCGGCGGCCGTCCAGCAGCCCGGCATACGCCAGCGCGAAGGCGCCGGTGCAGATCGACAGCAGCCGCGCGCCCCGCGCGGCTGCCGCTCGCAGGCTGGCCAGCACCGGCGGCGGGGGCGGGCGCGCCACCTCGTCGTAGCCGGGCACCACCACGGTGTCGGCGCTGGCGAGCGCGCGCAGGCCCGCCGTGGCCTGGACGACCACGCCGGTCGAGGTGCGCACGGGGCCGCGGCGGTGGCCGGCCAGCGTGAGCCGGTAGCGGCCGTCGCCGTGGTAGCCGAAGACGTGCACCGGGATGGCGACGTCGAGCAGGACGCAGCCCTCGGGCGTCAGGGTGACCACGTGGTGCAGGCCCATGTTGGCAGGATATAGCTGGGCTTGCCCCTGCGGGCACGATGCCCCCGTTCGCCGTGGCCCGCGAGGCAAGAAATCTGAGTTGATCCCTCAGTCTTGCTTTACAAGTAACAGCCCTATGTTATCCTCGCGCCTCGCAAGGCGATCACCACGGTTGTACGTCACACCGCGTCCTCAACAAGGGGGTTGACGGCTGGACGGACTGAGCTTCCTGGGGTCGATGCGCCGCGAGCGCCGCGACGGGCTCGCCTCCCCAATGGTCGAGTTGGTCCGCTCCGCCCTCACCGGGGACGGCGCGGGCTGGAAGGTCTGGCTGAACGGCATGTGGTGCTGCGCCCGGCCGCCCGCGCACGCCCTGCGGGAGCAGGGCTGGAAGCTCCACCTCGCCGCCACCCGCTCGTCCGCCACCGCCGTGCTCCAGCGGTCGCTCGACGTGCTCGCCCGCCACCGCTGCGCCTTCAAGTTCGCCCACAGCCTCGAGCAGGTCAGCCTGCTGACCTCGCGGCAGTACCCGCGCGCCGGCGCCGGCAAGTTCCTCACCGTCTACCCCGACGACGACCAGCAGCTCGTCCGCCTCGCCGAGGAGCTGCACCAGGCCACCGAGGGCCTGAGCGGCCCGGCGATCCTCTCCGACCGCCGCTACCGGCCGGGCAGCCTGGTGCATTACCGCTACGGCGCCTTCACTGGCAGGCTCCAGCTCTCCAACGACGGCGACTACCGCACCGTGCTCGCCGGGCCCGACGGCACCCTGGTCGAGGACCGCCGCGACGCCTGGTTCGGCGCGCCCGCCTGGGCGCGGCCGCCGCTGCCCGCTCCCCCCCAAGCCCAAGCCACCGGCAACGGCGGGGCGGGCGCCCGCGGGGCCGGCGGGCAGGCGCCGCCGGTGCTGCTCGGCGGCCGCTTCGTGGTCCGCCAGGCGATCCGCCACAGCAACAGGGGCGGGGTGTTCCGCGCGGTCGACTCGGCGACCGGCGCCGAGGTGGTCGTCAAGCAGGCCCGGCCGCACGTGGAGGCCGACGAGGCCGGCCGCGACGCCCGCGACGGCCTGCGGCACGAGGCCGGGATGCTCGACCGGCTGGCGCCGCTCGGCGTCGCCCCCCGCCGGCTCGACCTGTTCGAGCAGGACGGCCACCTCTTCCTGGCCGAGGAGCTGCTGCCCGGCGTGCCGCTGCGGCGCTGGGTGAGCGAGCGCGCCGGCGACGCGCCCGGCCTGCCCTGGCCGCTCGCGCTCGAGCTGGCGCGCCAGCTCACCGACCTGGTCGCCACCGTCCACCGCGCCGGCGTGGTGCTGCGCGACCTCACCCCGAGCAACCTGATGGCCGCGCCCGGCGGCGAGCTCGGCCTGGTCGACCTGGAGCTCGCCGCCGAGCCGGGCGCGGCCGCGGTGGTCGCCGGCACGCGCGGCTACGTCGCCCCGGAGCAGCTCAGGGGCGACCCGCCGAGCACGGCGGCGGACCTGTACTCGCTGGGGGCCGTGGTGTTCCTGCTGGCCACCGCGAGCGACCCCGGCTTCCTGGAGGACCGCCCCCCGTGGCGCTCGACCGCCCACCGCGCGGCCGCCTGGCTGGCGGCGGTGGCGGGCGAGAGCGCGGCGGCGCGGCTGCTCGGGCCGCTGGTCCTCGGGCTGCTGGACGAGGCGCCGGCGCGGCGCTGGGACCTCGACAGGACCTGCGCCTTCCTGGCCGGGCTGGAGGGCCCGCCGCCGGCGCCGCCGCCGGGGCCGGCCGCCGACCGCCGCCGCGCCACCGACGGGCTCGACCGCCTGATCGAGGACGGGCTCCAGCACCTGCTCGCGACCATGGACCCGGCCAGCGGCGAGCGGCTGTGGCCGTCGACCTGCTTTGGCGCCGGCACCGACCCGTGCAACCTCCAGCACGGCGCGGCGGGGGTGATCGGCGTGCTCGCCCGCGCGGCCCGGCTCGGCCTGGTCCCGGGCGAGCGCCTGGGCGGCGCGCTGCGCGACGCCTGCGCCTGGGTGGAGCGGCGCCTGGCGCGCGAGCCGCGGGTCCTGCCGGGGCTGCACTTCGGCAGGTCGGGGACGGTGTGGGCGCTGTACGAGGCCGCCGGGGCGCTGGCCGACGAGGGGCTGGCCACCCGCGCGCTGGCGCTCTGCGGCGAGCTGCCGGTCACCTGGCCGAACCCCGACGTCACCCACGGCGCGGCCGGCGCCGGCCTGACCCACCTGCACCTGTGGCAGGCAAGCGGCGACGCCGGGCTCGGCCGGCGGCTGCTGGAGTGCGCCGACGGCCTGGTCGCGTCGGCCACGCGCGGCGCGACCGCGACCGACCGGGGCGTGCTGTGGACGGTGCCGGACTCCTTCGACTCGCGCTTTGCCGGCACCACCCACTACGGCTTCGCGCACGGCCTTGCCGGCATCGCCTGGTTCCTGCTGGCCGCGGGGCTTGCCACCGGCCGCCGGGACTGCGTCGAGCTGGCCGGCGAGGCGGGCGAGACGCTCGCGGCGGCGGCGCAGGTGGCCGGCGGCGCCGCCTGGTGGCGCGCCAGGCCGGGCGACCCGCCGGGCTCGCGGCTGGTGCACTGGTGCCACGGCGCCGCCGGGGTCGGCACCTTCCTGGCGCGGCTGGCGCACGCCACCGGCGAGGCGCGCCCGCGCGAGCTGGCCGAGCTGGCGGCGGTGGCGGTGCGCCGCGCCCGCTGGCAGTGCTCCCCCGCCGCCTGCCACGGGCTGGCGGGCAACGGGGAGTTCCTGCTGGACCTGGCCGTGACGCTGGAGGAGCCGCGCTACCGGACCTGGGCGGAGGAGCAGGCCGCGGCGATCCTGGCCCAGCACGCCGTCCACGACGGGCGGATGGTGGTGCCCGACGACACCGGCGCGGGCGTGGCCGCCGACTACGGCGGCGGCCTGGCCGGGGTGCTCGCGTTCCTGCTGCGGCTGCGCCACGGCGGGCCGCGCCTGTGGATGGCCGACGTCCCGGCGGGTGCGGGCGCGGGGGCGAGGCGGTGACCGCGAGCGGCGCGGGCACGGGAGCGCTGCGGGTCGGGACCGCGCCCGAGGCTGCGCCGGCGGTCGCGCCGGTGCTCGCCCGCTTCAGCTTCCGCTTCTCGGCGGGCGGCTCGCGCGCCGCCTGCCTGGCCGGCGCGGACGGCGGCCTGCACCTGGAGACCTGGGCGTTCGCGGGCCCGGGCGCCCGCCGGCGGGGACTGGGCCTGGAGCGCCCGGTGACGCTGGCCGTGCAGCCGGTCCCGCTGGACGACGGCCGCGTGCTGCTGTGCCGCAACGGCGCGGGCAGCCACCAGATCTCGCTGGTGGAGCCGCGGCAGGGGCCGGCGCCGGCGGGCGAGCGGGTGCTTGCGGTGATGGCCTGCCAGGCCCTGCGCCTGCTCCCGGAGCCCGCGGGCGGCGCCCCCGCCCGGGCCCTGGCCATCGCCTTCGACGACCGCGGCCACACGACGATCTGGCGGGTGAGCGAGCGCCGCCCGTGGCTCCAGCGGCTCCTCGAGCTGCCCGGGCGGCTGGAGGGCGGGGTGTGGCTGGACCCGGCCGGCAGCGTCCTGGGCGCCGACCACCTGGCGCGCCCGGACGGCGGCCCCGCCAAGGCGGTCGCCATCGACCTGCGCGACGGCCGGCGCACGACCCTGCTCGACGTGGCCGAGGCCAGCAACGACCGGCTGCTGCTCGCCGGCGCCCGCTCCGGGCTGCTGCTGGTGAGCACCGACGCCGGCGGCCAGGCGCGGCTCGGCTGGGCGCTGGCCGACCGGCGCGAGCCCGTGCGGTTCCCGGCCGCGCTGCAGCGGCCCGGGGCCCAGGCGCTGGCGCTGAGCCCGGACGGGCGGCGGGTGCTGCTCAAGGCCGACGAGGGCGTGCGCTCCCGGCTGCTGGTCTACGACCCCGCCGGCGACCGCCTGGCGCCGGTGCCGATCCCCGAGGGGCTGGTCTGCGGCGCCGCCTGCTGGAGCGGCGAGGGGATCCGCTTCCCGCTGTCGGCGCCCCACCACCCGCCGGCGGTGGCGACCGTCCGGCCCGGCGAGCCCCGCAGGGGCGTCCTGGTGGGCCGGGCCCGCGGCGGCGGGTGGGCCGGCGCGCACGTCGAGCGGCTCCAGGGCGCGGCCGGGCCGGTCGAGGCGGTCGTCTACGGCGGCCGCGACTGGCGCGCCAGCGAGCGGGTGCTGCTGGCGCTGCACGGCGGCCCGCAGGACGCCTGGCGGTTCGAGTTCGACCCGCTGTTCCAGTCCCTGGCCAGGGCCGGCGTCGCCATCGTCGCGCCCAACCAGCGCGGCTCCAGCGGCTACGGCGCCGCCCACGCGCAGGCCCTGCGCGGCGCCTGGGGCGGGCCCGACCTGGAGGACGTGCGCCGCATCGCCCGGCGCATCGCGGCCGAGCGGCGCGAGCTCGGCGCCGGCGCCGCCGGGGACCTCGCCCTGCTCGGCGTCAGCTATGGCGCCTGGCTGGCGCTGCTGGCGGCGAGCTGCGAGCCCGCGCTGTGGTCGCGCTGCGCCGCCCTGGCCCCGTTCCTGTCGGGCCCGCGCCTGCACCGCGACGGCGGCGCGCCAGTGCGGGACCTGCTGGAGCGGCTCGGCGGCTGCCAGGAGCTGCACGACGCCATCGGCCCGCGGGACCTGCTGCGGCTGGTGCACGGCCTGCGGGCGCGGCTGCTGCTGGTCCACGGCGAGGCCGACGACGTCATCCCGGCCGGCCACTCGCGCGCCCTGCGGGCGCGGCTGCTGGAGCTCGGCCGCCGCGAGGGCGCCGACTTCGACTACCTGGAGGTGCCCGGCGCCGGGCACGACCTGCCCGGCAGCGACCCGGCGGTGGGCGAGCGCCTGCTGCGCTTCCTCGTCGGCGGCGCCCGCGACGGGCCCAGGCCTATCGGACCGACCGACGAGAGGAGGTGACAACGCGATGACCATCGAGAGCCTGCAGGTCGAGGTGGCCGCGCTCGAGCGGTTGCCTGAGACCGGTGCTCTGGACGAGGCCGAGGTGGGGCTGGACAGCTGGTGGAAGGTCTGCAGCCACCACGCCACCTGCTACGTGACCTGCCAGTACACCATCAACACCTGAGCTGAGCAGCAACCGCGCGACCCGGCTGTCGCCCCACGATAGCGCGGCCGGGTGGAGAGGTGCGGGGGCAGGTCGACCAGGACCTGTCCTCCGCACCTCCCAATCTTAGAGACCCTGCCTGGTGGTTGCCAATTTTGCGACGTTCTCGACGTTCTCGCAGGCCCTGGCCCACGCCGGGCGCCGCCGACCGCCTGCTGCTCGGCGTGGCGCGGCGGGCCCCGGGATGGACCGCCGCGCTGGTGCTGGCGGTCCTGGCCGGCGCGGCGGTATCGCTGCTGGCCCCGGCCGCGCTGGCCGCGGCGGTCGACGCGGCCCTGCACCGCGGCGCACGCGGCGGGCCGCCCGGCGCGGCGCTGGCGCGCCTCGGCGGGCTGCTGGCCGCCGGGGCGCTCGCGGGCGTGGCCGCGGCCCTCGCCGGCGCCTGCTACGAGGCGGCCAGCACCGCCTGGCTGCGCCGCCGCCTGCTCGCCACGGCGCTTGGGCTCGGCGTCGCCGGCCAGGGGCGGTTCCACCCCGGTGACCTGCTCAGCCGCATCGGCGCGGACGCGCCCGCCACCGCCCGGGTCCTGCCCGACCTGCTGGGGGCCGGCGTCGCCGCCGTCACGGCGTTCGGCGCGGTGGCGGCGCTCGGGCTGATCGACTGGTGGCTGGCGGCCGCCTTCCTGCTCGGCCTGCCGCCGGTGGTCGCGCTGGTCCGCGCCTTCGTGGTGCGCGCCGCCGAGCTGTTCGTCCGCTACCAGCGCCACCAGGCGGGGATCGCCGCCCGCCTGGTGGACGCGCTCGCCGGCATCCGCACCATCCGCGCCAGCGGCACCGCGGACCGGGAGGCCCGGCGCATCCTGGACCCGCTGGAGGAGCTGTCGGCCAGCGGGCGCGGGCTGTGGCGCGTCCAGCGCCGCGTCGCCTGGGGCACCGCGCTGCTGGTGCCGCTGGAGGAGACCGTGGTGCTGGCCGTGGCCGGCCTGGGGCTCGCCGCCGGCCGGCTGACCCCGGGCGAGCTGCTGGCGGCCGCCGGCTACGTGCGCCTGGCGCTCGGGCTGTTCGAGCAGGTCGACGTCCTGGTGGCGGCGGCCAGAGCGCGCGCGGGCGCCACCAGGGCCGCGGAGGTCCTCGACGAGCCGCCGGCGCTCCCGGCGGCCGGGGACCTGGCCCTGCCCGCCGCCGGGCGCGGGGCGGTGTCGCTGCGCGGGGTCGGCGTGCGCGCCGGTGGCGCGCGCCTGCTCGACCGGCTCGACCTGGAGGTGCCCGCGGGCGCGTGCGTGGCGCTGGTGGGCCGCTCCGGCGCGGGCAAGACCACGCTCGCGTCGCTGGTCGGGCGCTTGCGCGACCCGGAGGAGGGCGCCGTGCTGCTGGACGGCGTGCCGGTGGCCGCGCTCGCGCCCCAGGCGCTCCACCAGGCCGTGGCGTACGCGTTCGAGCGGCCCGCCCTGCTCGGCGGCACGGTCGGCGGCGCGGTCGCCTACGGCCGGCCCTCGGCGCCGCCGGCGGAGGTGGAGGCGGCCGCGCGCGCCGCCGAGGCCGACGGCTTCGTGCAGCGCCTGCCGGACGGCTACGCCACGCCGCTGGAGCGCGCGCCGCTGTCGGGCGGCGAGGCGCAGCGGCTCGGGCTCGCCAGGGCGGTCGCGCAGGGCGGGCGGGTGCTGGTCCTCGACGACGCCACCTCCAGCCTCGACACCGCCACCGAGATGAAGGTCAGCGCCGCCCTGGCCGAGCTGCCCGACGGCCGCACCCGCATCGTGGTCGCCCACCGCGCGGCCACCGCCGGCCGCGCCGACCTGGTCGCCTGGCTGGAGGGCGGCCGCGTCCGCGCGCTCGCGCCGCACGCCGCGCTGTGGGACGACGCCGACTACCGCGCGGTGTTCGCGGCGCGGGAGCCATCCGCGTGAGCGGCGGCTGGGGGCTGCTGCGGCGCCAGCTCGCGCCGCGGCGGCACGCGCTGGCGAGGGTGGGCGCCTGGTCGCTGGTGGAGGCGCTGCCGGCGCTCACCTCGGGGATGCTGGTGGCGGCCGCGCTGGACCGGGGGTTCCTGGAGCGCCGGCCGCTGGCGGGGCTGGCGTGGCTGGGCGGGCTGGCCGCCGCGCGGGTGCTCGGCGCGCTGGGGACCAGCCGGCTGTACCCGTGGCTCGGCGAGGTGGTGGAGCCGCTGCGCGACGGGCTCGTCAGCGAGGTGGTGCGCGCGTCCATCGCCCGGGGCGCGGCGGCCGGGGCGGCGGGCGCCGCCGACGTCGCCCGCCTCGCCGAGCAGGTGGAGTCGGTGCGCCAGCTCGTCTCGGCGCTGCTGCGGACCATGCGGCAGTTCGCCGTCGCGATGGTGGCGAGCCTTGCCGGCATCGCCGCGCTCGCGCCGGCGGTCGCGCTGCTGGTCGGTCCCCTGGTCGCCGTGGCGCTGGGGCTGTACGCGGCGAGCCTGCGGCGCCTGGCCGCCCGCCAGCGCGCCCAGGTGCTCGCCGGCGAGGCGATCGCGCAGCGGGCCGGCGAGGTCCTGGGCGGGCTGCGCGACGTGCTCGCCTGCGGTGCCGAGCGGCGCGCCGCCGCCGAGGTCGGCGAGGCCGTCGAGCAGCAGGCGCGGGCGTCCAGGGCGCTGGCGCGCGCCGGGTCGGTCCGCGCCCTGGTGGTGGCGCTCGGCGCGCAGCTTCCCGTGGTGGTGGTCCTGCTGGCCGCGCCGTGGCTGGTCGGCGGCCGCCACCTGTCGGTCGGCGCGGTCACCGGCGCGGTGGTCTACCTCACCGGCAGCCTGGGGCCGGCGCTGCGCTCGATGGTCGAGCTGGCCGGCAACTGGGGGCTCCACCTCGGCGTGGTGCTCGCCCGGCTGGCCGAGGTCTGCGCGGCGCCCAAGGTCCCCCCCGCCGCGCCCGTGGCGGCGGACCGGACGCCGGCCGGCGCGCGCGGCCGGCGGCGGGTGGGCGCCCGGCCGGACCTTGTCGCCGAGGGCCTCACCTTCGCCTATGGGGCGCACGCCGAGCCGATCGTCGAGGGGCTCGACCTCGCCCTGCTCCACGGCGAGCACCTGGCGGTCGTCGGGCCGAGCGGCGCGGGCAAGTCGACCCTGGCCAACCTGCTCGCCGGGCTGGAGCGGCCCGGCCACGGCCGGGTGCGGCTCGGCGGGGTGCCGACCGACCGCCTCGACGAGGCCGCCCTGCGCCGCGCGGTCGCGCTCATCCCCCAGGAGGCGTACGTCTTCGCCGGCACCCTGCGCGAGAACCTCGCCTACCTCGCGCCCCGCGCCGGCGACCGCGACCTGGACCGCGCCGCCGCCGCGGTCGGGCTCGGCCGCACCGTGCGGCGCCTCGGCGGCTACGGCGCGGTCATCGGCCCGGGCGGCCGCGAGCTGTCCGCTGGCGAGCGGCAGCTCATTGCGCTCGCCCGCGTGTACCTGTCGCCGGCGGTGGTGGTGCTGCTCGACGAGGCCACCTCCAACCTCGACCCGGCCGCGGAGGCGCGGGCCGAGCGGGCGTTCGCGCGGCGGCCCGGCACGCTGGTGGTGGTCGCCCACCGGGTCAGCTCGGCCCTGCGGGCCGACCGGGTCCTGCTGATGGACGGGGCCAAGCCGATGACCGGCACGCACGGGTCCCTGCTGGCCGCCTCGCCGCTGTACGCCGACCTGGTCGGCTACTGGGAGGCCGACCGCTGGACTCGCGCAGGTTCGTAGGTACAATCCGGGCGGCCGGCGGCTCCTATTGCCTGCCGGCGCCGCCGGCCGTGCCGGGATGGCGCACGGCGTGATCGACAGCGGTCGCCGCGCCGCCGCCGACGTGGCCCGGGCACTGGCCCGCAAGTGATCGCTCGCGCCATGTCGATCCGGTCGGAAGCCGTTCGTATAGAGGGTGCGAGGCGTCTCGTCAAGGGGAACGTCAGATGAAGCAGTACCTGCTCAGCGTGTACCAGCCTGAAGGAGGTCCTCCTCCGCCCGAGGTCCTGGGGAAGGTGATGCGGGACCTCGATGCCCTGAACCAGCAGCTCAAGGCCGCCGGCGCGTGGGTCTTCGCCGGCGGGCTGCACCCGCCGAGCACGGCCACCGTGGTGCGGTTCCAGGACGGCGACGTGCTCACCACCGACGGCCCGTTCGCCGAGGGCAAAGAGCACCTGGGCGGGTTCACCATCGTCAAGGCGCCCGATCTGGACGCCGCGCTGGAGTGGGGCCGCAAGCTCGCCCGGGCGACCACCCTCCCGATCGAGGTGCGGCCGTTCCAGGACGAAGCCGAGGGCTGACGCCTGGCGTGCCGGCGCTGGCCTACGAGGCGGCGATCGCCCGCACCCACAACGCGACCGAGCGCGCCTTCCTGCACCGGGGAGCCACCATGGCACAAACCGCGCCCGCGACCGGCTACGAGGCCGCCGAGGTCCAGTTCGCCCACCACGACACCGTGCTCGCCGGGCTGCTGCTGCGGCCCAGCCAGCAGGGCCCGCATCCCGCCGTCGTCTTGCTGCACGGCTCCGGCCCGGTCGGCCGCGACGGGCCCGGCTACCCGCCAGCCAGGGCGGCTGGATCGCCCCTTTCCTGGAGGGCGTCACCGCCCTGTTCCTGCACCCACGCGCCGTCGGGACCCCCGCCGTCGAACTGCTGGCCCTCGCCCGGCAACGGGGGGTGCGGCGGGTGGTGGCACTGTCGGCGATCAACGTCGACGACGACCTCGACGAGCAGCCGTCCCGCTATCGCGGGGATCGGAACAAGGAGGTCGAGGACGCCGCCGTCGCAAGCGGCCTGGAGTGGGTGAGCCTGCGGGCCGGCTTCTTCGCCATCGACACCCTCCACGCCTGGGGCGCCCAGATCCGCGCCGGTGACGTCGTCCACGGCCCGTACGCGACCTTCGCCGAAGCGGCTACCGGTCGGCCGGCGCGGCCCACAGGGCCAGGACCTCGTCCACGACGTCCCTGCCCTGGGCCTGCCCCGCCCGGGCGGCGGCGGCCCGCCTGGCGGGGTCGAGGACGTTCGGGCCGATCGCGGCCACAGACGCCTCGTCCGGGCTGATGATGACCACCCGGCGGCTCGACCGCAGGGCGTCGAGCTCGCCGTCCGGTCCCCACCCGGCCGCGTCGCGCCCGAGCCCGCCCATCGGTGCGAGCACCAGCACGACGTCGTGGCCCGCGGCCAGGTCCGCATTGGTCGATGAGCGCACCCCGCCGTCCATATAGCGGCGCCCGTCGATGGTGACCGGTGGCGCCACCCCCGGGACCGCGCAGCTCGCGGCGACCGCCAGCAGCAGGGGCACGCGCGAGCCGCGGTCCCAGACCACGAGCTCGCCGCTGGCGGTGTCGACCGCGGTGATCAGCAGCCGCCGCTCCGGCCAATCCGGCGCCGGCAGGCGCGCCCGGATGACCTCGAGCCGCTCGGCCTCGGGCACGGTCGGCGCCGACAGCGCCATCGCCCCCACCCGCGCGCGGAGCTCCCGCGGGTCGTGGGCGCCCTCGGCGAGCGCGGCGAAGGCGCTTGCCACCTTCTCCACGTCGAAGTCGACGGCGCGCTCCCTGGAGGCGTCCGGGGGCTCGAGCTGCGCGGCGAGCAGGCGGTCGAGGCCGACGCCGCTGGAGAGCTGGGCGGCGACCACCGACCCGGCGGAGGTGCCGACCAGCAGGTCGGCCGCGCCCACCGGCACGCCGTCGGCGTCCAGGGCCTGCAGCACGCCCAGCTCCCAGGCGACGCCGGTCACCCCGCCGCCGCCGAGGACCAACGCCCGTGTCACCATCTGCCGTCCCGCTCCGTGGCCGAGGCCGTCGTCGTGGCGTCAATGTTTCCGACCGGGAGAACCGACCGTCAAGGCCGGGCTGGCAGGAGGATCAGCACGAGGGCGTCGAGCACCCGGTTCCAGTCGCGCTCCTCCAACGGCCGGTGCGGGGGCTGGGGCACGGCGGCCATCCCTGGAGGAGCTGGGCGCGCAGCCGGTGCTCGTCGACGCCGAGCTCGCGGGCCAGCCAGCGGGCGTCGCGCCGGAGCCGCGGCTGCTCGCTGAACCGCTGCAGGGAGGCGGGCCAGGCGGCGGTTGCCGGCCCGTCCGGGTCGAGCAGGTCGCGGAGGGGGACGCCGAGCGCGCCGGCGAGCCGTCGCAGGGCCGCGAGGGTGGGGTTGCCGCGCCCGTTCTCGAGGTTGGCGACGTAGGGCACCGACAGACCGCCGCGTTCCTGACGGCCCAGACCACCGCGACCGTCGCCGGCGCCGCCCTCGCAGCGGTGCTCGGTCAGCACGCCGGCCTCCCGGTCACGCTGAACCTCGCCAGCGCCGGCGTGCTCGTGGCCGCGGCCGCCGCCCTGCGGCTGCTGCCCGCCTCCACCCTCGTCCAGGACCGCGGGTCTGGGATACGGTCCTTGTATGGAGGCGGCGAGCACGCAGCGGGTCCTGGCGGCGTGGCGGCGGGTGACCGGCGCGCCGGGTGCGTTCCGGGAGCCCGGGACCGTTGTGGTCGCACGCACTGACCAGACCGGCGGAGCGCGTGGGGCGACCGTCGTCACCCTCGCCGGCGCCACCTGCGTGGTCGCGTCCGCCGATCTCGCCGGCGGCCTGGACGCCCGGACCGCCGGCCGGCTGACCGACCCGGCCCAGGCCCGGAGGATCCTGGGGCAGGGGCTCGAGGTGCTCGGCCCGGCCGTGCTCGCCTTCGCCGACCGCTCCAGCCTGCGCGCCGCCCCCGACGGCCCCGACGGCCCTGGTCAGGCCGAGCCGGTCGACGCGGGCGCCGCCGAGCTGGAGCGGCTCGCCGCCGCCTGCGACCCGGCCGAGCTCGCCGAGAGCGGGCTGGGCACCTGGACCCAGTGGGTCCACGTCGTCCGCGAGCGGGGCCTGGTCGTGGCCGCCGCCGGGATCGAGGTGTGGGCGGGCACGCTCGCCCACGTCGGCGTCCTCACCCGTGCGGACCGGCGCGGGCGCGGCCTGGCGAGGACCGTCGCGGGCGGCGCGGCGCGGGCGGCGCTCGCCGAGGGCCTGGTGGCGCAGTGGCGCGCGCGGACGACCCTGACCCCGTCCCGGCGGGTCGCCGCCGCCCTCGGCTTCGTCGAGCTCGGCGCCCAGGTGACCTACAGGCTCACGCGAGGCAGCGCAGGGGCCCGCCGTTGAAGGCGATCATGTCCCGGGCGACGGTGGGCAGGTCCAGCGGGGCGCCCCAGGGCTCGCCGCGCAGCTCGCTGTAGGCGCGGGCGAGATTGCCGACCAGGCGCTCGCCCTCGCTCCAGGTGGCGAAGCGGCCGAGGTCGGCGCGGCGGGCCGCCTCCAGCGGCTCCCGGCCGGCGGCGAAGCCGTCGCGCGCCAGCGCGGTCAGCCACCCGGCGTAGGCGAGCATGTCGTCGAGCACGCGCGGCGCGGCGACCGGCCCGTGCCCGGGGACCAGCACGCGGGCGTCCAGCTCCCGGACGCGCTCCAGCGCCGCCGGCCAGTTGGCCAGGCACCCCTCGGCGAGGAACGGGTGGCCGCCGTGGAAGACCAGGTCGCCGGTGAACACCACGCCCCGGTCGGGCAGCCAGGCGATCACGTCGCCGAGCGTGTGCGCGGGCCCGACGGAGGCCAGCTCCACCCGCGTCTGGTCCACGTGCAGGACGAGCGAGTCCTCGAAGGTGAGCGTCGGCGGCGCGATCTCGACCCGGCCGTAGTCGGCGGTCGGGAACAGCGCCTGGGCCACCAGGCCGGCGCGCAGCACCTCGTCGCGGCAGCGGCGCTGGGCGACGATGGTGGTGCCCGGCGGCAGCAGCCAGTTGCCGAAGGTGTGGTCGGCGTGGTGGTGGGTGTTGACCAGGGTGCGAACGGGCAGCCCGCCGGAGCGCTCGGCGACCGCGGCGAGCAGGGCCCGGTTGCGAGGCTCGGTCGAGGTGGTGTCGATCAGCACCACGCCCGAGCGGCCGACGACCGCGCCGGTGTTGTTGAGCATCCAGCTCCCGTCGGGCTGGACGTAGGCGAGCACGTCCGGGGCGACCTCGGACAGCTCGGGGCTGGCGGGGGACTGGGTCACCGGGGGCCTCCTCGTGGCGTCGGCGGGTCGAAGCCAGGGTGGCAGCCTATACCGCGCCGCGCCGGCACCGCGCCTTTCGGAAATTTCCACCCGGCCGGATGGTGGTCGGCTCTGGGCTGGGTGTGGGCCGCGTTCGGCCGCGGACCGAATTCCCGAAAAGAGGCACGGCGCGCGGCTCCGGCTGCGCGCCGTGCCTTCCCCACGAATTCCCGCGCTGTGCCGCGCGGAATGCGCCGCGTGGCAGTGGATTTGCGGTGCTAGCGCAGCCCGACCTTCCGGCTGCACGTCGGCCAGGCGCCCCAGCCCTGCATCTGCTGCAGGCGCTGCGCCACCTGGATCTGGGTCGACCGGCTCGCGTTCTGCGGCATGCCTGCGCCGCCGGCCGCACGCCAGCTGCCCGTGGTGAACTGGAGGCCGCCGTAGAAGCCGTTGCCGGTGTCGGCGCTCCAGTTCCCCCCGGACTCGCACTGCGCGAGCCGGTCCCAGACGCTCCCGCCGGCGACCGGCGAGGACCGCTGCGGCGCGCTGCTGTGCCGCGAGCTGCGGGTGCTGGGGGTGCTGGGGGTGTGGGAGCGCGACCGCAGCTCAGCGCCCTGGGCGGGGATGACCAGGTGCTGGCCGGGGAAGATCAGGTCGGGGTTCTCCACGCTGGCGTTGGCGTCGAAGATGGCCCGCCAGCTCCCCAGGCCTTGCCTGCCGGCGATCTTCGAGAGGGTGTCGCCGGACTTCACGGTATAGGCCTTCTGACCGCCGGTCGAGGCTGCCGCCGGCAGGGCGAAGGCGGATGCGAGGACGGCGCCGCTGAGCGCCAGGACGGCGCCCAGACGAGCCGTGCGTGGTAAGTAGCGGTGCAGGAGCGCACGAGGACGTGCCAAAACAGACCTCCTGGATTGCCGGGGGACATTTAAAGGTGGGCACGAGGGTGGCCCACCCCCGATGCGCTACCACGCAGCGCAAGGGTGCGCCTGCTGGGGAGGCGCTGACCGGAGGCCGCTGTGGGGGTCGCGAACGCCTCCGGGCAATCGAGCGAGCAGGGTAGCCAAAAAGAATCGAAATCGTCAAGGCCCCACGAATAATGTCCCTCTTTTTGAGGCCCGTCGAGACTGAACGCTATGACGAGGTTTCCGAAAATGTGGAGGCTGGGCGGCGGCGTTTCCGCGCCGCCTCAGTGCAAGCCGAGCTCCCGGGCGGTCGCCTTGCTCATGGCCAGCCCCTGGAGCGGGAGTGGCGCACCGCGACGGGGGGTGGCTGCGCAACAAACTGGCCCGCCTGCGGCGACGGCGCGGCTCGCGACCCCACGGAAATGACGGGGTGCTGCCGTGTGGGACAGCACCCCGTCAGCGGACCGGCACCCCCCTGGCCGCCCGGCACCGACTCCGGCGAAGGCTGCCCCTCGCCTGGCCCCCCGTGCCCGGCGGCCCCGCCGGCCAGTCTGCCCTCCACCCCCGCAGGGATGGACGGGCGCAGCGGTCGGACACCCTGGCAGGATGGCCGCTCCCGGCTGCGTCCGCCCGGGTCAAAAGACCCCCTATTTGCGGGACCTTCGGGCAGGCCCGGCCGCCGCGCCCCGGTCCGCGAGGTCGGCCGGCGGCTCCCCCTGCGGCCGCACTGAGCCGCCCGGACGCCCGGGCACCTTGGGACCGCCCTCGCGAGCGGCCGATACAGAGCCGATACACCGATATGCCGACATGCCGAGAGAGAGCCGCCGCCAGGTCCGCGGCGCACCGAGGGGGGCACGGTGACCAGCAGCGTCGGGATCGTGGCGAGCGGGATCACCGCGCGCGGCCCTGAAGGCCCGATCTTCCAGGGAGTCGACCTCGAGGCCGAGCCCGGCAGCCTGGTGGCCGTCACCGGTCCGGGCGGGTGTGGCCGCACCGCGCTGCTGCTCGCGCTCGCGGGGCGCTTCCGGCTGGTGGCGGGACAGCTCGTGGTCGGCGGCCACCAGCTTCCCAGGCGCGCGGCCGCAGTCCGCCGGCTGGTCGCGGTCGCCCGCGCCCGGCCCGCCATCGACCTGGACGAGCGCCTGCTCGTCCGCGAGCTGGTGACCGAGCGCCGGCTGCTCAGCCGGCAGAAGGCCACCCCCGCGGCCGTCGCGGCCGCGCTTCGCCTGGTCGCGATCGACCCGTCGCGCGGCGCGCTCGCCGGCGCGCTGCACCCGGCCGAGCGGACCCTGCTGGCCCTGGCCCTGGCGGTGGCCGAGGACCCGGGCGCGGTGGTGGTCGACGACGTCGACGACGGGCTGGAGCCCAAGGACCTGCCGTGGGTCTGGCGGGCCCTGGCCGCCGTCGCCGGCAGCGGCCGCACTGTGGTGGCCAGCGCCGGCGCTCCCCCGCCCGACCCGGGGCAGGCGGACGTCGTGGTGCGGCTGCCGCACCGGTCGGCACTCCAGCGCGCCGCGGCGGCGCGGGCCGCGCGGGTGGCCGGCGAGAGGGGGGGCGCACCGTGAGGGCACTGCGACTGGCGCTGCTGGAGCTGCGCCGGTTCCGCGGGCCGCTGCTCGGCCCGGTGCCGGTGGCGCTCGCCCTCGTGCCGCTGCTGTACGGCGCGGTGTACCTGTGGGCGTACTGGGACCCCTACGGGCGGCTGGACCGCGTCCCGGTGGCGGTGGTGGACCAGGACCGCGCGGTCACCGCCGGCGGCGGCCGCGTCGACGCGGGCCAGGCCTTCGTCCGGCAGCTCGAGCTCGACCGGGTCTTCGACTGGCGCTTCGTCGACGCGGCGCAGGCCGCGCGAGGGCTCCAGGACGGCCGCTTCTCCTTCGTCATCACCGTGCCGCCGGACTTCAGCGCCAGGCTGGTGCGCCCCGCCGGCGGGGCGCCGGCGCGCGGGTCCATGCTGATCACCCTGAACGACGCAAACGGGTATCTCGCTGGCAAGCTGGCCGAGACCGCCCGGACCGCTCTCGAGGAGCAGGTCGACGCCGCGGCGCGAACCGCCTACGCGCAGCGGCTCCTCGGCGACCTGGGGGCCTTCCGCGAGCGCCTCGCCCGAGCCGCGACCGGCGCCGGGCGCCTGCAGGGCAGAGCCGGCCAGGCCCGGCAGCACGCCGCACAGGCGTTGAGCGGGCTCACCCGGCTGCAAAGCGGCACGGCCCGGCTCACCGCGGCCGACCAGCAACTCGCCGGCGCCACCCGGCAGGTGGACCAGGCGGTGTCGGCCGGCGCGGCGGCCGTCGCGGGCGAGATCTCCGCGACCGCGCAGGTGCTGGTGGACTCGGCGGCGACGACCGCGCAGGCCACCGGGCTCGCGGCGGGCGGCGCCGGCCAGGCCCAGCGGCAGGCGGCCGCCGCCCTTGGCGGTCTGGCGCAGCTCGGCCAGGCCCACCCCGGGCTGCGGCGCGACCCGGCCTACCAGCGCGCGGTCGGGGCCGCCCGCCAGGCCGGCCAGACCACTGCGGGGCTCAGCGCGGACGCCCAGCAGGCGCAGGCCTCCGCCGAGGGGACCCTGGCCGGCGCCCAGCGGCTCCAGTCCGGCGCCGGCCAGGCGCAGCAGCAGCTCCGCACTGCGGCGACCCGGACCGGCGCGCTCGCCACCGGCGCGCAGCAGGCCGCCGACGCGGCCAAGCGGCTGCGGCGCGACCTGGCCGGCACGCTGCGGGGCGCCAGGTCGCTCCGCAGCGGGACCGGGCAGCTCAACGGCGTCGCCGCCCAGGTCGCCGGTGGGCTGCGGGACGCTTCGCGGGCGCTGCCGCTGACGAGCCCGCAGGGCCGCGCGAGCATCGCCGGCGTGCTCGGCTCCCCCGTCGACGTGCGCACCGCCAACCTCCACCCCGCCGGTGTCTACGGTCGCGGCCTGGCGCCGCTGTTGTTCGGGGTCGCGCTGTGGGTCTTCGGGCTCATCGCCTACCTGGTCCTGCGGCCGCTCAACCCGCGGGCCCTGGCCGGCCGGGCGAGGGCGGTGACCGTGGCGCTCGCCGGCTGGCTGCCCGGCGCCGCGCTCGGCGCCGCCGGCGCCCTAGCCCTCTACGGCGTGGTCGACGCGGGCCTCGGGCTCGACCCGCTGCACCCCCTGTGGACGGTCGGCCTGCTCGTGCTGGCGGCGTGGGCGTTCGTGGCCGTCCAGCACTTCCTCCGCGCGGCCCTCGGTGCCGCCGGGCACGCCGTCTCGCTGGTCCTGCTGGTGCTCCAGCTCACCGCGTCCGGCGGGCTGTACCCGGTGCAGACGACGCCCGCGCCGTTGCAGGCGCTCCACCCGGTCGTCCCCATGACCTACCTGGTGGACGGGCTGCGGGTGACGATCTCCGGCGGTGAGGTCGAGCACCTGGTCCGCGACGCGGCCGTGCTCGGCGGCGTCCTGCTCGCCTTCCTGGCGCTGGGCGCCGTCACCGCCTGCCGCCGGCGCGCCTGGACCATGGCGCGGCTGAAACCCGCGGTCGAGCTCTGAGCCGCCGGGTCGCGACCTCGCGCTCCTGCTCGCTCTCCTCGCGCAGGGCGCGGTCGATGGCGTACAGGCGGAGCAGGTCGTGAACGGCGAAGCGGCCGGGGGCGCGCCGCGCGAGCAGGTGCGCGAGGGCCAGCCGGTCCAGCACCAGCTCGGCCCGCTCGGGCGTGGTGCCGGCGAGGGCGGCGGCGGCAGCGGCACTGACGTCCGGGCCGGGCACCAGGCCGAGCAGGCGGAACAGCCGCCGCTCCGGCGGGGCGAGCCGCTGGTAGGACAGGTCGAGCGAGCTCCTGACCGCGGTCTGCTCGTCGCCGCCCACCACCAGCTTCGCGAGCCGGTCCCCCTCGGCCAGCTCGGCGGTGTAGTCGGCGATGGGCTGGCCGGGATGGTCGGCCAGGTTCGCCCCCGCGATCCGCAGGGCCAGCGGCAGGTGGGCGCACAGCCGCGCCAGCTCGGCCGTGGCGGCCGGCTCGGCACGCACCCGGGCGTCGCCGATGACCCTGCCGACCAGGGCGGCGGCCTCGTCGCGGCCGAGGACGTCCAGGGTGAGCAGCCGGGCGTCGTCCTTGGCGACCAGCCCGCGGAGCTGGTTCCGGCTGGTGACGACCACCAGGCAGGTGGGGCTGCCGGGCAGCAGGGGGCGGACCTGGTCCGGGCTGGCGGCGTTGTCCAGCACCACCAGCACCCGCCTGCCCGCCAGCAGCGACCGGTACGTGCCGGCAGCCTCCTCCAGCTCGGGCGGGACCTGCGCTGCCGGCACCCCGAGGGCACGCAGGAGCTGCGCCAGCGCCTCGGCCGGCGGCAGCGGCGGGCGCCGGGCGACGCCGCGCAGGTCGACGTAGAGCTGCCCGTCGGCGAACCGGCCCGCGACCTGGTGCGCCCAGTGGACGGCCAGCGCGGTCTTGCCAACCCCGGCGGTGCCGACGATCGCGGCGATGACCAGCGCCGCCGGCCCCTGGCCGTCGCCGCCGAGCAATTGGCCGAGCCGTCGCAGGTGCTCGCCGCGCCCGGTGAAGCCGGCCACGTCGGCCGACAGTTGCCGCGGCACCGGTGCCGGTGTCGCACGGGCCCCGGGGGCCGACCGCGCGGGTGCGTCCAAGGCGGCGTCGGCGCTGAGGATCCGCTGGTGGAGCCGCCGGAGCGCGGCGCCCGGCTCGACGCCCAGCTCGGCCTCCAGGAGCTGGTGGATCTCGCGGTAGGCGCTGAGCGCGTCGGCCTGCCTGCCCGAGCGGTACAGCGCCAGCACGAGCTGGCCCCAGAGCCGCTCGCGCAGCGGGTAGTCGAGCACCAGCTTGCGGAGCTCGGGGATCAGGACGGCGTGCCGGGCACAGGCCAGGTCGGCGTCGATGCGCGCCTCGAGCGCGGCCAGCCGCTGCTCCTCGAGCCGGGCCGCCTCCGCCTCGACCGCGAGCGTCGCCGGCACGTCGACCAGGGCCCGGCCACGCCACAGGCCCAGCGCGTCGGCCAGCAGGGCGGCGGCCCGCTCGGGCTGGCCGGCCCGCAGCGCGCCGCGCCCGGCGGCCAGCAGGTGGGCGAACCAGCGCGCGTCCAGGTCGCTGGCGTCGGCGAGGTCGCCAGCAGCGTCCGCAATCTGGCCGCGCCCAGTGCCGTCCAGCCCGTGCCGTCGAACACTTCCAGCGGCCCAAGGATCCGAAACCGCATCCCGGACATCCTCCGGTACCTGGTCATGCCGGACCGCCGCCGCCTGATCCTCGCACGGGTCACCCCAGTCGGTACAGCGCGATCACAGCGCAGCACAGCCGCAGTGCAGCGCCGGCCGCCATCGTGGAGTGGGTGTGCCCTGGCCAGTGGAGGCCGGGGATCGCCAGGACCGGCCACACTGTGCCCCGGCACCACCTCGACCCAGCAGTCCCCCGTAGCGAGGAGAGGAGGCGAGCAGGGATGACGATCAAGGTCCGCAAGGTCGAGCCGGTCAAGTCCACCAGTTTTCCCGACTCCTGACCCACCGCCTCGGCTCACCGGTCCCCGTGGCCAGGAGAGGAGGCGAGCGAGGTGACGATCAAGGTCCGCAAGGTTGAGCACGTCAAGTCCACCAAGGCGGCCACCGACTCCTGAGCAATCGGTGACGAGGCGCGGCGGGCGGGGCTGCACCGCCGCGCCGCCGCGCCGCGGACCGGGCGAACGTGGTGAAGGAGGCCCGCCGTGAGGATCGCCTTGAAGGAGTGCCGCTTCCAGCGGTGGGGCGACACGCTGCTGGTGGTCTGCGACCCGAGCAAGCAGATCGAGCTGGACGACCCTGACGGCCACGCCGAGGCGCTGCTGGCCGCGCTGGCCGCGGGCCCGCAGACCATCCCGGAGCTGCGGGAGCGGCTGGCCGAGTCCGGCCTCGATGTCGGTATCCCGGAGCTTCAGGCGGCGGTGGCCGCGCTGGACTCGACCCGGCTGCTGGAGGCCCCCGACGACCCCGCGCCAGGGTCGCCGGCGCTGGACGAGCGCTACCACAGCAACCTTGCCTTCTTCGCGCACTTCGCCACGCTGGACGCCCCCAGGGCCGAGTTCCAACGCCGCCTCGGCCGCTCCCACGTGCTGCAGCTGGGGACCGGCGGGCTGGGGTCGAACGTGCTGCAGAGCCTGGCCGGGCTGGGGGTCGGCCGGCTGACGCTCCTGGACCACGACGTCGTCGAGCCGCGCAACTTCGCCCGCCAGTTCCTCTACAGGGAGTCCCACATCGGCGCCTCGAAGGTCCGGCGGGCGGCGGACTGGATCCGGGCGTTCGACTCCCGGATCGAGGTGGCGACGGTGGAGCGCCGCGTTGAGGGGCCCGGCGACGTCGCCGGCCTGCTCGACGGCGTGGACCTGGTGGTGTCCGGCATCGACCGGCCCGCCAGCGTGGACCAGTGGGTGAACGAGGCCTGCGTCGGCGCCCGGGTGCCGCGGCGGCATGCTGGGCACCGAGCTCGTCTACTTCTCCGTCGACCCCGGCCGCTCCCCCTGCCTGGCGTGCTGGAAGAAAACGACGTACGACGTGGAGACGAGCACTCCCGGCGTCGAGGCCGTGGGGATCCGGCTGAGCGAGAGCCTGCCCCGGTCCAATCCCGGCATCGGCCCGGTGGCCGCGTTCCTCGGGTCGCTCGTGGCGTTCGAGGCGCTGCGCTGCCTGACCCGCTACGAGCCGCCCTACTCCGCCGGGGCCAAGACCTACGTGGAGGTCGCCGGTGGCTGCCAGCAGCGCGCGAGCCCTGGCCCGAGGACCCGGACTGCGCGGTTTGCCGGCGCGCACGCGAGCGGCTCCCGGTCGGCGCGGCAGGGCCATGAGCGCCGGCCCGCTGCCCGCCGCAGCCGGGGAGCTGGTGCGGCTGCGGCCGCTCAGGCTGGTCGACGACGGCGACGACGTGCTGGTGGGCGACCCGGAGGGGGGGACGTTCGTCGCCGTGCCCCCCGTCGGTGCGGTCGTCATCCGGGCACTGCAGCGCGGCGCCACCACCGGCGAGGCCGCCGCCGACGCCGAGCGGCACGCGGGCGAGCCGGTCGACGTGGAATCCTTCGTCGACACCCTGCGGGAGCTGGGCTTCGTCGACGAGGGCCCACAGGACGCGCCGGCCGCGGCGGAGGAGCTGCCGGTGCCGCGGCGGACCGCGCCGGTGCAGCAGCGCCGCTGGCTCAGGGTTCCGCTGCGGCAGCAGCACGCGCGCCTCCTGTTCACACCGGCCGCCTGGTGCTGCTACGCCGTGGCGTTCGCGTTCTGCGTGGCCTGCTTCGCGCTCCGGCCGGACCTGTGGCCCCGGGCGGCCGACGTCTTCGTCCTCGGCGACAACCCGCTCAGCGTGATCGCCGCAGTGCTGCTGTCGTACCTGCTGGCCGCGGTGCACGAGACGTGGCACTGGCTGGCGGCGCGGTCGCTCGGCCTCGCCGCCCGCTTCGGGGTCGACCGGCGCCTGTACTTCCTGGTCTTCGAGACCGACCTGTCGCAGCTCTGGAGCGTGCCGCGGCGGCGGCGCTACGGGCCTCAGCTCGCCGGGCTGGCGGTCGACTCGGTGAGCCTGGCGGCGCTGCTGGCGGTCGAGGTCCTGGCCCGCGCCACCCGGCTCGCGCTGCCGGCGGCCCTGGGCCGGCTGCTGCCCATGCTGGTCTTCCTCCAGGTCACGAGCATGCTGTGGCAGTGCGAGGTTCTGGCTCACCGTGGCCGGGTCCGCCCTGCTCTACCTGCCGCTGCTCGGGGTGCCCGGCATCTGGCTGGCCGGCAGGCGCCGCCGGCCAGCCGGCCGAAGCGCCTGACCGCCACCTGGCCTCGCGTGCCGGTGCCGAGGGTAGAGCCGCCCGCTCAGTGGCTTGTTCTCTGGCCACAGGTGTCACGCTAGGTGTATAGGTGTAAGATAAGGTATCGATTATCGAGCATCTAGCTTCCAGCGAGGAGAGACCTCCACGTGCCCACACCACCCGAGCCGCCCGCCCCACGGGGACCCACGCAGCCCGGCCGGAGCACGAACGCGACCACGGCAGGTGGCGCCGACCCGGACCTCCAAGCGGCGGTCGAGTACGCACTCGCGTCCAAGGCCCCCGCCACGCTGCGCGCCTACGACGCCGACTGGCGCCACTTCGCCACCTGGTGCGCCAGCCGCGGCCACGATCCCCTGCCGGCGCACCCCACCGTGGTGGCCGCCTACCTCGCGGCGCACGCACGCGGCGTGGGCGGGGTCGGCAAGCTCAAGACCTCGACGCTGCAGCGGCGCATGGCCGCCATCGGCGCCTACCACGACGCCAGCTACCACCCCAACCCGTGCAGGTCCCCCGAGGTGCAGGCCACCTGGCGGGGCATCCGCCGCCAGCTCGGCTGGAGCCAGGACCGCGCCGCGCCCGCGGTGACCGCGGTGCTGCGGCAGCTCGTCGAGACCTGCGACCCGGAGCGCTACATCGGCCTGCGCGACCGCGCGATGCTGCTGCTCGGCTTCGCGGGCCTGCTGCGCCGCTCCGAGCTGGTCGCGCTCGACGTCGCCGACCTCGTCCCGGTCCAGGGCGGGCTCGAGGTGCGCCTCGACCGCTCGGGCACCGACCCCGAAGGCCGCGGCAGCCTCCGCGCGGTCCCCTACGGCGAGCACCCCGGGACCTGCCCGGTCAGGGCGTGGTTCGCCTGGCGCAACGCCGCGGGGCTGACCGAAGGGCCGGCGTTCCGCCCGGTCCACCCGCGCGCCCGCGTGGGCCACTACTCCCCCGCCGCGATCCAGCGCGCCCCCCGCCTGACCGACCTGGCGGTGTACCGCGCGGTGCAGACCGCCGCCCGCCGCGCCGGGCTGGAGACGCCGCTGAAGTACCGCGGCCACAGCCTTCGCGCCGGCGCCGCCGTGCAGGCCGCGCCGGTCGCCACCGACCAGGAGCTGATGGAGGCCGGCGGCTGGGCCTCGCTCGAGGTGGTGCGGAGCTACACCGCCTCGAGCCGCATCTGGGAGGACCCGGTCGCCGGCCGCCTCGGCCTCTGACCTGACCGGTCGTCCTCACAGGCCGGCATGCCAGACCGCGAGCTCCAAGCCCGATCACCTTCCGGCGGTCTGGCAAGCTGGTGGATATCGGGTGGAACGGGTCCGGAGCGGGAGACAAGCGGTGGGCACGGAAGCGCACTGGGAGCAGGAGGCGCAGCGGTGGATGCGATGGGCCCGCGCCCCCGGCCATGACGCGTACTGGCGCTACAGCCCAGCCTTCTTCGACGCGATCGTCCCGCAGCCGGGACGGCGGACCCTGGAGGTCGGCTGCGGCGAAGGCCGGGTTGCCCGCGACCTCCGCCGTCGTGGCCACCAGGTGATCGCGCTCGACCGTTCGCGCACGCTCGTGCGGTACGCGCAGGCCGCCGACCCGGACGGGCGCTATCTGGTAGCGGACGCCGCCGCACTGCCGTTTCCTGACGCGAGCTTCGATCTCGTCGTGGCCTACAACTCGCTCATGGACGTCGCTGACATGCCGGCGGTCGTCGCCGAGGCGGGGCGGGTGCTGGAAACGGGCAAGCCGCTGTGCATCTCGGTGACGCATCCGGTCAGCGACGCGGGGAGCTTCGCGGGCCGGGAGCCGGACGCGCCGTTCGTGATCTCGAAGGAGTATCTGGGGCGGCGATGGTTCGAGGGCACCTACGAGCGGGACGGCCTGCAGATGACGTTTCGCGGTTGGGCCTACCCGCTGGAGGACTACGCTCGTGCCTTGGAGGACGCCGGACTGCTGATCGAGCGGCTCCGTGAGCCGGCGGTCGACCCGGCCGCGGTCACCAAGGACCCAGGCGAGCGGCGCTGGCAGCGGCTGCCGATGTTCCTGCAACTGCGGGCACGGAAGGTGGCCTGAGCGCTCACAGCACCCCACGCTCCAGGCCCTGCAGCCGCTCCGCCGCCAGGTGCAGGGTCTCCAGCCGCTTGGGGAACGCGAAGCGGATCTTGCGGCGCCCAAGGTGCTCATTGGTGTAGAAGCTCGAGCCCGGCACCGTCGCCACGCCCACCTCGCGGACCAGCCGCTCGGCGAACGCCACGTCGTCTCCGGCCGGGTCCAGGCGGCTGGTGTCGCACATCACGTAGTAGGCCCCGTCCGGCCGCCCGAACCCGAACCCCAGCTTCTCCAGCGCGTCGCACATGACCTCACGGCGCTCCCGGTAGCCTTCGGCCAGGCGCGCGTAATACTCCGCCGGCAGGCCCATCGCCACCGCGCCCGCCTCCTGCAGCGGCGCCGCCGCGCCCACCGTCAGGAAGTCGTGGACCTTGCGGATCGCGTTCGTCTGCTCCGGCGGCGCAATGACCCAGCCCACCCGCCAGCCGGTCACCGCGTACGTCTTGGACATCGCATTGACCGTGACCGTCCGGTCCTCCAGACCGGGAATGGTCGCCGGCGGCACGTGCCCGCCCGGGCCCAGGAAGTGAATGTGCTCATAAATCTCGTCGGTGATCATGTACGCGTTCCAGTGCTGGCACAGGTCGGCCAGCAGCGCCAGCTCGTCGCGGCGGAAGACCTTGCCGGTGGGGTTGTTGGGCGTGTTGACGATCACCGCGCGGGTCCTTGGCCCGAACGCGGCGCGCAGCTCCGCCTCGTCAATCGACCAGTCCGGCTCGTGGAGGGTCACAAACCGCGGCACCGCGCCGGAGATGACCGTGTCCGGCCAGTAGTTCTCGTACCACGGCTCGAACACCACCACCTCGTCGCCGGGGTCCAGCAGCGCAAGGCAACTGGCGACCACCCCTTCGGTCGCCCCGCAGGTCACCGTCAGCTCGGTCTCCGGGTCGACCGCCCACCCCGCGTAGGTCCGGGCGACCTTGGCGGCGATCGCGTCCCGGAACCGCTTGGCCCCCCAGGTGATCGCGTACTGGTTGACGTCCGCGTCGATCGCGGCCTTGGCGGCGGCTTTGAGCTCCGGCGGGCACGGGAAGTCCGGGAACCCCTGCGACAGGTTGATCGCGTCGTGCTCTAGCGCCAGCCGGGTCATCTCCCGGATCACCGACTCCGTGAACGAGCCGACCTTCCTGCTGACCCTCATCCCTACGGCTCCTTGGCTCGTCGTACCGCACACCCAAGCGCGACAACGGTACCCGACCAGGAGAGCGGTAGGGCCCTGTCCGGTGAATTCCGTCCTATGGCCGAGCCGCTCGCCCCTCTCTGCCACCTGGTCGGCCGAGAGCGGGAGCGGGCGGGTCCGGCTACGGCTCGGCGTGACGGCTCCCGAGCCAACTCCGGGCGTCCCGCCTGTTCACGTTGATCAGCGCCACAATCGAGAAGAGGGCGACCAGTAAGCCGCCCAGCCTTCCCTGGCCGAGCTCACCCAGGCCGAGCAGCAGCGTGAAGACCTCCAGGACCACTGCCACCCAGCGCATGCGTTGCCCGCGGCGGCCGAACTGGACCGCGAGCACGAGGCTCAGGATTGCGGGGACCGCCGGCACAGACGCCCTGCCCAGGGCCTCCGGGGTCTGGCCCTCGCGCTCGGCCAGGAAATAGATCCCCACTGCGATCAGGAGCAGCATGACCGCGTTGGCGACGAGCATGACCCGGGTTACGGTGACCGAGCCCGGTGGCTTGGTCGAGGCCGGTGGGCCACGAAGCGGATCTGCTCCGGAGTGCATGATCGCCTCCTTCAGCGCGCCCGTGCCGCGCCAGACTGCCACCAACGCCGATAGCCGATAGAGGTAGATGATGCAACACATATGTCGGTATTGGTCGTTCTAAACCTGGTCCCGTTGAGGCAAGCGGCGGGTCAGCTCCTGTCAGCCGCTGGCTGAAACCGCACCGCAACGCTTTGCAAAGGGGCCTGGGCGACCGCTTGTGTGCACGCCTTGGTCTGGCTAGGGCGGCCGTGGTCGGCGTCCGAGCCGCACCGGCAGCGGGCCGTTGACCAGCAGCACGGACAGCGCCCTGGCCTGCTGCTCGGTCAAGCGGTCGATGCTGATCGCCCCGCCAGAGATGCCCTTGCGGCAAGGCACTTCCGTGGCGACCGGTGGGTGCAGGATGACGGTGCCGGCGCCCACGACGAGACCGGCGAGCAGCGCGGCAGCCGCGGCCACGCCGGACACCCAGCGCCGCCAGCGCCGGCCCCGCCGGCGCAGCCTCTCGGGCTCGGCACCGCTCAAGAGGTTCCCTTCAGTGAGGATTCGCCGGGTGCATCATGGAACATCCCGGTGGCAGCCGTACGGTTCCACCGCGTTCCCCTGTGGTCGTTGCCAGAACGCCGCCCTGCCTCGGCCAGCGGCGTGCCATGGGTTGCCAGGGCACGCGGCGGCTGTTGTGCCGAGGCCGCAGGTCCGAGCTGCCGTATAGTTCCGGCTGCGGGCTATTCGCCCCGCGATTTGCCTCGTGCCGCCTGCAGCACCGAGAGTGGGACAATCAGGCTGATCGTCTTGTCGAGGCGAGGACGACAAGCCATGAGAGAAGCCATGGCCCCTCCAGAGCTCGAGCTGGTCCACCGCACCATCCTGGCGTTCGACATGGAGGGGTTCGGCGGGCCGCAGCGCAGCAACCCGGTCCGGTCGATGATGCGGAGTGGGCTGTACGGGCTCATCCGGGAGGCGCTGGCCCACGCCATCGGCGGCCTCAGCCAGTGCTCGCTGTCCGACCTCGGCGACGGCGTGCTGGTCCTCATCGGGCCGGAGGTGCCCAAGAACCGCATCGTCGAGCCGTTCATGAGCGACATGGCCACCGGCCTCAAGCGCTACAACGACCAGACCGGCGCCAACGCGGAGATCCGCCTGCGCGCCGCCCTGCACGCCGGCGACATCATCGAGGACCCGCAGGGCTACACCGGCGACGCCCTGAACCTGGCCTTCCGCCTCATGGACTGCGCCGCGCTGCGGACCGAGCTGAGCAAGACCCGCGCCCACCTGGGCCTGGTCGTCTCGGACCACTTCTACGACAGCGTCGTCAAGCAGGGCTTCGAAGGCATCGACCCGTCCCAGTACACGCAGGTCGACGTCGCGGTCAAGGAGACCACCACCAAGGCGTGGATCCATCTGCCGAGCCCCCGCTTCGAGGGGGAGGCGCCGCCGCGCGGGCCGGCGGCCGGCCAGCCGCGCCCGGCGCCGTCGGTGCCGGTGCAGAAGCCGGTCGACATCCGGGAGCTGCCGCCGACCTGCCTGTACGTGCCCATCGGCGACGACCACAACTACCGCCTGTACGGCCTGCACGGCCGCGAGGTGCCGCTCCGCAACCACCTGGAGACCGCGCTGCTGCTGGGGCGCCACGCAGTGCTGCACTCCCTGGACCTGTACCGCTCCACCGAGGTGGCGGGCCTGGTGACGGAGTTCGAGGAGTTCGTCAGGGACGGGTCGCTGCTGTTCCTGCTCAGCGAGCGGGTCACCAACCCGCGCCGGGACTACGCCGCCTACCTCGACCACCGGGTGCAGCAGTACGAGCGGTCGCCCTACGGCGCTGCGGACGTGGCCTCGTTCCGGGTGCCCGACCGCAAGGCGGCGGTCGAGCGCGCAATGGCGTTCCTGGAGGCGAGCCCGTTCGCGCTGCACCGGGGCTACCTGGGGATGAACGCGTTCACGCACGCGGTCAGGGCGGACCTGGACGTGGACGAGCGCATTGTGATCTGCGAGCACTACGGGTCGAGCAGGATCAGCGAGCTGAGCCTCTCGCTGCGACAGATCCTGCACCTCACCTTGCTGCAGCCCGACGGGACCCAGCAGCGTCTGGTGGCAAGCGACATCGGCGACCTGCAGGGCCGGATCGCCGATCTGGTCGCCCACGAGCCCTTCTCCAAGCGGATCCTGCTCGGGCTGATCTGCGACCGGCTCGGGATCGACGAGCGGCACCTGTTCTACGAGGTCATCGCCGCCCGGCTCAGCGTCGTGCACCTGCTGGCCACCATCGGGAACCTGAGCTTCCTGGAGGTCACCCGCCCCCGCGACCTGCTGAGCCCCTACTACTACGGCCACCTGCTCGAGCACCTGGGCGTGCTGGTGGACTGCCCACCCCGGCGGGAGCTCGGCGTCGAGCTCGTGGACGAGCTGCGCAGCCTCCAGTGGTGGCGCTTTTTCGCCAACTACCACCTGCGGCTGATGGCCGACCTGCAGGCCAGGCACGCCAGCGGCGACACCAACCCGGACCCCCAGACCATGTTCGAGGGCAGCCGGCTGATCACCCAGTTCGACGACATCCGCGCGGTCATCCGCAACGCCTGGAACGCGTGACAGGTCGCGACACAGGGCGAGCAAGACTCGGCCGAGGTTCTCCGCAATCGGGCCGTGACGGGGGCGGCCCACGCGTGGTGGTATGGACCGCCGCGGGCGGCCGAGCCGGCCCGAGTGTCCTGTGGCGTCCAGCAGCGTCCAGTAAGGAGCCGTCACGTGTCGAGCGCGCAGTGCCCACAGTGCGCCCGTCCCCTGACCAAGGGGATGGACGAGCTCTGCCCGGGCTGCGGCTGCCCGCTCCTGTGGGACGAGCAGGCCGCCGACGAGGGCGCCCAGAGCGGCACCGACGTGCAGCGGGTGCCCGACCGGGAGGCCGGCGAGGACACCAGCCCGTGGGCTCCCCCGTTCGCGACCGAGACGCCACCCCCGCGCGCTCCGGCGCCGCCGCCACCACCGGCCGTGCCGCCGCCACCACCGGTGGCGGCGACCGTCTCCTGTCCGGCGTGCCTGGAGCCCAACCCGGAGGACCGGGTGCTCTGCCAGCACTGCGGCGCCCTGCTGCGGGCTGAGCCAGCCCCCCCACCGCCGCCCCGGCCGCCGCGCTCGCTGCGGCGCTCGCGGGTCGCGGTGGCGGTGGCGGTCCTGGCCTTGGCCGTCCTGGTCAGCGTGGCCGCCGGGGTGCTGGTGGCCGTGCTCGGGCCCGGTCCCGGCCGGCCGTCGCCGCCTGCGACCACCGCCCGCCCCGGGCCCCGCCTTGCCAGGGTGGACCCCCGCTCGATCAACGCACGCGCGTCCAGCGAGCTGCCCCCCACCCGGGGCCTGACCTACTCGGTCCGCAACACGCTGGACGGCGACATCCGCACGGCATGGAACAACAACAGCGCGCTGCGCGGCAGCGGAGTCGGCGAGACCTTGACCTACCGGTTCCAGAGCCCGCTGCACCTGGTCCGCATCGCCCTGATCAACGGCTACGCCAAGTCGGCCGAGCTCCACGCCGACAACGGCCGCATCCGGGGGGTCGCCGTCGCAACCGACACCGGCACGTTCCAGGCCACCCTTTCCGACACCGCCGACCGCCAGCGCCTCGACCGGGACTTCGGCCTGACCCGCACGGTGACCGTGCAGGTGACGTCGATCTACCCCGGCGCCCGCTACACCGACCTCGCCCTCACCGAGATCGAGTTCTGGGCGGTGCAGGGCTGAGCCTGAGCTTGGCCCCGCGAAGAATGTCGCAGCGTGGGGGTACGTTTCGCTTCCGCGAAGCAATCAGATGTGGGGTGATGTGGTGGCGACCGTGACCTTCCGGGACGAGACGGCGACCGGGCGGCGGCTGGACGAGCTGGCCGTCGCCGATCTGCCGCAGGCCATGACCGTCCGTGAGCTGGTGCGGCTGCGGGTCCGTGAGGAGGTCGCGCGCCACAACGCGCAGCCGTCGCACCATTTCCGTGGCCTTGTGCGGCCGGAGGACGCGGAGATCGAGCTCAACGGCTACCGTCTGCGGACCCCACGCCGGCTGGACTGGGAGCGGCAGGCGAGCACCGCCGAGCGGGCCTTCTGCCGCAACGGCTACTTCGTGCTCGTCGGCGACCGGCAGGTGGAGGACCTCGACGAGGTCGTCGACCTGACCGGCGACCCGGAGCTGGTGTTCGTCAAGCTCGTTCAGCTCGTCGGGGGGTGAGCGCGGTGGCGCCGACCGCCACGGCGTGCGGGCGCCACGGCAGCCGGCACGGCCAGCGGCCAGCTCCCGGGAGGAGCTGGCCGCTGGCCGGTCGGTCGTCAGGCACGCAGCGAGGCGTCGCCGCCTGCCTGCGCCATCGTCACGGGTGCGACGGGGTCTCCAGGCCCGTCACCTTGAAGTCCTTGCCGACCTCGACGGTGACGCGCTGGCCGCTCGCGGTTGTGAGGTGCGCCTCGTAGACGCCGTCCGAGTCGGTCTCCACCCGCAGCACGGTCGCGCCGGGGTACTTGGCGAGGGCCGCCGCCCGGACCTTGCTCGCGGTGGTGCCGGTGAGCAGGTGCTCGTCCGGCCGCTGGCTCTTCGACTCGTCGACGGCGCCGCCCGGCCGCCCGGCGGCGTGCGCCGCCGCGACGTACGGGCTCGCCGCGCTGGTTGTCGTGCTGGCCGCGCTTGCGGTCAGCGTCCCCGCGAGCAAACCGCCCGCAAGGAGCCCGCCGGCGAGCAGCGCCACCGGACCCCCCCAGCGCCGCCAGCCGCGGCGCTCGCCTGTGCTGGGCATGTTCCGTCTCCTTCCTCTCTCTGGCTCCTGTCGAGCCGCTGAGACGACGTTGCCAGCGGGACCTGTGCCCGACCTTGGGTCTTCCTGTCATTCGGCTGGGAATTGCGGCGGTTCGCAATCGAGGCCGGCGGCGTGCACGATCCCGGACACGGGAAGGAGGAGCGCAGCGATGCCCGCGGGAGAGGAGCACGAGGACCGAGGCTGGCGCCGGGACCGCCCGGGCGCTCGCTGGCTGATCGACGGCATGAACCTGATCGGCTCCCGGCCGGACCGGTGGTGGAACGATCCGGACCGGGCGGTTCGTCGGCTCATCGAGGAGCTGGACCGGTATGCCTCCGCCACCGGCGAGGACGTCACGGTGGTGTTCGACCGCCAGCCTCCGGACGTGCTCCCCGGCCCGCACGGCGCGGCCCTGGTGGCGTTCGCGTCGCGGCGCGGGAGGAATGCCGCCGACGACGAGATCGTCCGGATGCTAGCGGAAGACCAGGCCGCGGACTGCGTCACGGTGGTGACGTCGGACAGGCAGCTGGTGGAGCGGGCCCGGCAGCTCGGCGCCGGGGTGGCGTCCTCGGGCCGGTTCCGGCGCCGGATGGACGAGGCGCTCGCGAGCGCGCCCACCGAGGATGCGTGAACCCGGCACAAGCCGGCCGTCCGGGACACTCTATATGCCTTGTCACGTATATAGCCGCGGTAGTATGCTCGACCCGTGACGACGACGTCCCATCCTGACGGTGTTCCTATGCTGGACGACGTTCCTATGCTGACAGTGTTCGATGTGCTGGCCGAGCCGACGCGGCGGCGGCTCCTGGACATGCTGCTGGAGCGGCCCCGCCTGGTCGGCGAGCTGACCCAGCGGCTCGGGCTGACCCAGCCGGGCACCTCCAAGCACCTGCGGGTCCTGCGGGAGGCCGGGCTGGTGCAGGTCCGCCGGGACGCGCAGCGCCGGTGGTACGAGCTGCGCCTCGAGCCGCTGACCGAGGTCGACACGTGGCTGGAGCCCTACCGGCGGCTGTGGGCTGAGCGCCTCGACGCCCTCGAGCGACACCCTACACCTGGGGCGACTCGGTCCTGCGCTGGGAGCTGCGGCCCGACGGCCACGGCTGCCTGCTGATCTTCACCCACACCTTCGACGAGCGGCCCTCCGCGGCCAGCTTCGCCTCCGGCTGGCACGGCTGCCTCGACGCGCTCGCCCTGGTCCTGGACGGCAGGCCGGTCCAGGTGCCCGACCGGTGGGCCGAGCTGCACGAGGCCTACGTCGAGACCTTCGGGAGGAGCGGACCGAGGAGCTGAGGAAGCACTACCAGCGGCGGCGGTGGCGGGCCTGAACGGCCACGAAGAAGCGGCCGTCGAACAGCACCTGGCCGCCGAGCTCGGCCAGCAGCCGCTCGGGCGTGAAGTGGCGCTTGTAGATCACGTAGCGGGAGCCGTCTCGCAGGACCCGCTCCTGCCACTGCTGAGGCTGCACGGCGCCGTCGTGGACGGCCGAGTCGACCACCACCAGCTCGGGCGCGACCCGCCGCGCCTCGGTCAGGAACGCGACCCGCTCGTGCTCCTCGAGATGACCGTAGAAGTGGCTGGTGAACAGCCGGTCGAAGGCGGCGTCCACGAACGGCAGGGACGGGGCGACGGCGCGAACCAGGTGCGCGGCCGGGATCCGCGTCCCGGCGATGCGCAGCATGCGCTCGCTCTGGTCGAGCGCCACCACCTCGCCGCGCAGGTGCCGGGTGAACAGTGCGGTGCCGCAGCCGACATCGAGCACCCGCCCGGCCGGCAGGGCGGCGAGCGCGCGCCCGAGCGCCGCCGCCTCGTGGACGATCGACGCGGTGGCCTCGGCGTCCATGCCGTCGGTGATGGTCTGGTCGTACTCGGCGGCGCGCCGGTCGTAGTACTCCTTCATGCGCTCCCTTCCGCGGGGGCGGTGCCAGGTGCCAGATCGCGGAGAGCCTGCGCGGAGGCCACCCGGACGGAGCCCTGGCCGGTGGGCTCGGTGGGCAGCAGAGCGAGGATCGGGGTGGTGATGCCGCTCTGGACATAGCGCTCGAGCCGCGCGCGGCACTGCTCGGGGGTGCCGTGCACCACCAGCTCGTCCACGACCTCGTCCGGGACGGCGGCGTTGGCGGCCTTGTAGTCGCCGGCCGCCCAGGCCTCCCACATGGCCCCGAGCGCCTCGCCGCGGCCGAGCCACCGATGGAAGTGGGCGTACACGGGCACGTTGAGGTACGTGCTGATGAGCCGGCGGCCCAGCCACCTGGCGTAGGCGGTGTCGCCGGTCGGGCACACGAAGATGCGGGCGGCCAGCTCCTTGCCGGCGCCCTGCGGCCCCAGCTCGGCGACGACCTTGGGAACGTCGTCCGGGGCGAGCCAGTTGGTGATGGCGCCGTCGGCCTCGCGCGCCGCCAGCCGCAGCATGCCGGGACGCAGGGCGGCCAGCAGCACCGAGGGCGGGACCTCGGGCACGCGGGCGAGCCGGAAGCCGCGGACCGTGAAGGTCTCGAACGCCTCGTCGACCCGCTCGCCGGCCAGGGCGCGCTTGAGGAAGCGCAGGGTGTCGCGGGTGCGGCGGTAGGGCTCGTCGAAGCGCGTCGCGTTCCACCGCTCCACGACCACCTGCGAGGAGGCGCCGATGCCCAGTGCGAACCGCCCGGGGGCGGCCTCCGCCATGGCTGCGGCGCTCATCGCCAGCAGGGCCGGACCGCGGGTGGAGACGGGCACGATGGCGGTGCCGAGCCGCAGCGTCGGCGACCACGCCGCGGCGAGCGCCAGCGGCGTGAAGGCGTCGGGGCCCGCCACCTCCGCTGACCAGACGTCGGCGTAGCCGAGCTGGCCGAGCCCTTCGACGATGGCGCGGTGCTCGGGCAGCGGGATGCCGTCCAGCGGCAGGGTCACGCCCCAGCGGACCCCGGGCCCACCGGCCCCGGGCCCGCCGCCGGGCCTGCCGGTCACGGGGCGGCCGTCCGGCGGCCCGGGTCGGCGGCGCGGGCCACCAGGCGGCGCATCCCGGCGAGCCAGCGGTCCGGGTCGGACGCCTTCTGGCGCAGGAAGGTCGCGACCTCGGGGTGCGGCAGGATGAGGAAGCGCTCCGCCGCCAGGCCCTCGACCACCGCCTCGGCGACCTCGTCCGGCTCCAGCAGCTCGCCGACCGCCGCCACCGCCCGCGCCGCCGGGTTCCCGGCCTCCAGCGCCCCGACCAGCATCGGCGTCCGGACACCCTGCGGACACAAGGGTACGTTTCTCACTGATGCCGCACTAGACGAACCTGCTGAATGGTCCATAGGTGGCCGTCCTAGGCCCCAGCAGCGCGCGCTGTCAGGCGGCGCATGCCGGCGAGCCAGCGGTCAGGGTCCTCCGCCTTGCGCCGCAGGTAGGTCGCGACCTCGGGATGTGGCAGGATCAGGAACCGCTCAGCGTCGAGGCCCTCGACCACGGCGTCGGCGACCTGCTCCGGCTCCAGTAGCTCGCCGGCCGCTGCGACCACGCGGGCGGCCGGGTCTCCGCTCGCTAGGCCGCCAAGCAACATGTCGGTTCTAACCCCTTGTGGACAAAGCACGCTTATCAGTATTCCCTTGTCGCGGTAGGTGACCGCGAGCCACTCCGCGAAGGCGACCGCGGCATGCTTGCTCACGGTGTACGGCGCATCGCCGGGGCTGGTCAGCAGTCCCGCCGCTGAGCAGGTATGCAACAGGTAACCGGCGCCACGCGCCAGCATCGACGGCAGTACTGCCCGCGCTGCGAACACGTGCGCCATCACGTTGACCCGCCACGCCAGGTCCCACTCCTCGGTGGCCGCGTCGACGCCTTTCCCGAACGCCACGCCAGCGTTGGAGCAGAACAGATCGATGCGCCCGAACCGCTCCAAGACTGCCGTGACCAGCGAACGCACCTGGTCCTCGTCACCCACGTCGCAGCGCATCGCCAGGCCCTGGGAACCCACGCGATCGGCGTCGGCGGCGACTTCGCTGGCCTTGGCGTCATCGAGATCGGCTACGACGACCCCCAGCGCCCCATCGGCTGCAAACCGGCGGACCATGGCCGCACCGATCCCGTTGGCGCCACCGGTCACTACCACAACCCTGCCGTGAACTTTCATGCACACTCCCCTGCCGCGCCGTGACCATTCACGGTGAGTCCTTCCCCGTGATGGTCCGGAGGTGGCTAGTCCAGGATCGCTGGCGGTTCCTGAATCCTGCCAGCCTTCAGGCCGACGTACCTTCTGCAAAGCCGACTGCCTCGTATGCCTGGTTGGCATCCTCGAAGACCTCGATACACGCACGCACGCGGGCCATGTCACGCTCGCGCAGCGCCACTACGAGCGCCGTCGCAGCACGGATGCAATGCCGTGCAGCCCATCGCTCCCGCTGGAGACGATGCCCGCCGGCCGATGGCTCGACTCCCCGTGCAAGGCGGATCTCCTCGGCCAGGGTGTACGTCTCCCACGAACCACCCTCCGCGGGGGAAGGCTGGGCCTCGAGCACGACGGCGACTCGATCCAGCAGAGACCGTAGGTTGGCCGCGTACATGGCGGCCCTGTCTCGTTCCTTCCCGACTTCATCGAGGTTCTCGCACGCCCCCGCCGCCAGTTTGAGAACGAGCCTGATCCCCTCGTCGGTCAGACTGCTGAGTAGCTCTGGCTGAGGGCTTGCGGCGAGCATTCGCAGTATCTCTGCGGCGTTCGCGCGAGCGCTGCTCATCTCGCTCCGTTCACACTGTTTCAGAGGCGAAGCCCCTGCGATGGACGAACAAGCGTTCGGATTCTAGCATAGTCTTCTGATGGTGGAATCAAGCTCGACAAACACTTGACTCGGCGCCTAGACCTCGCGACTATGCTTCCGGGGCGTGAATACCGAGAATGACAGCGCCCCGGGGGAGGGGTTGACCATGCTCAACCGGCTCTACAAGTGCAACACGTCGGGAGGAGGCGGCTGTCCGAGCGTGTACGCAGAGGATGGCTCGTTCCTTGTGGTGGGTGATCGGGCCGACCAGGAACCGGACGTGGCCGCGGGGCTCACGGACCTGCTGCCCGGGGAGGTGGCGGCCCGCGTGCCGGAGGAGGTGCTCGTCGGCGCCGTGGAGGAGCACCTGGGACGGCCCGTCCGACGGGACGCGACCTCGATCGAGCCGTTCAGCGCGAAGTGGAACCAGATGCTTCGCGGCTTCGACCACACCGCGTTTCGGCTGGAGGTCTGCCAGTCGTACTCGATGCCCTACGAGGACGAGTCGTTCCGCCGGTTCCTCGACGGCCAGGACCCCGCTCACGACCCCAGCCTCGAAGAGTGGCTTGAGCTCGTCCGGGCCGCTCGCGCTGCTGGCAAGCGCATGGAGCGCGTCCACGTCGTGGCCGAGCCGCTCACCGACTACCTGCGCTACGAGCTGACCTGGTGGTACGCGGCCAACGTCGCTGCCGGTGAGGACATCCGCATCATCCCCACCCGCAAGGGACAGTGGCCGGCTGGGCTGCCAAAGCACGACTTCTGGCTGTACGACTCCAACCGCGTGGGTGTCCTCCACTACGACCCCGCTGGGCACCTGTACCGCGTAGAGATGATCCGCGATCCCGTGGAGGTCGTGCGCCACAATGCCTGGCGGGACGTCGCCATGCACCGTGCGATCTCGTGGGCCGACTGCCTCTCCAGGTACCCACACCTGCAAGCTCGTCTGAGCCGTGAGACGAGGGAGGAGATTGATCTCAACGTACCAGCGCGGGCCTAGTAGGCTCGCCGCTCAGCTCAGGGCGCTCAGGGAGGACGCCGGCCTGACCGGCACCTCCCTGGCCCAGCACGTCGGCTGGGGCCAGTCCAAGGTCTCCAAGATCGAGACCGGCAGGCAGCTCCCCACCGAAGACGACATCCGCCAGTGGTGCCGTGCGGTCGGCGCTCCCGCCGCCAAGCTCGACGAGCTGCTCGCGTCGCTGGGACACGCCAAGGTCGAATTCGCAACCTGGCGAGACGAGTACCGCGCTGCGGGAAGTGCAGCAGCCAGACAGGCTGACATCCTTGCGTTAGAGGCGCGGGCGACCCGGATTGGCGAGTTCCAGCCGGCCTTCATCCCTGGGTTGCTCCAGACCGCGCAGTACGCCCGCGAGCTACTGGTGGCGTGGGCGGTGGACGCGGCGCAAGGAGCCCTTGGCATCGGCGAGGCCGACATTGACGGTCTGGTGGCGGCACGGATGCAGCGGCAACAGCTTCTCTACCAGCCTGGTAAGCAGGTCCAGATCGTGGTCCTGGAAGCTGCCCTGTACTCCCGGGTCTGCTCGCCTGAGACCCTTGCGGGGCAGCTTGACCGGCTGATCGCCGTCGCGAGCCTTCCGAACGTCGAGTTCGGCATCATCTCGTTCACTGCCTCCCTGCCGGTGTTTCCGATCTGCTCGTTCGCGATCTTTGACACCGAGCTGGTGTGGGTCGAGACCCTCACGGGAGAACAGCAGGTCAACGAGCCGGATCAAATCGCGCTCTACGACCGCTTCTTCACCCTGCTGCGCGACCACGCGGCCCGCGGGCCAGATGCGGTCGCGATCATCCATCGAGCGCTCGGCGAACTGCGCCCGAGCCAGTAGGTCCACTTCTAGCAACTGGAAGATAGGCGCCTGTAGGAAAGAATATTCTTGACACGGAGACTATTCTTGCCGTTCACTGTCGGAC
>WNGF01000631.1_pt1 | contig 51709 bp, 50 predicted proteins | sample 5400641 | NCBI WGS metagenome assembly WNGF01 (sample SAMN13153371, study PRJNA577476) | soil metagenome | isolation source: 80 cm soil or saprolite under grassland replicate 2 | place: USA:California | collected 2016-06-15 | reverse complement strand
CGCGGACGTTGCCGCCGACGAGATCGCGCGACGCGCGCGCGGCACGCCGCGTGTCGCGAACCGGATCCTGCGCCGTGTGCGCGACGTCGCCGAGGTGCGCCACCAGGGCGCGGTGACGATCGAGATCGCGCGCGAAGCGCTCGAGCTGCACGAGGTGGACGAGCTCGGACTCGAACGCGTCGACCGCGAGTTGCTGCGTGCGATTGTCGAACGCTTCGGCGGCGGTCCGGTCGGATTGTCGACGCTCGCCGTCGCTCTCGGCGAGGAGCCGGACACGATCGAGGACGTCTACGAGCCGTACCTGCTGCAGCTCGGGTTCATCCAGCGCACGCCGCGCGGACGTGTTGTCACCGAGCTCGGGCGCGCGCATCTCGGCGCGCCAAGGCCGGACTCGGCGCTCTTCTGATCAGGGTCGTTCGTTTCGGCGTCTTGTGTGCGCGCAGAACGCCGACGAGGATGCCTGCGTGGACGATGCACTGTTTGACGACGCGACGATTATCATGGATGCGCTTCTCGACATCCGCGCGAATACGGAGGACATCCTCGATCTACTAAGAGAAGACTATGGGGAAGAAGAGGAAGAGAACACCTGAGGAGCGCGCCGAGCACAAGGCGCACTATGTTCGAGATCAGTGCATGCTCGCTAAGCGAATCGTCGAGCGCCAGGTCGCTCACATCGCACCAGCGGAGCGCAAGAGATTCGCTGCCGAGCGCCTCGCCTACTACGAGCGCGTCGCCCGGGTCCCGCCCGGCTCCTTCAGCGCCTGAACTGCAGCTCGTGCCAGGACGGCACTGGCGCCAACTCCAACAGCGCCCGTCCGCCGCGCGGATCGCGATACCCGAAGTCGCCGTTCGCATCGTCGAACGCGACCTCGAGCAGGCCTTCCTTCACACGGTGGTCGAGCCACGCGCCGCGGAAGACAAGCTTGCGCAGCCAGTAGACGAGCGACTCGCCCTCGACGAGGGAAACGCGTTCCCAGTGTCGAACGAGATACCGGCCGAGCCCGCTGCGGGCGTCCTGGATCACTCCATCCGCGGCCAGCTCGACCAAGTCGGCCGTCTCGTCGTCGTCAAGCTCGTTCCCCTCGAGGAGACCGAGCTTGACGGCGGCTGCCGTGACACGCTGCTCGAAGTCCTGGCCGTTGAAACCGAAGCGGTAGCCGAGGAACTCGACGACGTAGTCCTCGCCCGACCAGTAGTTCGTCTCGACCACGCCGACAGGATAATCACGTCTATGCGGCGCCTTCTCCTCTGGATTGCCGGCCCGCTCTGTGTCCTTGTTGCGTTCGGTGTCGCATGGCTGTTCGAGCTCTCGGCCGAGCACGTGCTGGCGCTTGCGCCGGTGATCGTCGTCGGAACGGCAGCAGTCGTCGGGCTCGTGCTCCTGTGGGCGCGGGCGGCCTGGGAGTCGTTGCGGCGCAAATCGGCTGACTGATCGCGCGGATGAAAGGAGACATGCGGATCATCTGAGACCCTTCCACGAGACCGCTTGGACGATCGGGGGGACGGTCGCGCCCGCATCTCGATCGTCGAATTCCGGCAGGAGCCGTGAGACCGAGCCGAAACGGCGAGGGGCGGCGAGTTGCCGCCCCTCCTGCGCTACGAAATCGCAGCTTGCCGACAGCGATCCCCTAGAACGTGCCGGGGAAGCTCAGACTGATGTTGTTCGTGGTGTCCGTCAGCGTGAGGTTGCTGTACTCGATCGTCATCGGCGGGGTGCAATCCGGCTGGAACACCGGCGCGTCCGTCGTGAGCGAGATGTCGGCGCTGCCGTTGTGCACCGTGAAGGTCCCGGACGTGGCGAAGGTGTGCTTGTTCGTCGCCTTCGGACCATGGCCGCCCGGGTTGATGCACGCCACTGTGCCGGTGATCGTGACGTTGATCGACTCGCCACCGAGCCCTGCTTCCTTGGCGAGGATCGTCAGGCTGTCGTCCGCGTTTCTGGTCACGCTGGTTGCACTCTTAATGAAGTGCGGGCTTCCTGCCGACGCGACGGTCGCCATGATGCCCGCCGCCAAGATCACCGTTATAAGTCCGATCATCCAACTTCGCCGCATAAGTGCTCTCCCTCCCATGGTTCGTTTTTTCCTCGCCGCAGCTTCTGTGGCAGCCCCACGATTGGCTGCTTTCTCGTAATTCGCTCGATCCCCCTTCCGCTTGGCGAGGCCCGGACAATCATCAACGGGGGATGACTTTTCCACAAGGGGCGCTCTCCGAATGCGATCTACGACCTACGCCGTACGGAGATCGCCCTTGAACGAGACGGCCTCGGGCGATAAAAACCCTTGCACGCACGCAATGCGGCGTGATGCACGCGGACGAAGAAGGGACATGCGGGGAATCTCCTCCAGACCAATCCTCGTCGTCGACGGGGACCCGGACGCTCGGGCTCAGCTGGCGAGATCGCTGCAGCGCGCCGGTTTCACGACGTGTGAGGCGGGGGCCGGCGAGGAGGTGCGCGAGCTCATCCTGGCCGAGCGGCCCCTCGTCATCCTGCTCGAGGTACGCCTGCCGGGAGCGTCCGGATATGAAATTTGCCGGGAGCTTCGAGACGAGTTCGGGGAGGCGCTGCCGATCATCTTCGTGTCAGGCGAGAAAACGGACGAGCTCGATCAAGTGGCGGGACTCCTCCTTGGAGCGGACGACTACCTCACGAAGCCGGTTCTCCCCGACACGCTGCTGGCGCGGGTGCGTCGGCTGGTCACCCGCGCGGAGGCGCCGGCGAGACCGGAGCTCACGGAGCGGGAGCAGGAGGTCCTCGCGCTCCTCGTTGCCGGTTACCCGCGTTCCGACATCGCCCGTGAGCTCGCGATCAGCCGAAAGACCGCCGCGAAGCATATCGAGCACATCCTGCACAAGCTCGACGTTCACAGCGAGGCGCAGGCGGTCGCGCTTGTAGCGCGCGAGCACGTCGTCTGAGTGTCGAGACTCCGGCGGTCTTTAAGTGATGTAAACGGGGGTGCCGACCGTGACGTGGCCGAAGAGCCACTCAGCGTCGGGAATTTGCATGCGAATGCAACCGTGTGACGCCGAGTAGCCGATCGACGCCGCATCCGGTGTTCCGTGAATGCCGACACCGGCGGCGTCGAGGCCCATCCAGCGCGTGCCGAGGGGATTCCCCGGCCCAGGCGGAATCGGCTTCAGCCCTTGCGCCCACGACGAGTTCGGCGGCCGCCACCACGGGTTCAGCTGCATGTCCACGACGTGCCACAAGCCGCTCGGCGTCGGGTACTGCGACCGGCCCGTCGCGACGCCGAACGTGCGGACGAACCGCATCCCGTCGTACAGGCGGAGGGTGTTCGACCCGCGGCTGATCCAGATCACCGGTCCGAACTTCGCACGGGTTCGCTCTGCCTCCACCGGCCGCGTCGGCACCGCGACGCGGGTGCGCAAGCTGTGCGCCAGTGCACGCTCCAGCCGTCGCTGAAACAGCGCGCGGCGGACCGCGACTCCCTGCTTCGCATTGCTGATCACGGGACCTGTTGCCGAGACGCTTACGAGCTCGGCGTCGACTGCGTCGCGGTCGACCTGCTGCGCAATGCGGTCGACGAAAGCCTTGACCCTTCTGCCCGACCAGCGGACGTGCACCCGGAGCTGCTTTCCGGGACGCGCGTCGAGCGCCCGTGCCACCGCCCTGTCGATCGCAGCGCCCGCGCCGAGTTGCTCCGGCGACGCGAACCAGCGTTGCTTTCCGTAGAAGACGGGGATCTGGCGCGTGAAGCTCCGCGTTAGCTGGGCGCGCGCCGGCTCGGACGTGAGGTCGCCGACGTATATGCCTCCGACGATCACCCCGGGCGGGATCGTGGGGATCTGCGTTGCGCCGGGGGCGGCGGCACAGGCGAGCGCGACAAACACGACGAGGATGACGGCGCGGTGAATCACTCGGGCGGAAGAGTATCCGGAAAGAGCGCACATTCCCTTGCCGTCCGATTGGACTCGTAGCGTGAACCGCCCATGCAGCACCGCGGTTGGACGATCAAAGCGTGTCCGTCGGACGAAATGGAAACGCTGGCGCGCGAGCTCGGGCTCAGCGAGCTCACCGCGAGCGTCCTCGTCCGGCGGGGCTACGGCGATCCCGCGCGCGCGAGCGCGTTCCTGGCGGCGGAGCCACCGGGACACGACCCGTTCCTGCTGGGGGACATGGCCGGTGCAGTCGAGGCGATCCGTGCCGCGATCGGGGCCGGCAAGCGGATCTGCGTGCACGGTGACTACGACGTCGACGGCATCTGCGCCACCGCGCTCGCCCTCCTGTGCCTGCGCTCCCTCGGAGCCGACGTCGATTGGCACCTTCCCAGCCGCTTCGACGAAGGCTACGGCCTCTCCGGCGAGACGCTCGACCGCCTCGCGGACGACGGCTGCGGTCTCGTCCTCACCGTCGACTGTGGGATCACCGCGGTCGAGGAGGTCGCGCGTGCGAAGGCGCGGGGGCTCGTCGTCGTCGTCACCGACCACCACCGGCCGGGCGACGAGCTCCCGGACTGCCCAGTGGTCGCCACGCGTCCGTCCGAGTACCCGTTTCCCGAGCTCTGCGGCACCGGCGTCGTGGCGAAGCTCGCCGAGGCGCTCGGCGTGGCCGTCACGGAGCACCAGGACCTGATCGGACTCGCGACGATCGCCGACGTCGTGCCGTTGGTCGACGAGAACCGCGCCTTCGCGCGCGCCGGTCTTCGCGCGCTCGCGCGCACGCAAAAGCCCGGGCTGCGCGCCTTGATGGAGGTCGCACGCGTCGATCCCGCCGCGGTCGACGAAGGCGCCGTCGGCTTCCGCCTCGCGCCGCGTATCAACGCCGCGGGGCGTCTCGGTCATCCGCGCGAGGCGCTCGAGCTGCTGTTGACGGACGACGCGGCGGAGGCAAAGCGTCTCGCCTTTCGTCTCGAGGACGTGAACCGCGAGCGGCAGGCCGTCGAGGACCGGATCCTGCGCTCGGCGGTCAAGCAAATCGAGGCGTGGCCCGAGAACAAGCGCCGCCGGCATGGCTACGCGCTCGGTGACGCGGAGTGGCACGAGGGCGTGATCGGGATCGTCGCGTCACGGCTCGTCGAGCGGTACCACCGGCCGGTCGTCCTGATCGCGGGCGGCGAGGAGCAATGGAAAGGATCGGGTCGCTCAGTGGGCGCGTTTGACCTGCACGAGGCGCTGTCCGCGTGCTCGGACCATCTCATGCGCTGGGGCGGCCATCGCGCGGCCGCGGGGCTGTCGATCGACCCGTTACAGGTGGACGCGTTTGCACGCGCGTTCGCGGAGCACGCGGACGCGGTGCTCACCGACGACGAGCTTGCACCCGTGACGCCGGTCGACGCGGTCGTCCCGCGCGGGACGTCGCTCACGCTCGAGCTCGCGCAGGAGCTGGCGCAGCTCGCACCGTTCGGCCTCGGCAATCCGGGGGTGACGCTGCTCGCGCCGGGCTGCGAGCTGCGCGACCTCGGCACCGTCGGCGACGGCAAGCATCTGAAGTTCCGTGTCCGCGGCGAGGGTGGGGGCGACGCCGGCAGCGCGATCGCGTTCGGGCTGGGTTCGCACCTCGATCGCCTGCGTCGGGTCGGCCGCTTCGACGTCGTGTTTCGGCTGGAGGAGAACCGCTGGTACGGCACCGTCGCGCCACAGCTGGTCGTGCGGCGCGTCTTCGACGCGGATGACCGCTACGTGGAGCTCGCGGCCTGGTTGCGCGACCAGTGGGAGGCAGAGAAGAAAGACGCTGTCGCGCAGGAGATCTTCGACGAGCTCGCGCTCGAGAGCGGAGTCAAGCGCAGCCTGCTCGAATCTGAAGTGTTCCGCGCTCTGCTCGCGGAGCCCGCGGCGCTGCCTGCGGCAGCGTGACTCAGCCGGAGCCGAAGTCGGTCAGGACCTTGCCGCCACTTCCGAAGCTGCGGTCGAGCCGGCCGCCGGTGGTGTAGCGCGCAAGCGCGAAGTCGTAGCCGGCTCCAAGCCCCGCAACTAGGAGCTTGCCATTCTTCTGGATCGCCACCGCCTCAGCGAGAGAGCTGCTCGGCTCGTGTGACGGCCGGCGGACGAATCCGGTCACGACCTTGCCGCCGGCGCCGAAGCTCTGGTCGAGGGTACCGTCAGTGTTGTATCGGGCGAGCGCGAAGTTGTCGCACGAATTGCCCCTGTCATCGCAGTTGCCGTGGGCGTCGCTCGAGCCGGCGGCGACAATCTTGCCGTCCCGCTGGATCGCAAGCGCGTGAGCCGAGTCTTCCGTTTTCGTACAGCCGTCGCAGTTGGAAGCCGGGGTGAAATCGGTCAGCACCTTGCCGCCGTCTCCGAAGGTCGGATCGAACCGGCCGTCGGTTGTGAAGCGCGCGAGTGCGAAGTCCGAAAAACCGGCCTCGCCGGCGGCGACAATCTTCCCGTCCGGCTGAATTTCTACTGCCGAGAGCTTCGGCGATAACTCAGCGCCGAAGCCGATTACGACCTTGCCGCCGTTCCCAAAGCTCATGTCAATGTGCCGTCGCGGTTGTAGCGTGCGAGCCCGAAGCCGAAGCTGCCGTGGGAAACGTTCGTGCCGGCGACGACGACCTTGCTGTCCGCTTCGAGCGCAACGACGCTGCCGAAGCTCGCCTGAACCTTGCCAACGCGTCCGAAGCTCGGGTCAAGTCGAGACCTCCCTTCGGCGTGTAGCGCGCGAGAGCGAGACTGTCTTTGCCAGGGGCGCGCGTGAGACCAGCGGCGATGAGTTTGCCGTCCTTCTGAATCGCGAGGGCATAGGCCCAGTCCCGGCTCAACGACGCGCGGCGCGAGCTCTCAGCGGGCGCTGCGAAAACGAGAAGCGCGACCATCGCCGCGGCGAGTACCGCGACACTTGTCTGTCCCTCCACGGACCGAGTATCCGCCGGATCCGGCGCTGGGTCAACGCGCCGGGGCGGTCCTAGCGCGACGCGGCGTACGCGTCCAGCGCGGCGAGCAGCCGCGCGAGCTCCAGCAGCTTTCGTCTGTCACGCCAGCGCTTGAGCATTGGCACGTTCACTTCCCCGGCACAACGCGGTTTCCTGCCGGGCAGGTACGGCGGAACGCCCGGAGTACACTGAATCCATGGCAGTACTCGAGCTTGACGAGCGATATCAGAGCCTCGTCGAGGAGCTGCTCGCCGAAGTCGCGGCCTACAACCCGAACATCGACCGCGAGCTGCTCGGGCGCGCGTTCAGCTTCGCCGCGCGCGCCCACGAGGGGCAGCAGCGGCGCTCCGGCGAGGACTTCATCCACCACCCGTACGGGGTGGCGCTGATCCTCGCCAGCCTCAAGCTCGACGAGGAGACGATCGCGGCCGCGCTCCTGCACGACGTCGTCGAGGACACCGACACGACGCTCGACGAGGTCAAGGACGAGTTCGGAGACGAGATCGCGAAGCTGGTCGACGGCGTCACGAAGCTGACTCGCGTCCAATTCCAGTCGCGCGAGCAGGCGGAAGCCGAGAACTACCGCAAGATGGTCGTCGCGATGGCGGAGGACGTCCGCGTGATCCTGATCAAGCTCGCGGACCGGCTCCACAACATGCGTGCGATCGAGTATCTCGGCAAGCAGAAGCAGGTGCAGAAGGCGAAGGAGACGCTCGAGGTCTACGCGCCGCTCGCGCACCGCCTCGGCATCCACCAGATGAAGTGGGAGCTCGAGGACCTCGCGTTCCAGGCTTTGCATCCGCGCAAATATGCGGAGATCAAGGCGATGGTCACGGAGCGCCGCACCGACCGCGAGGCGCACGTGCGGGAGGCGGCGGCCGTCCTGAAGTCGGAGCTCGACAAGGTCGACATTCCCGCCGAGATCGTCGGGCGCGCGAAGCACTTCTATTCCATCTACGACAAGATGGCGAAGAAGGGCCGCGAGTTCAACGAGATCTACGACCTCACGGCGATGCGCGTGATCGTCGAGCGCCAAGGGGACGAGGGAACGCGCGACTGCTACGGCGCGCTTGGCCTCATCCACTCGCTGTGGAAGCCGATGCCCGGCCGCTTCAAGGACTTCGTGGCGATGCCGAAGGTGAACCGCTACCGCTCGCTGCACACGACGGTGATCGGGCCTGAGGGCCGGCCGCTCGAGATCCAGCTGCGCACCCGCGACATGCACGAGACGGCGGAGCTCGGGATCGCGGCGCACTGGGCGTACAAGGCCGGCAAGGGCCGTCCCGCCGACGCGGAGTGGCGCGACTGGGTCAAGCAGCTGATGGACACCAGCGAGACCGAGGCGGGCTCGATCGAGTTCCTGAAGACGTTCCGCACCGACCTCTTCGAGGACGAGGTCTACGTCTTCACACCGAGAGGTGAGGTGAAGACGCTGCCCGCCGGCGCGACGCCGATCGACTTCGCGTATGCAGTGCACACCGACGTCGGGCACCGCACCGTCGGCGCGAAGGTGAACGGCCGGATCGTCCCGCTCCACTATCGCCTCGCGAACGGCGACTTCGTCGAGATCCTCACGTCGAAGTCCGGCCGCGGTCCGTCGCGCGACTGGGAGAAGCTCGCGAAGTCCTCGCGCGCCAGGAACAAGATCCGCGCGTGGTTCTCGCGCGAGACGCGGGCGGACACCGAGCAGAAGGGCCGCGTCGCTCTCGAGCAGGCGTTGAAGTCGCAGAACCTCCCCCACAAGAAGCTCGCCGGGTCCGCGGTACTCGCGCAGGTGATCCGGGAAGCCGGCTTCAAGAAGGCGGAGGACTTCTACCTCGCACTCGGCTCGGGCAAGCTCGGGCCCTCGCAGATCGTCAACAAGGTGATCCAACGGTTGAAGACCGACGAGGTGGCCGAGGAAGAGACGATCCCGCTCCGGCCGACGAAGGCGAAGCGCACGATCTCCTCGGGGCAGATCGGCGTCAACGTCCAGGGCGTCGACGACGTGCTCGTGCGGCTCGCGAAGTGCTGCACGCCCGTCCCGGGCGACGAGATCGTCGGCTACATCTCGCTCGGCAAAGGCATCACGATCCACCGCGACGACTGTCCCAACGTGAAGGCGCTGAAGCGAAATCCGGAGCGGTTCACGCCGGTCGACTGGGAGGAGGGCTCGGTGCAGCGCGGCTTCCGCGTGCAGATCGCGGTCTACTCCTGGGACCGCCCGCGCCTCCTGGAGGACGTCGCCCGGACGTTCGCCGAGCACGGCGCGAACATCGTCAGCTACGGCGGCATCGTGGACGACCAGCTGGCCAAGAACTGGTACACCGCCGAACTGGGCGACGTGAAGGACTTGCGTGCCCTCCTGACGGCCCTCCGCAACATCGAGGCCGTCTTCGACGCCTACCGCGTCACGCCGAGCTAACCCTCTTGACCCTTGCGGCCCGCCTGCCGATGGTGGTCGGGTGGACCCGAGGAACGGGAGGAGGAGGTACGCCGGCTTCGCGCTGCTCGGCCTGGCCGGGCTGTGGAACCTCGGGATTCTTCCGAGCGCGCCGCGACTGCAGCTGTCCGACGGCAAGCCCACGTGGTCCGAGTTGCGTGACGCACCCGATCGGGCGAGCCGGTTGGAGGCCCGCCTAGGTGAGGTTGCGAGCGGCGTCGCAGGCCGCCCCGTCTCGGTGCGTTGCGACAGCCTCAGCGACATACGCGGCAGCGTCGAGCCCGGCGGCGTCGTCCAGTTCTCGGGCACGTCGCCGGCGAACTACGCCCGAATCCGCTACGACATTTGCGCGCAGCTTCGGCGTCTGCACCGCGATCACGGTGCCGGCGAGGGGGCGGAGGCGCGGGCGGTCGAAGTGCTCGCTCACGAGTCGCTCCATCTGCGAGGCGTCAAAGATGAAGCTTCGGCAGAGTGCTACGCGATCCAGTTCATTCCGCGCGTCGCGCGGGGGCTCGGAGCAACGGTCGCGAACGCCGAGGTTCTTCACGCGCTCGCCCTCCGCGCATACCCGTACCATCCACGCGAGTACCTCTCGCCGGAGTGCCGCAGCGGGGGCGCGCTTGACCTGCATGGCAGCCTGCCGCCCGCGGCGTAACGGGTTCCTACGGTGGCCCCGAACGAGGGATCATCCCTCGAACGGATCGAGGTACCCCGGCCGAGGGATGACACGACGCACGGTTTGGAGTAGAAAGACGGTAAGGGGATAGGGCGCAACGAGCTGCAGCGCCCGGCCGTCTTGCGGAAGCGGCTGGGCGCTCGCTTACCTGCGGCAGTACGGCGAGATGATCAGCGCGATGCGCGAGCACAGGGCGCGGTCGGCGTCGTCGCTCGTCCAAAGCTCGGCGATCGTCCGACCCTGCCAGGCTATCGGATGCCGCTGCGGCACATCAGGCCGCGCGCTGCCGGCCGTCGGCCCGAGCTCGACGCGATCGTACTGCGTGAATGCGATGCCCACCCACGCAACGGCGCGCTCGTGCAGCGTGTCGACCACCTGGCGCAGCACTTCGTCGTTGTCGCCCCCGCGGTTGAGGATCCGCTCCACGGCCTCGAGCGCTCCCGAGCTAGACGGTGACGTCATCTCCCTCGAACCCGCGAATCGTGTCGCGGAAATCCTGCGGGATCTCGCAGGCCTTACGCTCGTCGAGATCGACAAGCACGAGTGTCTGTGATGCCGTCACCATCAAGACGTCATCACGCGCGCGGTAGGCGGCGAACTCGTACGTTGCGCTCGTTCGTCCGATGCGCGCGACGCGGATGAAGACCTCCAGCTCGTCGTCGAACACGGCCGGTGCGTGGTACTCGATCGTGCACGCCCGCATGACGAACTCGACGCCCGGCTCGCCGACCTCCATCCCGAGGAGGCCCAGCTTGCGGTGGTACTCGACGCGCGCGAGGTCGAAGTACGGCAGGTAGCGGCCGTAGTAGACGATTCCCTGCGCGTCCGTGTCAGAGAAGCCGACCCGCGTGCGGGCACTGAATTTGAACGGCGGCTTCGACATCAGCCGCTGAGACGCCCGAAGCGCTGCATGACCTCGACGAGCGCATCGTGCGGGAGACCATGCGCCGTCGCGCTGTCGCGTCCGGTCAGGTCTCCGCCGCGAGGAGCGCGTTCACGATTGCCTCTTCGGTTGCCTCTATCGCCGCGTAGAACAGCGGGTTCAGCCGCTCGTTCGCGAGGACGGTGACGCTGCCGCCGGCTTCGGGGTCGCGGTTCCCGACCGCGAAGGCAAGCAAGAGGTCGCCGCTGGAGTCCTCGCCGGCGCCGCCGGTCCGTGCGATTCCGAGCGCCGCCCGCTGCGCGACACGCGCACACTGATGCGGCAGCAGCGGCGCGTCGGTCGCGACGAGCACGATGATCGAGCCGGCACCCGCCTGCTCGGGCTCGGACGGCAGCGGCACCCGCTCCGCGTCGAGCTCGCGGCCGACCGGCACGCCGTCGATCGTCAGGCGGCGCCGCGCTCCGTGGTTCGCCTGGACGAGCACGCCCACGGTGTAATCCTCCGCGCGCCGCGACGCTGTTCCGATGCCTCCCTTGAAGCCGTGGCAGATCATCCCGGTGCCGCCGCCGACCGACCCCTCTGCCACATCGCCGTCGCTCGCCGTGTCGAGCGCAGCGAAAACGTGGTCGGCGCGAACGTGCATCCCTTCGATGTCGTTGAGCCGCCCGTCGTACGTCTCGCCGACGACAGGGAGATGCCAGCGGCCGCGGTTGGCGCAATGCTGCGACGTCACGAGCGCGTCGCGAACGACGCCGACCGAAAATGTATTGGTGATCCCGATCGGCGTCGTCAGCAGGCCGGACTCCCGCACCCACTCGAGTCCGGTCAGCTCGCCGTTGCCGTTCAGGCGGTGCGGTGCCGCGAAACACGGCGTGCCGTCAGGCGTCGGCAGCACGACGGTGACGCCTGTGCGCACCGCGTCGCCTTCAATCACAGTCGTATGGCCGACGCGGATGCCGGAGACATCCGTGATCGCGTTGCGCGCCCCCGGTTCGAGCTCGCCGATCGCGATGCCGAACGCTCGCGCCTTCACGAGCGGATCACGTCGAGCACCTCGTCGCGTTTCCGCTCCATCAGCTCCTGCGAGCGCGCCTCGAGGTTCAGCCGAAGCAACGGTTCGGTATTCGACGGGCGGACGTTGAAGTGCCAGTCGTCGGACACGATCGAAATGCCGTCGAGATGCGACACGTTCCCCTCCGGGGCGAAGCGCTCCTCGAGCTCCGACAGCTTCAACGCGACGTCGCTCACGGGCGTGTTGATCTCGCCCGTGATGAAGTAACGCGAGCGGTACTGCTCGAGGATCTCCGAAAGCTTGCGTCCTCGCTTCGAGATCAGCTCGAGCATGAGCAGGAACGGAATCACGCCCGAGTCCGCCTGCGAGAAATCGCGGAAGTAATAGTGCGCCGAGACCTCGCCGGCGAAGACGGCGTCCTCCTCGCGCATGCGGTGCTTGATGTACGCGTGACCGACGCGGTTCACGAGCGGCACTCCGCCCGCGCGCTCGATCGTCTCCGGCACAGCCCATGACGCGCGCACGTCGTAGATCACCTTGCCGCCGGGCTCCCTCTCGAGGATCGACTCGGCAAGCAGCGCCGTGTCAAAGTCGCCCGGTACGAAGTAACCCGCGTCGTCGACGAAGAAGCACCGGTCGGCATCGCCGTCGTACGCGACGCCGAGATCGGCATCCGTGTCGCGTGTCTTGTCGACGATGAACTCGCGGTTCTCGGGCAGCAGCGGGTTCGGCTCGTGGTTCGGAAAGGTCCCGTCCGCTTCGAAGTAGCAGGTCAGGGCGTCGACCGGGAGCCGGGCGAGCACCGGCGGCAGCATCGCGCCGGCCATCCCGTTCGCCGCGTCGATCACGACGCGTAACGGCTTGACCGCCGCCACGTCGACGAACGAGAGCACCTTCTCGACGAAGGCGGGATAGACATCTTCCTTGCGCACCTGTCCCGGGGACTGTCCCTGGGGCTTGCCCTCGAGAGCCAGCGCCCGGTCACGCACGTCCAGCAGTCCCGACTCGCCGCCGACGGGGAGCGCGCCGCGGCGGACGATCTTCATGCCCGTGTACTCCTTCGGGTTGTGCGAAGCGGTGACGGCGATGCCGCCGTCGAGATCGAGCTCTCCGACAGCGAAATAGAGCATCTCCGTGCCGACCATCCCGATGTCGACGACGTCGGCACCGCCGTCCGTTGCACCCTCGATCACCGCACCAGCCATCGCAGGTGCATGCACGCGCATGTCGCGCCCAACGGCGATCCCGCGCGGCTCGAACTCGTCGACGTAGGCGCGCCCGATCGCGTACGCGCCCTCTTCGTCCAGTTCCTCGCCGTACAGCCCGCGGACGTCGTACGCCTTGAACACGTTCGGTTCGAGCACGGGTTGGATGCTACGGCCGGGTGTGATAGGACCGCGCAGCCCAGTCAGTCATAGGAGGGGGGATCATGAGAACGCTTGCTGCCGCAGCAGCAACGCTCTGTGCGCTCGCTTGCGCGAGTACCGGTGCTGCAGCCGGCTGGACGACGCCCTTTACGGCGCTGAACCAGGTGGCGAGCTCACCGGCGGAAGGGGGCGGTTATCCCGTTCCCGCCGGCTCGACGGCGCCCGTGCCGGGCACCTGCCGACTCGGCGACTACAACTCGAACCGCTCCGAGTCATGGATCGCGGTCGACCCGACAGGGACGGAGGATCTCGTCGGGGCGTCGAAGTTCTTCTTCGAGAAGTACTCGACGTTCTACGACTTCCACCTCGGGTCGTACACGATCCCGAACGGGACGCCGGGACAGAACACGCACGTCCCGGGCTACGACTGCATCTCGACGAAGTCGCAGGAGATGCCGCCGAGCTGGACGAACAACACCGACCCAAACGTCGACTTCGATACCAAGGGCCGCGCGTACCAGGTGACGCTGCCGTTCAACGCGTTCTGGGCCAACCTGCACCCGAACGGCGCGATCGGCGCCGTTTACAGCGACAACCTGGGCCGGACTTGGACGGTCGGCAACGGCGGCAAGTACCTCGACATGCTGCCGAACTCGTCGACCTTCGCCTTCGGCGACGTCGTCGACAAGCAGTGGGTCGCCGTCAACAGGGGATCGCTGAGCCCGTACGTCGACCACGTCTACGCGATGTGGTCGGTCTTCAACGGCGACGCCGTGAAGATTCGGATGGCGAAGTCCGTCGACCACGGCGTGACGTTCACGCCGGCCACGACGATCACGCCGCCGAGCGCGGTGGGCCCGTCGACGACGTACATCTACCCATCGGTGGACGGCGCGGGCACGTTGTACGCGGCGGTGGCCGGCTTCGCAGCGGCATCCGGTTCGTCGTCTGCAGAGCTGTACGTCGCCCGCTCGACCGACGACGGGAACACGTTCACGTGGTTCGACACTAACCAGCGTGCGCACGGCACGCCGGGATGCTGTCTGCCGAACACGACGTTCCGTGACGGGATCCTGGAGAACTTCGTCGCCAGCCCGACGTACCCGGGCCACGTCTACCTGACGTACGAGGACTGGAACGGAACCCAGTTCGACGTGAAGTTCACCCAGTCGACGAACGGCGGCATGACGTGGTCCGATCCTGTTGTCGTGAACGATGCGACGAACTCCGCGACGACGGACCAGTTCCAGCCGTCCGTCGCGGCAGGTCCGGGCGGGGCCGTTGCGGTCGCATTCTACGACCGTCGCGCGCCGTGCCCGAGCGACAAGAGCATCCTCCCCGACCATCAAGGCCGCTCGAACTTCTGCATCGACGTGTCGGTGCAGCCGTATAAGGACGCCGGCGCCGGCGCCGGCGCGGTCGCGGTCGGGGGCAACGTCCGCGCATCCGAGTTCGCTTGGGACCCGGAGCAGCCCGGCCAGACGATCGACGGCATCGACCAGATGGCATGCGCCTCACATTCGAACCCGTGTCAGGTCCGGTCGTTCATCGGTGACTACTTCGGGTTGGCGATCTCCGACGCGAACGTCTACACCTTCTCCGTCTCGACCCACTACCCGTCGAGCGTGAGAGGGGACGGCAACGCGAGGGTCTATTACCAGCAACAGGTGCTGGGGACGATCTCGCGCGCCGATCTCGGGATCTAGAAAACATCGAAACGGGGCGGGCCCAGCCTAGGACCCGCCCCGTAAACTCGACAGCATGGAACGCAAGGTCGCGACCGTCCTCTTCGTCGATCTCGTGGACTCGACCGGGCTCGTGGCCGGGGCAGATCCCGAGGTCGTCCGCCAGCGCGTCAACAACTACTTCGAGCAGGTCGCTCGTTGCATCCAGACGCACGGGGGTACGGTCGAGAAGTTCGCCGGCGACGCCGTGATGGCGGCGTTCGGCGTACCCCGCGCGCACGAGGACGACGCGGAGCGCGCCCTTCGCGCGGCGCTCCAGATCCTGCCGGCCGTCGAAGAGCTCGGCCTGCGCGTGCGCATCGGCGTCGAGGCCGGCGAGGTCGTGGTCGAGGACGCGGAGTCGACGTTCGCGACGGGTGAGGCAGTGAATCTCGCTGCGCGCCTCCAGCAGGCTGCTCCGGAGGGAGCGATCCTGATCGGGCCCGGCGTGCTGCGGCTCGCGAACGGCCGCGTCGTCGCCGAGGCCGCCGACCCTGTCCAGATCGGAGGCCGCGCCGAGCCGCTGCCGAGTTGGCGTCTGCTCGAGATGGCCGCGCAAGCGGGACGCGCTCTCGCAACCGCTCCGTTCGTCGGACGCGAGGTGGAGTTGCAGCTCCTGCACAACACGTACGCGCGGGTGGTCCGCGACCGCCGTGCGCACCTCGCCACGCTGTTCGGCGAGCCGGGGATCGGCAAGAGCCGCCTCGTGCACGAGTTCGTCGAGGGCGTCGAGCGCGCGACCGTTCTTCGCGGACGGTGTCTGCCCTTCGGCGAGGGCGTCACGTACTGGGCCCTCGCCGAGATGGTGAAGCAGTCGGCCGGCATCACCGACGACGACCCCATCGCGGAGGCTTTCGACAAGTTGCGCGCGTGCTGCGAAAGCGACGCGATCGCCGACCTGCTCGCGGCCGCAGCAGGGCTGCTCGGCGCGAGCGAGCGCGAGCACAAGCGGGAAGAGCTCCTCTGGGCCTCGCGCGCGTGGGCGGAGGAGTTCGCCCTCATGCAGCCGCTCATCCTCGTCTTCGAGGACATCCACTGGGCCGAGGAGCCGATGCTGAACGTGATCGAGCACCTCGCAAGCTCCGTCCGCGACGCGCCGCTTCTCATCCTCTGCGTGACACGTCCCGATTTACTCGAGCTGCGGCCTTCGTGGGGCGGAGGAAACCTGCGCGCGGCGGCAATCGAGCTCGCTCCGCTCGACGCGCAGGAGAGCGAGCAACTCGCAGACGGCCTTCAGCCCGAGGGAGGCCTGCCCGCCGACCAGCGTGCGCTCGTGCTCGAAAAGGCCGAGGGAAACCCGCTCTTCCTCGAGGAGACGGTGCGGATGCTCGCCGAGAGCGACGGCGCGCACAACACCATCCCCGACACGATCCAGGCGCTGATCGCGGCGCGCGTCGACGCACTACCGGCGGAACAGAAGCAAGTGCTCCAGCATGCGTCGGTGATCGGCAGGATCTTCTGGCAGGGCGCACTCGGGCAGCTCGCTCCTCAGCTGGATGTCGCAACGCTGGTCGACGCGCTCGTCGATCGCGAGCTGGTCGTTGTCGAGGAGCGATCCACGATCGCGGGCGAGCCGGCGTTCCGCTTCAAGCACGGCCTGATCGGCGAGGTTGCCTACGGGGGCCTGAGCAAGGCGACGCGTGCCGAGCTGCACGCGGCGTTCGCACGCTGGTTGCACGATCGCGCCGGCGACGAGCTGCTCGAGATCCGCGCGTTCCATCTCGACCAGGCCGTCCAACTGACCGAGGAGCTCGTGGGAAGGGCGCCCGAGGAACTACGGCTCGACGCGGCCGCCGCGCTCGAGGGAGCCGGGAAGCGCGCGTTCAACCGCGAGGCGTTTCAGACGGCCCGCAAACAGCTCCTCCGCGCGCAGGAGCTCGAGCCGACACTGCGCCGCCGCTTCCTTGCGGCGCACGCTGCCTGGCGCATGCTCGACATGGAGACGGTGGCGGTCGAGATGGAGCAGGTCGTGGCAGAAGCCGAGACCGCCGGCGAGCGTCGAATCCACGGCCGCGCGCTGACGGCGCTCGGCGAGATGGCGCTCTACCGCCGCGCCGATCCGGAAAAGGCGCGCCGCCTGATCGAAAAGGCGGGGGACGTGCTCGGCGACGACGACGACGTGGACGCGCGCTTCGACGTCTACGCGGCCGCTGTTCAGATCGCCTGGTGGATCGGTCACTGGGACGAGGTCGAGAGAGTCGGCCGCGAGGCGCTCGAGTTCGTCCGAGCAGCTGGTCGCAAGGATCTGGAAGCGATCATGATCCAGCAAGTCGCGCAGAACGCGATCGTGCGACTCGACGTCGTCGAGGCCGAGACGCTCGTTCGCCAGGCGGGCGAGCTCGCGGCCGCGAGCGGCAGCGTCCGCGCTCGCGCGGCCGCGCTCGGAACGCAGGCCTGGCTGGACGAGATCCAGGGACGTTCCGAGTCGGCGGAGCGCTGCTACAACGAGCTGCTCCAGCTCTACACCGACATCGGCAACGTTGCCGGCACGGGCTCAACGCGGATGTACCTCGGACGGCTCTTGCAAGGCAGCGGGCGAGCAGAGAGCGCCGAGGCGATGCTGCGCGAGGCGGTGCGGACGCTCAGGCGCGTCGGAGACCGGGGTCACCTCTGCGAGGCGCAGAGGTTTTTGGCGCAGACGCTCGTCGCGCGCGGAAAAAACGACGAGGCCGAGCGGGTCGCACTCCAGGCGATCGAGACGGTGGGACCTGAGGACCAGCTGTCGATCTGGACGACCCGCATGGCGCTCGGCATCGTGCGCGCCGCTCAGGGCCGGGACGAGGAAGGGGAGCAGCTTCTCCGCGAGTCGGTCGAGGGGTTCGTCGAGAACGGGCTCAGGTTCGCCGAGCTGCAGGCACTCGCCGAGCTCGTCGCGTTTCTCCGCGCGCGTGGTCGCACCGAGGAGTCGGAGGCGTTCGAGGAACGCGCCCTCGCGCTGGCGCCCGGCGTTGCGTCGCCGACGTAGCGGTGGCATGATTCGGCCCTAGAGGAGGGTGCGATGAAGCTGGCCGTCGTGCTTGCGGTTGCAGCGACGTTGGTTCTTCCGGCCGCCGCGGCCAAAGCGCCGCCGGCAGTGCTCGGGATCGACTGGAACGACAGGACCGGCACGCGACTGGCGCGCATCGACCCCACGACGTTGGCGATCCAGCCGGGCCGGAAGGTGTTGCTCGCCGGCCACACGTCGCCCTGGGCGTTCTCGCCCGACCGGACGAAGCTCGCGTTCGGCGGCGACGGCCCCACGCTGCGCTTCGTGGACGCGCGGAAGATGCGTGTGCTGGGCGATCTGCGACTCGGTGCTGCCGGTTTGGTGGACTATCTCGACTGGGCGCGTTCGGACCGGCTGCTCGCGCTCGTGCGCAGTGAGGCTGGAGACGCGACTGTCGTGCTCGTCGACGCGGCCCGGCGCCGCGTCATCCGCACGATTCCGATCGCACGCGCGCTCTTCGGCGCCGCGGCGTACCCCGGCGGCCTCGCGCTGCTGCTGGGCGACCCGGCCGGCCACGCCCCTGCCGAAGTCGACGTCGTCGACGGCCAGGGCGCACTGCGCACGATCGCGCTCGACCAGATCGCTGCCGGCTACATCGACTACGGCGGCGGGCGCGCCGAGGTCCGGCGGCCCGGTCTTGCGGTCGACGCGGCGGCGCACAGCGCGTTCGTCGTCGACGCGAACTTCAGCGTGGCGGAGGTCGATCTCGACGACCTCGCCGTTGCCTACCATCGGGAGAGCACCCGCTCGCTCGCAAAGTTCCTCCCGGGGCCTGCGCGCGTGGCCCGCTGGCTCGGGAACGGCGTGCTCGCGGTGGCGGGCGCCAACTATTACGGCGATGCCAAGCCGGTAGGGCTCCATTTGATCGACACGCGCACTTGGACCTGGCGTACTGTCGACGCGAACGCATTCTCGTTCGAGGTTGGCCGCGGCGTCGTCGCGACCAACAGCGACCCGCTCGGCGTCGGGCCCCGCCACTATTCTGTCTACGGCTTCGATGGTGCGCTTCGCTACGGCGTCGACGTCGCGGCGCAGCAATCGCTGGTGGTCCAGGGGGCGTATGCGTACGTGTGCCGCGGCCGGGGGCTCATGCGCGTCCTCGACGCCCGGACCGGCGCGGTGCTCCACCGGTACAGAAGCTCGACGCTGCCGCTCTGCGCCACGCTCCTCTACGGTCAGAGCTCCGCGGGAACCTCCGCGCTGCTCCCGGTGTAGGAGCGACGTGAGGAAGCTCGCAGCCGCCGCCGCGATTGCGGCGACGCTCATGCTGCCGGCCGCGTGGGCGAAAGGGCCGCAGCCGGTTCTCGGCATCGACGGGAGCACGACGAGCGCGCGGCTCGCCTGGTTCGACCCTTCGTCGCTCGCAAGGATGGCGGGCCGCAAAGCGCTGCTGGCCGGCCATACCTGGCCGTGGGCGTTCTCGCCCGACCGTTCGAGGTTGGCAATCGCCGGCCAGGAGAACGCCAAGCAGCTCCGCTTCGTCAATGCGCGGACGATGCGCGTGCTCGGCCAGGTGCCGCTCCGTTCCGCGGGTGACGTGCGCTTCCTGACGTGGGTTCGCCCCGACCGCGTGCTCGCATACATGCAGGGCTCCTTCGACGGGACGGTCGTTGTCGTCGACGCGGTGACACGGCGCATGGAGCGCACGACGTCGCTCTCCGATCGCACGGCCTACGGAGCTCGGCGTTTCGCCGGCGGCCTGGCCCTCCTGCTCGGCAAGTACGACGGCTTCGCGCCCGCCGCCGTGGGCGTGATCGACGCCGACGGCGCTGTGCGCACCGTCACGCTCGACCGGATCTCGATCGGCACGAGCCAAGTCGGCATGGAGTCGCGCTTCGAGACACGCCGCCCGGGCTTCGCCGTCGATCCGGCGGGACGCCGTGCGTTCGTCGTCGACGCCGACTTCACCGTCGCGGAGGTCGACCTCGGCACGCTTGCCGTCACGTATCACCCGCCGAGCTCTCGGTCGCTGGCGAAGTCGGTCAACGGACCCTCTCGCACCGCCCAGTGGCTCGGCAACGGCGTTCTCGCGGTCTCGGGCGTCGACTACAACGGCGACGAGACAGGGAGCGCGGTAGGGCTCCGCCTCATCGACACGAACACGTGGGCGCGGCGCATGGTCGACCCCAACATCGCCTTCTTCGACGTCGGCGACGGCATCTTCGCGGGAACGGGTCCTTGGCAGGATGGCCCGCGCCATTACGACATCTACGGCTTCGACGGTCGCTTCCGTTACGGAGTCGACGTCGAGCGGCTGCAATCTCTCAGCGTCCAGGGCGCGTACGCGTACCTGTGCACGGCGAGCGGAAACGCGCTCCGCGTCCTTGATGCCCCGACCGGCTCGACCTTGACGGCCGTGCAACGCTCGGCCTGCCCGACGCTTCTCTACGGGCAGAGCTCGAGCTAGGCGCCGAGGATCGCCTTGATCGCCTGGCTCGACGCCTCGTCGGGCGACTCGGAGATCACCGTCGCGGGCCGGTCGAACGACGCGAGCGCCTCCGCGAGCGGCTCGGCCCGCAGCGTCCCCTCGCCGTAGGGCAGGTGCTTCGTCTCGTTGCGGTTCGCGTACTGGATGTCGCTGAAGTGGATGTGGAACGGCGCGCCCGGCTCGAGCACGTCGTCCGCCTTCGCGAGCGCCTCGGCGAACGGCTCGACCGACATGAACGCACCGTCCGAGGTCGCGTGCATGTGCGCGAAGTCGATCACGGGGCGGACCCAGCCGCAGCGCCGTGAGATGTCGACCACGTCGTCCACAGTTCCGAGCTCGCGCACGCGACCCATCACCTCGACGCCGAACGGCACGGCTCTGTCTTTCTTCTCAAGCCGCGTGCGCAATTCGCCGAGCTGCTCGCAGACCGAGTCGAGAGCCGCCTCGCGCGTCCGCCCGAGCAGGTAGCCGGGATGGAAGACGACGACTTCGGCGCCGGCCGCCTTCGCGATGCCCGCCGAGTGGTCGAGCATGCCGACCGCCATGTTCAGCTTCTTGCCGCGCTCCGCATGACCCATGAAGCCGGCGATCGGCGCGTGCACCGAGAGAACGATCCCCGCATCGCGGCACAGCTCGCCAAAGCGTGCGGCGAAGTCGTAGTCCATCCAGAAGCGGCTCTCGAAGTCGATCTCGCACGCGGTGTAGCCACGTTGCCCAAGTGCCTCGACCGCCGCCTCGGGTGACTCCTGGGAAGGCACGCGCGCCGGGCCAAAGTGGATCTCGCTCATCGGCCGGAGGGTACAGTCGAGGCTGCTTTGAGACGCCCGCTCGTCCTCGGGCTTCTGGCGCTCGCGCTCACCGGCGCCGGCAGCGACGAGCGGCGCTTCGGCGAGCTGCGCGTGACGGCGACGCAGCCTGTGACGCTCCAGCTTACGCCGCGCCCGCGCTTCTCCGGCCCCGGCCCGAACATCACCGACGTCGCGTTGCTTTCGCGCCGCATCGGCCTCGTCTCCACGTGGCACAACCGCGGCGAGCCGTCCGCGCGCATCCAGCGGACGGCTGATGGCGGGCGCACGTGGCACGACGTCCTGCGCGGACATGGTGCGACCAAGTTCGCGTGGCTCGTCTCCTCGGGACCGCGTGTCGTCTACGCGGGAGGGTTCGGGCGCCGCGGCTCTCCCGCGCTCTTCGCCAGTCGCGACGCCGGCAGGTCGTGGACGGTCTTCCGCCCGCACCTTCCGCACGTGCAGATCGTCGATTGGTTGCAGACGCGCGTCGTGTTCGTCAATCCGACGTTCGCCTACACGTTCCCCGACCCGGCGGGCTACGGCATGGGCGCCTACCTGCGGACGGTCGACGGCGGGCGCTCGTGGCAACGGCTGCGCTTGCCGAAGGGCACCGCGGGAATCCAGTTCGTCGACGCGCTGCACGGGTACGCGGTGGGCGGCTCGTATCGGACTCGGTGCAACGGATCTCTTTGGAGAACGAAGAACGGTGGCCACACGTGGACGCGCGTCATGTGCGTCCCAGTGCCGCTGGCCGCGGTGCAGTTCCTCGACGCCCGCCACGGCTTCGTCGCCGGCGGCTGGGTGGCGGTGTTCGAAGCGAAACCATCCGGAATCGTCTATGCAACCAGCGACGGAGGTGCGACCTGGCAGCGCCGCTATCTCAACCCGCGAACTGGATACCACGGAGGGATCTATCCGATCGTCAAGCTGCGGTTCCTCGACGCACGCCGCGGCTGGGCGACGACCGGCCAGTGCAAGTGCTGCCCGAGCGGGCCGTGCCCGGGTGAAATTCTCGTGACTCGCGACGGCGGCCGGACGTGGGCAAGACGGGGCACCGAGGTCGAGCTCTCGACGTTCGGATCCCGCGACGCGTGGGCCGTTCCGCGGTGCGAGGACGAATGCAGCTTCATCCTGCGCACGCGAGACGCAGGCAGGACGTGGCGCCCGCTTGCGCGGGCAGATCTACTTGCAGGCCCTCCGGCGGTGGCCGGTGGCCTTATTTCGCTGCCGACCCAGGCCGGGCGCTTCGTGAGCACGGACGGGCGGCGCTGGCGTCTTGCTGCCGGCGAAGTACTTGCGGCCCGGCCAGGATTCTCGGTCGCTCCTTTCTGCTCATGGCCCCGTTGCGGACTTCTCTCTCGACACGGGGCGCGCACGTATCGGTTTGCCGGACGCGTGGCGGACGTGGGGTCAGTCGCGATCGCAGATCGTCTTCACGCCTACGCGTTGCCATACCCCAGCTTCGGGACGGTGTGCAAGGCCGGTTCGACGCGCGGGTTGTACGTGACCACAGACGGGGGTCGCAGCTGGCGGCGCCGTCGCATGCCGTTCAGCATCGCGTCGCTCGCGGCCGACGGCCGTTTCGTCGCGGTTGTCGGTCTGCGAGGCCACTGCGCGAACGTCCTCGCGCTGAGCCAGGACGACGCCCACACGTGGCTGGTTCGGCAGTTGCCGCGCAAAGGCTGCAGCGTCAGCGTCGCGCATGACGACGTTTGGCTGGGCTGCGGCAAGAAGCTGCTCGTCAGCCTCGATCGCGGCAGCACGTGGACGCTGCTCGACGCGCCACAAGCGTTCCAGTCCGAGCATTTGGCGGCCGAAGGGCGAGGGGCGGCTTGGGGGCTCTCCTGGTTCGGCGTGCAGCGCCTCTTTCGAACGACCGACGGCGGCCGGACCTGGGTCGAGCAATGGCCCCGGCTGCCGACCCCGTGATGCCGTCCGACGCATTTTCTACATTCCGAACGGGATGAGCCAGCGACCCAGCCGCATCGACCTCCTCGAGCTCGACATCGACCTCCGGCTCGCCGACCTCTGGCGCGAAGCAGCGGAGATCGGCGAGTGGAACCTCGACGTCGTCGCCGCGTTCATCCGCGCGGCTTACGGCAAGGGTTACTGCGACGCGCTCACCGAGGACGCCCCCGGGTCGCTCTGCGTCGATCACGGCTACCGCGTGCCTGCTCCGCGGCAGCAGCCCGTTACAGACTAGGACTCGCCGCGCGGTCGAGACTCGCAATCGCCTCACGCTCTACGGAGGCGATGCCCTCATGGTGCGCGTACTCGAGCAGCGCCGTGCTCAGGAACACGGCGATGACGCGGGCGCGGAGCAGCGTTCCTTCGTCGACGTCGCCGTAGATCGCAAAGAACCCGTCACGGTGCTCCGGCGGCAGGACGCTCCACACAAGCTGGAGATCGAGCGCGGGGTCGCCGCGGCAGAGGTCGATCCAGTCGATCACCCCGCTGACGCGCTCGTCCTCGACGAGCACATGGCGAAAGTGCAGGTCGCCGTGGCACACGGCTGTCGGATCGGGCGAGGGTAAGGCGATCGCCCGATCGAGAAAGGCGCGGACGTGCTCGGGCGCGCGCCAGAGAGCTTCGACGGACGCGAGCTTCTCGACCGTCAGTGGCACGCGAAGCTCCATGTCCGCGCGCCGCGTCCAGTTCTCCTGCAGGCCGTCGCCGACTGCGTCCATGACGTCGCGCGCGTGCAGCTTGTGCAGGAACGCTGCCAGCTGCGTCGCTACGCGCTCACGCGAGGTCGACGGCGCGTCGCAGAGCTCCACGCCCGGCAGCATGCGCGCGCCGAAAAACGGCCAGGGGAACGATTCGGACGGAACGCCGACGTGCTGCGGCACCGGGATCGGCACCGGCAAGAACGGCGCAAGCTCGGGAAGGGCATCGATCTCGGTCTCGAGCCCCATGAGGACGATCTCGCGGCGCGGAAACCGAAAGACCCACTCCTCGCCGACGCCGTAGACCGTGTTGTCCCAGCCCGCGCCGAGCAGGCTGACCGGCAGCTTCGCGAGCTCGGGGAACTGCTCCGCGAGCAACCGCCGTGCCAGCGCGGAATCCACCGCGATCTCGGGATCCCACTGCGGCACGGCGAACAGCCTACGGCTCTAGACTTTCCACCGTGGCTCGCCGCGGAAATCCCGCGCGGCTCGTGATCGCGCTGTCGATCGCGGCCGTCCTCGCGGTCTTCATCCTCTACACGTCCGCCTTCGGCGGCGGGACGCCGTCGATCTCACCGAGCCAGCTGCCGGGGCACAACGGACGCGTGTCGCTCGTCGGCAAGGTCACGGGACAGCCGACCGGTGACGGTCACGCACACGCGTTGCGCTTCCGCCTGCGCGACCGCGACGGCTCCGCCAGCGTGCCCGTCGTGTACCGCGGCTCAGTGCCAGACCTCTTCAAGTCCGGCCGCGAGGTCGTCGTGGACGGGCACCTGCTTAACGGGACGTTCGTAGGCGTGCGCGGCACGCTCGTGACGAAGTGCCCGTCGAAGTACGCGCCCGCGAAGAACACGTGAGCCATGGCCGACCTCGGCCGCGCTGCGCTCTTCGTCTCGCTCGGGCTTGCGCTCTACGCGACGATCGTCGGCGCGTGGGCCGCGCGCGCAGGTAAGCGCCGGCTCGCTGACTCGGCCGGAAACGCGCTGCTCGCGGCGCTGGGTTCGACCGCCGTGGCCGCAGCCGTCCTGGTTGCCGCACTCGTCCGGCACGACTTCTCCTTCGTCTACGTCGCGCAGCACACGTCGACCGAGCTGCCTACCGGCTACTCGATCTCCGCCTTCTGGGGAGGGCAGGAAGGCTCCCTGCTGCTCTGGCTGCTCGTGCTGACCGGGTACGCGGGCGCGGCTGTGCTGCTCAACCGTCGTCGCGCACCAGATCTCGTGGCCTGGAGCGTGCCTGTGCTCGGCGCGGTCTCGACCTTCTTCGCGTTCATGCTCGTCGCCGTCTCGAGCCCGTTCGCCACGCAGACAGCCCCGGCAGAGGGCGAGGGCCTCGTCCCGAGCCTGCAGAACCCGTACATGCTCGCGCACCCGCCGCTCCTCTATCTCGGCTACGTCGGCCTGACCGTCCCGTTCGCGTTCGCGATCGGGGCGTTGCTTGCGCGCCGCACCGACGAGCGCTGGATCGTCGCGACCCGTCGCTGGACGCTCGTCGCGTGGACGGCGCTCGGCATCGGACAATTGCTCGGCGCGCACTGGGCGTATGTGGAAGTCGGCTGGGGCGGCTACTACGCGTGGGATCCCGTCGAGAACGCCGCGCTGATGCCCTGGCTCGCCGCGACGGCGTTCCTGCACTCGGTGATGATCCAGGAGAAGCGCGGAATGCTGAAGGTCTGGAACGTGCTGCTCGTGATCCTGGCCTTCTGCCTCTCGCTCTTCGGCACCTTCCTCACGCGCTCGGGCGTCGTCACGTCGATCCATTCGTTCACCGAGAGCCCGCTCGGGCCCTGGTTCCTCGGCTTCATCTGCGCGGTGACGGTCGGCTCGCTCGGGCTCGTCTTCCTGCGGCTGCCGCTGCTCCGCTCGAAGACGCGGCTCGAGTCGCTCGTTTCGCGCGAGGCCGCCTTCCTCTACAACAACCTGCTGCTCGTCGCGCTCTGCCTGACGATCCTCTGGGGCGTCGCCTTCCCGATGCTGTCGGAGCTCGTGCACGGCGAGTCGCGGACCGTGGGGCGGCCGTACTACGACTTCTTCCTGCGCACGTTCGGACTGCCGCTGCTGCTGCTGATGGGGATCGGGCCGCTGATCGCGTGGCGCCGTGCGTCTTTGCGCTCGCTCGGCAGGATGTTCTTCTGGCCGGCCGGCATCGCGGTTGTCGTCGGAGCGATCCTGCTCGCGCTCGGCGCCGGCTCGTCGACGCCCGGCCTTGCTGCGTACACGTTCTGTGCGTTCGTCCTTGCGTCGATCGTGCTCGAGTTCGTTCGCGGCACGCGTGCCGTTGGGTCGTTCACGCAGCTCGTGGGACGTAACCGCCGCCGGTACGGCGGCTACATCGTTCACGCCGCCATCGTCCTGCTCGCGCTCGGCGTTGCCGGCTCGGGAGCATACGGCTCGTCGACGGAGCGAAAGCTCTCCCCGGGGCAGTCGCTGGAAGTCGGCGGCTACACGCTGACGTACCGGTCGCTCACGCAGCAGCGCGCGGCGAACCACGTCGCGGTCCGCGCGGCAGTCGACGTCTCTCGCGGCGGCGAGGTCGTCGCGCGCGTCGAACCGGGCAAGAACCAGTACTTCGCCGAGGACCAGGTCTCGAACGAGATGGCGATCTACACGAACTGGCTCCGAGCCGAGGATGTCGACGTGATCGCGGATCAGATCGATCCCGGCGGGGCGATCTACTTCAAGGCGCTCGTCAAGCCGCTCGTGAACCTGATCTGGCTTGCGGGCCTCGTGTTCCTCGCCGGCGCGCTCGTGGCGCTCTGGCCCGACGCACGCGAGCAGCGGCGCCTTGCCACTCGGTACGCGCTCGCGGAAGCATGACGGCGGCGCTCGTCGTCGCGGCGCTCGTGGCGGCGGCTGCCGTCGTTCTCGTAGCGGTCCCCTTCCTACGCGAGCCGGCGCCGCGCGACGACGGCCTGCGCGAGCCGAGGGAGGCGACGAGGCGGACCCTTGCGCTCGCCGAGGAGCGCGACCGCGCCCTCGCCGCGCTGAAGGAGCTCGAGTTCGACCACCGCACGGGCAAGCTCTCCGACGCCGACTACCGCGAGCTCGTCGGGACGTACCGCCGCCGCGCGGCAGCTGCGCTGCAGGGGCTCGAGCCGGCGCCGTAGCGATGGACGACACGGACATCACGAAAGCGGAGCAGATGCCGCCGCACGAGACGAGCGCTTCGCCCGTCGAGCTCAACGTTGCGATGCCGCGCTACTTCGGCATTACCCCGCCGACTTTGCTGTTCGGTATCGCAACGGCGACGCTCGCGATCGCGATCGTCCTGGCGGTCCTGCAGCACTGGCTCGCCGCGCTCGTCCTCGCGATTGCGGTGCTGCTCGAGATCGCGCTCTTCCTCAGTGTCGCGAACCGCAAGCCCGACACCGTCTTCGCACGGATCTCGACGCGCGCTGTCCACCGCGCCCGCGACCGTGCGGCGTGGCTGGTGGAGGCTACGAGCGTGCGCACCGAAACGGGGAGGAGGCTCACGTCGCTCCGCCGAGAGCTGCTCGAGTTGACAGAGCGGCGCGAGAGTCGGCTGCGAGACCTCGGTGCGGCCGTCTATGGCGGCGACGAACCGAGCGTCGAGCGGCTGACGGGCGAGGTACATGACATCGACGAGAAGATGGAGGAGAAAGAGGAGCAGATGAGGGCGATCGCGGAATCGGCTCAGGAGCGCCTGCAGAAAGGGCGCCTGCACGTCGATCCGACCGTGATCAAGCGCCCCGAGGACGAGGAATAGCAGGACTCCGTCCGACCCCCGAAGAAACCTTCCTGGATGGCGCGCCGCCTGCTGTTCTGCGTTGCCTGCGTCCTGCTCCTCGCCTCGCCCGCTGCAGGGGACGACATCTACCGCAAAAAGCGGGAGATCGACGAGCGCCTCTCGACGCTCCAGTCGAAGATCGCGCACGCGAAAGCGCAGGAGAATGTCCTCGCACAGGAGATCACGATCGTGAACGCGCGGATCGGCGCGCTTCAGGACGACGTCGCACGAGCGCAACAGACGCTGAACGTGCTCGAAGTGCAACTGGCGGCGTCGCAGCGAAAGCTCGACAGGATGACGCGGCTGTTCACGCTCCAGACGCGGAGGCTCGAGCAGCTGCGCCGCGACTACGGCGTCGCGCTCGCGCGTCTCGAACGGCGCGTGATCGACGCGTACGAGACCCCGAACGTGGACGCGATCGACGTGATGCTCGCTGCGACGAGCATCGGCGACATGCTCACGAACATCGAGTACGTGCAACAGGTCGGCAGACAGGACAAGCGCATCTCCGATCAGCTCCATGAGGCAAGAGACGAAATGCGTGTCACGCGCGAACGCACGCGCGAGCTCAAGGCTCGCGTCGCATCGGAGACGTCGGCGATCCGCGCGCGCACCGACCAGCAGCACGTGGTGACGGCACAGTTGATCTCGACGCAACAGCAGCTCGCGACGGCACGCGAGGCGAAGCGCTCAACCCTTTCGTCGATTAGGGTCAATGAAAAGCAGTTCGTCGAGGAGGCGAACGAGCTGGCGGCGGTGAGCGCGACGCTTGCCGCGAAGATCCAGGCCGCGCAAAGCGCGCCGTCGCCGACTCCCTCCTCGCCGCCGTCGAGCGGCATTCCGCCCCCGTCTTCCTCGGGCTTGATCTGGCCCGTCAGCGGTACGCTCACGAGCCCGTACGGGCCTCGCTGCCTCGCGAACGGCGACTGCTCCTTCCATCCCGGAATCGACATCGGCGTGCCGACTGGCACTCCCATCAGGGCCGCCGCCGCGGGTACGGTCATCTACGCGGGCTGGCTGGGTGGGTACGGCAACCTCGTCGTCATCGACCACGGGAACCAGCTCGCGACCGCGTATGGGCACCAATCGTCGATCGCCGCCGGGAACGGGAGCGTCGTCTCGCAGGGGCAGGTGATCGGGTACGTCGGCTGCACCGGCTACTGCTTCGGCCCGCACCTCCATTTCGAGGTGCGCGTCAACGGCCAGCCGGTGAACCCGTTGAGCTACCTGTAGTCGCCCGAAGTCCTGCGGACTTCGGGCGGGGTAGACCGCATGCGCGCTTCGCGCGCGTGCCTGATTGGCGCCCATTGGACGATTGCCGCTTCGGCGGAGTCTTGCGTCGGCGCGGCGAAGCCGCGCCTTGGACGAGGCCTCTTTTTTCGGAAAGGACAACCTGCCGCCGGCAGCGCGGCTTTGCTGCGTAGTTATTCGTGGGTGCTGTCCGGTTGGACGGTGAGAGTCGGACCGGCGGCGGGATGACCGGGTTCCGCCCAGGGACCCGGTCAGCTTCGTTCTTTAGGCGATGCCGAAGGTCTGCGCGAGCAGGAACACGTTCAATGCCGAGATGAGCGTTGCCACCACGGCGGCGATTGCTGTCGTTACGCGGTGGTTCACGAGTGCGCCCATCACGTCCCGGCGGCTCGTGAACAGCACGAGCGGGATCAGCGCGAACGGGATGCCGAACGAGAGCACGACCTGGCTGATGACGAGCGTCCGCGACGGGTCGAGGCCGATCGCGATCACGACGAAGGCCGGCACCATGGTGACCCCGCGGCGGACCGTCAGTGGGATCTTCCGGCGGATGAAGCCCTGCATCACGACCTGGCCGGCCATCGTGCCGACGGTCGAGCTCGAAAGCCCCGACGCGATCAGCGCGAGCGCGAACAGATTGCTCGAAGCTCCGCCGAGCAGCGGCGCGAGCGTGCGATGCGCTCCTTCGAGTGACTCGACGTGCAGCAGCCCGCTCTTGAAGAAGACGGCCGCGGCCACGACGAGCATCGCCATGTTGATTGCCCCGGCGAGCGACATCGCGATGATCACGTCGATCTTCGTGAAGCGATACAGACGGCGTGCCTCGGCGGCATCCTGCGGCACGATCCGGTTTTGCATGAGGGCCGAGTGGAGGTAGATCACGTGCGGCATGACCGTCGCGCCGAGGATGCCGACTGCGAGCAGCACGGACTCGCTGCCCTGGAACTGGGGCAGCACAGCGTGTTTCGCCACGGTTCCGAGCGGCGGGTGCGCGTACCAGATCTCGGCGAGGTAACACGCGGAGATCACGCCGACGAATGCGACGATTACAGCCTCGAGCGGTCGGAATCCAAAGCGCTGCAGGCCGAGGATGGCGAACGTCGTCGCACCGGTGATCACGGCTGCGGGGAAGAGCGCGATTCCAAACAGCAGATGGAAGCCGATCGCCGCGCCGAGGAACTCCGCGAGATCAGTCGCCATGGCGATCGCCTCGGCTTGTACCCACAGTCCGATCGACACGCGCCGAGGGAACCGCTCGCGACAGACCTCCGGGAGGTTTCGCCCGGTGGCGATGCCGAGCTTCGCCGACAGCGTCTGGATCAGCATCGCCATCAGGTTCGAGGCGACGATGACCCAGACGAGCGTGTAGCCGAACTTCGAGCCGCCCGCGATGTTCGTCGCGAAATTGCCGGGGTCGATGTAGGCGACGCAGGCGACGAAGGCCGGGCCGAGAAACGGCAACAGGCGGAAAGGCCGGTCTCCGCGAAGGACGCGCTCGCCGGGACCGGCGATGACCGGCAGGTCCTCGACGCGTGATGCGAGCATAGGAAGTTAGTCTAGACTAAGAACCAGAGCGTACTGCCCACTCGCTGACTGTGTCGGCGAAGCCGATCGCGGGCAGAGCAAGGAGCTTGCAGGCGAAGATCCACGGGCTGGGATGTTGAACCGTCGCCGCGAACACGCCGGCCAGTACTGCGAGCGACACAACCAACACCACGCGCATCGGTATTGCCTGCCGGAACGGCGGTCGTACGGCGACGATTCCCGCTGCGCCGAGGCCGAGCACGACACCCGGACGCCCGTCGTTCGCAAACGCGCCGATGAGAACCGCGCCGACGATCAGTGCTGCGACGAATGCCCCGAACGCGAACAACGCGGCTACGAAGGCAGACGGCCAACCCGAAAGGCGCGCCGCCACGAGAGGGGAAGCGACCAGCGCGACGAGCCCGGCGCCGAGGAGCAAGACGACGAGCGAGCCATCATCGGATGGCTCCCCCGAGCATCCGAGGGAGATGAAGTCGCAACTCGGCTGCGCGGCCACGATGCCGAGGAGCAGGATGCCGAGAATGAGCAGCGCCTCGGCCCACACGACGGCCGCCCAGGTCGCGACGATGCCGCTCCGAGCGGCCGTGTCATGGCTCATCCAGCAGTTCTAGCGGCCGCGGATCCGGATGCCTAGGGAGCTACGCAGCGCGAATGTGCAAATCCGGCAGGTTCCGGAAGCGCTCGTCCAGGTCGAAGCCGTAGCCCACGAACAGCTCGTCGGGCACGGTGAAGCCGACGTAACTGACCGGCAGGTCGTCGACGAGGCGCCGGTACGGCCGGTCGAGCAGCGTCACGATGCCGATCGAGGCGGGACTTCGCAACCGCAAGGTCCGGCACAGGTAACGCATCGTCAGACCCGTGTCCACGACGTCAACGGCGACAAGCACGTGGCGGCCGCGGACGTCGCCGTCGAGATCCTTGATGAGACGCACGCCGCGCTCACCGCGATGGAAGGGCTCGAGCTCGATGAAGTCCAGCTCGTGCGGGAGGGGAAGGGAGCGCGACAGGTCGGCTGCGAAGACGAAGCACCCGCGCAGCGGAACGACGAGAACAAGGTCGCGCCCGTCGTAGTCGCGGGCGATGTCGGCTCCGAGCTCGCGCGCGCGCGAGGCAAGCTGCGCCGCCGTCAAGTAGGTCTCGCCGGCCGTCACGAGGCGAGGTCGACGCGCAGGCGCGCGCCGAGCCGCTCGAAGTCGCGCTTGTAGAAGAGCTTCGCGTTCACGTCGGGATACCGCTCGCGCAGCTTCCGCAGCTTCCGGTTCTTGCGGGTCACGAGCGGCTGCTTCATGACCGTGACCTCGAGATAGAGATCCTGCTCGGGCAGATAGAAGTCCGGCGTGAATGCCTCCGTGACTCGGCCGTCGTCGTCCGTCTCGAGCACGAAGGTTCGAGGCTCGTAGTCCCAGGGCACTCCGTAGTAGTCGAGGAGCTTCGCGCATTCGAGTTCCGCCCGATTCGCGAAGCGCGGCTGCTCACCTCCGCGGAATGCCTGGAAATCAGGTATTTCCAGGGCCATTCCACAAGGAGTGTATGGAGACCGTCGGACGGTGAGGAGCGGTGCGCCGGCCGTACACTTCGGGTCTGATGCAGGACGACTGCTTCCGGATCGCGCACATCTCCGACATTCACTGTGGCGGGCCCTACTTCGTCCCGAGTCTCCTCGAGCGCGCGATCGACGAGATCAACGACCTCGAGCCCAACGTCGTTGTGTGCTCCGGCGACCTCACGACCTTCGGATTCCGCCCCGAGTACCAGCAGGCACGCGAGTACCTCGACAAGATCGAATGCGACTCACTTGTGATCATCCCGGGCAACCACGACTCGCGCAACGTCGGGTACGTCCATTTCGACGATCTCTTCGGCGATCGCAACTCGGTGTTGCGCAAGGACGGCGTGACCATCGTTGCCGTCGACTCGACCGAGCCCGACCTGGATCACGGGCAGATCGGGCGCGGCCGTTACATCTGGATCGAAGAGCAGTTCAGCGATCCCGCGGACCTGCGCGTCTTCGTCCTGCATCACCACCTGCTGCCCGTCCCAGGGACCGGGCGCGAGCGCAACATCGTCTACGACGCCGGCGACGCGATCGAGTGCCTGCAGCGTTCGGGCGTCGACCTCGTTCTCTGCGGGCACAAGCACGTGCCCTACGCGTGGAAGCTCGAGAACTTGTTCATCGTCAACGCCGGCACCGTGTCGTCGCTCCGCCTTCGCGGCCACACGAGGCCCTGTTACAACGTGATCGAGGTGCAGGAGGCGCACGTGGACGTGTGGCGCCGCTACCCCTACCACGGGCAGGAGAAGATCATCCAGTTCTCCACCGAGACCCGCGAGTACGAGAAGTACACGGACCGCATCGAGGACGAGGTACGAGCACCGTGACCCGTGCGCTGGCCGTCATCGACGGCGAGCACTACGCGTCCGTGATCCGGGATGCGCTCGCGGCGCTGCCGTACGAGTTCGTCGGCGCCCTGCTCATCGGTGGCACGGAGAAGCTGCGCGGAGGTGAGGACTACGGGGTGCCGCTCGTCGACTCGCTCGACGCCGTCGACGCGGATTTCGTCGTCGACCTTTCCGACGAGCCCGTGCTTCCACCGGCGGAACGGTTTCGGCTCGCGAGCCGCGCGCTTGTGCTCGGCCTGCCGTACGTCGGCGCGGATTTCCGCTTCGAGCCGCCGCGGCTCGATCCGTTCGAGTTGCCCTCGCTCTCGATTATCGGAACGGGCAAGCGCGTTGGAAAGACGGCAGTCGCGGGTCACATCGCACGGCTGCTCGCGCGCGACCGCAAGGTCGTAGTCGTCGCGATGGGCCGGGGCGGCCCGCGTGCGCCGGAGCTCATCGAGACACAGCCGACCACGGACGAGTTGCTCGCGCTCTCGCGCTCGGGGCGGCACGCGGCATCGGACCATCTCGAGACGGCCGCGGTCGCGGGCGTGACGACCATCGGCTGCCGCCGCGCGGGCGGCGGATTCGCCGGCGCCGTCGTCGATTCCAACGTCGCCGCAGGCGCCGAGCTGGCGCGCTCACTGGACCCGGGCGTCGTCGTTTTCGACGGCAGTGGCGCGGCCATTCCGCCGATCGCGACCTCGGCGCGGATCCTCGTCACGACTCCTGCCCACGACCTCGAGGTCTACCTGAACCCGTACCGAGTCGCGATCTCGGATCTGATCGTCGGCATCGGCGACGTGCGCCGCGCCGACGTCTGCGTCGACCTGCGCCTGCGCGCGCTGCAGCCGCTTCGAGGGCGCCGCACCGCCGTCTTCACCGCAGGCCCAGCGCCGGTCGAGCATCTCGACGCCGACATCGTCCACGTCTCGCGCAACCTCGCAAACCGCAGCGCGTTGCGCGCCGAGCTCCCACGAGTCGACGCGGACGTCTACCTCGTCGAGCTGAAGGCTGCGGCGATCGACGTCGTCGCCGAAGAAGCCGCCGCCCGTCGCGCCGAGCTCGTGCTGGCTGCGAACGACGTCGTCGGCGACGGTCTCGACGACGCGGTCCTGGCGCTGCTCCCACAGGCGGTGACCGCATGAACACGTGGTCACGGCCGGTGATCCTGCTGATCGGAGGCGCCACCGGAACCGGGAAGTCGACCGTAGCGACGGACGTCGCGCACCGGCTGGGGATCAACCGCGTGACGTCCACGGACATCGTGCGGCAGACGCTGCGGGCCGTGCTCGCCCCGGAGTACATGCCGTCGATCCACCGCTCGAGCTTCGACGGCCTGGGGGACACACTGGTGGAGGCTTTTTTGGAGCAGACGAACCACGTCCTCGTCGCGGTCGAGGCTTCCGTCGAGCGCGCGGTCGAAGAGGGATGGTCGATGGTCGTCGAGGGAGTCCATCTCGTGCCGGGGATGCTTCCGCTCGACATCGCCGACGCGACGCTCGTCCAGTGCGTGCTCGCGATCGAGGACGAAGAGGCGCACGCATCTCACTTTTGGATCCGCGACGCTACGTCGCACGGAATGCGGCCGGTAAAGAAGTACCTCGAGCGGCTGGCCGATATCAGGCGGCTCCAGGAGTTCATCGTCGAGCGCGCGCGGGAAATGGGTGTACCGGTGATCGAGAATCGGAGCATGAAGGAGACCGTCGCCGCCGTAATCGACCTTGTACTCGGGACAGCCGCGGAACCGCTGGAGCGAGTGTGACCGAGACCGTCGAGAACCCCGTCGAGCAAGAGCAAACCGAGCAGCGCGAGCCCTGCGTCTGCGAGTCCTTCGCGCGCGCGACAGAACGTTCTGCGTTGGCGGCCGCACGCTGGCTCGGCCGCGACGACCAGCAGGCGGCCGAGGAAGCGGCGACTTCGGGAATGGCTCACACGCTCGCGGAGCTGCCGATCGAAGGGCGTGTTGTGATCGGCGCCGAGGAAGGATCTCTCGCGCACGGGACGGTGGTCGGCGTCGGCGGTCGTGCCGTGGATCTCGCTCTCGATCCGCTCGAAGGCCGAGGAATCGTCGCGCGTGGCGGTAACGGCGCAATGTCGATGATCGCGGTCGGCGAGTCCGGCTCGCTCGTCACGCTGCCCGACATGTACATGCGCAAGATGGCGGTCGGGCCACGCGCGCGCGGGAAGATCGACATCAACCGTCCGATGGCGGAGAACGTCCAGGCGATCGCGGAGGCGTTCGAGCGGCGCGTCAACGACGTGACGACGATCATCCTCGACCGTCCGCGCCATCACGACCTGATCGAGGAGATTCGGGCCGCCGGTGCTCGGATCAAGCTGATCCAGGACGGTGACGTGACCGCTTCCATTTCGGCTGCGATTCGCGGTACGAACGACCATCTCGCGGTCGGCATCGGCGGCACGCGACAGGCCGTGCTGACGGCGGCCGCGCTGCGCTGCCTCGGCGGCGAGTTGCAGGCGCAGCTGTGGCCGACGACGCGGGGGGAGATCGAGCAGGCCGGCGAGCAGGGGATCGACGACATCGCGCACGTGTTCAAGACGGAGGAGCTCGCGCCGGGTGAGACGATCGTCGCCGCGACGGGCGTCTCGAACGGCGACCTGCTCCGCGGTGTGCGCTACCTCGCCGACAGCGCACGCACGCACTCGCTCGTGATGTGCACCCGCTGCAACTGGGTTCGCTTCGTGGACGGAATTCACTTCTTCCGCCGCCACAAGCGCGAAGAAGTTCGCCTCTACGGACTCTAGAGGCTTGATGCCTCTACTCTACGCGGGCTCCAGCGCTTCCTCGACCGCGCGCTCGAACGAGAGCTGACGACCCGCCTCCCAGGCGCGCGACGCTTCGTCCGGCGGCAACGACTCCCGCGCGAGCGTCAGCCACTTGTCGAGCAGAGCAACCCAGAACGTGACGTCGATCGCGGCCCCGGTCTCCTCCCAGATCGTCGCACCCGCACCGCCCAGCCGCAAGGCTCGCTCTGGGCAGCCGAGCCCTGCAGCGGCCATCGCCAGGCCCTGGATCTCGAAGCTCGTCTCGATCGCGTCGCCGAGCGGCAGCGCCGCCAGCAGGCTGCGGCGGTACCGGTCGTCGGCCGTCGCGCAATCGCCTCGGATCAAGGCGCAGTCGGCGAGAAAGTGGTGCGCGAAATGCTCCGAGCGGACGTCGTCCTGGCGGCGCGCAAGCTCGAGAAGCTCGTGCGCGCGCGGCTCCGCTGCTTCGGTGTCGCCCAGCGCGACCAGCATCTGGCAGACACCCACGAGCGCCCTGTTGACGAGCAAGGCGGTCCCCGCTCGGCGCTGAATCTCGAGCGCCTCCTCGAACCGCTGCAGGCTCTCGACGTCTTCGCCACACACGAACAGCGCCCAGCCGAGCGCGTCGAGCGCGAGCCCTACCTCGACCTGCTCGTCGAGCTCCCGCCAGAGGGCAATCGCGGCTTCGAGCCGCTCGCGTGCGGTCGCCAGGTCGCCCGTCCAGCCCGCGATCGACCCCATACCGGTGAGCGCACGGGCGCGGTGGTGCGGATCGCCTCCCGCCTCGGCTAGGGCGACAGTAAGCCGCTCCCGTCCCTCGGCGAGGTGGGAGTGCAGGTGGGAGAACCAGCCGAGCGCACCGGCAAGTTGCAGCAACCGCGCCGGGTCCGGCGCGAGCCGGTCGAGGGCGGCTCGCAGGTTGTCGAGCTCCGACTCGAGCGTGTCCGCCCACCGTGTCTCCGCCTCGAGCCGGCCGGCGTAGGCCGTCTCGGCCAGAGCGAGGAAGTACGCGGCGTGCCGTTCGAGAAGATCGGCTTGCTCCGCGCTCTCCGCGAGGCTGTCCCGCGCGAGCTCCCGGATCGTCTCGAGCATCCAAAACCGCTCTCCGCTCCGTCGCAACAGGCTGTGATCGACGAGGGTTGCGAGCGCCTCGAGCACGTCGTCGCCGCACACCGCCTCTGCGGCGTCGAGCGTGAACCCGCCGGCGAAGACCGAGAGCCGCGCAAAGAGCCGGCGTGCCTCGTCGTCCAGTAGATCGACGCTCCACTCGATCGTCGCCCGCAGAGTGCGCTGCCGCTCCGGGACGTCCCGCGGGCCGCGCGTCAGCAGCGCGAGTCGCTGCTCGAGCCGTGCGAGGATCGCGGCTGGGGACAGGACCGACGCCTGCGCGGCCGCGAGCTCGATTGCCAGCGGCAAGCCGTCGAGCCGGCGGCAGAGCTCTGCGACCTCCGGCGCTGCGGAAGCTTGCGCGCGCTCGACGAAGAGGGCGACGGCGTCCTCGTCGGGAAGCGGCGGCACGGCGAAGACCCGTTCGGCAGTGAGGCGCAGGGGCGCGCGGCTCGTCGCGAGCACGACGACGTCCGGGCCGGCGTCGAGGACTTCCGCGATGTGCGGCGAGGCGTCGGGCAGGTGTTCGAGGTTGTCCAGAACGAGGAGCATGCGGCGGGCGCCGAGGAGCCGCGAGAGGCTCTGGCCGCTGAGCTCGTTCACGCCGAGCGCGCTGGCGATCATCGACGGCACCAACTCGGAGTCGGTCACGGCGGCGAGCTCGACGAAGAACGCGCCGTCGGGAACGTCGGGTACGAGCTCGGTTGCGACGGCGAGTGCGAGACGCGTCTTCCCGGCTCCGCCCGGTCCGGTCAGCGTGACGAGTCGCGTTCCCTCTCGCACGAGCTGCACGAGCGACGAAATCTCCTCTCTCCGGCCGACGAGCGGCGACGACGGACGCGGCAGGTTCGAAGGCGCCGTTTCCGATCGCGGCGGTGCGAAGTTCTGCTCGAGCGCAGGGGAGACGACCTGGTAGAGGCGCTGCGGCTCCGCAAGATCCTTGAGCCGGTGCGCGCCGAGGTCGCGGAGCTCGACACTTCCGTCGAGCAGATCCCGGGTCGTGCTCGAGACGAGGATCTGGCCTCCGTGCGCCGCCGCGCAGATGCGGGCGCCGCGGTGGACGTCGAGGCCGACATATCCCTCGTCGGTGAGCGCCGGCTCGCCGGTGTGGACGCCGATGCGCACGCGCACGGGCGTCTGCGCCAGCACGGTCTGCGCCGCCGTAGCCGCGAGCACGGCGTCGCGAGCACTCTGGAATGCGCACAGGAACGCATCGCCCTGCGTGTCCACCTCGACGCCGCCGTGCTCGGCGACGGCCGCACGGACGTGACGCCGGTGCACGGCGAGCGCCTCCGCGTACGCCGGGCCGAGCGCATCGAGCAACCGTGTCGAGCCCTCGATGTCGGTGAACAGGAGCGTGACGGTGCCGCCGGGCAGACCCACGCAGCCATGATCGCGCGTGGGCTCAGAGCAGTCCAGAGCTAGACTGGCCGCATGGCTCTCACAAAGGACGACGTGATCGAGGCGCTGCGCCAGGTCGAGGATCCAGAGCTCGGAATGGACATCGTCGATCTTGGTCTGCTGTACGACGTCGACATCGACGGCTCGAAGGTGAAGGTCATTCACAGCCTCACGTCGATGGGCTGCCCTGCGGGCCCGATGATCCAGGAGGACATCCACCGAGTTGCGTCGGAGGTTCCGGGCGTCGAAGACGTGGAGATCGAATTGACCTGGGATCCGCCGTGGACGCCGGACAAGATGTCCGACGACGCGAAGTTCATCCTCGGCTTCGGCTAGCCGGGGATCCTCAGGACGATCTTCCCTAGCTGCTTTCCCGCCTCGAGCCGTTCATGCGCCGCTCGCGCTTCGCTGAGCGGGAAGACCTTGTCGATCACCGGCTTCGCGCGGCCTGACGCGACGAGGTCGTAGACCGCCGCGAAGTCCGCGCGCGTTCCCATCGTCGAGCCGTAGATCGTCAGCTGCTTCCACCACATGCGGTGCAGGTTCGCCGGCGGATTCGGTCCCGAGGTCGCGCCGCAGACGCACACGCGCCCGGCCGGACGGGCGACTCCGAGCGACGTCTGCCACGTGTCGGCGCCGACGGTCTCCACGACCACGTGCACGCCGCCTTCGCTCAGCTCCTTCACCTGCGCGGCGACGTCCTCCGTCGCGTGATTCACAGTCCCGTCCGCGCCCAGCTCTCGCGCACGCGAGAGCTTCTCGTCGGAGGACGACGTGACAATGGCCCGCGCGCCGAGCGCCTTTACGATCGCGAGCGACGCGGTGGCGACGCCCCCGCCGATGCCCCAGATCAAGACCCACTCATCGCGCTGGAGCGCCGCCTTCGTCACGAGCATCCGCCACGCGGTCTCGAAGACGAGCGGAAACGCGGCCGCGTCCTCGAAGGAGAGCGAGTCTGGGATCGGGTGCACGTTCGTCTCCGGCGCCGCGATCAGCTCGGCGTGCGTCCCGTCGGTGTGCTCGCCGATAACGGTGATGACGTCGCCGTGCTCGAGGCCCGGGTTGATCACGACGCGCTCTCCGGTGTCGCGGCGGATGCCGGCGCCGTCTGCTCCGAGGATCCGCGGTTTCGGCACCGAAGGGAGGCCGCGGCGCACCCAGATGTCGAGGTGGTTCAGCGATGCAGCCCGCAACTCGATGAGCACTTCCCCAGGGCCGGCGACGGGATCCGGCGCCTCCTCGTACCGGAGCACGTCCGGCCCTCCGTCCTCGTGGATCCGTATGGCTTTCACAGGCGGGGCACACTATCGAGCGTGACTGCGCGAGAACTCGAACGTCTCGGGGAAGAGCTCGGGCTCGACGTGATCGGGGCGGCGCCGGCGGAGCCCTACACCGAAACCGAGCGCCACATCCATGAGCGACGCGCGCGCGGCTTGTTCGCGGACATGCGCTTCACGATGGCGCAGCCGGAGGTGTCCTGCCACCCCGAGACGCTGCTCCCCAACGCGCGCACAGTGGTGTCGGCAGCTCTCTGTTATTACCAACCGGGCCCCGACAGCCGCTCGGGAGAGGGACGCCTGCCGAGGTACACCTGGGCGGACCACTACGCGGACCTCCGCAAGAAGCTCGAGGCGCTCGGCCAAGCGCTCGGCGGCCGGTACCGCGTCCTCGTGGACGCGAACCAGCACGTCGATCGCGAAGGCGCCGCACGATCGGGCGTCGGCTTCTACGGCAAGAACACGCTCCTGATCACGAAGCGCTTCGGCTCGTGGGTCGTGCTCGGCACGCTCATCACGGACGTGGAGATCGAGGCGACGCGTGCGCTCGATCTCGACTGCGGTTCATGCCGGCTCTGCATCGATGCCTGTCCGACCCATGCGCTCGACGAGCCCGGAACGCTCGATGCGACGCGGTGTCTGTCGTACTGGACGCAGTCGTCGCAATCGATCCCGGAGGAGTTCAGAGCGCCGCTCGAGGACCGCGTCTACGGCTGTGACATCTGTCAGGACGTCTGCCCCTGGAACCGCGGCGTCGAAAAGCGCCGTTCCGACGGGGCGGTCGACGGCGAGCCAACCGTGTCGCTCGTCGAATGGCTCGAGGCGGATGACGCGGAGCTCCGCGAGCGCTACGAGCGGCTCTACGTCCCTCACAACGACGGGCGTTACCTCAAGCGGAACGCGCTCGTCGCGCTCGGCAACACCGGCAGGCCCGAGCATCTCGACCTCGTGCGGCGGCTCGAGGACGATCCTGCGCTCGGTGAGGACGCGTCGTGGGCGCGCGGCCGAATCGAGGATCGAGCATGATGACCGAGCTCGAGCACCTGCGGCAGACCGAGCGCTGGATCGCAAACGTGCGCGCGGGAGGCGTCGTCTTCGCCGTCCTGCAGGTCGTCCTCAGCACGGGTTACCCGCCGGGCTACCGGCGCGACGCGTGGTTCGTCACGCTCGCATTCGCGCTCGGCGCGACCACCCTGTTCGTTCTCAGCAGACTCGACCTGCCCCGCCCGCGACAGCTCACTCTCGCGCTCGGCGCGCTCGCGTTCGACACCGCGATCCTTTCGGCGTATCTGCTCGTCTACAACTTCGACAGCGGCAGTCCGATTCGGCAGGTGCTCTACCTCGCGGTGACCGAGGCCGCAGTCCGGTTCGGTATCGTCGCCCCGCTGCTGCTCACCGTAGCCACCGTGCCCGTGCTGATCGAGTTCGAGCGTTTGCGTTCTATGCGCGGCGACCACGCCTTCCGCACGGATTTCGTCACCTTCCAGGCGGGCAGCCAGGTGATCGTCGGCCTGATCGTCGGCTGGCTCGTCATCCGCCTCGGGCGCGAGACCGAGCTCTCGCAGGCCCGCGCCGGCGAGGCGGAGGAGCTGCGCGACGCGCTCGGCCGCCGTGTCGACATCCTCGAAGCCGCCAACCGCTGCGCCCGCGCCCTCGGCTCTTCGCTCGAGCTCGAGGAGGCGTTCGGCGCATTCATCCGCGAGGTGCGCGGGCTCGTTCCGTTCGAGCGGATTGCCGTCGTGCTGGTCGAAGGGGAGCACCTCGAGGTGCTCGCCGCAGCGGGTCTGGGCTCGGACGAGACGTTCCCGCCCGGCTCATCGAGGCCCATCGCGGGGTCGATCTTCGAGGCGATCGCCGCGGGACGAACCGTCTACCGGCGCGACATGGCCGACAAGCGGCACTCGGAGGAGGACGAGCTGCTCCGGCTCGGTCTGCGCTCGCGGCTGACTGCGCCGCTGCTCGTCGGCTCGTCGCCGGTCGGCCTGATCTCGTTCGGCCGCCGCGAATCCGACGCGTTCAGCTCCGAGGAAGTAGAGCTCGTTTCGCTGATCGGCCGCCTCGCGGGAACAGCCGTGCAGAACATCCGCGCGTACGACGCCGAACGCCGGACGGTCGAGGAGCTGCGCCGCCTCTCCGCTCTCAGGGCCGACTTCGTCTCACTCGTCTCGCATGAGCTGCGCAGCCCGATGGCCGCCGTGATCGGCGCGGCGCAGACCCTCGAGCAGCGCTGGCGTGAGCTCTCGCCCGAGCAGCGTGCGTCGTTCCTTGCGTTGATCGCCGGCGAGACGAGCCGTCTCGCCGACCTGATCGCCGATGTCCTCGACACGTCACGGATCGAGGCGGGCACGTTCACGTACCGCTTCGACGACCTCGACATCGGCGAGCTTGCGGAGGAAGCCGTCGCGTCGGCGTCGGTGGGCCAGGACGAGGTGTCGGTTCGAGCGATCGTGCACCGGCCACTGCCCGCGGTCCGAGGCGACCGTGTTCGCCTGCGGCAGGTTCTGGCGAATCTGATCGAGAACGCCGTGAAGTGGTCGGCCGCCGGCGAGGACGTCGACGTCGAGGTAACCGCGTTGGACGGGCGAGTGGTAGTCGGCGTGCGGGACAGGGGACCGGGCATCCCCCGCGAGGAGCACGGCGTGATCTTCGAGAAGTTCGGCCGCGCCAAGGGCGGCACGGGCCGGTCGGGCACCGGGCTGGGGCTGTTCATCGCACGCTCCATCGCCGAGGCGCATGGCGGAACGGTCGACGTCCGCTCGACCCCGGGGGAGGGCGCGACGTTCACCCTGATGTTGCCGGTCCTCGCTAGGTCGGAATCCGCAAACGGTTGACGCGCAACTCCGCTGCGAGGTCCTTCGCCCGATCGCGGATGTGCAGGCGCAGGTCGTCCGGCTCGAGCACCACGGCTTCTCCGCGGAACGAGAAGATCTCGCTCTCGAGCCACTCGGGGCTGCCGACGGGCATGTCGGCGACGGCGGTGCCGTCCACGAGCGGGCGGGCGCCGCGCTCGAGCGCCCAGCGCGCGACGTCCTTCGTGTAGAGCACGCGCGCGGTGCGGGCATCTCGAAGACGGCTCGGCTCGAATCCTTCGCGCGGCTCGAACGTCTCGTCGAGCAGTACGGCGTTGCGCATCCGGTCGAGGCGAAAGCTGCGCTCTCCGTCGCGCGTGCGGTCCCACGTGTGGACGCGCCAGTTCGGCAACTCACGCTCGAGCGAGTACGGCTCGACGATTCTCGAAGACGACGTCTCCTCGCCCTCCTTCTGGTACTCGACCTCGACCAGACGACGCGCGCGGATCGCGGTCGTGAACGTCGACACGAAGTTCTCTTCCTCGCTGCCGACGTGCGGCTCGGGTGTCTGCACGAGCTCGAACTGGCCGAACGTCTCTTCGAGCTTCTTGCGCACGCGCGAGAGCGGCGTGTGTGCCTCGGCCGCGATCATCGGCCCGACGTATTCGAGAGCAAGGCGGATCGCGCGCGCCTCGAGCGGCGTCAGCCGCGGCGCTGCGCGGAAAGTCTCTCCGTACAGCTCTTTGTCGACGTGCACCTGCCCGTCGTCAAGCTCCGCGTACACCGTGTAGCAGCCGCCGCCGAAATTGACCAGGTTCAGCAGCGAGAGGTGGTCCTGCAGCTCCTCGGCGGGAATGCGAAAGCGCTCTACGATGTCAGCTGCGGAAATTGTCGCCTCGCGGTCGTCGCCGCAGCGCGCGAGCAGGTAAGCGAGCAGCGCCTGGAGCACGGCGAAACGCTCCGGCGTCACCGGTCCGGCCGGCCGTTCGACGATGCCGTCCGGTGTGGGAGCGGGCGACTCGCTCGCCGGCGGCGGCGGGTCGCCGGTGTGCCCGGCGCGTACCGCCCGCAGGGCGCGGGCGACCTCGCGCCGCAACGCGGGCGGCTCGAGCGGCAGGGCTCTCCCGTCCTGGCGCAGCACCCACGACGCGAGCAGCGGAATCGACGAGTACTCGGTGACGAACACGCCGTCCTCGAGGCGCCCCGTGTCGCCGTACGCCCGCTCCACCCACCAGGCCGTGTCGCCCGAGACCTCGATCCGCGCCTCACCGGCGAGGTCGCCGATCTGCCACGGCGGGCGGCCTCGGTAATCGTCGATGTCGAAGTCCGTCGGTGTGCGGAAGTCGCGCTCGCGCCTCGTGGCGAAGCGGATCTCGCCGCGGACGCGCGAGACGCGGAATTTCTTCCGCCGCTTGTCGTCGAGGTCTTCGCCGACGATGTACCAGATGCCGTTGTCGGTGAGCAGCGCGTACGGATTCAGCGTGCGCTCCGAGAGTGTGTCGCGGGAGATCGAGTAATACGGAAATTTGATCGTCCGTTGCTTTGAGATCGCACCTTCGAGCTTCGCCAGCCGGCCCGGCATCTCCGCCGAATAATCAGGATCGAGCACCTCGACGCGGACCGCGGTCTCGGTCGGCCGCTCGCTGAAGCCGGGCCGGCCGAGCGCGAGGTTTTGCAGCGCCAGGCGCAGCGGCTCGGCGTACGCGAACTTGCCGTCGAGCAGGAAGAGCGCCGTCTGGAGGGCCGCGAGCTCGTCGTCCTTGAGCTCGAGCTCGGGCAGGAAATACTGCTCCGAGCGAAGCGTGTACAGCTCCTCGCCCGTGAACTCGTCCCGCTGCGAGTGGAGCGGCACCCCGAGCGCGATCAGCTCGGCGCGGTCCGAGTAGAACCGGCGGGCGAAAGCCTCGTCGGACATCTCCGAGTAGCCCTCGACGTTCGACTTCACGTCCCGCGCGGTTAGCGCCCTTCGCTCGGCCATCAAGTACGCGACGAGCGAGAGCTGGCGGATCAGCTTGTCCGTGTCGTGGCTCACTCAAGCGAGCCTAGTCGCTCAGCCCTGTGGAAAGGGCTGTGGGTTTCGTGTGGACATTCGCCCAAAGTGCCGCGCACTTTGCGCGAGGAAATCGGACAGGCGCGCTTCGCGCGCGTGTCCAAGGACCGATTGAAGGCGTACTGCTTCGGTCACGGTGAGCGTGCAGTGCGGCAAAGCCGCACTGCCGGCCTGACGGCCCTAGGCAGCTACGCGAGTTTCGAGGTGCTGGTGCGACGGGCAGTAATCGCGCTCCGGCAGCGGCGTGCGCTGGCACGGCTTCCCCTTGCGCGTGGTCGCACGGCAGCGCGCGACGCCTCCGTCGAGTGCGCCGGCCTCGATCTGGTCCTCGATGAAGGCGACCGCCGCGGCCACTCCCTCCTGCACCGCCCACGCGACCTGCGCCTGCACCGTGATCGGGAAGTAGCGGCGAATGTCCTGGAAAAGCGCACGGTCCGGCTTTGCGAAGTAGAGAGGATCTGTCGCCAGCCGCTCCATCGTCTGCTCGCAGTGCGCGAGCACTTCTCGGCGGTACTCGAGCCGCTCGGCCGGCGTCACGTAGGGGTCGATCAGGTCCTTGATCGACCTGTAGATGGCTCGCGAGTACTGGTACATGCAGTTACGAAGCTGGCTGATGTGGTCGTCCATGGAGAGTCTTATCCGTTGCGTGTTAAGTGGCCAGAAACGTTTGTTAATACCAGGTAAAACAGGGCCGAGGAGGGCGCTAGACGCGAGCATACAGAATTCCCGCCCTGTTACAAAGTCGCCCCTTTCGTTGTCGCTCGAGTCAACACGGCGTCCGTGGACACCCCCGGTCGCTACCCGTTCTTTCGGGGCCTACACCTCCGCTCACCGGGTGATGCGGCGCGCGTACGCCGGCCCGAATCCTGCCGTCTCGGCCTGGGAGATGTGCGCGGCGGCCGAGGCGTTCGACCTGTAGAAGCCGGTGAACACGACGAAATAGCCGGGGTGGAGGCTCGAGAAGTCCTGTGAGTCGAGCACGCCGACGTGCGTCAGGCCTTTCGCCAACGCGCGCTTCGCGAAGCTCTCGGCGTTGTCACGGCCGTTCGCGGAGGGGATCGACGCGAGAACGATCGTGTAGCCGTCCGCCGCCGTCCATTCCGTCAGCGTCGTCACCTTCGGTTTCTTCACCGCCGGTCGCGAGCTCGTGGTTGTGACGATGATCGGAGGCGGAGCGGTAGGGACAGTCACCGCAGGCGTGCGAAGCACCGGAAGCGTATGCACCGCGGTTTGAGCCGGCAGGTTCGTCGCGACGAGCGTCGCAGGATGGTTGTCGCGGCGCGTGACTGCGACCGCTGCGAGTGCGCCCACCGCTCCGAGCACGAGCACGCCGAGCGCGATCCAGATGGGGTTGAGGGACGACGCGCGCGGGAGGCGCCACGGATCGGCCGAACGTCCAGGCAGAGCGATGCCGCACTCGAAGCAGAAGGCCTGTCCGCCTTCGTTGACGGTGCCGCAGCGCAGGCACGCCCTCATGCTTCCGCCCGAGCTTCGAGCTGCGTCCCGCAACTGGGGCAGAAGCGGGCGCCCGCGTGGAGCGGCGTGCCGCACTGAACGCAGCGGAAGGCGCGGCTGCGTCCGGTGCGCGCGCTCAGGAGCCGGTCGATCTCGCGCAGACGCTCCTCCATGGCGACGATCTCCGCGGCCTGCTCGTAGACGACGTCCTGTCGGAAGCTGTCCGCGCGATACATCTCCAGCACGAGGCCGCCGAGGTCGCGGATGCGCTGCTCCCGGTACCTCAGGAGCGCTCGGCGCTCGCGGCGCAGCACGCTCGGTGAGGGGAGATAGCGGCGGCGGCGCGGCGCGGCCGGCGCTGTCGGTTCGGCGCGGCTGCCCCGCCGTCGCAGGCGCTTGAAGAGCGACGGCATTGCGTCGCGAATCTACAGGGTCAGGCGTGCGGCTCGGCGGCGCGGCGCCCGATCCCCGGCAAGGAGAGGGACGCGAGGATCACCGTTCTCAGAGCTGAATCACGACCAGCCGCTCTTCGGTCAGCTCGCGCACCGCATAGGCAGGCCCTTCGCGTGTGTTTCCCGAAGCCTTGACGCCGCCGTAGGGCATCTGATCCGCACGGAACGTCGGCGCTTCGTTGACCGTGACGCCGCCGAACTCGAGTTTCTGCGCGCCCTCGAGGGCGGAGCGCAGGTCGCGGGTGAAGATTCCGGCCTGAAGGCCGTAGCGGGTCGAGTTCGCCAGCTCGATCGCCTCGTCGAGCGAGCTCGTGCGTGTCAGCGTCACGACCGGCCCGAAGACCTCCTCGCGCGAAACCTTTGCGTCGTGTGCGGGATTCGCGATCACCGTCGGCTTGATCAGATCTCGGTCGTTCGTCTCGCCGCCGGTGAGCACTTCACCGCCCGACTCGCCGATCCATTCGAGGATGCGTCGTCGCGCGTCGTCATCGATCACGGGCCCGACATCCGTTTCCTCGTCTGCCGGATCGCCCACGACGAGAGCCTCGACCTTGGGCACAAAGTCGCGGACGAACTCGTCCCACGCGTCGTCCAGCACGTAGATGCGCTGCACCGAGATACAGCTCTGACCGGCGAACGAGAACGAGTTCGCGGCGAGCGTTGCTGCGGTGTCGGGCGGTGCGTCGGCACAAACGATCACCGGCGTCGCGTTGCCGAGCTCGAGCGCGACGTGCTTGCGCGGCGCGCGCTCCTTCAGCTTCCAGCCGACATCGCCGGATCCCGTGAAGGTCAGCGCCGCGACGCGCTCGTCCTCGACGAGCACGTCGCCGATCTCCGCCGACGACCCGGCCACGACGTTCAGCCAGCCCGACGGCAAGCCCGCCGCCTCCATCAGCTCGGCGAGCAGCAGCGCCGAGAGCGGCGTCGCCGATGCCGGCTTGAGCACCACGGCGCAGCCGGCGGCGAGCGCCGGCGCGAGCTTGTGCGCGACGAGGTTGCACGGGAAGTTGAACGGCGTGATCGCACCGACGATTCCGCGAGGCACCCGCAGGGTGAAGGCGAGCTTGCCCTCGCCCGCCTGAGAGGCGTCCATCGGCACCATCTCACCGGCGAGCTTGCGAGCCTCGACGGCGGCGAACGTGAACGTCGACATGGCGCGCTTCGCCTCGACGCGTGCCGCTTTCATCGGCTTGCCGGCTTCCTCCGAGATCAGCCGGGCGACCTCGTCGTGGCGGCGGCCGAGCTGCCCGGCCACCTTGACGAGGATCTCGGCGCGCTTGTGGGCCGGCAGCGGCTCCCGCATCGCCCGCTCGGCCGCGTCGATCGCGCGCTTCGTCTCCTGTGGGCCGCCCTTCGCGACGCGCCCGACGAGGTCGCCCGAGTACGGGGAGCGAACCTCGAGCCGGTCGCCGGTCTCGATCCACTCGCCGTCGACGAACAGCCTGCGCTCGAGCGCCGTTGTCGCCACAGCGAAAGTCTAGGAAACTGCAGTCGTGCAACCGGATATCCGTTACACCCGCAGCGGGGGCGTCTCGATCGCGTACCAGCTCGTGGGGGACGGCGCCACCGATCTGATCTACATCCCGGACTTCTTGTCGAACCTCGTCTACGGATGGGAATCATCGCACTGGCGCCGGTTCTACGACCGGCTCGCGCAGTCATTTCGCTTGATTCTCTTCGACAAGCGGGGGACGGGCCTTTCAGACTTCGGCGGCCAGTTTCCGTCGCTCGAGACGAGGATGGACGACGTCCGCGCCGTTCTCGACGCGGTCGGCTCCTCGGGCGCAGTTCTCCTGGGCTCGCTGGACGGCTGCTCGATGGCGGCGCTCTACGCTGCGACCTATCCGGAACGAACTCGCGCGATCGCTCTCTTCCATCCGATCACGAACTTTCCCCAGAGCGAGACAGAGACCTTTCGCGCGGAACTCGCCGCGCTCCGTGAGAGGTGGGGTACTCAGGAGTACTGCGACGAGCTGCTCAGCTGGAACGCTCCTAGCCTCTACGAGAGCGAGCAAGAACGACTCTGGTTCGCGAACTGGTTGCGTGTCGGCGCGAGTCCTGCAGTCGCACACGCGATGAATCGCGCCTGGAGCGAGACCGACTTGATCGATGTGCTTCCGGCGGTGCGGGTGCCGACGCTCGTGTTGTACCGCAAATGCTACTACGAGCCGTTCGCTCTCGACTTTGCAAAGCGCATCCCGTCGGCCCTCGCGATGCGGATCTCCTGCCCGGACCCCTGGGGGATCTTCCTCTCGCCGGAGGTTCCCGACGAGATCGACCGCTTCGTCGCGGGGGAGTCGGCGCCGGACGTGCCGGACACCGTGCTGGCGACACTTCTCTTCACAGACATCGTGGCCTCGACCGAGCGCGCTGCGGCGCTCGGCGACCGCGCGTGGCGCGAGCTGCTCGACCGGCATCACGCCCTCGTGCGGCGGGAGCTCACGCGATTCCGCGGCGAAGAGAAGGACACGGCGGGCGACGGCTTCTTCGCGACGTTTGACGGCCCGGCACGCGCAATTCGCTGCGCGCAGTCCGTGGTCGACGGTGTCCGCGACATCGGGCTCGACGCGCGGGCCGGCGTGCACACCGGCGAGTGCGAGATTCACGAGGGAAAGGTCGCCGGCATCGCCGTCTCGATCGGAGCTCGCGTCGCCGCGCAGGCGAGGCCCGGTGAAGTCCTTGTCTCGCAGACCGTGAAGGACCTCGTCGCCGGCTCGGGCCTCGAGTTCGGCGAGCGGGGGGAGCATGAGCTGAAGGGCGTCTCGGGTACCTGGGGCCTCTACTCTGTGGGGGGATGACCGACGCGCTGATCATCGACGCCGTCCGCTCGCCGATCGGCAGGCGGAACGGCATGCTCTCGAAGGTGCGCGGCGACGAGCTCGCCGGGCAGGTGCTCAACGCTCTCGTCGGGCGGCACGAGCTCGACCCGGCCGAGGTCGAGGACGCGCAGTTCGGCTGCGTGACGCAGATCGGCGAGCAGGGCTGGAACGTCGGCCGCATGGCGACGCTCGTCGCCGGCTGGCCGGAGACGGTCTGCGCCACGACGGTCGACCGCCAGTGCGGCTCGTCGATGCAGTGCAACTTCAACGCCGCGGCCGCGATCTGGTCGGGCCAGCTCGACGTCGTCGTCTCGGCCGGCGTGGAAATGATGTCGCGCGTCCCGATGGGGTCGAACGGCGGCGACCTCTCCGACAAGCTGCTCGAGCGCTGGCAAATCGTTCCGCAGGGCATCTCGGCCGAAGTGCTCGCCGAGGAGTGGGACCTGTCGCGCGAACAACTCGACGCCTACTCGCTGGAGTCGCACCGGCGCGCGATCGCGGCGATCGACGAGGGACGGTTCGAGAACGAGGTGGTGCCGGTCGAGGTCACGAACCCGCACGTCGGCACGCTCGTCGGAGTGGACGAAACGCCGCGGCGGGATACCTCGGCGGAAGCGCTTGCGTCGCTGAAGCCCGCGTTCCTGCCGGACGGAAAGGTGACCGCGGGCAACTCCTCACAGATCTGCGACGGTGCCGCCGCCGTGCTCGTGACGTCGGAGGCGGCCGCATCGCGGCTCGGGCTCGAGCCTCGCGCGCGCTTCGTGTCGTTCGGCCTGGCAGGCGTCGACCCGCATCGCATGCTCCACGGCAATCCCGAGGCCTGCGGAAAGGCGCTCGCCCGCGCCAGGCTCACGTGGGACGACATGGCGGTGATCGAGGTGAACGAAGCGTTCGCGTCCGTCGTGTTGCAGTTCGCGCACGACGCCGGCCTCGAGGACCGGTGGAACGACATCAATCCGAACGGCGGCGGTATCTCGCTCGGCCATCCGCTCGGCGCGACCGGAGCGCGCATGACGGCGACGCTGCTGAACGAGCTCGAGCGGCGGAACGCGCGCTACGGCATCGCGACGATGTGCATCGGCTTCGGCCAGGCGCTCGCCGGCATCGTCGAGCGCATCTGACGCACTGGCTGCTCGTTCGGGGACGCGGCGAGAAGCCGCTCGCGGCACGAGTTGACCCAGACGCGATTCGCGCGCATTCGTCGTCCAAACGCCCTTCGGTGCAACGCGGAGACACGGCGATTCTCTACGCCGCCGTCTGGCAGGCGGTCTTCGGCGTCGCCGAAGTCGTTGGCGAGCCGGAGAACGACCCGCAACGCGAGCGCTGGTCGTGGCGCTTTCCGATCCGGCCGCTCGCCGTCGTGCGTGACCTGCACGACGCGCCGCCGGTCGAAGCGGCGGGCGTGTTTCCGCAGAGCATCTGGCGGCACTCGCACATCCGCCTGACGCCGGACCAATTCGCGGCGGCCCGCGAGCTGATCGAGTCGGCGTGCTAGGCGGGCGCGGTGAGCAGGACCGGCCGCCGCCCGCGAGTGAGCTCGGCGAGCGCGCCGAGCAGCGCGAGCACCAGAACGCCGGTGAGGAGTACGAACTTCATGTCCACACGACGCGCGGCGGCACCATTTTCTTTCGTACGATCGCCGAGTGAAGGTCGGAGTCGTCGGACTGGGCACGATGGGGGCGGGCATCGCGCAGATCAGCGTCGCCGCGGGTCACGACACGGTGGGCCGCGAGGTGGGGCTGGAGCTCGCCGACCGCGGGCGCTCGACGATCGAGCGCTACCTCGGTCGCGCCGTCGATAAGCAACGCATGAGCGCAGACGAGCGCGAAGCGGCGCTGGCGCGGCTGACCCTCACGACCGACGTCTCAGACCTCGCCAATTGCGATCTCGTGATCGAGGCGATCGTTGAGGAGCTCGACGCGAAGCGCGAGCTGTTCTCGGAGCTCGACCGCATTACACGCCCGGACGCAGTTCTGGCGACGAACACGTCGGCGCTTTCGGTCTCGCAGATCGCCGAGGCGGCGCAGCATCCTGAGCGCGTCGTCGGCATGCACTTCTTCAATCCCGCGCCCGTGCTACCTCTCGTCGAGATCGTGCGGGCGAGGCGCTCGAGCGACCAAGCGGTGCAAACGGCATACGAATGGGCGGAGCAGGCCGGCAAGCGACCCGTGAAGTGCAATGACACGCCCGGCTTCATCGTGAACAGGATCCTGATCCCGCTCCTCAACGATTGCGTGCGCGTGCTCGACGAAGCGGACGTCACTCCGGAAGATCTCGACACGGCGATGACGAACGGCGCGGGCTGGCCGCTCGGACCGTGCGCGCTCGTCGACCTCGTTGGCATCGACGTGCACGTTCACGCGTCGGAGGCGCTGCACGCGCAGCTCGGCGAGCCGCGGATGGCGGCGCCCGAGCGGCTCGTGCAGATGCAGCGCGAAGGCAAGCTCGGCCGCAAGTCCGGCCGGGGGTTCTACTCCTACTGACGCGCGCGCTTGAGCGGCTCGTGCCGAACGAGCCTCATCGGAATCCCGGCCAGCGACGCTGCGAGTGGAATGGTCGAGCCCTGGATGACGACCGAAAGCGCCACCACCACGAAGACGATGCCGTAGAGCAGGTTGGCATCCTCGACTCCGGCGAGGATCGCGAACGCAGCGAGGAAGATCGGCACTGCGCCCTTCAGGCCGCCCCACATGACGAACAGGCGCTCGCCGACGCGCAAGCGAGTCGGGAGAAGCAGCGCGCCCACGACGAGCGGGCGCGCGACGAGCGCAACGACGACGGCGAGCACGACCCCGTCGAACCAGATGGTGCCGGACAGACCTGTGAAATCGATCGTCAGTCCCAGCGCGACGAACATGACGATCTCCGCGAGGCTCGCGAGCG